>ERZ1292640.133-Hain-H43-02um-R1-133-length-58257-cov-8_pt1 | contig 25528 bp, 24 predicted proteins | sample MGYA00564404_ERZ1292640 | MGnify/ENA primary metagenome ERZ1292640 (study PRJEB36523, sample SAMEA6512636) | groundwater metagenome | collected 2019-01-08 | study: AquaDiva: Metagenomics assemblies of 32 groundwater samples | reverse complement strand
GTCAGTCTCGCAACACCAGTCTGATTGAAATCCGAGCCTATAGTGAGGACAAGAAGGAGGCTGCCGAAATCGCCAACAAAATCGCCGAGGTCTATCAAGAAAGCCGGCTGGAACAGAAACGGAAAATGTCCAGGGAAGGCATTAAGGTCCTCCAAGCGGAAATGGACGAACAAACTAAGAAGGTGGAGGCCGTGCAAAGGGAAGTGGACAAGCTCCGGAATCAATACAAAATCTCCGATGTCGGTGAAGGCGCCTTTATGACCACCCTTGAACCCGAAACCGTCCGAAACATCGAGCGCGACCGGATTGCTGCAGAGGGAAACCACGTGCAGTTTGACACGCTCCTGAAAGAGCTGAAAAAGAAATCTCGCCAGGAATTGAGGCATACCATTCCCACGGCTTTTAAAGACGAGCATTTGGATCGCCATCTCTCTGAACTCGCCACGGCCGAGCAGAGGTACGCCATGCTCATCAAGGATTATTCGGAAGATCATCCCGACGTGGAACGAGTTGTCTCTCTGATTGCCACGTTAAACAAGCAGATTGAAACCCGCTTGGATGGAGTCTTGGACGGTCTGGAGGTGACGGTCGCTACCCGGAAAGAAGTGGCTGAAGACTTGGCTAAGAAACTCACGGATGCCAAAGCCGCCGATGCTGAGAACATGAAGAATTATCGTCCTTACTTTGTCGCCAAGCGCGACCTGGAAACTCAGCAGAGAATCCGGGACAGCATCATCTTGCGCATTTTGCAGGAAACGGTGGATGAAAAACTTCCTAAAACCACCCTGGTGACCGTGATCGATGCAGCCGAAGAGGCCATGCGTCCGGTCCGGCCCAATATTCCGTTGAATCTCTCCTTGGGCGTTATTGTCGGGCTGATCATGGGATTTGGCCTAGCCTTCTTCATCGAGTATTTGGATACGAGCGTAAAGACCATTGACGATGTGGAACGGAGCTTGCAAGCGCCCGTCCTGGGTGTCATCCCGCAGAACGTGGGTTCTCTGATTGATGAGGGTCCCGACAGCCCGCATGCCGAGGCCTATCGGGTGCTCCGCACCAATGTCATGTTCTCCCGCAAAGACACCAATTTGAACTCACTTACGGTGGTGAGCGGCGGCGCCGGTGAAGGCAAGTCCACGACCATCTTCAATCTGTCAGTGGTGTTTGCCCAGAACGGTCATCGGATTTTGCTGGTGGACTCGGACTTGCGCCGCCCCAGCTTGCATAAAATGCTGAATGTTTCCAATTCCGTCGGACTGACTAATTACTTGTTGAGACAGAACTCCTTGGAGGAGGTTATCCAAACCACCAGCATCCCCACGCTGCATTTCATGCCGAGTGGCAAGCTGCCGAGCAGTTCACTGGGTGTTTTGAATTCGGCGCAAATGCGCGAGTTCATCCAAACCGCCAAGGCGCGCTACGACTTTGTCTTCTTTGATTCTCCACCGATCATGGGAGTGAGCGATGCTTCCATTTTGGCGAGCGAAGTGGAGATGTCGTTGCTGGTCATCCAGTACCGCAAATATCCGCAGGTCATGACCGTCCGGGCCAAGCAAATGGTGGAGAAGGTGGGCGGCCTGCTCCTGGGCGTGGTCCTGAACAATATCAACATTTCTCAGGACTCCTACTATTACTACTACAGCGGCTACTACTACGATTATTACTCCAAACGGGATGAGGAAGACAAAACCGGCAAAAACAACGGCGAATCCAAAAAGCCGGCCGGAGACCGGGCCTCCGTCGATCTCAAACCAAAGTATTGATTGTTTACGCTGCCGCTCTTAAGTATTTAATGACATGAATTTAACGCGGAACATCCTCAAATCCGGGCCTGTTTGGAGCGCTTTGCTCATGATCAGCCTTGCTGTCTCCGGTTGTGGGACTTTCGAATCAGCGCATCCTTCTTCCGGTGAAACAAATGATCCGGCTGCTTTGACCGGCAGCCAGACTCTCTCACCGGTCGTTGCCAGTCCGGCTTCGACCAATAGAATGGGGCCGGACCTTCTCCAGCCCGGTATCAAGTTGACGATCGAATTCCTGGACCTGCCCAATCCGATTCAACCGTTGGTCCAAACCATTCACGAGGATGGCACGATCACGTTGCCCTTCAGCCAGGAAGTAATGGCCGCCGGGAAAAACAAAGGACAACTGGAGGATGAAATCCGGGCTCTTTACGTCCCGAAATATTACCGGCGTCTGACCGTCAATATCAAGACCGAGGACCGCTTCTTTTATGTCGGTGGTGAAGTCAAAGCCCCGGGCCGCCAGCTTTACATCGGCGAGATGACGGTGCTGAAAGCCATCCAATCTGCCAGTGATTTCACCGATTTCGCCAAGAAAAAAAAGGTCCAACTGACCCGATCCAATGCCAGGAAGAAAGAGACCATAAATTGCGAAAAAGCCCGACAAGACCCCAAATTGGATCTCCCAATCTATCCAGGCGACAACATCTACGTGCCTCGTCGATTCTGGTAAATGGTTCAACTCCGGATTCTCCAGGGGAAGCAAGCGGGCTTCAGCAAATTGATCCGGGGCTTTCCTTGCCAGGTGGGCCGTGCTCCTGACGCGGACTTTCGGCTGGAGGACGATGGCGTCTGGAACCAACACCTGGAACTGAATCTGGATGGGACTGAAGGATTTACCCTCACGCGCTTGCCAGAGGCTTTAGCCTCTGTCAACGGACAAAGCTTTCAGAAGATCCTGCTCCGTAACGGCGACCTGATCGAGATCGGCCTGCTCAGAATTCAGTTCTGGTTGAGCGATTGCCAGCAGATCAACCTGGGGCCTCGGGAATTATTCACCTGGCTCTTTTTGGCCACGACAGCCGTCCTCCAAGTCGGATTGGTTTTTTGGCTCATGCCGGAGTGACATTGGGGCGGCACTGCCGGGCAACCTCAGCTTCGGGCGGTTATCACGGACGCAACGAGGCGACTGAACTGCTGGCTCAGCACTGCATACGAACAGTGCCTTTCCGCCACGGCTTTAAGCGAATGCCGCGCCTCCAGCAGCGAGCGATTTGCACAAAGAGCGCGTAAACGCTCAGCCAGCCGGTGCGGGTACTCGGCATCCACTTCACCGTGATACTCCACCAGCATGCAGTCGGGCAACAGCAGCTCCGCTTCCCCGACTCGGCTGGCCAAGACAAAGCGCTCCGCCGCCATGTATTCCGGCAATTTCCCGGTGGTCCGCACCTGGCCTGGCAGGTTGTTGGTTTGAGTGGAAAGGGCCACCTCCAATACTCGCAGATAAAGGGGAACATCCGGGTATGGAATTCGGCCGCAGAATGTAATCCGCTCCATGACTCCATACCGGCGCGCTTCCTTTTCCAGCCAGGAGCGGCCATCGCCATCGCCAATGATTAATCCATGAATCGGCAGTTCTTTCAACAGGCTGAGAGCTTGAATCAAATCCCAACCATAGCAGATGTTCAGGCGCGCGCTATAGACCAGCGACCCCATGACTCCAACGACAAATCTGTCGGCAAGGCCAAGCTTGGCGCGCAAGGTGGCGACATCGGCGGAGCTGATTTCGCCGGCCTGGCAAAAGCCGTCCCGAATGACCTCTACTCGCCGGTAGTTCCTGGATTGAAGATATTCGCGGTGACGTGTCCCACGCACGACGATCGTTTCCGCCCAACGTTGATTGGCGACTTCCAACCATTTCAGAAAAGGCCGCTTCCACCAGGCAGTCGTGCCGGCGCTCCTGGCCATTTCAAAATTCACATCGCCGGTGTCAAGGATGAAAGGCAATCGGTGAACTCTCCGCCACCATAAGGCCAGCCAAGCGCCGGGCAGCGCCAGGTTCAGGACGTAAAGCAGATCGGGAGAAAACTGTTTTATCTGCCGGCGCCATTGTTGCGCGGCAGCCTGCCGGGTTGACTCCCGCATCAGCAAGAGCAGTTTGTCCGAAGGGTAAGCACGGCTCAGGCCGCGGGCGCGGTAGGCTTCAATGCTTCCCGGGCCGCCGTGAATCAGAATGGCCAGTCGAGGTTCATTCATGTGCGGCTTCGATTCGCCAGGAGTTCCTCATAAATCTTGGCGGTCATGGCCGCGCACTTATCCCAACTGAACTGCAAAACTGTCGATCGCGCGGCGCGACCCAACTCGCACGCTTTTTCAGGCTTCGCCTGCAACCATTCGAGTTGCCGGCGCAAAGAGGCTGGCTGGCGTGGATCGCAGAGGAGACCGTTTTCTCCCGAAATAATCCATTCCGCCGCCCCAATGTCCTTTCCCACGACTACGGGCAGTGCCGTAGCCATGGCTTCGGCCACCACCATCCCAAAGGCATCGTACGTCGATGGGTAAACGAAAAGGTCCGCAGCCCGATAGGCCGTTGAGGTGTCTGCTTCCGGTCCATGAAATCGCACACGTGAATCCACAACCAAATGCCGGGCCAATCGTTGAAAGGAATCGAGGTTTGCGTGTGAAATGACCAGCAAGACGGCCTTGGGAAAACAGGGAAGTTGCTCGATGACCAAGCTCAAGCCCTTGTCTGCCTCTCCAACAAACAGCCAAATCCATGAGTCTTCTGGCAACTGGAAATAGCCTCGCAGACGGCCTCGTTCCTCACCATTCTTGGCAGGACAAAACGAATCTGTATCCGTGCCGTGATAGACCACGGTCCTGGCTCTGGACCACTGATAGTGAGTTGAGATTTCCTCGGCGACCTTATGAGAAATAGCAAGCAAATGCTGAGCCCGATCTTGGCGATAGAAACGCCGTTCCAAAGGCATTACTACGAACGGGAAAAGCCGCTTTCGCCACTGCTCCGGTGGCGAATTCCGATAGCGGGCGGCGTTACAGATATGGGCTGTGATAACATCGGCCTGCCAGCAGGTCAGGCCTTGAGCATGAATGAGGTCATAATCCCGGCGGCGTAAGAGCCTTTCAGCGGCCCAGGAAAAGCTCAGGATGGTCGTCAGTGCCGTGCGGCGCCAAGCAGGCACCTTGCGAAAAGTCAGGTTCGGTTCGAAAATACCAAAACGGTTCGCGTAAACAGAGACATCGTATCGGGAGCCGAGCCGCCGCGCCAATTCTATTGTGTACCGACCCTGACCGAACCGTGGGTCAAAGTCATGCACGACCAGCGCAATTTTCATGGGGACTTGCGGGAATGAATCGGGGGCCCAGTTTGTGCCGGAGGCCGGTAATAAAGAAAGCGTTTCGGCGGCGCCATGACCACGGCGGTTTCAGCCGGTTGAGCAAATGATCCTCTTTCATACTCATCCGCCAACTTAATGAACGTGCCGAGGAAGAACCAGACCATGGCGCCCATGGGAATCCCGAGGAAAGGCGAGCCGCTGGGCAGAGAGATGATGGCCATGAATACGCAAGCGGCGCTGGCCAGGGCCACAGTGGATACGGGTGTGTCGCGCAAGCGATCCAGTTGCCGATAAAGTGTCAGGAATGCGACCCAGATAATTCGGCCAAAAAAGATCAATCCTGGCACCCCCAATTCGATCATGAGCCTGCCGAGATCGCCATCGGCGGATACCGCATTGGTGAAACCAACCTTGTTCGACAAAAACGACGGCACACTGTAGCCGCTTTTTCCCAAGCCGCTGCCCAGCCCATGGTCATCCAGCATGTAATTCCAGCCAATCGAAATAGGAATGGCTTGGCGGTCGTAAATCTCATCGAAATGGAGCAAAGTGCCATAGCGCTCCATCAGTGCTCCTCCTGTGACCACAGTTCCGAGTTTTATGGCCAGTATGATGCAAGCCGGAATCAGCACGAAATTCTGAAAATTTCGGCGTTGCCAGGCGATGACCAGGAACCCGCACGCCAGGCTCACCAAGGCGCTGCGGGCGCCGCTTCGCACCATGGCATAAGCGATGGGGAGGACAGCAGCCAGGAGGAGCAAGCGATCTTTCCTCCGCGCCTGAGGATCTGAAATCAAGGCAATGGCAAAGATCATCACGTAGGCCATGGTCCCGCCAAAGGCACCGGAAGAGACAAAAGTGGAGAAGATCCGCAACTGCCGGCCCTTTTCGGTGTGGTAATAAGTGTATTATAACGCTCCGCAAAGTTTTCGTCCTCTTCGGCCTGTTTCTCAAACTCAGCCGGAGTTTGGCGCAGACCATATCCAGCCGTGACGAGTCCCAGCAAAATCAACACATAAAAATAACCTTTGACTTGGGTGATGCTCTTGGTGAGCCAATAACCCAAGCTGAACATAAGAGTAGCGAAACACCACCCGCGAATGGCGGCTACCGAAATGAGAAAGGGGGGACGATCCGGCAGCGGCAGCAGCAGATAACCGAAACAGAGCAGATAAAAGGCCTTCAAGGCGGAGCCAATTGGCCCCGGCGGGATGAGCGACCGGCCACGCTCTTGCTTCAAAAATGCCAGGGCCAATGCTGCGCACAACAAACAATCGAACAAGAAAGTCGTCGCTGGATGCGGGAATCTTATTTTCAGCCAGCCATGAAAGAAACCGACCGTAATCGCTGCGGCCACTACTCCGTTCACCAAAGGCTCGGAACCGAGAATCGCCAGGATTCTTTCCCGGATCGATAGCTCCTCCCTCGCTGGTCCGTCAGGAGCCGGCAGAACGCGCGCTCGCGAGTTCTTTCTCATAGACGCAAAGTGCAACAACCGCTGTGATCGCGGGCATCATTCCGAAATTTTTCTGGCGACGATTCGTGCCAAATCAGATTTCAGCAGTTTTTCTTCTATGACAGGGGTTCCATCCACATTAAACAAGCAATATCGAAATCCCCTTAGGAGCGAAAGCGTCTCCGAGGGATCGGCGTTCCGTTGGCGAACGATTTGATTGTGCATTTCGACAAAGAGCAACGGTGCGTTCGCCGGCGCTAGAATATTCTTCCCCCCCCGCAGAACAGCCGCTTCGCCGCCCTCGACATCGATCTTGACATGGGTCGGCGTGATGTTGAATTTTGCGGCGAGACGATCCAGGGTCAGGGCTTCAGTGCGGGTCAGTTCGGCTTCCGGGTAACCTCCGGTGGCCGGGACGAAGTATCCTCCGGCGAGGACGCCGACCGCCAGCATTTTTTGCCAACCTTCGCAATCACCAACCGAGGCCTGAACCACGTGGAGGCGAGGCTCCACCCCATTGAGTCGTGCCTGGATTCTCATCATGCGACACGCGGTTGGTGAAGGATCGACAGCGATGACTTTAGCCGAACTGCCACCGTAATGCAGCGCCGCCAGACTAAACAGTCCGAAGTGGGCCCCGGCGTCAAATAGAACCATTCCTGGCTGGCAAGTGGAAATGAAGCTGTCGAACTCGGCGACTTGTTCGGGATCGATATGCTGGGCGCTATAGGCGCAGCGGTACGCAGCCGGATGACAACGCAACGGCCATCCGGGGCGAATGGTGATCGTCCGGTCAAGGCCAGCCGTGTGTTGGATTTCGTCGCACAACCAACGGGCGGATCGAGCCGGCGATCGCAGCCAATTGCGAACACGGCGCGGCAGGCAGGCGCGGACTATGTTTTGCGCGGATAGCATTGAACCACCTAAGTCAATTCTCGAATCCACGGGGGCGGCTCAAGCACGCGGCATATACTTGCTCCAATTGGGCAGCGGCTGCCGGTGCTCCAAATCGCCGGATAACGCTGGGCCGGGCCGTTTCACCCCAACGACGCAGCATTTCCGGTTGAGCCAGCAGTTCGCGCAAGGCGGTGCTGAAAGCAGTTTGATCACCAATCGGCACCAAGCGGCCCGTCTGCCCGTCCTGAATTATCGCGGCCGGACCGACACTGGCAAAAGCCAGGACGGGTTTGCATAAAGCCTGCGCCTCAGCCACAATCAATCCAAAATCTTCATCGAGTGCCGGATGCACGAGGAGTTCACTGGCCGCCAGAAGACCATCGACATCCGCGTCGGGAATAAAACCAGTGAAATGGACTCTCGAATCCACCTTCAAACTGATGGCCAATGCCTTCAATTCATCCAGATAACCGGGCTCCATTCCGAACAGCATGCCACCGATGATGACGCCATGGACGTTGCCGAGTTCAGCCGGCAGAGCCGCCAAAGCTCGCAAAAAAAACGCATGGCCTTTGTAGCGCTGCAGCCGGGCTCCGAGGCTGATCCATCGGGCGTCCAGAGGCAGGCCGTAACACTCCGAAAGCTGACGGCGTGTCGTTGCGCTTTGCGGACGGGCTGTGTCGATGCTGGGCCAAAGAAGGCTGGTTGAGCATCCCTGTGCCACAAAATAATCGGCCGTGCGCGGGCAAATCGCCAGCACACGAGTCACGGGAATACGGAAAATGGCCCTGGTAATCCAGGCCGGCTTTTCCACGGTGAATACGGACCAGACAGCCGGCACTCCAGCTCGCCGCGCTGCGAGTCCGCCGTACAAATGGGCGCGAAATCCGTTGCTGTGGACGAGGTGGATTCTCTGTTCCAGGATGATTCTGGCCAAACTAAGGACCGTTATAATAACAGCCGGAAGATTGCGCATACGATGGGCTGTAAGCGTGAGTGTAGGCACATCCATTTGCAGCAAATCTTGCGCCAGCGGACCGGGGCGCAACAGGGCCACCGACGGCATGAAATTGTCCCGATGCAAGTGGCGCAGAAGATTCAACATATAGACTTCTGCCCCGCCCTTCTCGCCGACAGAGGAAATCCACAGGACTCTGGCAGGGCGGTGGTTCATTTCGGCTCCGCTTCATCGGTGCGTGGCTTTCTGCCGACCTGCCCAAGCCATGACGCAGTCAACACCAAAAAGGTCATGTCCACCAACGGAATACGGTACCGAACAGAAGCAACAAAAAGCACTCCGCCCACAAGATAACCCGTCGCAATCAGACTGAGCAGCAATTTCAAAAACGAGTCAAAAGAGCCTCGCCTCCGCCATAATTCCACACAAGCCAGGACAAAAGCAGGCGTGGTCACAAACATGGAAAGGAGCACCTGCCAACGCGGAAAAATCAGCGAATTCAACCACGGCCGCCAGAAATGCGTGAATTTGTACCACTGCATCCGGCGCCATTCTGTGGCATGTTGCCGGCGAAAAGCGCGAGCTTCTTCCAACCACGTTTCCCGCGGCGTGCCATTCGTCACTGATAGATGATAAACCGACCGGGTGAAAGCGCGATAATAGTCATCTTTAGTCTTGGCCTCGTACATTTGGATAAAATCCATAGAATTGCTCTGCAAGTAAACAGCCTCACCATATCCCGGCCCCAGCGTAAAACGGCCGTGAACCCAGAGGTTTCCCAGAAGCCATGGAAGCAATAGAGCGCTGACCACGGCGGTAAAATAAACCCCATGACGCCAAGCCGTGCGCCAACCCCGCTTTCGCCAGGCCTGAATTGCAAGCCACGACACGGCGACAATCAGGAAAGGCTGCAGTGCCGGACGCACCAGACAGGCCAAGCCCAAAGCCATTCCGCTCCAACTTAACCAGCGAACCGCACTGGAGTCACGTTCTCCGGCCAATCGTTGCAGCCCGGCCACGCCCAGCCAGAGCGACGTCATAAAAACGGTTTCCGTGAGTATAAAACCGCAATAATAAATCAGGAACGGATGAAAAATGGCCAGAGAGAATGCCCAATCTCCAGCCCGCGCCCCGGCCCAACGCGCTGCGACCTTGCCAAGCAGAAACGCAAAAAAAACACCGAGTAAAGACTGAGCCAACTGAACATGCCAAACCTGCGCAGGATTGAGCATAACAAAAGGCATGAGAATCATCGGATATCCGGGTGCGCGGACAAAATTGAAAAATCGTGGGTAATCGTCGCCTTCAAAAGCCAGCAGACTCCCGGAAAACGCATGATATTCTCTGCCATCCCAACCGCCAAAAGGATCACTCTTGGCAATTATTCCCGAAACGGCTACGCGCACGATTAGACCGGCTATCAAAAGCCAGAGATGCCACTTCTTAAACCTCCACTCGGTGCCTTCCGCACTATTCTGCTGTTTGATTGGTGACACAGACAAACTCCTATTTACCGGAGCGGACCGAGATTCTTGCAGGCCCGCATTCCTGAAGAGGCTTAATCAGTTGAATTTGCGGCTGGAATGGTTAGAGGGCGTTTTAGGGCCAGCTTTAAACCACACTTGGCTGCCCCAGCGGGGAGGCAACCAAGTCAAAGGCGAAGCCACCGTTTGGAGCAACTTGAACCGCTGCCCTATTTTCTTCCGAAGCAACTTCCAGTTGAATCCTTTGTGATCGTAAAACGCTGATCCGTCCGGCTGACGATGGAGCGGACGCTTTATATGCTGTCGCTCTCTCGCAAACACACTGGCCCAAAGCTCAGACACGGAATAGGGGGAAGTCCCCGGATAATCTCCCAGGCCTCGCCAGCCAGCAATTCGGCGGACCACTTGTTTGATGATGATGGGCAGACCGATCTCAACCGGAACGCTGATGAGCAATTGCCCGGTCGGGGCCAGCAGGCGATCAAAGTCATTCAGCAGCGGTTCGATTTCGACGACATGCTCCAAGACCTCCATACAGAACACCGCGTCGTACCGGCCAGCGTGTTCTGCGGTTTTCAGATCCTTCAAGCGGACGAAACTCAAACGCGGAATGCTCGCAAATCGATTCTGCGAGTCTTCTACCAGACGCTCGTCAATCTCCGCGCCCACCGCACAACCAGGCCTGTCTTTCGATTCCATCAACAGGGCCAAAAAGGTTCCATCCCCGCAACCATAGTCCAGAATCGTCTGTCCCGCGAAAGAACGCGCCAAGGCCAAGCCGATTTGGAAGCGCCGCCGGTGACTCCAGGAAATCAGCTTCGAGGAACAAAAGATTTGTTTCCTGGCAAAATGCCCTTGGCCGATCACTTCATTCATGTTGACTGCTCAAGATTGTACCCTTTATCGGACCGTCTTCAAGACTTGCTCAAACACCGCTGCCAATCGGGCCAAGTGCGCCTCCAGGCTAAACTGCTGCGCCGTGCGGAGCGCCCCTTGAGACAGCTCTTTGTAAGCAACAGGGTCCCGCAAGGACCAGATGATCGCCTCGGCCAGGCCACCGGCGGTCGGCGGATTCCCTGGCGCCAGGCGACCGTTAAGTCCTTCGGTCAGCCAGTCCGAAATGCCTCCTACGTCAAAAGCGGCAACGGGCACGCCAAACCATCCCGCCTCCAAACCGACCTGGCCAAACGGCTCGGGCCACAAACTTGGCACCACCAACAGGTCGGTCTCGGCTAACAAAGCGTCGCGTTGTGCGCTGTTTACCCAGCCGGCAAAGGTGATTCTCACACTTGGATTTTGCGAGTGGATTTCCTTGGTGCGAGTCTCCCAGGCGGAACGTTCCGGACCATCTCCGGCAAAGGTCAAGCAAAGCGGCCGCCCCAGCGCTGCTTGTGCCAGCGGCAGTGCCTCCAGCAAAACGTGCCCGCCTTTTAAAATATCCATGCGCCCTAAGAATAAGAGTCTCCAGGGGCTTGCGGGTGGGCTGATCCGTGCCGGAGGCGGAGTTGCAGGTCGAGCCGGCACAAAGAAGGAGCAGTTCTTCACCTGATCGGGTGCGAAACCATGATTGATAAACTCGGAGCGCATGTGCTCGGAATTGGTCAGAATAAACCGGTAAGCCGACAGTACCTTCAGCCGTCTGGACTGGGCGAAGTAAAGCTGCCACATCGTCACCGGATTCCAACCGCCGCAATGATGGGGATAGTAATGCAGCAGACATCGCCAGCCAAAGCGGCGGGAGCAAGGGACTGGGGCTGGATACTTGAAGGTCTTTCCGCCGCTGATGCATGTCCCGTAATAACTGTGCGCAAAAAAAACGGCGGGCGCGATGCGAAGCGCCTTGGCCTCCAGACTCGTGTCCAACAGGCCGTGCGTGAAGATCAAGTCGGGCCTCCAGGATGCCAGTTCAGCCAAGGCGTGATCGGCCCCCAGGCCAGCCACGGACCATGATCTGGTCCCTGGCGGCAAGGCCATGAGACCCCGATCGGCCGGCTCGTCCACCTCGTGGCAAAGCGCCATCTCGTGACCCTGGCCGGCCAACGCCGGAATTATCCCATTGAGATATGCTTCTATGCCTCCAACCAGTCGGAGGTTTCTGCTCAAGACAACAATGCGCATGGATCAAGGATTTGTTCGCAGCACCTCTTCCATTTAATCCTTTGACTTGGCCTTGTGCAGACATTCCGCCAATCGCGCGACATGAGAGGCAAGGTTGAATTCTTCTTCCACTTTTCTACGGCCAAACTCCGTCTTGGCCTTGGCCAGAGCTGGATTGCTGATCACCGCCTTTATACTCTCACGAAGGTTCTCCACCGTGCAGGGTGACAATAACCAACCCGCTTGGCCGCCGGCGAGAATCTCCCGCGCTGCACCCACCTCGGCGGCAATAACCGGGACTTCAAACGCCAACGCTTCCAGCAGGACGATGCCAAAGGTCTCCAGCGTCGAAGGCAACACAAACACGTCCGCTTGCTCCCACCGTTCCTTCCAGGCCTCACTTTGCACCGCGAGACCTTTATGCACGTAAACGCCCGGCTCTGGCGCGACGTCCGCCTGGGTGACGATGTGCAAGCTGCAACTTTTGGCAAAATATCTCCGATAGCATTCCAGGAGCAATGGCCCGCCTTTGCGCCGGAAATCGCCGCCTACGAAAAGAATCTGCGGCCGATGCTTGGGCTGGGAGACAATGCTGCCGCGTCGCGAAGGAAGGGCAACGGAAGGCGGCAGCAGGACGGTCCTTAGCTCGGAGATTTGGTAATCATAAAGCAGCGATTGCCGCGCCTGCTCCGACCAGGGCAGCAAGCATTGCGCCCGCTCGAACAGCCTTCGCTCCCGCGCGCGCAACGGCGCGATGGTCAACGGCAGCAACCATCGACTGGGCGCGTTCGGAGCAAACCACCGGCTCCGGCCCAGTTGCTCGAACGTGGCGTCCAGGCAGACCAGGACCGGAATCTCCAAAGCAATGTCCGTCAGGCCCAGCGCCACGCTCTGAGTGTTGACGACAATGGACTCGATCGTAACGCGCGACCGCAAGGCCTGGACTTCATTCCGCACATGCCGGCTTACCGTCAGCCGCCAGCGGGCATTGTGAAAGTCAAGCCCCCACCGGCGCAACCCGCGAATGGAGAAATTCGCCCAACGCTGCAAGCGGGCCGGCAGCGGCGTGGCGTTGATCAAATGCGGCAGAATGCCCAGTTCAGGTCTGGTTCCCAGGGCCTGAACGAGAGGAAGCAGATAGGACGCGTGGCCCAGCGTGTTTTCGTTGATGAACGCGACTTTCATGAAAGCATGGGGTCACATCTCAACATTCAACAATTAGAGCTTGGTCGCCAGCTAGGAGGCAGGGCGAAATGTTGAATGTTGAGATGTGACCCCAATTCTTTTCGATTGGGGTTGGCGAAGCGGATGCGGGAATTCGCTTGCGCACGAAAGGCGCGAGTCGCGGGTCCTCCCGGCAGGAATGAAACTTGAATTCTCCTGCGCACTTGCGCCATGCTGATCGCGCGATGGGCGTTATCATTGTCACGGGTGCCGCTGGGTTGATTGGCTCGGAAACAGCCCAAGCCTTCCATGCGCGCGGCTTTGCGGTTGTCGGCATCGACAACAACCTGCGCGCCTATTTTTTCGGACCCGAAGCTTCCACGCTCTCCGTAGCGCTGAAGCTGCAAGCCCAGTTGCCCCGTTATCGTCATGAATCGTTCGATATCCGCAACCGTGACGCGGTGGAAGCGCTGTTCCAGCGCTATGGCCGGACGATCCAGGGCATCGTGCATACTGCCGCTCAACCCTCTCATGACTGGGCGGCGCGCGAACCGTTGACGGATTTTGGCGTCAACGCGGTCGGCACGTTGCACCTGTTGGAAGCAGTGCGCCACCATTGTCCCGACGCCGTGTTCCTGTTCACCAGCACCAACAAAGTCTATGGCGACCGGCCCAATACTCTGCCGCTCGTCGAACTGGAGAAACGCTGGGAATTGCCGCCCGAGCATCCCTTCTTTCGCGGCATCGATGAAACGATGTCCATTGACCAGGCCCAACATTCCCTCTTCGGCGCCAGCAAGGTGGCGGCGGACATCTTGGTGCAGGAGTATGGCCGTTATTTTGGCATGAAAACCGCCGTGTTTCGCGGCGGGTGCCTGACCGGTCCCGCTCATGCCGGCACCGAACTGCACGGGTTCCTGGCTTATTTGATGAAGTGCACAGTCACCGGCAAACCGTATCGCGTCTTTGGCTATCGCGGCAAACAGGTGCGCGACAACATTCACAGCCATGATCTCGTCAGCGCTTTTTGGGAGTTTTTCCAAAGCCCACGGCCCGGCGAGGTGTACAACATCGGCGGCAGCCGCCAGGCCAATTGTTCCGTGCTGGAAGCCATTGAGCTGTGCGAAACCATCGCCGGGCAAAAACTTTCCTGGACTTACCTCGAGGAAAACCGCAGCGGTGACCACCGCTGGTGGATCAGTGACGTGGCCAAATTCCAAAGCCACTACCCGGCGTGGCGTTATCAATACGATTTGCGTCGCACGCTGGAAGAGATTCGCGCCGCCTGCCAGTGAACCTTGCCGCGATCAACCTGTTCTGAGCGATGTCATGGACGAAAAGCAGATGAACCGCCTTGCGACATGAAAGTCCTGATCACCGGCATCTGCGGGTTTGTGGGCAGCACGCTGGCTGCCGGGTTGCGCCAGGCCGCGACCGATTGGGAGATTCTCGGACTGGACAACCTGCTGCGCGAAGGCTCGGAAGCGAACCGCCTTCCACTCAAACGGCAAGGCGTCAAAGTGATTCACGCCGACATTCGGATGGCGTCGGATGTGACGAGCCTGCCACCGGCCGATTGGGTCATTGATGCGGCGGCCAACGCCAGCGTCCTGGCCGGTTTGGGCTACGGCTGCGGGAGCCGGCAATTGATCGAACATAACCTTTTCGGCACCGTCAATCTGCTGGAATACTGCAAGCAGCATCGCGCCGGTTTCCTGCTCTTGAGCACGAGCCGCGTCTATTCGCTGCGCTCGCTCGCCGGCCTCGAAATGGAAGTGGCCCACCAGGCTTACGTCCCAAAAGCCAATGGCGTTTTCCCGGAGGGATTTTCGCCGCGTGGCGTCTCTGAAGGGTTTTCTACCGCGCCGCCGGTTTCGCTCTATGGGAACAGCAAACTCGCGTCCGAATCGCTGGCGCTGGAATACGGCGAGATGTTCGAGTTCCCGGTTTGGATCAACCGTTGCGGCGTGATGGCCGGCGCAGGCCAGTTCGGCAGGCCGGATCAAGGCGTTTTTGCCTACTGGATCAATGGCTATCTTCGCGGACTGCCGCTGAAATACCTCGGCTTTGGAGGAACAGGATTTCAGGTCCGCGACTGCTTTCATCCGCGCGATCTGGTGACGTTGCTGCGGCGTCAGATGGAACAGCCCGCCGCGCCCCGGTCGAGAATTCAGAATATTTCCGGCGGAAGCCAACAAAGCCTGTCGCTGGCGCAACTCAGCGAGTGGTGCGCCGCGCGCTTTGGCCGCCGGGAAATCCAGCGCGAGCCGGTCGGGCGGCCATTCGACGTGCCCTGGCTGGTGCTCGATGCGACGCAGGCAGGGAACCAGTGGGGCTGGGAACCGCGGACGAGTCTGGAGACGATCTTGACGGAGATTGCCCGCCATGCCGAACAGAATCCCCACTGGCTGGAGCTTTCCGGTGTGCTATGAATGATCCGGCCCCGGCGCTTTCGCGACTCAACCTTCTCAGCGTGGTCATTCCCGCGCGCGACGAAGCGGATTGCATCGCCTCGACCGTGGAGCATCTGCACGTTGAACTGCGCCTGCGCGGCGTGCCGCATGAAATCATTGTGGTGGACGATGGCAGCACCGACACCACGTGGCCCATCTTGAGGGCGCTCCAAGAACGGCTGCCCGTGCTCCACCCCCTCCAGAATGGCCCGCCGTACGGCTTTGGCCGAGCGGTCACACGGGGTTTGAATCAGATGCGCGGCGACGCGGTGGTCATCATGATGGCCGATGAGTCGGACGATTGCCGGGATGTGGTGCGCTACTGGCAGGCGTTGAACGAAGGAGCCGAGTGTGTTTTTGGCAGCCGGTTCATCAAAGGCGGCGGCGTCATTGATTATCCGCGGATCAAACGCTTGTTAAATCGCATCGCGAATTATTTCATTCGCGTCCTGTTCCACATTCCGCTCAATGACACCACCAACGCGTTCAAGGCCTACCGCCGTGAAGTGATTGAGGGCTGCCGCCCGTTCCTCTCGCCGCACTTCAATCTGACGGTGGAACTGCCGCTCAAGGCCATCGTGCGCGGCTATTCCTGGACGGTCATCCCGATTACCTGGCGCAACCGGCGCACCGGCGCTCCGAAATTGAAAATCAAGGAAATGGGCAGCCGATACTTTTTCATCTGCATGTATGTCTGGCTGGAAAAGTATTTCAGCCAGGGCGACTACCGGAAAAGAGATTGAGCCGGCCGCGAACGTAACCGGTCACGGACAATGCAGCGACCAACGCCGCTTGCCGCCATTTCAAGCGAAGTAAGTTGTCGCAAGGCCCTTAACTCATCATTTCCTCAGCGCGCGAAATGATTGCCCGCCGTCCGTTCCCAAATGTCCCAGTGCGGCCCGGTTTGCACGCGCCGCCAGCCGGCGCTCAGGTAAGCGGGTGACGGCGCGGAGGCACGGAGTGCTACATAGCGCACCCCAAACCGATTCAACCACGCCTCCGGTTTGAAAGAAACCTCGCGATAAAACGCGAACCGATTGCGGAGCCGTTGGTCTTTTTGTTGCGGGTCGCGCGTCCACGGGCCCATCCGCGTATCCCGAAAATAGGCCTGTTGCTCGGCCGCGAACGCCGCCGCGTCTTTCCCTTCCAGATAGCTGTTTAAGGCCACGCGCGCGTCCCATTCCTCATTAGTGACTCGGGGACTGAGTGATGCTGACCGTTCCAAAGGACGCAGGTCTTCGACCAAACCCGCAAAGTCAACAAATGCCGGGTCGCCGGCGATCACGGTGTTAGGGGCCAACTCCTGTGTTGGGGCACTCGTGCGTTGTTCCTGGTAGCGGGCGTAGTTCGCCTGAATTTCCAGCATTTGCCGGCTGCGAGTGCATTCCAGCACGCGGAACCAGACGCCCGCCATGAGGTGGAACCCGCACAAGGCCAGGAGACCGCACTTCATGATCGAGGACCAACGGCCCCAGCGAAGCAGTGCCTCCGCGAGCCACAGCACATAAAACAGCGAGAGGCCAATTCCCCAGACGTAACCCCAGTGGCCGTTTTCGATTTGCAGGCCGGTTACGATTTGGTGGTTGACCAAGAGGAATCCAGCGGTCGCCACCGCCCACAAATAGCTCCAATCCCTGCGCCGGAGTAATACCCAGATCAGTCCAACTCCCAGCATGAGGATGGCCCCTTTGGAAATCAGCAATTCACTGAAGCGCGGAATGGGTACGAACTTGTCATAACGCTGCAGCCAGTCCATCCCATAAACGCGATTAAGCCAGGCGCTGTAGAACACCAAGGGCAATCCTGCCAGACCACCAATCCAACCGGTATGGAAATAGACTTTACGCTGCGGAAAATCCACCAGCAACGCCAGCGCCAACGCCAGCCCCGCCGCCGTCCAGAAGTAAAAGTAGGCATAGAACAGCAAGCCAAAACTCAGGCCCGCCAGCGCGATCCGGCCGCGGCTTGGTTGCTCCCGCGCCCGCGCCACCAGCCAGAGGTGGAAAAGCAAGTAGAACAAACTCAACCCCGGCGTGATCAGACGCCATTGCAGCAGCAAAACCGGATAACTGCTGAAAAACCATTCGGGCGGATTCGCCTGCCACATTTGTGCGAAGATGCGGGTGTGATTGACAATCGGCCGGCTCCAGATCATTCCAGCATCCACCATCAACAGCCCCGACACCAGAGCGGCGATCCAGGGGCTCTTTAGAAAATGATAACTTACCAGAAAAAAACCGAGGGCCACACTGAAGCCTGCCCAGAGGCGCCACGCCATGCCGATGCCCAAGGGGCCCCAGCCCAAAACCTTGGCAGTCAGAATTCCCGGCACAAGCTGGAGCCACGGAAACATCGTGGCCCCGCCGGTGGCAAAAGTCGGATCGCTCAAAGAGGCCGGGTGACTATGGTAGGCCTGGCAGGACACTGGATAATAGCACACCAACTCGTCGTAGCTGCCTATCCACGCCGGACTGCCGGTCTTAACCCACCAGAGCAGATGCGGCAGGGCCGACACGAGCATCCCCACAAACGTGCAAATAATGGCCGCCACCAAGCAGTCTCGTTTCAGCAATGGAACGGCGCTTGTCGAGACGTGCAACTGAGCCTCTGCGCGGCAGGGCCTGTCGGATGTTCGGGCGCTCACTTGGGTCCGGTCTTTTTCGGGTCGAGAAAGGAACGCGCGGAAGATCGCTTTCACCGGATCATTTTACGTTGCAGGGCGCGGCTCAAGCCTTTCCAGGCGCCGAATTTGATGGGCCACCAGGCCAGACATTGCCAATAACCGCGCACGGCGCCGGCAACGTCGCCGTTCGCCAGATCATAATCAGCGACCAAGCCCTTATAATAGGCTTTGCAGCGCTGTTTCAGCAGCCAGTAGCGGGGTGTGGACGGAAGCCGTCGCTCCACGCAGGCCATCGACGAAACCCACACTTGCCGATGCATCGGGCGATGGCGATTGGCGTCGTGCATGCGGATTTTGTAGCAGATGCGTGACACATAGGTGAATTCGTACCGCAGCGCGAGCCGCAGGCCAAAATCAAAATCTTCACAATCCGCACTTTCTGGAAAACCGCCGAAGCCACCGACCTCGACGATCGCCGGGCGTGGCAGCAAACAGGAAAGAATTGTGCCGCCTGCGTAAAAGCAAAACTCGCTCAAAATGTTTCCGCTGCGATGAGCGAAGCAAAAGGTGTAATGCGGCAGCAGTTCGAGCTTTTGCGCGTGGACGCTGGCGATACCGTAGGCAATGCGCGCGGGGTTTTTTCGGGCTGCGGCCAGCAGGCTCGGCACCGCGCCGGTTTCCAAGCCGTCATCCGAATCCAGGAACTGAATCCACCGGCCGCGCGCCTGTTGCCAGGCTTGGTTGCGCGCGGCCACGGGGCCGCTCTGCGTCTGCCGGAGCACGCGCAGCCGCGAATCAGAAACTCGTTGCAGCACCGCCAGGGTGTTGTCGGTCGAGCCGTCATCCACCACGATCACTTCGCCCACCTCCGGCCCTTGGTTCAGAGCCGATACCACGGCGTCCAAAATATAGTGGGCGCGGTTGTGGGTCGGAATGACCACGCTCACAAAATCGGCTGGCGCGTTGTCGCTCAAGTTTCGGCAATTAAATCTCGGCCGCAGATTTTCAGCAGGGCTTCCACGAGTTGACGGCTGACGTGCGCGGGAGCATAGCGATCTTCAGCCAGCTTGCGCGCGGCGGCGCCCAGTTCGCGTTGCCAAATGAAGTCTGCTTTGAGTCGTCGCAACACCTTGGCCGCCGCGCCGATTTCCGTCATGGAGACTGCGACGCCGCCCGATCCGGTCTGCCACTGCATGACTTCGTCCGAATGATGCACCACCGGCAGTCCGCTGGCGAGCGCTTCGAGAATGGCAATCGAAAACGGTTCCGCCAGCGAGGCCAACGCATAAACGTCGGCCGCGTGAAATAACTCCGGCATCGCCGCTCGTTCCACACGGCCCAGAAAACGAAACCGGTCGCCCAGCGCTTTTCCGGCCTGGGCGCGCACCGTTTCCGCGCCGTCCTCCTCCATGCCCGCTGAAAGCAGAATGGCGCGGATGTCCACTGCCGCCACTTCCTGCGCCAGCCATTCGAGGCGTTTGTGGCTGACCTGGCCCACCGGTCCGACCGTCAACACCACGAAATCATCTTCTTTCAACGCCAACCGCTGGCGGGCGGCGGCTCTCAACTGTGGCGTGGGCGGCGCGAATCGTTCGAGATCGACAAAATGAGGCACGGCAAAAAAGCGCTCGACACTTTCCTTGCCGGCGAGTTCCCGCCGGGCGGCATCCAGGTACGGCGGCGCCAGCAAATGGACACCGTCAAAATCCTTGGCCCAGTTGGCCGAAAGGCGCATGCCGTTCATGAAAACAACCTTCGCGCGGTGGAGCGGACGAAACCGTTTCAAGTGCCAGCTCAACACCGGATCGCCGCAGTAAACCAGGTCCATCTGGTGCCAGCGAAGGAGCGCGACTGATTGCGGCAGGATGGAGAGTTGTTCCAGCAGGTAGCGGCGATGCCACGGAAGCCTTCTCAGCCAGCGCGCGTCGCGGTTCAGCCCGTGAAGGCAGCGTGTGAGGCGCATTTTTGCAGATGGGGCAGGGCCTCCGCTCCAGAGTTCGACATGCATCTCGCCTGGCAGGTGAAGCGCCAGTTCGGCCATCCAGGTTTCAATTCCGCGGGCAGTATAACCCAGCCCTGAGGACAGCAGCAGCAGCTTCAGCGGCACACGAGCAGAGAGCGTCATCGCTGGAAAAAGATTCAGGAGCGGTTCATGGTTTCGTGGTTATTGTGCCAGGCCAATTGCGGGGGGTGGCGGAGGGCTTTGACGTTGTGATTCGGCAAACACTGCAGAAAAACGAACTCTTCGCGTGCTGCTGCTGCGCAGGTATTTCCATCTCCGTCTCGCCAGTCGGGGCGCCATCATTTTGACTCCGGCGTTCAAACAAGTTGGAGGTGCGCGGCGTTGCCGGGCGGGGACTCCTGGTCCGAGGGCTTATTTGCATACCGTGAGTTCAAAGTAAAGGAACCACGCCGGGAAAATCCAGGCCCAGCGTTGCTCGTAAATGTCCGGCCAACGATTGGCCAGCCGGCTCACGACTTTGTTGATCAAGCCGGGCGTGAAAACAATAGATCGGTGTTGCACCTTAAAACCGTGGCCGCCGTAATAACTCCATTGATGCCCGGCGACGAAGTAATCGAAGGAGAAATAACCCAATTGCCACCGGTGAGTCGGGTCCGTGAACGCGTTCGCGCAAGAAAAATGCGGGGTGGTGATGAACACACGCGCGTTCGGCTTGGCGAGCCGCCAGACTTCTCGCATGAAAGCAACGACATCCTCCAAGTGTTCCACCACATCATTGGCGTGGATTTCTTCGAACGCATTGTCCGGCAGGGGATAGGGATAAACACTTAAATCATGAACCAGGTCCGGCTCGACACTGGCTTCACGATCCACGTTCAGGTGGTGCGACATCTTTTTTCGACCACAACCAAGGTTCAATTTGCTTGGCAAAGGAGTCATCGAGGGTGGTCAAGGCTGTGCGTGTTGGGCTCCCCCTGGTCCTCGCGCGAGGTGACAATACAAATCAAGACCACGGCGGGCGACCTGCTCCCAGGTAAAGTGCTGTTCAATATGGCGGCGGGCGGCCATGCCCAAAGTCTGGCTCAAGGCAGGATTGGCGACAAGTTTTTCGAGGTGCTGTTGCAGAGCCACTCGGTCGTTCGGCGGCACGATGAATCCGGTTTCTCCGTCCTTCACCAGTTCCGGCAAGCTAGCGGTCCGGGTCACGATCACCGGCTTGCCGCAGGCCATGGCTTCAAGAGTTACGAGACCGAGCAATTCGGATTTGTCTTGCGCTGGATCATTGGCGGGGAGCGTGGGCTGCAAGACCACGTTGGCGCCGGCGTATTGGCGTCTTAGTTCCGCATCGTCCGCATCCGTAATGAACGTGACCTGCTTACCGGCGGCCGCTTGCTGCAACTGCCTGAAGTAACCTTCATCATAGGGTCGGCCAACCACCCGTAGCGGTGTCTGCGGAAGGATGGCTTCAATCAGGGGTAACACTCCCTTGTGCGGCAGCAAGCGTCCGACAAACAGAGCGTAGCCCTCCGGCGGACGGGCTGGGACCGTGAATTCCTTCAGGTTCACGCCTCCATACAAAATGGTTTGCGGCTGAGGCCAGTCAGTGAAGAAACGGGCAGCATGCCGCGATAGCAACGCCAGTCCGTGAGCCAGCCGGTTCAAGTTGATGCGGGGATGCAGCTTTTGCAGGTGCGTGCTCCAGCAGGCGCCGCCACCGCCCACGTCGGTCAGGACCGAGATTTGCCCGCGCAACCTCGCCGAGAGCAAGGCGAGATCGGCCAATGGCGTGGGAAAGACCATGACGTGGATGAGGTCATATTCGCGGAAGGCCCGCCAAATCTCACGGGTAACCGGAAAGCCCCTGCGTTCGGCAAGCTGTCGCACGGCGAAGGTGCGGATTTGCAGCCGGTCCAGCGTCTCCTCTTTCGCCACCGTGTCGAACAAGGTCAGGGTGGTCGGCGTCAAGACCGATAACGCACGGGCGTATTCCAGCGTGTAACGTTCACCGCCCCCCACGATACGGTTCTGGGCGAAGTAAGACGGCGGGATGACCAGGACCCGGGGTTCGCTTGCCTTCATGAAAGCGGGAAGCTCCAGAAGCCTCGACACCGAGAAATCAAGCCAAGGATACACCAAAACAATGAGGCTAGACTACTCATTGAGATTGTTCTCGCGAAGGTTTCGCGACGTTCTGAGCAGAGTCGTAAATGTCCGTAAAGGCCGCAACGGCTGTCAAGCTTGGCGCACGTTCCCCCTCTCGACTCACCAACAGGAAAACAGGCGGTTGATGTAACCAATCCACCGTCCTCTGCATGGCGAGGGGCACTCTTCAGGTCGCGCATCTTGACTGTCGCATGAGGGCTGTCAGTGAAAGAAAATAATCCGGCTGCCACTCCGTTCAAATTTTAAGTGAAATGGCCGGAGACGAGCGAGTGCGGCGATGACCCGTTCGCGTGCTGCTGGTGGCGTGTAAAACAGGAGAAACCCTCCCTGCCCGGCCCCGAGCAGCTTGCCGCCCTTAGCGCCTGTTGATACCATTGGTCGATCTGGGTACTACTGATGTCGCTGGCCAAGCCTTTCTTGAGCTGCCAATTCTCATGAAGAATTTCGCCGAAAGCGTCCAAGTGATTATGTTCCAATTCCATGTTCAAAATGTGGGCCAATTCCGTCATGCGTTGCAGCACCTTTCGCTGCCGGCGGTTTTGGACTAAGGACTCCTTCTGTCTCGCCAGCAAGGTGCCCTTATGCCGGGTGATGCCTGTGTAAATGGCTAGCAAGTTCTGTTCGAGTTGCTGCTGGGTCTCTCGCCGACAAATGATGGGGGCCACGCTGACCGTGTCGTTGGGATGGAACTCGATGAAGTTGAATCCTCCGAATGCCGCGGCATATTGGTCCTGCTTGCCGATGGGCTCGCCACAGAGGTCAATTTCAATTTCGCAGCTCTGTGCCCCCAGTTCTTCGGCAGAGACATAATTGCGCCTGAAAGCATGCAGAGAGTGCAGTAGCCCAACCGTAAACGAACTGGACGAACCCAGGCCTGTCCCGCGAGACGGAATGTCAGCAATCGAGGTGATTTCGATGCCACCGTTTATGTTGAGTTTGTGCAAGGCGGCCCGTACCAAGGGATGTTTCAGTTGGCGGACTGATGCCACCTCCTCGGTCTTCGAGTAGCTGACGCGGATCCGGTCATCGAACTTCTCGTTGACTGTTACATAAACGTGTTTGTCGATCGTGGTCGAAACGACTGCACCCCCATGTTCGCGGTAAAAGACAGGCAAATCACTGCCCCCCCCCGACAAAACTCATCCGCAAAGGGGTTTTGCTTATGATCATACGATCGCCATTTGGTTGAGGACGAAATCCACCGCTTCTGGAAGATCTGAAAACTCTCCGTCGGGCACATCAGGATAACGGCCATCTCTACCGGCTAAACCCGTGCGGACCAGCGCGGCTTGGAGGCCGGCGTTGCGTGCGGTCCGGATGTCGGTAGTCGAATCGCCGATCAACCAGGAACGCGCCAGATCGATCCCCAGTTCAGCCGCCGCCCGGTGAATCAGTCCTGGCGCGGGCTTGCGGCAAGCGCAGTCCTGTTTTAATTCCGGTCGTTCGCCGGGAAAGCCCCGGTCAGGGTGGTGAGGGCACCAGTAGATGCCATTGAGAAAAGCGCCGCAGTCGCCTAAGAGGTTCTCAAGTTTGTTGTGGATCAGACGCAACTGAGCTTCAGACACCTCGCCCCTCGCCACCACAGGTTGGTTTGTTGCAACCACCGCCAGCACACCGGCTTGATTAATCCTTCGCACCGCCTCGCCTGCTCCGGGGATCAATTGCAGTTGCTCCACACGGGTGATCCGGTTTCTTTCTATGTTCAAGGTTCCGTCACGATCCAGAAAGATGGCCGGACAGAGCCGGTCCAACGAGAGGGAGTGGATCTTTCCTCGTTGCCAGTCGGCTTCCACCTGCGCCAGACGCGCGGGCGTGCCGATGTCCTTGATGTATTCCCGGCTAGAGTAACCAAGCAGCCGCTTGCCTTGCCGCAGCAAGGCAGGAAACAGCTCGGTGGCGAAGTCCATTTTAACCGGCCTCCCTGTCCAAGGAGGCAAAGCCCTTTTGTTGACAACGTAAAGACCGGCGTTGACCAGATTGTTATGATAAGAAGCGGGATCATGCGGATAAGGATGAAATGATTTGACCATGCCCGCCTCGTCCAATTCGATCAGGTCGGAATCATGCGGATGGTCGTTGGGATGCACCAGGAGTGTGATATCGGCATCTCGCTGCTCGTGGAACTTCCAAATCCGGTTTAGCGCGACGTGCGGCATCGTGTCGCCGTATAGAACCAAAAAGACTTCGGGGAGCGATTCGAGGACGGACATGACCGCGCCGGCCGTGCCCAGAGGTTGGTTTTCCACCTGGTAGCGAATCCGCACGCCCCACCTTCGGCCATCCTGAAAATGGTTCTCGATCTTACAGGCGGCATAACCGGTCAATAGCAGGATCTCTTCAAACCCATGGTTTTTTGCCAATTCGACTTGATGTTCCAAAACCGGTTTGCCACCAATAATGGCCATGGGCTTGGGGAGATCACCTAACAACTCGCGCAGGCGAAGACCTTTGCCTCCAGCCAAAATGACGGCTTGTTTCCTCACGCCAGTTCTTCTGCCGATTCCCGGATTGCCCGCAGGACCGCTTCAGCGGAGGACCAGCGGGATCGCCAACCCAGTGCGGTTAATTTGGCGATGTCATAAGAGAATCTGGGAACATCCCCAGGCCAGCCCTTTTCGCCGCCGGTGTAGCGAATGGCGGCCACCGGCGCGAAAACAGCCACGACGGATTCGGCAATCTCTCGGACAGTCGTGGAACCGCCGGAAGGCGCGATATTGAAACAGTTCATCTGCTCGTTGGCCCGGTGGTAAATGAAAAACATAGCCTCAACTAATTCCCGAACATGCAAATAAGGCTTTTCCTGACGACCATCGCCCAAGACCGTTAATTCAGACGGGTTTCGGCGCAACTTCTCGATAAAATCATGTATAACGCCGTGAGTAGCGCGGGGGCCGACCACGTTTGGGAAGCGGAATATCCACGCCTGCAGCAAGTGGGTTTCCAGGGCTGCACTGATAATAGCCTCGGAGGCCAGTTTCATTGCCCCATAATTGGAAATGGGAAGCAACGGGCCTGTCTCCTCCGTCAACGCGTCGGCGTGAGCGCCATAAATAGCCGAGGAGGAGGCAAAGGCAAACTTGCGGATGCCAAAACACCTGGCCAAGGCCAGTGCTTGAAATGTCGACATGAATGTGTTCCGCAAATCTACCTCCGGATCTACGGCACCCGC
>ERZ1292640.841-Hain-H43-02um-R1-841-length-25554-cov-6_pt1 | contig 25554 bp, 22 predicted proteins | sample MGYA00564404_ERZ1292640 | MGnify/ENA primary metagenome ERZ1292640 (study PRJEB36523, sample SAMEA6512636) | groundwater metagenome | collected 2019-01-08 | study: AquaDiva: Metagenomics assemblies of 32 groundwater samples | reverse complement strand
TAAATCTAAAAAAATTATTATTCAGTAAGATTTAAACACCCAATCGAGCGCGGCCCTTTGCACGACGAGCCCGAATGACTGCTGCACCGCCACGTGTTTTCATGCGTACAAGAAACCCGTGTGTACGCTTTCTTCTGGTAACTGAAGGCTGATAAGTACGTTTCATTTTTCTCTCTAATTTCTTTTGTCAATAGAACCGCGTATTACAACTTGTTATGGGGTCTGATGTCAATATTATTTTTTAAAGATAAGCTATTATCCCATCGAATGAAGTGGGGCGATGAATGAATTTATATTATAAGTGGCTGAGCATAATATTCTTATTGTTTAGCAGGCCTGGAAATAAATATTTCCTGAGAGAAGCGGTTAAATGGAACTGGAACGGATTACTGTATTTTAAGATCGCAGGGTATTTTTTGCTTGGTTGCAATTTATAAGAGGTGAATTTACACTTAAACTATGGGTGATGGTTTGTTGTTTCAACGGAATGGATAGATGGAATTAATTAAGGGAGGTATCGTAAATGGCCGATACGATTGCAATTTCTAATAATCGATGCCAGGACCGCCGTCAAAATATGCCATTTTTCTGCGCTTTTCATTTAGGCATTAAAACCGGAAGGAGAACGAGTGAACGCAGGGCGGGCAGAGGAGAGCCGAGGTATGTGGATTATTATTCGGGTCATTTGATGCTGTGTACAATCGCCATTTTATTTTTAAGTATGTTAGATGCTTTTTTTACGCTGGATATTTTGGCTAAGGGCGGCGAAGAGCTTAATTGGTTTATGGCGGTACTGATTGAAGACAGCGTGGAAAAATTTGTTGGTTTCAAGCTGGCGCTTACATCGCTGGCACTTATACTGCTTGTGATTCACCATAACGTTCAGCTAACGCAAAGAATACGCGTAAGACATCTTAAGTATATGATTCTGGCAGGTTATAGTGTATTAATTGGCTATGAATTGCATTTGCTTCATCTGGCGGCGGCTTATTGATGCTGATAGCGCCTAAACTAACTAAAAAAGGATAGAAATGACTGATAGTGAAAAAACAATAAAAATTGATGGTATCGATTATTCATTATCATCATTGAGTGATGAAGCAAAAATGCAAATTACCAATCTCAGGTTTGTGGAAAATGAGATCATACAATTAAAAGCGAGATTGGCGATTGCGAGTACCGCAAAACTTGCTTATCAGGCGGCATTAAAGAATGCAATTTCGGGGAATCATGCTGATTAGTTCAGTGATGAGATATAAAGTAACCGGTGATATTTCTTAGATCATCCAGTATCAGCGTACCAGCGGCTAATTGCAAGCGAAGATAGGCAAGCAGATAGTTATACCGTGCTTGTGCAAGATCGCGCCGGGCGGTATGTAATTGCTGTTGCGCATCCAAAAGATTCAGATTAATACGTATTCCGCCCCGTATACTTTTCTGCGTGGCTTCAACCAGCAATTCAGCTGATTTGACAGCCAACTCCAATGATTCAATTCTTTTGATGCCACTGAGTAAAAGATTATATTGTTTACGCAGTTCAACCAATACTTTATCGGTGATAGCATCCAGATCAGCCTCGGCACGGGCATGATTGGCTTTTGCCTGAGCAGTGATCGCATTAACGCGGCCACCCGCATATAAAGGCATATTAACTTCAAAACCTATGGTTGCAAATTCAGCATCTTGATTTTGTGTAATAAAAGATCCTCTTTTATTTCTTGTTAGGCTGGCAACCAGATCAACACGTGGCGCGTGGCCTGCATGGCTTTTTTTAATTTCTTCCTTACCCGATGTCACGGCATGACGTTGTGTCGCCAATTCGGCATTGCGCTCAAGTGCTAAAGCTTGCCAGCTATCATAATCTTGCAGCTGGATGGCCTTGGAGCTGAACGTGTCAGACAGGCGGTCGAGCCGGGTGGTTATTTTTTGCCCTACGATTGCTCCCAGCTTAAGTTGTGCTCCTTCCAGTTCATCATTCGCTTCAATCACGCGCGCTTGTGCAATTGCATACTTCGATTGTGTTTCAAGCACATCCGTAGTGGTCCCCTCGCCTTTCTGTAACATACGCTCATTAACGCGCTTGAGCTCTTCAAGAGAATCACGCTGTGTTTCGGCAAGCTTTACGTGATCCTGCGCCAGTAATGTTTCCACATAGGCTTCTACCAATCGCACCACAAGCTGCTGGCTGCGGCCGGTAAATTTGGCGCGGCTGGAGTCAGCTTGCGCCTTCCCTATATTATAGCCGGCGACCGCTTCCATATTAATCAGAGGTTGGCGTAAGGTTAGGCTGCTTACTTGACCATCAAAATTAAGTGGTTGACTACTAGCCCCTATATCCAGTGTACCGGTATTTTTATTTTGAGAATGAGTAATGGCCAGATTAGGCAATAAGCTCGCAAGCCCTATGGCTTTTGCTTGTTGCCCCGCTTCATTTTCATGAAGCGCCGAGCGGTAGATGGGGTCGTGTTGTAATGCGGCCTCATAAGCGTCTAAAAGGCTAAGTGCATGAACGTGGTTAGCCTGGCTTAATAAAATAGCGCAGACCAGTACAGAAATCTTTTTGCGGGTGAATATCATCGCAGTTATTCTTCACTCATGGATGAATGCGCACGATCAAGTATAGGCTTGAATAAATAATTCATTAAGGATCGTTCACCCGTTTTAATAAATATTTCTACCGGCATGCCCGCTCGTATCTGCTGATCGGACAACTGCTTCATACCTTCTGGAGTCACCTTGGCCTGTATATTGTAATATGCAAATCCGGTTCGTTCATCTGTCAGGCGATCCGCAGATACCCGGGTGACGATGCCTGGAATATTGGGCGTTTTCTTTTGGTTAAGGGCGGAAAAAATCAGGTCAACATGAAGATCAACATAGATTCTGTCAATTAAATGAACGGGTACCTGTCCCGTAATCACCAGCATATCATCACTGGGAACAATATCCATCAACTTGAATCCTGGTCCTATAACCCCCCCTTCTGTGAACACATTCTTGCCTACCACAATGCCATCAACAGGTGCCTTGACCAGTACATTGGCCAGCTCGAAATCTTGCCCGCCTAAGCGGCTACTGAGTGCATCCGCTTCCCGTTGTATATCCGATAATTGTTGCCGTACTTCCTTTTGGTATTCTTGCTGGCGTTGGATACGACGCTGTTCCAATTCGGCGATCTGACGTTGAGTACGGCCGATATTGCCGGTATCCGACGCAAGTTCTCCGGTTAATTGTGTGTAAGCGCGTTCAAGATCCAGCACGCGATTGCGGGGCACAAAACCATCTGCTGCCAGTTCGCGCAGATTGACGAGCTGTTCTTCCAGGAATTTCAATTGCTGGTTTTTACTTGTCTTTGATACTTCAAGCCCGCGCAGTTGGTTTTTTAAGCCGGCAACACCTTCATCCAGAGCAGCCACTTCATGGTGCAAGGCTAATTTTCGTGATGTGAATAATTGGTTTTGTATGATGATGTTATTGGCAACACGCGCATCATCTTGCATGGATTGTAATTCTGCAGGAAATACAATTTCATTTTTGCCATCACGCTCTGCCAGTAAGCGCGCTTCCACGGCGCGAGCTGTATAGAGCTGGCTACGGGTTATCTCGGCCTGGGCTTTGATCTGGACATCATTCATGCGCACCAATATTTGGCCTTCTTTGACATGATCGCCGTCCTTGACCAGGATGCGATCGATAATACCACCGGTCTGATGTTGGACAGCCTGGAGATGACTGGCCACAGCAACCGTGCCGGAAATCGGCACACCCTTATCCAGGGGTGCGAAAGACGCCCATAGAGTAAATCCGCCAAAACCCGCCAAAACAATCCACCAGCCAAGCTTGGTATGTATGGTTTCATCCGTTTCAACATAATTTGAACTGTCGGCTGGAGCGCTCTCAATAACGGTTCCTTTTTCTTCAGCTACAAGTTTCATTATTATTCCTGTTCGATGATCCGTATTTTTTCAATTGCCAATTGAACGGTGTGTCACAACTCACTCAGTTTTTGGGTCAACGACATTAACAGTCTGGGTCGTTTGATTCTGAGCAGCTTGTTTCTTGGCTTCTTGCTGTGCCAGAAGTGCTTGCTGTGCCTGTTGCTGTTGTTTGGTTAACGCTTCGATGACCTGATTGGTCGGGCCAAACATCGTCGCGGTGCCATCCTGCAATAGTAACAATTTGCTGGTAACGCTGATGATGCTGGTGCGGTGTGTAATCAAAACAATGGTTTTCCCGCGTTTACGCAGATCAATTAATGCGGCCAGTAGCGCCTGTTCCCCCACATCATCCAGATTTGAATTGGGCTCATCCAGAACAATTACCGATGGATCATCATACATGGCGCGTGCTAAACCGAGGCGTTGTTTTTGTCCTCCCGAAAGCCCTGCGCCCCCCTCGCCTAACGGCGTGTCATAACCTTCCGGCATGTTCAAGATCATTTCATGAACACCTGCCCGTCTGGCAGCCAGAATGACCTTATCAGCATTAATTTCTCCGAAGCGTGCGATATTCTCGGAAACAGTACCGGCAAATAATTCGATATCTTGCGGCAGGTATCCGATATGCGGTCCCAGCTCGTCCTTGTTCCAGAGATAAACATCAGCGCCATCCAGCCTTACCTTCCCGGCAGCAGCGGGCCATACACCGACTAATAAGCGTGCCAAGGTGGATTTTCCTGATCCACTGGGGCCAATAACGCCAAGTACCTCGCCAGCCGCTATAGAAAAAGCCAATCCTTTGATGACCGGGACTTTGCCGCCGGGCGGGATGGCCGTCACATTTTCAACAGCAATCGCGCCTTTGGGTTTGGGTAATGCCATGCCCGCTTCACGGGCCGGATTGTGTTCGAGTAATTCGGTTAAGCGTTCATAGGCGCTACGAGTGCTGCCAATGGTCTTCCAGACACTGATCAATAACTGAACCGGTGCGATGGCTCTACCCAATAAAATTGAACCGGCGATCATCATGCCGGGAGTAATGGTATTGTCTAAAACCAGTAAGGCACCCAATCCCAGCATCAGTGATTGCAGTGCGACGGTGAACGACTTGGATAGTGCAGTCACAATGCCTGCCTTTTCACTGGCTTCGGCCTGTAAATTCAGAAAGCGGCTGTGCAGTTGATACCAGCGGGCTTGTATATTGGGCAACATACCCATGGCTTCGATCACTTCGGCATTGCGTAAGTTGTTGGAGGCCACATTGGTGGAAGCAATTGCCATTGAGTTGGCTTCAGCTAAGGGTTTGTGTGAAATTTTCTCATTGATGTAGGCCAATGAGATCAAGATGGCTGTCCCGCATAAGGCAAAAACACCCAGAGCGGGATGGAACATGAATATAACGAATAAATAAATCGGGAACCACGGAGCATCAAAAAAGGCAAACAGGGCGTTACCCGTCAAAAACTGCCGTAAATTGGTTAAATCTTTTAAAGCCTGCCCGGCATTGCCACCGCCTTGTTTTAAACTTTGCTCGAAAGCAGCGGTATAAACACGTTTATTCAATTTCATGTCGAGCTGAGCGCCGACGCGGATCAGTACAAAGCTGCGGACATACTCCAGCGCACCCATAAAAACATAGGCGCCCAGCATGATCAATGTCAGCATTAACAAAGTCATTTCATTACGGCTGGTGATTACGCTGTCATAAAGTTGCAGCATATAGATGGCTGGCATGAGCATCAATATATTGATGATTGCACTAAAGACACCAATGTTTCGAAAAGTCTGTTTAAAGCTGGCCAGTACCTGCGCAACTTCATTCTGAGGAGCTTTAAATTTGAATTTCATCGATAAATGTCATGATAGAAGAATGGCGAGTTACTTATTCCCAAAAATTAACGGCAATCAGCATCTGGATATAGCAGAGGATATGGTTTACCGGGAATATGCAATCGACTGAATCCTTTGTAATTATAATTGCTGATCATCAGTTTTGACCAGGTAAATCTTCTGTTGCCAGTTTGAAGTACCGGGGGGAAAAATTGAGGTCCCGTGTTGCATCTGAGCCATCAAATCTTAAATCCTGATTCATTCTTTCCGCCATTGCCGTTGTCCAATGCTGATATCGCGGCAGCCATCCAAGCCCCCATGCCGCCATCTGAAAAAACCAAAGCGGTACAGTCAGTATGCGTGATGGGCGATCAAGTGCTTCAAACACGCGCTTGACCATTTCACGATATTGCACAGTCTCCCCCCCTGTTAGATTATAGGAACGATTCCTTAAATTTAAAGTACCCAATGCAGAAAAACAGGCTGAAGCCACATCTTCAACATGGATGGGTTGCCGTAATCCTTTGGCTGATCCCAATACGGGAAAGAATCCAAAGCGGCGGATAAACCGGGCTATTTCAGCAACATTTTTATCGCGCCCATAGCCATAAATCATTGTCGGGCGCAAAATGATCCATTTTACCCCATGCGCCGCTGCCCATGCTTGCACAAGTTCCTCACCTGTTATCAATTGTTGCGCAATTTTCCGCTCAATGGAATCGGATGAGTTGTTTTTGGTGAAGCGGCTGGTGGAGGATAATACAACAATCCGTTGAGCGCCATGGGCTAATAAGAGATCAAAATATTCCGGTAATATCCAGACCGGGGCGACACATAACCAGGCGGAAATCTTATGTTCCGCTGTATTTATCTTTGTTTGATGGGTTGTATCCAGTTGTTGCCAGGTAACTTGCGAGTGACTTTGTGTCATCGGGTGGCGGGAAAAAGCGGTGACATGCCGATGGGCCTGTATTAATTGCCGAAGCAAGCATTCACCCACCAGGCTGGTAGCACCCAGCAATCCAATAGATTGCTTATTCATGTCCGGGTTTCAGCAGCTTATAACAATTTTGCGCCGTATAGAACATCACCGTAATACCCAAACGAAACCACACGCCTAACGTAATCAAAGCCATCAGCGCCCCTGGATATTGCGGGCGAAAAAATTTCCGGTAAAAGCGCAGCATACCCTTATGTTTATGCCAGGCCACAAAGAACGGGCGGGTGCGACTGCAAGTTCCTTTAAAATGTATAGCGGGAGCATCCGGTACAAAAACAATCTTCCAGTTCTTTTGCTTAAATCGCATGCACCAATCCAGGTCCTCGCAGTGCAGAAAATAGCCTTCATCCCAAGAGCCAACATTTTCGATGGCTTCTCGCCGCACCAGCATCAGTGCGCCAGAGATGGCTTCCACTTCAGCCGGTTTGCCGGGTAATGGTTGCTGATGCAGATGGAAATCAAAAAACAGTTGCGGCCAATACTTCCCCAGATGATATAAGCCGGAAGCCCGCACAAAAGCCCGCCAGGGTGTCGGAATGGCGCGCCGCCCACCGCCTTGTTCAGAACCATCCGGATTAATCAGATACCCGCCGGCCATGCCGATAGTAGGATCCGATTCCATCACCTGGATCATGCGCTGCAATGAATCTTTCTCGAGAATACAATCCGGGTTCAGGAAAAGAATGTAGGGTTGGTCTGATGCATCAAGGCCAATATTGCAACCTGCAGCGAAGCCAACATTGCTATCTAGGCGAACTACCTGAAGGCGATTTTCTGTGGAAAAGTTAATTTCAAGCTCGATCAGGCTCGAATCAGACGATGCATTATCGATCACAATGACCTGTTGTGCTTGTTGCAGAGCAACCTGAATACACTGGGTCAGTAATGTGCCGGCATTATGATTTACTATAACTATAGATACAGATAATAGTCCATGCTGGTTTTTTGTATTGAAATAGTTTTCTTGCAAGACGTGCATTGTTTGCCTTAATTTTTTGCTTTTCTTAATCTAAGAATCAGCTAAATAGTATTATCAATGGTTCTCTATGTGTCGATGACATTTCTATTTGTTGCTAACGGGGCATTTGTGTTTTCTTGCTTGTGCATTCCAGATTATTAGCATAAAAACGTGACGTACTAATCGGCAATAGAAAATCGCCGCAGCATCTTCTTAAAATCAGCATTTAACTCTGGATGTTTTAGGCCGAAGGCAATCGTGGCTTCGAGATAACCGAGTTTGGAGCCGCAGTCGTAGCGTATTCCCTTGTAGCGATGGGCCAGTACTTGCTCCTCGCCTAGCAGCGAGGCGATACCGTCGGTGAGCTGGATCTCACCACCGGAGCCTTTGTTGATGAGTGTCAGATGATGAAAGATACGTGGCGTCAGTACGTAGCGACCGACCACGCCTAGTTTTGATGGAGCTTCCTCGGGTTTTGGCTTTTCGATAATGCGGCTAATCAACTCCAGCGTATCGCTCACAGGCCTGCTATCGACAATACCGTAACTTCCAGTTTCCTCTGGCGCTACTTGCTGCACGCCAATCACCGAACAGCGGTAATAGTTGTAGGTATCGATCATCTGCTTCATCACTGGTGGCTCGCCATCGAGTAGATCGTCAGCCAGCAAAACCACGAAAGATTCGTTGCCGATCACTGGTTTTGCGCACAATACAGCATGTCCCAATCCTAAAGGTTCAGCTTGACGAATATAAATGTAGTTGATGTTTTTCGGGAGCAAGTTACGCACAAAATCCAGCATTTCAGTTCTACCACGAAGCTCCAATTCGTTTTCTAACTCATAAGCCTTGTCAAAGTGATCTTCGATTGAACGCTTGGTGCGGCCAGTGACGAAAATCATGTCAGAAATGCCGGCAGCAACCGCTTCTTCTACCGCATACTGGATCAGCGGCTTATCTACAATCGGCATCATTTCCTTGGGACTTGACTTTGTTGCCGGCAAGAATCGTGTGCCGAGTCCTGCAACCGGAAACACAGCTTTAGTAACCTTTTTCATTCAATGTTCCTCAAAGAAGTCGATGCTGGCGGGATGGTAATCCCATTACCCCAAGGATATTTCCGCTCCCACGCCCAGGCATCCGCAATAATGGTTGCCAGATCTGCTCGCTGGGGTTTCCAGCCAAGTACTTCCCGCACCAAACGCGAATCCGCCACTAACCGAGGTGGATCACCCATGCGGCGGGGCTCATGGCGAACTGCTATTTCGTATCCTGTTACGCGGCGGGCGGTCTCGATCACTTCCATGACCGAAAACCCTTGTCCATTGCCTAAGTTGAAACGAGCGCTCTTGCTACCATTCAGCAAATGTTGCAACGCTAGCAAATGAGCGTCGCACAGGTCAGAAACATGGATATAATCGCGAATACAGGTACCATCCGGCGTATCGTAATCCGATCCGAAAATTGATATATATTTTCGGCGGCCAGAAGTTGTTTGCAATACCAGTGGAATTAAATGTGTTTCGGGCGCATGCCGCTCACCCAGTTCACCTTCCGGATCTGCCCCGGCGGCATTGAAATAGCGTAGGCAAATCGACTTCAAGCCATACGCTATATCGTAATCCTGCAGTACCTGTTCTACCATCCACTTGCTGCGGCCATAGGGATTGATCGGCAACTTTGGGTGGTTCTCGTCGATGGGCACATAATCTGGGTTTCCATATACTGCCGCTGTAGAAGAAAAAATAAAACACGATATATCCGCTTTGCGCATCGCATCTAGTAACGTGAGTGTGGACACTAGATTGTTCGCATAGTATTTATCCGGCTCCTTCATGGATTCGCCTACCTGAATGAACGAGGCAAAATGCATCACTGCCGAAAATTGGTGTCGGGCGAATAAAGAATTGAGCAGATTCGAGTCAGCAACCGGGCTGATTATCAGTTCAGCATTCCGCACCGAATCTCGAAACCCACTGGAAAGATCATCCAGCACCACTACGCCAAACCCCCATTGGTGCAACAGTTTAACCATGTGCGAGCCGATGTAGCCGGCACCGCCAATTACGAGTATTTCTGTCATTCTAAGCTCACCTATTGTGAGAATCAGTAGTATTATTTATGGTTCAAGGAAAAAGTTTCTTAATTTTTCATACGGAGTCATATTATTGATTTCGGTATGAGGTTTCACAGTATTATAGAAGTTAACAAATCTAACAAGGCTGATTTTGCGATCCTTTCGTGACGAGAAGATATTTTGATCATGCCACATTTCCATAATAGTTTTGATCATGCGTTCAGCTTTGCCATCGGTCTGTGTGTGCGACACCCGTACGCGCGTAAATTTTTGACTAATGCTAGGATAGTATTTTGGCTTCGAAAGAGAATTCAATCTTTCTTCGCAACGCGCTTCATTCCATATTTTGTCTGCAAGAATCGTTTGTTGGTTGATTTTCTGGGAGTAAATTCCTGCTTTCTCGCTTGATTGCCTTATAAATTGAAGCTGTGGTATAAACTCTATGGAAATTAGCATACCTCATGTTTTACTTCGGGTCATTTGTAATGAGAAAAATTTTATTTAAAAGCCAATAATTGATAGAAGTTAAGAAGCTCGATTTTTGAGTTGAAAAAAGCCAGGAATCATTAGACAATCTAATGGATAATAAAGATTGGCAATATGTTTCTTGTGAATGTAATTATTCGCAGTATGGATTGCTTGACATTAACCGAAACGCTATTAGCGGTCAGCTTCCAAACTTACCCCATCGTTAAGGGGGCTCTGAATAACTCGCATTTGTCATTCCGAACGTAGTGAGGAATCTTTAATAATCAATGCAATAGATTTCTCACTCTTGCTCGAAATGACGCTTGTTCAGGGCTTCCTTTGTTACCAAATGGCAAAGAAAGTGGGGGCCTGATTCATTGTATGCATTTATGGAGCTTGGCTGTTACTATCACATGGCGATGGATACATTGCAAGATAACATCTCGGTGATACTTCTTCCGAACCTTTGATTGAGTCCATACAAGTGTTAATTAAAACTAATCGCGATCTTAAACGGAAATTAGGATCGGCTAATGCCCGATTAAACAATGTGTTAAATTCTAGAAGTTGGCGTTTTACGGGACCTCTTCGTTATCTTAATCATGTCTGGCGCAAGCGATTTACGCCGCCTAAATACCCATCATGATAAATCCGCTGTTTTCAGTCATTATACCTCTGTTTAACCATGAACAATTCTTGGGAGAGGCGATACGCTCCGTATTGCAGCAAAGTGAAACAGATCTTGAACTGATTATTATTGATGATGGTTCAACAGATAATTCCGCCCAAGTGGTTGAGAGTTTCAAAGACCCGAGAATTCACTATCAATACCAAGAAAACCTCGGAGCTTCTTTCGCATTAAATCGTGGTTTAGCGATGGCAAGAGGGGATTTTGTGGCAATCCTAAATTCCGATGATACGTTTCATCTGAATCGCTTACGGTATGCCTTGGCAGCATTCGAATCACAACCAAGCTTGGGAGCATTCTTCTCCGCCTATCACTTTATCGATGAGTCATCAGCGACTATTCGTGAATCAACCGACATTCTTAAGTCAATTAGACTTCCTCCTTTATCATCTGTGGCAGCATCTGCGGAAGCTTTTAGTAAAGAATCAGATGAATGGATACTAACTCTTTTATCAGGAAATGTGCTTCATACAACTTCGAATCTTGTCATACGAACTTCCGTAATTGAGCAAATCGGATCATTCCATCCCTGGCGCTATGTGCACGACTATGATTTCTTTTTGCGCTTATGTGCAAGTAACAGAGTTTATTTTGATGAACGCCCTCTCCTGAATTACCGTTTTCATGGAAGCAACTCACTCGCTGAGAATGCTGCTCGTTCGGTATATGAAACGATTTTAGTCATCGCGAATTTTCTTGCAAATTGGCATCCAAAAACAAAAGCTCTCGAGAATGGAACATTTTATAAATTCTTCCGACATTTTTTTCAGGATCTGAGATTGTATGGGGGCGAACGATTTCTTCTGGCTCTTATTCTTACCGAGTTGGTTTTTCGTGAGAAAGGAAGGATAACGGAAGGATCTGTCATAAAGATGTTAAGAGATGACTCGGTATTTCAACTTGTTGCCTCTGATTTGGGGTCATCAGTCGCATATAATCAGTTAAATGAGCATCTTGGTTGGCAGAAAACAGAGACTGACCGTTGGTGGCGGAAAAGCCAGGAATTTAAATCCGAACTTAACTGGCAAAAGGACCAAACTAACCGTTGGTGGCGCGAAGCCCAAAATTTAAATGAAAGATTAGTTGAGGCGAATGATGCCTTGATTGAGGCCAACCGCTTTCTTGGAATTCCAAACGTAAAACAGAATTGTAAACGCAAGTTAATATCAATTTTTAAGAAAGAGATTAGTGAATGAAGAATAATAAGCAGGTAGCGATTATTACACGCACTAAGAATCGCAGCATTTTATTGCATAGGGCTATTGAAAGTGTGCTTACACAAACTTATGCACACTGGATACATGTCATTGTCAATGACGGAGGTGACCCTAAGACAGTCGATGCATTGGTGGCGGAATTTTTGCCGCGTTATGATAATAAAGTAAAAATTATCCACAACCCCATTTCGTTGGGCATGGAAGCCGCTTCCAACGTAGGTATTCGTGCTAGCTCTAGCGACTATATCGTTATTCACGATGACGATGACTCTTGGCAGCCAACATTCCTTGAACGCTGCGTAACATTTCTTGATGAGCCGCCACCCACGCTTGGCACGCCGATAGCAGGAGTAGTGACTTACAGTATGCGAGTGTTAGAAGAATTCGAAAACAATGAAGTTCGTGTTTTAAGCACACAGCCATTTAATACCTGGATGACTGGAGTTTCACTCTATCGCCTTGCCGCATCAAATACATTTCCTCCCATTTCTTTTGTGTTTTCGCGTACTGCTATGGAGAAAGTCGGATTTTTTCGAGAAGATTTGCCTGTTCTAGGTGATTGGGATTTCCATCTCAGAGTCTGTGCGAGCTATGAGATCGGCCTCATAGCGGAACCTCTAGCGAATTACCACCATAGGGTCACGCTTCAGTCGGGCGAGTATGGCAACTCAGTAATCGCTGGGAACGATAAGCACCGACGTTTTGAGCACCTACTGCGCAACGAATGGTTACGCGCCGATCTGAAGACCGGTAAGACGGGTATCGGCTTTTTAGTCAATATCGCGCAAAGCTTCGATATTCTTCATCAACAACTGTCTGTCGCGCATTCCATCTGGAATTATCTGAAAAGCATACCTTTATTAAGATGGTTAAAGCACAGATTATGGGATAAATAATGAATAAAAACGCGCCTCCTGCCAGCTTACCTGACAAACTTATCAGTGCCATTCAGAATGCCAAGGTTGTTTCTTTTGATGTTTTTGATACCGTTTTGGTAAGAGCAACCGAAAAACCCATCGACGCGTTTTTACTGCTTGCCCATGAGATCGGAATTGACGATGCACACATTTTTGCTCAAGCGCGCATCGAAGCTGAAGATCAAGCACGAAAATTAGCTTGGCAAGAGCGGAGAGCTGTTGAAATTTCATTGGAAGAAATCTACTTTCTGTTGTCAGATAATCCTCTTTTAACAGGATACGCCCAAACTGCCCTAATAGAGCAGGAGCGTGCGTTGGAATTGCGCTTGTGTCGACGAAATCCTAAAGCCGGTGAAATTTTCGATTGGATTGTAAGTCTTGGCAAGCGCGTTGGCTTTATTTCCGATATGTATCTTGATGCAGCTTTGATTGAGTCAATGCTTGCGAAGCACGGTTATTCCGGATACGAATTTCTATGGGTGTCCTCCGTCGAGGGAGTTATCAAGGCAAATGGTGGGCTCTTTCAACTTACTCTTGAGCGCCTCGGCATATCGTCGTCCGAACTCGTTCATATCGGGGATAATTTCGATAGCGATATCGAGCAGGCTCGCCTAGCCGGCATTTATGCTCATCATATTCCGAAATGCATAGATCTTCTTGCGAGCGCGAACATCGCCCGGCGTTTGCAACGTCAGTTGCCTCGGGATCGACAAATCGGCTGTGCATCTTATGGGATAACTACTAAAGCTCCTGCAATCTGGAAAACTGTTTGGAGGGGCTTACTGGCCGCGCAAGAAGCAAAAAAGGAGCGAGATTTCTGGTTCGATTTAGGCTATTCTCATGTGGGGGTATTACTGCTTGGCTACGCACTTTGGCTTAGCGAACAAGTCCAACGTGTAAAACCCACGCAACTCTATTTTCTTGCCCGCGATGGTCATATCATGCATGCAGTTCATCAATGCTTATGGGAACGAGGGTGGACCGAACTTCCCGGCCACTACCTTTTCGCATCCAGACGCTCCCTGAATATCCCTGCAATAACTTGCATCGATGAATCAACTTGCGATTTTCTCGTTAGCGGAACAAGCCGCTTAACGGTAGAGGAGTTCTTGTCGCGCATTGGATTAACAATCTCAGAGGCTGAAGAACAGATTTTCGAAGCTGGCTTTACCGGCCCAAATCATCTCGTAGTAAGTGGCGAGGATTACGGTCGTTTACGCATGCTTTTTCGAAGTCTCGCACCTAAGCTATTAGAGTTAGCCGAAGAGGAGCGTCACATTTTACGAGACTATTTCCAGCAAGAAGGTTTGTTCGAACAACAGAACATTGGCTTGGTTGATATTGGCTGGCATGGAACCTTGCAAGAATCGGTTTGCCGCTTGTTCGCGATGTTCGAACATGATGTCCCTGTAACCGGATTTTACATGGGGACTTTTGCTGCTGCGAGAGCCCGGGTGAATGCCGGAGCAAAACAGTATGCCTATGTTTGTGAAATGGGAGAACCCAGCGAGCGGTTAGCTATAATTCGAGCATCTGTTGAAGTATTCGAATGGATATTCTGTGCTCCTCATGGCAGTGTGATTGGTTTCCGACGCACGGACAAAGGCATTGAACCAAGATTCGATTCGACTGAGTTCGAGAAAAACAGATTAGACACAGCGCAGCGTATGCAAATTGGGGCTATGCAATTTGTTCGCGATGCGCTTGATTGTTTTTCTGCCCCACCACCGCTTATCTCTAGTGAATTTGCTCTGTCTTTATTGGGAGATTTATTACACCATCCTACAGCCCAAGAGGCGCAAGCAATCGGCAATATTCTTCATGCAGACGGTTTTAGTAATGCGGCAAAAATTAGGCCGATTGCACGCCCACATTTACGCCCTTATAATCCATTTGCATGGTTCAATTTGTTTAGAGACTACCGGAAAACATTCTGGCAGGCTGGTTATCGAAGGCGTATTTGGCCGGATTGTTGGTAATTTCTTTGCTCATTTATATTCATATTAATCACGGGCTATAGATTTTGAATAAATTTTGTTTGGATGTTGTGCCTATAATAGTTACGTACAATCCCGATAAAACAATACTACTAGCCAGTCTGCGTGCGTTGCTTTCTCAAGTCAAAACAATTGTTATCGTTGATAATGGTTCGCACTCAAGTGTTAATGAAGTCATACAAAGCTTGGAACTGGAAAAGTCAGGCAACATTAACTTCTTAGCTCTCGAATATAATTACGGACTGGGAAAAGCTTATAATGCAGGGATAGCAATTGCGCGCAATCTAGAAGCTGCTTTTGTTCTCCTGATGGATCAGGACAGCATTCCTGATCCAGACATGTTACGTATATTGCGAAGTGCTCATATCCATCTAGAGGCTCAAGGAAAGCAAGTCGGTGTGGTAGGCGCACGTTATCGATATCATGAATCAGCAGAAACTTCCCTTTTTGTTCGTGTCAACCGATTTGGATTTACTCGACTTGATTGTGATAAACCAAGCAAATTTGTACATGCAGATTTCTTAATTTCCTCTGGATCATTGATTTCTATCAATGCAATTAATCATATTGGTGAAATGGACAGCGATCTGTTTATTGATCATATTGATACAGAGTGGTGTTTTCGCGCACAATCCAAGGGATTTGAAGTTTATGGGATTTGTGACGCTATCATGCTGCATTCCTTAGGAGATCGGCAGGTTCGTATCTGGTGGGGCCGTTGGCGAACTATACCTTTTCACCAACCTTTTCGTTATTATTATATTTTCAGAAATAGCGTTCTATTATGGCAGCGTTCTTATATGCCGGTGGAGTGGAAACGAGCAGATAGGCTGCGTATATTGTATTTCCTGATCTTTTTTACTTTATTTTCACCCAACGGAATAGCTAATTTACGTATGATGATAAAAGGTTTAAAGGATGGATTTAATAAGCGTGTTGGAAAGTTATAAAAAGTTGTGCAGAGCAGAATTATAAATAATGAGCGCACGGTTTGCAGCCACTGTTAATACTGACTATAAATTTAACGCTGACTCGCGACTGGTACAGTGTATTTGTGCTGCACGTAAGCAAAACCAGATTTAACGATTTATTTGAAACGAAGTTTTCTGGAGGCCCATTGAAATGAGACTGTTGGTTTTTATTCTCGGCACTACGAAACATGGTTTGCCATTAGCTGCTTTTTTTCTGTTTGCAGGGGTAATGACAGATAGTCATGCCGATGGGGGGCTGTCCATTACGAGTCCGCTTGCTATTGAGATAGATTCAGGCTCAATTTACACAGAATCAGCACCAGCTTATGCTATTGCTACCAATGGTAATAATCCGTGGTTCGAAGCCTATAATCTACCTTCCGGGTTTTATATCAATAGAAAGAATGGCAGGATTTATGGCAAGACGGATGCTCCCGGAAGTTACCAGATCCCTATCTCTGTTACGTCCAATTTTCAGACAGTAGATGCCATATTGTCGCTCAACATTCGAAAAACTGAAGAAAGAATCTTTTTAGTGACTAATCTTTCCAACGATCCAGATCAAGTTGGATCTTTGCCTTGGGCTGTTTCTCAGGGAAATCAATCATCTATTCCTGCGCGGATTAAATTTAATATTGGCGAACAATCCGGTAAGCCTCCCTACCGGATTGTGTTGAGGGAGAGATTGTGGATAAGCGAAAGAATGGTTATTGATGGCACAACTCAGCCAGGTTACACTGAATCGCCTCTCGTGCAAATTGATGTTGACGGTTTGGAAAATGCGTTTACCTTAATGGGTTCAGATAATTTGCATCATGGAGCCAGCGGCTCGATTATCGCCGGACTACAGATCTTTAATTTTAAAGCGAATGCATTGGCTACTCAACCGGGAGCAAACAATATTACCATCCGAGACAATTATTTAGGGTTCTACTGGGATCCCACAAGAAATCGATGGTGGAGAAACTTTGAGGCGACATTAACCGATGAACAGATAGAACATGATGACTGGCCTGTTTACAACGGATATACAGAAGCAGTGGGCGTGGGTATACAATCAAGCGACAATATTGTAGAGAAGAATGTCATATCAGGTGTTCATAACGGCATATCTATCGGTTATGACTTTGCAAGTAGTTGGGGGCCAGCTTGTTGGCATAATATTATCAAGAATAACTACATTGGTACTACTCCCAATGGACAACATGTTTTGACCAACACGGAAGGGGTCGAGAATTATCAGCCAGATACCGATGAAAATCCATTTGGATCACCGAGTGTATGGAAGTTTTTTGGTAATAATTCGGATGGAATATATTTGGCGGCTCTTGCCAAAGGAACGACTATTGCCAATAATATTGCATCAGGGAATTTTTCAGCAGGTATCGAATTGCTTCATGATACTGTTGAGCAGAATGAGATTTATGGAAATCTTATTGGTGTTGATGTTACAGGTGAGCATATTTTACCTAATGGTGAGTTGGGTATCATTATTTCGAATGGTGCGCATAATAACTTGGTCGGCGGGAGAAATGGTGCCAATATCGTTGCAGGGAACTACTATGCGGGTATTGAACTCGGCGGTGAGAAATCGTTTCGAAGAGCCAGCTATAATACGGTGCAAGGAAATTTTATAGGTTGTAATTTAGACTGTACGCGAGTTTTAGGCCATCAAACAGTAGGGATTCATTTAGGTACGTTTGAGGCGAGAATGAATGTTATCGAGGGTAACATTGTTGTTGGTAACGAATGGGGTGTTTATATTGACGGAGCGGATGATAATGTAATTGCCAACAATTTTGTTGGCGTTACACCTAATGGCAGTGTTTTGGGGAATGCAAAGGCTGGCATTGTGATTGACAAAGGACAGTGGAATAAGGTATTGCTCAATCGTGTCCATAATAATGGATATGGCGTGACAGGACATGACGATTGGTTTTTTGGTATCTGGAATGTTCAGTCTGTCGGCAACAATAGCTTTTATGAAAATATTGTCACTCACAATCGTACGGGAACAAATACCAAGGATTTAAAGTTACCAACGGGTATTATCGTTTATCCAACACAGAGTATTTTAGTTACATGCATTGATCTGGATGGGACACGTTATCGAGGGCACTTTAGTAAATTAGGCGATCAACCTGCTTCGCCAGGTACTCTTTGGGAGTTGAATGTCCGATCTGTGGAAAACATACCTACGGAACAAGCACCGGCAGTCTGTCTTCAATTTAACTCAGGTTTAAATATTCCTGAGCATCAAGCGTTAGCGTTTGGTAATGATTTTACCTATATTAATTTGAGATACAGTCCGCAAAATAGTAGTAATGCTTATTACTGGGAACAGCATTAAGGAAGTGAATATTCAAAATGATCGATATGCCAGGATCAGATTCTACCGTTTAGTTTGAACTATATTTTTTGTAACAGCTTTTTAAGGAAAGTGCTAATAAGCCGCATGGGTTTTGTTATCCGCCAACTTGTCGAATTCAGAAGCTCGGAGATTTGATGGTTGCGATCAGCTACGGCCTGATCAAGTTGAATAATTGTTTGTTCTTTTGAATAGGCAATCTTTTTGCAACGCGCGTATTCCAGAACTGTCCACAATGTTTCGTCGCTCCAGCGAGGTATCCACTTCCTGTAGATGGCAGTCATTACCTGCCGTGTGAGCATTTTATTTTCCCGCACCCCTGATCCTTTACCTTGCTGAATGCTATAGATGGCTCCGATCTCTGGAATAAATTTGAATGCTCCCTGCTCCAATAATTGCAGCCAAAAATCCCAGTCTTCACAGACAGCCAGCGTTTCATCAAAGCGAGCGCCATTATCAAAAGCGCTGCGCCTGAAAAGAACGGCATGAATCGGAATGAAATTTTCAATGCGTAATTGAATGGGGTCGAAATCCTCTTCGTAGCGGCTGATTTCCTCACCGGATTCATTGACACACCGGATCGCTGAATAAGCGGCGATGACAGAATCGGATTGATCCAGTGCGGCTTGAAGCTTGGCAATATGATGGGGCATAAACCAATCATCATCGTCAAGGAAAATCAGATAGTCTCCTCGAGCTGCTTCCAGACCGGCATTTGCTGCCCGGCTTCGATTCAGTGGTTCATTATTGCCAACCATCCGTAGCGGAAAACGTCCGCACCACTCACCGGTTTCCCGATGATTGGCTCCTTTGGCATTGACGATGACAACTTCAATATTCGGATAAGTCTGCAAGGCAACCGAATCCAGCGCATCGGATAAGGTGGGGCGATCCATGCTGCGGATGATGACGCTGACCAATGGCAGGTCGCGGCTATCCAGAGCCAATCCCAGAGCTTTCTGACGGGTGTGTTCCGGCTGATAAAGTTTGAGTGGATCATTGGATAACTCCTCGGCTGAGAGCAGAATATAGGCTTCTGCCGCTGTCACGCTGGCTGGCAGCGTATAGGTGCGATAACGGTTGAGCGCGGCGATATGCAGATCGTAACGCTGTCTCGCATTTTGTGAACTGAAACATTCCATGGCAGCCGTTTTGCGTGCAACCAGATCACTGATATCGAGCAGTTGATTGGGATGCAGAGGGACGCCCACTTCATACAGCGCCACACGCACCGGCTGGCCTATTCTCCTGACGGCTTCAATGACGGCCATTGCCAGCGCCCGATGATCCGGGTGCATCTCGAAAACCGATGGCGCATAAACCAGATCGGCGCCGGTCTCACGAATGACCGTTATAATTTCCTGGATCAGTTTTTCGCTGTAACTGACTTGCCGGTCCCGGTATTGCCAGAAAACCGGTGTGCCGTAGCCCAGAATATGGGCAGCGGCGATACTTTCATTCTGACGTTGCAGCGTGTATTCAGCGGCGGTTTCTTCGCTGACGCCGTGCGCGCCATCGGATACCACGATGACACAAACGGGAATGCCTTGTTCGATGTGACGCATAATAGCCCCGCCACAACCCAATACCTCATCATCGGGATGAGGGGCAAACACCAATGCATGCATGCAGGGAATAGTTGTTATGGCCTGATCAGGAACAAGTAAGTTTTCCAATAATGTCTCGTTAAAATCGTAGGTTCAAAATGTTGAAACTATCCAGCAGGGGCTATCCTGTAGGGGCAAAAAATTTTTTGCCCCTACTGTTTATTATCTGAAATCCTTATCACCGCTCATCAGCCACCAGTGGTCTTTTAATATTTCTGGAGCAGGCCCATCACTCCAGACATTAGCAGGTATACGGATATTGAGTGGTTGCGGATTTCCACCGGTGGCTGCGAAATAGGCAGCAAAATTTTCTGTGATGCGGCAAAACACGCGCGAAGCACCCTGCATACCGGCCAGCCGCCGGGCATGGGTAATCAGCAAGGGAATTTCGATTAAAGGCGCGATCAGGTCAACGATTTCACAACCTTCAGGATCATAGCGCAGCACCAAAATGCCGCGAGCGCGTTCACTGAAACGATTTTTCACCAGTATGATCTGATACTGTTGATGGGGATGACCGAGATAGCGGTGTTGCAGATATTGCCAGTCGCGCACGCCGATAATGGCCTGTTGTAGATCAATAGCCATGCGTTGCCAGCAGTCATTGACAACAGGCGCTGCAAAATCCGTTTGATCACGGTCGATCAGGTGCAGGCGGGTTCCCCAGAGCGGGAATCGTGACAGGGTGTTCCAGGAGAATTCCACCATGCATCCCACTTCGGCATATAATCCATGCCGTTCAGCCACTTTCATGGCGCGTTCATTCGGGAAACCGAAGCCCGCCAGATAGGGTTTGCCATATCCGATATAGCGTTCCAGAAAGGTCGCCGCCATCAGAAAAAAAGGGCTTTTTTTGGTGAGAATGCCGCGTTCAGTGGCATCCACCATCACATCAACAATCTGAACAGCCGTTTGCGGTTGGCCAAATAGCAGGATATCCCGTTGGATGCCGCCATAATGGGCGACCAGTTGATTGTCACGCCAAACGCCAATTTCACGCCCTGAATCTGAGCCATATTTCCATTGCCAGGTGGCCGGGGTCATCGTGTGATCAAATGTTTTCTTAAACAAATCGAACATTTCCGGGGTCTGGCTTTCTTCCAGAATCCGCAGGCGCCATTTGGGTGTTGTTTTTTTTCTGAAATGTAACAAGGCATAGCCATAATGACCGTCGGCGTACTTTTGGTGATAAGTCCGGTTTGACTCATCCAGCCGGGCTAATTGTTCATCGCTCAGCGCAAGATCTTCAATCAGATTTTTCCGGTGAATAGTGGTGATTCGTAACAGATAATCCAGCGTGGGTGCCGCCAGGGCGGATAAATCCATGTGCTCAACCCGTTCAAAGCCAAATCGCTCAGCCAGCGCCATCATATCCTTGAGCAGATGGAGTCCTTCCGTTCCGGCCTCATCGTACTTCAGTGCAAATTCATCGATAATGAATAGATCCCCCTCTGGCGGCAACAGATCCAGCGCTTTGTTAAAAATGACCAGCGGCTCAATGTATTGCGCTGATTCCTGGAACAAAACGACACCAAAGCTTTCTGAGCGCGCCTTAAAATTTTCCAGGGAATGACAGCTTACGGAAATTCCTGTACCCAGGGATTTTTGAATGTAGGCGATTTGTTGCGCATCGGGGGTAATGCCATGGATATCATAACCCCGCCGGTTCAACAGGGAGCAGGTGGTACCCAGGCCAACGCCCACCTCCAGAATGCGGCAAGGGGGCGGCGGCAGTCTGGCGACCAGAAGATCTGTTGAAAATTGCTGGGCTGCCTGAAGACTGGTTTTGTCATTTTGAAACAATCCATAATGCAGATAACCGGCTTTACCTTCCTGTAACAGCAATGCATGGGCATAGACATTCAACGGAAAAGTCAAATCCTTGAAAGGGGAGGGCGATAGGATGGCAACTGGAGCGGCAGTATGGTCAGTCTGCCGGTAAAGTGGTGTACTGGATGGCATCAAATTGTGATTAACGGTTTGGGTCATTATGGGCAATATTATCATTTTCCCACTGATGAGGAATTGAAAAATAGCCCTGCAAACGGCCTGTTTGTTTTACCTGCAAGGTTGCCACACCTTCGGCTGAATCATACAGATGCAAACCGCGTTCACACAGCAGGTAGATATTGATCAGATATTCACCCTTCAGCAGCGGCAGTTGATCCAGCCTGAGACAAAGCTGGCCCGATCCTTCGGAGGTACGCTGCAAGGTAAACCGGTCTTCCCATGTCGCGGCGCTGGTGACGGTACGGCCATCCCTTGTTTGCAGTGTCATGGCCACATTGGGGCACGGCAGTGAAGGATCCGATGCAAAGGCAACCCGTATGACAACACCGGATTCGCCGCTGGTGATGACAGCCTGTTGCGTGCTGGTGTCATTCACCTGTAACTTTACTTTTTCAAGGTGCGCACTACCCAGCGCGTACTTCTTATCAGGCGCCGGGGCATCATTGCCGGCAATCGGCATTTCAAGGGCTGAACCGGGCGCGCTTTTATCCAGAAAGGCCTGATAGGCAGAGACCACCTGGGCCGATTCACCATCTAAAACAATGTTGCCCCGATTAATCCAGATCGCGCGGGCACATAACGATTCAACCTGAAACAGGGAGTGTGAACAAAACAAAATGGTTTTGCCCGCATCACGCATCTGCATAATACGGGCAAATGATTTGCGGGCAAAAGCGCCGTCGCCCACCGACAAAGCTTCATCAATAACCAGAATATCCGGGTCGACATTAATTGCCACCGAAAATGCCAGACGGACATACATGCCGCTGGAATAGGTTTTGACCGGCTGGTCAACGAAATCTCGCACACCCGAGAAGTCAATAATATCCTCAATGCGCTCAGCAATTTCGGACGGGCTCAGCCCCATGATCGCCGCGCTCATTAAAACATTCTCGCGCCCGGTAAATTCAGGATTGAATCCGGCTCCCAGCTCCAGCAAGGCAGCGACACGGCCGGTTACCTGCACCTCGCCATGGGTAGGTGTTAAAGTGCCGCACACCAACTGCAGCAGGGTTGACTTCCCGGAACCATTTTGTCCTACAATGCCAACCACTTCCCCCGGCATCACGGTCAAATCAATATCGCGTAGCGCCCATAGTTCGCGGTAATATTGGCGTGAACCCCACCACTTGCGCGGCCACAAAAATTGTTTTAAACGATCCTTGGGATGAGCGTACAACTGATAGCACTTGGATAGCTTTAAGGCTTTAATGGCTGCTTTAGAACTTGCGGAATTAAAGGACATCGGCAAACCCCTTGCGTGTTTTCTCGAACCACATCAAACCAGCCCAGGCGACGAGCAAGGCAATCATATAATAAATGGCGAGGCCGGCCCAATCCGGGAGCTGGCCATATAAAACCACTCCGCGCGTCTGTTCAATAATGAAGGTCAGGGGATTGAGAAACAAATAATCACGCACCGATTCCGGCAATGCCGATGCGGGGTAAAAAATAGGACTCATAAACATCAGCATGGTTAAAATCAAACCGATAAATTGCCCGATATCTCGAACAAAAACCCCCACTGAAGCCAATAACCACGATAAACCCATAATGAGCAACAAGAGCGGGAACACAATGACTGGCAAGAATAGGAAAGTCCAATAGACCGGATGGCCAATAACCAGCAAAAAGGCCAATAAAACCAGGAAACTGATGCCCGCATGAAAAAGCGCGGAACCCAACGTCACCCAGGGTAGAATTTCCAGAGGAAAGATAATCTTCTTGACATAGTTAACATTGGCAAGAATGAGTCCTGGCGCGCGTGAAAGGCACTCGGAAAAGAGATTAAAGATAATCAGCCCGGCAAACAATAATAAAGCAAAGGCGAATTGATCATCATAGATGCCATTTTCCTGGTCTAACCGTACCTTGAACACCACGCTGAAGACAAAGGTATAGATTGCCAGCATCAGAACAGGATTGATAAACGACCACAACAACCCCAGAAATGAACCCCGGTACCGGCCCATCACTTCCCGCTTGATCAATTGCAAGATCAGCGGGTAGTGCCGCCTCAGACTGAGAAAAATGCTGGAAAAGGTATTATTGAGCAGAAACAAGGGAATGAATAAGAGAGCGTTGAATAAGCCATTATCGCAGATATCAAGCGAAAAATGATTATGTTTCTAACTGCTAACTGCAGGAACCACGAATGGACACGAATTCACACGAATAATTACAAAACCAACCCCCGTTCATGTTCTAAAAATATGAGTGCCCATTAGTGGTTCAGAGCCTTATCTTTCACAAAATCACCGGGGATCAAGCAACAGGTGAAATGGCTATCAATAGAATGCATTGAGCGTTAAACTAATCGAATAAACAACCAGTAAACCACCAGTGAACCGCGTAGCGCGATGAAATGTCCAACTAGACCGTATCAAGGCTGAAATTTCTTTTCATGAAAAAATGTTTTTTGTTGCATTGGCGGTCATTTTGGCATTAACAAGCTGGGCTTTTGAAAATTATCTGACTATTGATTTATGGGTGCTGGTTTTAACCATGATTGGCCTATTTTGTTCCATAGCGTTTGGCGCATGGAATTACAAGCAAATTAAAATGTTATTAAGGGAGCTTGAAAATGCTGAATAGTTTGTTATTTGGAATAATGCTGGCAGGTTTTGTCGGCTTCATGGCTTGGCTTGCCTATGATGCCTGGATGGATATAAAAAAGCGCGATAAGCGCTACTGAGGGAACCACATGAAATATTCGGGTTAAAGGCCAGGTTTATTTGTGTTCTTAAAAATTAGTGTGCATTAGTGTCCATTAGTGGTTCAAGGTTGAAGGGTTTTGTTTTTTACTGCACCACGAATGAACACGAATCCACACGAATAACTACAAAACCAACCCATTTTATGTTCCAAAAATATTAGCATCCCTTCGTGGTTCTGGTTTAAGGTTCTGTTTTTGTTAAGAGGAGCCTGCAATGCATACGAATCAACACGAATTACTGTTAAAAGATGAAGTATATCGGGTTGTTGGGTGCGCGATTGAGGTACAGAATATTCTTGGGCATGGATTGTTGGAAAAACCCTATGAAAATGCATTGGTTGTCGAGTTTGGCTTGAGAGATATCCCAGTCAGCCAACAAAAGCGAATAGATGTTCTTTACAAAAATGTGAAAGTTGGCGATTACATCCCTGACCTGATTGCTTTCGAGAAAATCATCATCGAAACGAAAACGATTGACCGAATCACCGATACAGATCGTGGACAGATTATCAACTACCTGAAAATTACCGGACTGCACGTCGGAGTCATGCTCAACTTCAAACACCCGAAACTCGAATGGGAGCGGATTGTGTTATGAAAATTATTTAGACGAAGATGCGGGAACCACTAATGAACACGAATGCACACGAATAATTACAAAACCAACCCCCGTTCATGTTCTAAAAATATTAGTGTGCATTCGTGTTAATTAGTGGTTTAAGGTTTCAAACGCAGCTTGGTTGATGACGATTGACAATATATACAATATTTTGTATATTAGCTCCATGAGTGATC
>ERZ1292640.840-Hain-H43-02um-R1-840-length-25584-cov-9_pt1 | contig 25584 bp, 33 predicted proteins | sample MGYA00564404_ERZ1292640 | MGnify/ENA primary metagenome ERZ1292640 (study PRJEB36523, sample SAMEA6512636) | groundwater metagenome | collected 2019-01-08 | study: AquaDiva: Metagenomics assemblies of 32 groundwater samples | reverse complement strand
CAGTGCTAGCTTTTCGTACCGTCACTTATTGCACTGAAAACGAGGAGACCCCGATGTCAGCTGCTCGGAGTAGACCGTCTGGATCGAGTCGATCACGGCGATGGCCGGCTGCGTGCTCTCGATGGTTGACAGGATCTTCTCCAGCTGGATCTCTGCCAGCACCTGGACCTGTGAGCCATCCAGCCCCAGCCGGCGCGAACGAAGCGCAACCTGCGCACCGCTTTCCTCGCCGGTGACATAGAGGGTTTTCATGCCGGTGCGCTGCAGTGCATCCATGGCCTGCAGCAGCAGGGTTGACTTGCCGATGCCTGGGTCGCCGCCGATCAGCACTACCCCGCCTTCGACAAATCCGCCGCCCAGCACGCGGTCCAGTTCATCCAGGCCGGTTGGCGTCTTGGAGATGTCCGCGGCCTCGATATCCCCCAAGGTTGCCACCTCAGAGGTTCTTGCTAGGGCGGCGAAGCGATTCTTGCTGGTTGATGGCGTCTCTGCAACCGCCTCCACCAGGGTGTTCCAGGCGTTGCAGTGCGGGCATTTGCCCAGCCATTTTGGGCTGTTGCCGCCGCATTCATTGCAGCTGTAGGTGATCTTGTCTTTGGCCATACTTCATCTTTCGAGTGATATGGCCACCTTCTCACACAACTGAAGCCTGTCAACCCACGACTTCAGCGGCGATTGCCTACGCGGTTGCTTCGCGAATCCGGTCTACGATCTCCAGCCCCGATTTGGTGAGTACGTAACTCCCCGTTTCTTGGGAACCTTTGATGAGGTCACGCTGCCGCAAACGATCCGTGGCGGTCTTGCTGGCATTGCCATGTAGCGCCACTTCACCATACACATGCAGGTGCAAGAGCTCAATGGTTTCATTGATGGTCAGCATCGTTCTGTTGATCCCCCTATTGGCAATCAGCCGCGACCGTTGGCATACCAGGTCTGCAATCCCAGCACCGGCGTGCAACGCGCATAGGAAGTGCGGCGCACTTCCACACTCGTTTGCAGCAGATGGACTTTGAGGGATTTCGCCTCGCGGTCCAGCATGTCTGCCAATGTGTCGCAGATTTCTTCCACCGGCCCTTTGAGCTGCATGTTCTGCATGCCTTGCATGGCGTGAATGAGGCCAGCGTAGTTGAAAAGTCCTGTGAGATCGGATGCGGTGAGTTCTTGTGACTTTGTGACGGCAGAGAAGCTCACCTCTACGGCTTCCGTCCTGGCATCCACATGCTCCACTCGCTGGTTTCCCTGGCACCAACTGTGATCGACATGCACGACCAGGGGTTGATTCTTGATCCCAACGGAGCGAACCCGGCCGGTTGTATCTCCCAGCATGCTCCCCTTACGAGTCGCGGCGTCCTGAAGGACGCATCCGGTGGCCAGCTGGGGATAGCCCACCGACAGACCCATGCGGTCGGCCGTAACGAATGCATGCGAGGGTACGAGACCTTGCTGCGTGACGCTTCCGACAACCTCAAACATTGCCGCATCGAGGATGCCTTCAAGCGGTCCCTCAATGGTCGGCACCTGGCTCATGCAGAGGCGTTCGTAGACTGCCCCATAGTTCCATACGTTGTCCATCGTGCCGGCCTGTGTCGGGCCCTGATGTTTGTAGCCCATGTCGATGCAGATCTTGAGCGTGTCCACGCGCGTGTCGAGGCTATCGATGCGCTCATGAGCCTGGAGCTTTCCATGGGCGACACAAACGGGATAAGTGATGTTTTCCAGACGTACGGTGCGGACCTTGCGTTTGATGGTGTTCATTTTTCAGTGATTCAAGATTCTTTGACGTGGTGGACTGAGTTTCCACGTGACTGCGGCGCGACCAGGTTGTGCGCCAGAAGCCCGGCCATCAGGCGTCAGGCTTACTTGCTTTATTGGTGCGTCGGCCTTATGCCGGTTTGGTTTGAAACTTCAGCTTTTCGATCAGATCGGTTTTCTTGTCATACAGGAGCGTGTTCAATAGCGCCTCGGTGGACGACTGTCTGAAGCTCTGACTCCCAACAACCTTGAGGTTTTTATCTAGCCAGTAATCGACGATAAAGATTTTCCCGGCCTTTGTTCGTGCCCAAATCTCCCACCTCTCGTCTACACGGGTTCGCATACCCTGACCGGCCGGCACGAACCGGAGATAGAGAATTTCGCTCTCAGCGCCGCTCCATTTGACGGCGACCTCCTTCTCCGCAGTGATCGCGTTCCAATTCTTGAACGACGACTCAATTTCGGCGGGGGCCTTTGATACTGCCGCCTCGTAGGCCGCTTCTGCTACTGCCTTTTTCTCTTCCTGCTTCTTGTAGCCAAAGTGGTAGGAGATGATGATGGATAGCAGGATTGCCACAACGCCGATCAATCCCCATGTGCGGGAACCCTTCTTTGAGGAAGTTCCCACTGGAATTTGTCGGTTCTCATAAATTTCTTTGCTCATGGCTCCTCCGGTCCTTGACTCCAATTTTTTCGAAATGTCGACGCAGTTGAATTCCGTCTACGCGACCTCTATCTCCGGGATGGCACCGAACATCGATTTGTAGACGTCCTGGTCGAACATCAACAGCCACTTCTTGGCTTCGTTCTCGCTCATTGTTTCCGTGATGCGCAGGCCGTAGGCGATTCCCGTTCCGTTTTTGATTTCAAACGTGATGGTGAACCACTGCCCCTTATGCGTGCGGCAGAGTTGTTCCATTGCCAATGGCCCTGGTGATCTCCTATCGTCGAGCCGAATCGTGCTGATCACTTCAGCCTCTTTCCCAATAAAGCGAAGTCCCCCATAAACCTCATCGAGCGTTGAGAGCGCTTCACGGATTGCTTTCCCGTTTCTTTTTGTACTCAGTTTTTCCATTCCAATGAACAGGAAAATGAGGCCGATTACCAGGGATACGAACCCCATCCAGCCATCCAGCCATTTACTGGCTGCAGCGAACATAAGCGCAAGCAAAAAAGAGTTGGCGTACGTGAGCTTTTTCATTTGAATCGCACCTTCATCACCGGGCGGGTCTGGATGTCGCCGATCTTCCAGCCGTAGGTTCCAAACAATCCGAAAAGCTTGGGCGTCGATGTCGCGTTGCTCGAAATCACTTCGGCGTTCTTCGGCAGGGTGATTTCCAGCGTTCCGTCGATGGACAAGCCCAGTTTGCTCAGTTCCTTGCGGTCTTTTTCCGTGAACGGTGGGCTGGTGAAGGTCATGATGCCTTGCTTGTCTGTGCTTATCGAGAACACGTCGAACAGGTTCATGGAGGCGCCGGCCGGCCGGCTGTCATCGACTTCCAGCTTGAATCGGCCGTTGCCGATGTAGGATACCTTCTTCGCGCCCTTGGCCTTGGACATCTTGTCGACCTCCTGGCGCATCTGGACGTCGTCCTTGTCGGTCAATGGCGATTTGCTGGACACCATCTTCATGACGGCCGCAACGTGAGCCACCGTCCCATCGAATTTCACCTGGTAGCTGGCGTCCGGGTTAACGTCGACTCGGGCTTTGAACTTCTCAGGGAACAGGCAACCTGAAAGCAGCAGGGTCGATGCCGCCGCGAGGGTGATTGCAATCTTGCGCATTGTTGAGATTCCTCCAGTTGAATTCTGTTAATTTTGCGGCCGCACGCCCGGCAGGAAATCAATGCCGGTGCGGCGTACCAGTTCGTCATAGCTGATAGGTGCGGAAACACGGGCCCAGTCGGTGTTTTCCAGCCAATGTGCCCATGCCCGGTTTGTGGACGGATCGTAAACGAGCTTGTAGAGGTGGCTTGGGACTGCCACGCCGGCCCCGATCGTGCAGGCCTGCGCGTCGTAGCGGTAGGGTGCCCGAAAGCCCGCCTTGTGGGTGGCCTCTGCCACGATCCTGGCAGGACTCTCCGGCACGTCGATGCCGGCGTGCTGCAGCTGCTTCGCTGCAGCTTTGACAAAGGGGCATGCCTTGGGCTCGAATACCGGGCCGGTGATTACGTAGACGCTGCCCTTGGCCCGATTGACGTACTTGCGGGTGGCTTTCTCGATGTCAGCCCAGGCAAAACGGTTGTTTTCAGGGGCCTGAGGCACGATGTTGGCCAGGCTGAAACTTTGAGCCATCGCGGATTCGTTGGCCATGTCCCCGGCTGGGCTGGTGTGCCCCCGATCAAAGGTCGATCCGCGGTAGTCATCGAGTGTCGCCCGTTCCCTTGCCGGCAGTCTTGCGTCCTCGAAGAAAACATCGGTCCTGGACTCAGCTCGGGCGGCCTGTACGCGTTCTCGGGTCAGCGCCTCTGCAGAATAGAGCGGCGTCTTGGTTGCCGCCGAGTGGAGTACGGCGAACCCATTGAAACACAAGGCACGCACACTATGCCCTCCCGGTACCTTGGGCGGCTCTCCATTGGCGAAGTTTTCGCGGCACTCAGTGAAATTGCCAGTCGCCGGGGGCAAGCGGACATCGGCCTGCTGTGCTGCAGACTTGTGCGGCTTGTAGTGGGTCTGTGCCTCGGGGAGCAGGCCTGCCGCTGCCTTGAGTGCGAGTGGGGTCAGGTCAAAGCTTCTGCCCTGTGACGCCAACATGGCGCTGGCCAGAAACAACGCCAGTTTGAAAATTCTCATGGGACTCTCCTGTGTATGTGGAGCCTTTTGGCTCCTGACTAGGCTCTCACGAAATGAGGGCCTGTCAAGCTGTCTTGGCCGGTATCTCCGTTCTGGAGTCGAATTCCCGGATAAACGCGGGTACGTCGGCTGGGGGAAGAGGCCTGCTGTACAGGTAGCCCTGGAACTGACGGCATCCCATCTGCTGCAGGATCTGCGACTGGGCGTGGGTTTCGACCCCCTCCACAGTTACTGATTTGCCCAGGTTATGGCCGAGCTGGACGACCGCCTGCACGATGGCTGTGTTGGTCGAGTCGTTCTCGATGTTGTGAACAAAGGAGCGATCGATCTTCAGGCGGTCGATGGGCATGCGCAAGTGCATCAGTGATGCATACCCGGTACCGAAATCATCAAAGGCGATCTCGGTCCCCATGCTGTTCAGCGCGTGAAGCCCACGAAGCACCGGTTCGGCCGATGCGCCCAGGAACATCCCTTCCGTGACCTCGATGCAGATGTGTTCGGCCGGCAGGCCATAGTGGGCGAGTCTGCTGGCCAGCCAGACAGGGAATCCGCCCAGCACGAAATCTGCTGCAGTGACATTGATCGCCACCTTGGAAAACAGCACCCCCGCTTCTTTCCACTGGGCCGCCTGCCGGACAGCCATTTCTGTGACGCACTTGCCGATCCTTGCCGATACGGGCATGTTCCCAAACACGTCCTGGAAGCTGCCGGCGGTCAGCAAACCGCGTGTAGGGTGCTTCCACCTCAGCAGGGCCTCCAACGAGAGCACTTTGCGGGTGACCGGATTGACGATGGGCTGGTAGTGCAGGATCAGTTCGGATGCCTTGATGGCGCTTTCCACCTCGCGCAGCATGGCCGCCTGCCTGTCAACACTCGTTTTGTGCTCAGCCCGGAACAGGACATACTGGCTGCCGCCGTCAGCCTTGGCACGCTGCAGGGCGATGTCCGCATGCTTGAGCATGTCCGAGCTCTCCTGCGCATCTGCCGGGAAGAGCGATACCCCCATGCTGATGTTGCACTTCGGGAATTCAACGCCGTCATCCGGTGTCTGTACTGACTCGATGACGGTTTCCAGCGGCCGGTACAGATCCTGCTCTGTCCCCGCGCCGTTGATGATGATCGCGAATTCGTCGCCGGCGATTCTTGCGATGAAGTCGGTTTGCCGCACGGCGCCTGACAGCCGTTCCGCAACAGCTCTCAGCATCACGTCCCCGGCCGCCACACCCATCGAATCATTGATCACCTTGAAGTTGTCTACGTCGATGATGACCAGAGCAAACGGCGCGGGTTGCCGCTTCCCCTTTTCTATGTTGCGGTCGAGCGTCTCGGTGAACTGCACCCGGTTTGGCAGGCCGGTCAATGTGTCCAGGTTCGCCAGCTTCCAGAGGCTTTCCTGTTCGGCCCTTCGGACGGTGATATCCCGTCCTATCCCCTGGTAACCGATGAATGATCCTGACGCGTCGAATGCGGGATCGCCTGACGCGCTGAACCATCTCCATCGTCCGGCGGCCTGGCCGTCTTGAACCCGATATTCGAAGTCCCGGAACGGTTTTCGCGCCTCAAGTGTCTGGATGTGCTCATGCCATAGTTTTTCGTCCCCCGGCACCGCCTGATCCCATCTCTTGGTCCCGATGTAGGCCGATGGCGCCTTTCCGGTTCTGGTGATCCCATCCGACATGTGGGTAAACCGGAATTCACTGTCCTGCTCCCAGTACCAGTCGTTTGTCAGGTTCAGCAGGTTTTGCATCCGTTGCTGGCTGACATGGAGCTGGTCTCTTGCTTGCCTGTGCGCGGAAATGTCATGATGAACGGCCAAGTGACGGATTACGCGCCCTTCACCATGCACGATGGGCACGATCGTGGTTTCCGTCCAGTAGATCGTGCCGTCTTTTCGGCGGTTGCAGATTTCCCCGCTCCACGGCCGCCCAGCCCCCACGTTCCTCCACAGATCTTCAAACAGCTCCCGTGGGTTTTCGCCGGAATTGACGATGCTGTGCATCGAACCGACCAGCTCCGTCTTTGCGTAGCCGCTGGCGTTGGCAAATCGTTCGTTGGCGAACAGGATGATCCCATCCTTGTCGGTGATCGTGACCAATGCGCATTCGTTCATGGCCGTCAATGACGACTTCAGATACGACAGCGCATCAGTCGGCATGGGATTTTCATCCAGCCGTTGACCCGCTGTGGGATGCCTTCGCAGAGGACGGAGCATGATGGCCGCTTACTGCTTCTCAGCCACCTGTTTTTTCGCAGGAGCCTTCTTGGTCACAGTCTTCTTGGCCGGTGTGGGTGCGGTCTCTTGCGCAACAGGCACTTCCTTGGTCTGCGCCGCGGTTTGATCAGCCTCTTTCGCGGCATCGGCGACCATCGCCGGGCATTGCTTCTTGTTGGCCACGATGGTGAGATGGCTGCGGCGCTCGTAGATCAGTTTGGAGGCCTCGCCGGCGTCGTAGTAGGTGTAGGCCAGGCCCGGCAGCCACAGCAGCGCAGAGGCAACGTTGGTGCCCGTGACACCTTTCTTCGACTCGATGTCCGCCTGGGCTTGGTCCAATTTGCCGAACTCTTCCTGCAGCTGTTCGCAGGTGAGCTTGTCATCCCCCATTTTCACGGACTGGATCTTCTCCGACGTGGCGCAGCCTTGCAGCATGCCGGCGGCAATGACGATGGCGGTGAGAGCGAGTTTCTTCATTTCTGTTGTCCTCCTTGGAGACTTGGTTGATGGAATTTCCTATCGTGCGCGGCTTCTTCTCATGACCACGCTCGACAAATCGAAAACAGATGTGACCGATGCCCCGATCCACGAGGACACCTCGCCTACCGGCACCAGGGTTCCACCTGAGTCAGATCCGCCCAGCCGCTCAATCCAGTGGGGTTCGTTGCCCTTGCCTTCTTCCTCTTCCTGGAGGTAGACCTTGTGGATCCATTCGAGGCCTGCGTTGGGGTTCTTCATGCTGATGGCCCGGGCGCTCCACGCCCTTCGCATCCAGGTCATGCCGTCTCGCGTGATGTGTGCGGCCGTGAATTTGCCAATGGCCAAGCCGCCATCTTCACCAGCTTCCGTGTCCGCATCAGGCTCCTGCAGAGCGCCGTCCTGATTGGATGCCTGCTGCAGTGTGAAAAGGGAAATCGCGCCGATCCTGACCAGCCCACGTAGGGCTCGCCTGGCGAGCTTTTTCTTGACTGTCTTGTGGAGATCGCCCTCGACACGTAGGGCCAGATCCTCGAATGTGATGACGCCGTGGTTGCGGTACAGCCAGGTGAGAATCGTTGTCCGCTCCAGTTCGGCACTTGTCTCCGGGACCACGTGCAAGAGTGCCTGGAGCGAATCTTCAAGGGGATACCACTCGGGGGATGGAGGACAGACGGTTGCCAGTTCACTCGCGCCGTCGACCAATCCTTCGCCTTCTGCCTGGACGATCTGATTTATTTCGGATTGTGGGATGGAGGTCATGTTTCCCATGACGCTCCATTCTGTGGACGATGTTTCTCAATCTGAGCTGTTCAACAGCCTAGTTCTGGTGCGTTGAACCACTGCCCATGGGTTATGACCCTTTCCTCATCTTGTTCCAGTGGTTCAGAGAAGAGTTTCACCCTGGAGCCGAAGCGTCTGGACAGTTGACGCCAGTGGCTTCTCTCCAGCTCGATCATCGCGGCGAACCAGTTGTTCACCGGCTGCAGACCAACCTTTCCCAGCATTTCGATGACAAGGCCTGTCGCCGCATGCCCGTTCGGGATCAGCAGCAGGGATGTTCCATCACAGACGCGACCGGGGACCTTGAGTTCGTTACATGTGTCAACCAGGTGCGCCACGAAACTGAGCACGCCATTGGCGTCTCTTTGCAGCAGAGGAAAGATATGGAAGTTCGAGATCAGCCATTCGATGGCCGGGACGTTAAGCTGGTGTACTGCCAGTTTGGCCCTGATGGGGCACTTGGCTCCGGTCTTCTTGGCAATGTAGTGTGCCCCGGCGAAATGGTGCGATCCATTCCCGTTGTGAAGAAACAAGCGCCCATCCCAGGTTCTGATGCCCAGACTGAACAAGCCGTCTTTGTCTTCGTTTTTCCTCTTGGTATCGGACAGCATCATGGCCAGTCCATCCTCGTCGGCTTCAATCTTCTTGTAGTTGGTGAAGTCCTCGCCGAAAGCGTAGATGTCTTTGAAATACCGATCCTGTGACTCGCTGGCTGCGATGCCTTGCACTTCAGTGAGATCCAGGTTCATGGGCTTGACTTCGGTGAGCCTGGTCATTGGTCCGTGCGGACATTCAATGACAAGACGATCGCAGTAGCCGTGATCAGGCCGGTGTCGCTCGCTTTCCCCCCGCTTTAGCCCGCCGATGACGAGAGCTTCATGATCGAAGCTTTTGAAGCATTCCAGTTGGCGCACAGAATCGAAGAAAATTCCTTCGCCGAATGCCGTTGGCCATCTCACCCTGTGAAGCTTTCCCTTCTTTTCGCAGACTCTTCTCAAGTCCGACCAATTGTTCATTCGCACTTGCGCATCGTAGGGGGGACGGTTGAATTTTTGCCTCCACCACGGCCAGTTCTCACGTTGAAGAATCAACTCTGGGTACTCATCCAGCGCATTTCTACTCTCGTTCATGCTTTTCCGTCTCTTGTCGGTGAATTTTCTGGCGTGGCAGTATGCCCAACGCAACCCAGGCGGCCGTCAGCAATCGTGCCATGGTTCTTAGTCCCCAATGGGTAAGGATGCGCATCCTGGCGGCCGGCCCCAGCGTCGGTCGCCATGTGCGCCAGACGCCATCCTTCAGCCCTGTGATCCGCATATCGTGGTGAAGGCGGTATAGAAACGGAGTGGCAAGCCTGCAATCCGGGCAGACGCCAACGGCCTCGATCACGGCAACGTTTTCGTTCGGTCGGCTGACCTGACCACGCAACAGGGGGGCTGGGATTTGAAGACCACAGGTTGCGCACATCCCGTCAAGCCCGTCCCATACTGCGCCACCTTTCATGGCGACAGGCATTTGGCTTGCGATCGGAGCCATTTCCAGCAACTCGCGATCTCGCGGCGTCAGCGGTCGGATTCCCATGCTCATGCAGCTTGCAGCGCCGCTTCCTCGATAGGCATATTGGTTGTCGGCTCTTCCAGAATCCGCCATTCGTTGAGGTAGCCCCGGTATGGCAAGCCCCAATTCGACTCAAAGAAATCCACGAATTCATCAAGACTTCTAAATCCGTCTTCATGAGCCATTCGACTCATGGCCTCTGTGTCCATGGCCACTCCGTCCAGGATCACGAACGGCACGCCGCCAATCATTTCAATGACCACGGGACGTACCCGCGTGATGATCGCGGTCCCGATTCTGGTTGCGCCGCAACTCTCCATGCCACCGATGAGTTGGACCTTGCCACCGACCGTCAGTGCCTTGTTGCGGATGCTTCTGGTTTTGGCGCCGGTGGCCACCGAGTCGACAAATCGCGGGTAGAAGTGAAGTTTGTCCATTTGTGAGGCTTGAATTTGATGAGTCTGTGCTGCTACTTGGCGGAGGAACCCGGAGTCTTCTCTGCAGGCCTGTCCTGGCGGTCCTGGAAGTGCCCCAGGGCGACCATCAGTCGGCGGGTATCCTGCCTTTTGTGCAGAGCCGGTAGCACGAGAGCGAGCTCGGCGTGCTCAAGGTCATTTGCCAGGCTGGTGAATCGTCCAGCCCCGTCCTTTGCCATCCCAAGGGTGCGAAGGATCACCGAGCGTTCCGCGGCTTGCATCAGTCGGTCCTGCGCCGTGATGGGCCAGCCGGCCCCCTCAATATCTGCCAGTGCACGCCAAGCCCGATCGATTGCGGCCTGTCCCGTATCCGTCAGGATCTGGTCCTGTGGGTTGCGCTCCAGCCACTGACCGGATATCGTTGCCCCATAGACGACGGCCGCCGGCGCCGAAATCACCTGCAGCGTCTTGATCAAACACATCCGTCCGGCTTCGGTCAGCTCAATTTGGCGAGTCTGCTGGTTTTCTTCTCGCATCCCGTTGCAGGCCTCGACCAGCCCCGTCTGGTGCTGCAATTCATTCCGTGCCGCCTCCATCCGCGCCTTCCCGGCCTCGGACGCGATTTCCTCACTCTGTCGCATGAAGGGCCGTATATCCATCCAGGCCAGCATCATGATCAGTGCGGCAAGCATGGGGATCGCCAACGCCAGCCCCAGCTTTTGCCGCCGCTCGAGCGCTGATTCCTCGCCGTCGCGTTGCTTGACGTTCCGCGTCATGGGCTTCACCTTGTGCTTCATGTTTCGTCGTCACGCCGACGCCGGCATGCAGCAGGATCGTGCCTGGTAGTGGTCTGTGATTTTCTGCAGCTCTGTTGCAAGTCCTCGGACCGCACAATCACTTCCGGTGCCGCCAAACTGATCCAGGACGAGTTGCAGTGCCCGGGCCGTTTCCTGTGCATGGACCTTGCTCGTAGCGTGCAAGAGGACAATTTCCTCTCCATGTGCATTGCGCACCACCACATCATGCACGGCGCTCTTGTCGCTGATTTCCTGCGATTTGACCTTGAAGTTGGCGTCATTCATGTCGGTTCCTTGGAGGTTCGGAGGCTCGTATCACTGGGCCCGTGAGACCCGGGCAATCTCACCTGGCGCGGCGATTGGTGTCATTGCGGGGGCTGGCTGTCATTTCTGCGTGCCGGCGGCGGAATGAGCGGGAACGAAGGCGGCACCTTGTCCTTGCTCAAGTCCCAGTGCCAGAACGGTTCTCCCGATTTTTCATAGGCAGCGATCTTCTCGTTCTTGCGGGCGTTGTATTCAGGCGAGCTGAAGCCGTAGATTTCCATGGGGATCTCTTTCGGGCCGTCCGTCAGGATGAAGTCCGAGAACATCGCCTCGACGCCGTCATAGCGCATCGGCTTGCGGAACCGGCGCCCCTGATCGACCAGGGCCTGGGCGACCAAGGCCTCAAACTGGCTGTCGACCGGTATGAAGTGCTCGGTTGTCTCCATGGCCGCGCCGAACCGCCATTGGAGATTGCCTTTGTCGGTTCGTTGAACGCCGGCAATGACGAAAAGCCGGTTCTGGCTTTCAGGCCCCTGGGCGGGTTTCGTGAAGTTGCCCTTCTTGCGCTCAAAGCGCTGGATCATGTTCGGCCATTGGCCGCGCAGCCGCTCCATGCTGATCCGCGGTACCCAAATCGGCATGTTGTCTGGCATCCCCTTGAGGCGCAGCGCGGCATCTTTGGCGCCTTCATAGATGGAAAGCACCTCTCCCACGACGATCAGGATGCCCTTCCTTGTTTCACCGCATTGGGCTTCCATGTGGGCGAAGCGTCGCTCGATGTCGGCCCGTTTCTCTTGCTCCGCCTGTTCGTCAAACCGCGTGGTGATCGGTACCAGCACACGCATGGCTGCGTCGTCTCTGCCGATGACCTGGTCTTCGAGTGCGCTTCGGAGTCGCCAATAGACCCGCCCCAGCGTCCGCTTGCCCTTCATGCCCGGCGACCAGGTGTGAATGCCAGCCTCTTCCCAAAGCATGTTCAGAAACCCGCGCAGGGTGATGCTGTTGCTTTTGACGCCGGGTTTGCGCGGCCGCGGTGGCGATGCCAGCTCATCGAGCGTTGTCTCGAGTCTCTCCACGGTACTAAGCGGCACGCTGAGGGTGATCTCGACTTTCCCGTCCGGGCGCTCGGAAATGGCGTCCTTGGTATACAGGCCCATGGCCGCCTCACTGATGCCCCCGTGCGATTCGCAGTCAGCATGGTGCTGGTACCCGGTCTTCGGCCAACGTTTGAGAAGATAGGTTTTGCCGGCCTTGGCAATGGACATGGGGATCGGTTTTGTCATCCCGTTGCAGAGACACTGCGGGGGCTGCTTGTCGATATACGCGCGTTGGAGCTTCTTCAGCCATGCCTCGGGGTCGGTTTCGGCCATCGACCGGTTGACCACATCGCCCTTGATGCGAATGAGATCGCGTTGACCGTAGCCAGTGGTTGGTCTTGCCTCGCGCTTTGGCATTTCAGTCATGGATTTGCTCCGCAATGTCGGGCATGCTGTAAGGTGTCGGCTTCTGCTCATAACTGACGTACAGCGGGTGTTTCGGCGTTCCATCACGATTGAGCTGCAGGTGATGGGGCTGGATGCCAGTTTCGCGCAGCATTTTCAGGACCTGCTCGCCGCGGTCCATGTAATTGCCGTGTGTCCCCCAGGCGCAGATGACGATGCCGGCGTCCTTTGACTGGTCATAGATGGCCTGATCATTCAGGCGGCCGACAGGATCCTTGGTGGCCGAGTACAAAGCTTCTGGGTCAGTTGATCTCCAGGCGAACAGGTTGGCGACCCGCAGGCCTCCAAACCCGAGCTGCATTGCCCTGCGCTGGCAGCGCTCAACGGTCGGGTCGTTCTCGGTGTCGTCGGCCGTGGACGGGTTGAGCATGATGAAGGTGGCTACGGGCAGGCGCTCATCCCAGATGCGCCAGAGCCGGTACCGGTATTGGCGGCATGGTGAGAAGACCGCGCCGCTGTGGTTGAACATGTCCATGACTGGTTCCTAAGATTCCGAGCCTTACTCGCATTCGGCGAGTTCGACGTCAGCGATGACATTCATCCCGAGGTCCACTGATTCAGGCACAGAAATTCCCATGCGCTTGAGATACTCTCGTGCCAACTTCTTGATGCTGCCCGGCTCGACGGCCAGTGTCTCCACCAACTCGGCATCCGGATCCCTGACACCGTCGATCTGCCCTTTCTTGATGCCCACAATGTCGGCAATCACCGGATCTGAGCCATCTTCAGACAGCAGGAAATACGCCAGCGACGGGTCTTCCTGGCCATCGCGCCAGTAGCGCCCGATGCACTGCTCATGCACGCCCGGACTCCAGTCGATTTCACCGAAGACGCCGACCTTGCACACTTCCTGCAGTCCATCCAGTCCAGCACCGGAACGCAGAGAGATGATCATCAGCCTGGAATCTCCATGCACGAAGGCTTCCTTGGCTGCGATTTTCTGTTTTGGAGACTCCGTCCCGGTGTAGAGCACCGGCTTGAACTCGGCCAGCTGCTCCATCCATATCTTGTACACCTCCCGGTGCCAGCCAAACATGATGACTTTCTGCTCCGAGGCAAGCAGCAACTTGACGAATTCGGCGACGTAGGGAGCCTTGGCAATGCCAGTGGCCTGGCGCAGCAGAACGTTGAATTCTTCACTGGCCCGGAACTTCTGTCCCTGATAGCTTTGCTGGCTGGCCAGAATCACCTTGGCAAGTTCAATCGCCGATCCCTTGACCGTATTGAGGATGTCCTGATCCGCGTGGATGTACTGTGGGATGCGCGGGCAAGGCGGCAATTCACGATTGACGTCCTTGCGCGTGCGACGCAGCATGATCCCTTCACGGCGCAGGTGAGCGCCGAAGGCTTTCGGGTCCTTGATCTGGCCCTCGCCGGTGCACCATTCGCGCAGAAACTCTTCCTTGGTTCCGAGGCACCCTGGCAGCAGGACTTCGATGACGTTGAAGAATTCAGCCCCCATGTTGTAGATGGGTGTCGCCGACAGTCCCAGGCGCAGTTTGGCTTTGCTGGCGATGTGGTTTGCCGCGGCGTATTTGTTGGATTCTGTGTGGCGCAGTTCCTGCACTTCATCAAACACCACGTAGCGGACCAGCCCCGCAAGAGTTTCCGCCCATCCCTGCAACTTGTGGTAGTTGCAGACGATCACATCTGGCAACCGTGGCGTTTCTTCTTCGAACAGATTTTCTTGTTTTGCATTGCGCCGGCGCTTCGGCATGAGGTCGTATGGCTGGCCGGACTTCAGGATGTGGACTTTGAGATCGGGCGCGAAATCGTTGATTTCCCCTTCCCATTGCTCTGGCAAATGCGTCAGCGTTACCACCAGTACCGGCAGGTTTTCCTGTCTGGCCATGGCGCAGATCGAGCTGACCGTCTTGCCCAGCCCCACATCATCAGCCAGCAGCAGGCCACATTTCATCTCCAGCAGCGTTGGCACGACCTTTTGGTATTCCCGGGCCGGCTTTGCCAGATCGAAGTCCTCCGGGGGACGACGGTTCTCCAGCAGCTCGTTGATGGCCGATTCGATGTCGACGTGTTCCTTTGCCCGCCGCTTGAGCCACTTCCTCACCTGCGGGCTGATTTCCATGGGGTACCGCTCTGTGAACCACAGAAGGTCCCTGGAGTTCTCCTCGTTGTCGGTCAACGTGATCACGTCGCTGGCACGCTGGCTGACTTGCGGGAACACCCGACGTAGGCGGTTCCTGACGTGCGGCTCGCAGCGTATGACCCAGCTGCATTCGGCGTGTTCGATCGTGCCGAAATTCACAGCAGGCTCCCCGTCAGCCGAAGTGAAAACACCGGCTTGCCTCGTATTTCAGGTGGCACCCGGTTCAGCCATCCAGGCGTTCCGACCAGAAGAACGGCAGCGACTGCCTGATGCCCGGTGTATCGATCAATCTGCCGCAACGCCTCTGCGATCGAGCCCTTGATCTTGATTTCCATGGCGATTGATCCGGCTATCAGGAAGTCCGGCCTGTCTTGAGGACCGAGAATTTTTTCCCGCTCAAACTCGACTCCTGCCGTTGACATGGCCTGGGCGATGCCATCCTGAAGGTCTCGTTCGTCGTTGAACCTGAATCGGCAATGCTCCAGCATGGACAGAATCTGCACGGGGTCTATCTCTGCGGCCCCGTGATTCCTGTGGATTTCCATATCGCCGGTCTTCCAGCGCTCAAGATGGGCTTCGCAACAGGTGCAGACCCCTTTGCCAATCGAATAGTCAACGGCGAGCCACGCGCACGGCCTGCCGGATTGGGGTTCACAGCAGGCGTGCAGATCGTCACAGCCGCAGCCTATGCACGTCGCGATTCCTGTCGTACTGCTCATGACCCGCTACCTTTCTGGTTAACCTTGTTCCACTTCCTCATCCTTGACGGATGGAACGTGGCCGATCAGATTCACTAGTTCCTCGCGGGCGTCCTGCAGCTCATTGCCGCTTTCCTCGCCCAGCCCGTTCTGGTGGCCACGAAAACCGGGCTCACGGCACCCCCGGTCCATGCCGTCGAGAGCGGCCAGCAGCCGGCGTGTGGCCTTATCCACTTCGGGCCTCTTCACGTGAGCTGGGTGCAGCGCCAGCGTGTCAGCCTCCTGGTCGACAACCTCGTTTCGTGGGTCGAGCAGCACCGTCATGCCGAAACACACACGGAAGAGCGAACCCCGCGCCGCGATCTCGATGAGGTGATTCACCACCATTTCGGCGTGCTTCTGTTCCTCGTACTTGTCGTCGCTCTGGCTGTTCTGGTCACACAGCCCCTGAGGAAGGTAGCCGCGTTGAAGGGCCTCCAGTGCGGCGCACATGTCGAGTGCGGCTTCCATGTCGGCACGGTTAGCCTTTGCCATCTTCATTGCCATGTTCCCCTTTTCCGTGTCATCGCCGTCTGAGTTACGGTTTCAGGTTCTCATGGAAGGCCACTTTGTCAACCTCTGGCTGGACTCAGAACCCGCCTCCCCCGGAATACCCTGTGCAGTTCTCGGCCAGGACCTGCCATGCCTTCTGGTTTTTGGTCATGTCCGTCTGGATGTAGAGGCGCTGCAGGTGTTCGCGCGTGATGCGCGGATTGGCGATGCTGTGGAAGTTGTCCAGCATCATCTGGCCGCGGTCATCCAGAATCCCGTAGCCAGCCCATAGCTCCGACTGACCCGAGCCGGCCAGTGTGCAGATGAGCGCGCGGTCGATGACCACGAAAGTACGGGTCGAGCTGCCCAGCGTGTTCAGCATCATGGCCGGCTCAAACAAGCCGCCTTGCCAGGCCTTCCACTGCCCATACATGGAGCCGCTGGGAATCACCGGATCCTGGCTGCCAAATCCGAGCACACTGCTGAAAGGGTTCCCGCTTGGCGATCCGCTGGGATCGGAGGTGGTCAGCGCGACGAACATCCCATTGACCATGCCGTTGGTCCGAGTGCCGATATAGAAGGCACCCTGGCGGCCGGCGTCCTCTGGGTTGGGCGTAATCGAGACAATGACGCGATCGCCGATGGCCGGCCCGAAGCTGCAAACGCTGGTCGAGTAATAGGCGCCACCGAATTCGCCTGGGCAGATGTAGTGCCGGATGGCTGATGCGTCGGCCATGGCCTGGCCGGCGATCATTGTCAGGACAATGGAGGTGATCAGATTGAGTAACTTCATGTGAGGTATCCCCGTTTTTACGTTCCCATTATTTTTTCCAGCCCCCTGCTGTCAGGATGGCTCAACAAATGGGTTCTGGTGCATAGACCCTCTCCAATCGCCGCTCACGGTCGGTTTTCCTCCCTGGCATGGGTCCCGTCCGGCGTCTATCTTGGGTTGTGAGTTGCGATCCTCTCCGGACTGGCTTCCGGCGGCGCTGGGTTGCTGGCATCCGAGTTGGCTGTCTCCGGGGGCTGGTGCCGCCTGGTCCTACTTCGGGAGTTCGTAGGAGAACTCGATCCTGGTGATGATGGTTTCTGGCCGACAGCCTTTGTGGGATGCGCAGAACATGTCGACCCAGGCCGAAGGCCATCGGTAGCTTGGGTGGTCGGCGAACCCTTCGCGGCGGACCTCCTCGAAACCATAGTCGAGCTCGGTGAGCATGCGGTCCAGGCGCTCCCTTCTCAGCCCGACCACGATGATCGGATCCCGCAGAACTTCCAGCTTTTCGCCGGGACGCAGCCCCATGCACTTGCGTACCGGCCGCAGCAGGTCGCCAACGCGGAGGAACTCCCACCCCAGGCGGCGCGTCACGTCCTTTGTACCGCCCACGATCTGGTCGGTGGTGAGAGCAAAGCTCATGTTTCTCATGCCGGCATTGCATCCCAAGTCCGGCCTTCAAGCAGGCGGCCTGATGACTGCTTTTTGAGCTTGAAGACATGCACCGCCTCGGGGCTGATCGGCGCCGCGGATTCATCGACGCTGTATGAGCCGTCTGGTTCTACCCAGCCCCCCGTGTCGCTCTTTTCGTAGCACAGGTTCAGATCCAGATCGGCCTCCTTCGCGTTGACCCAGGTGCCCCACTGTTTGAAAAAGAACTTAACGCCGGCCGCGATGCACTGGTCGCGCAGGCTTTTCACCCATTTCGGGTGCATGGGACGGGCCTTGGGGCCGCTTTCACCGCCCACAATGACCCAGTGGATACCATCCAGCCCCGGCAGCTTGACTTCGCCCAGGAGTGGCTCGATGCTCAGAAACCGGACCGCCGCCGGCGTCGCCTGCAGCTTGGGGATGTCCCGATTGGCTTCCTGCTGGTTTACTACCGTTGCCCCGAGCGAGACATTCGCAGGCGGATGACCTGCCAGCCAGCGCTCGATGTAGCTGCGCATGTAGGCACTTTGGGTAGCCTGCAGGGCTTCGGTCAGGCGCTTGACCACGTTTCCAATGCGTTTGGTCAGGAGCAGCCATTGAAGATACGGGGTGGCGTCAATCAGCTCCAGGAGTTCAAGAAACCACTCGATTGGAACTTCGTTGTCGAAAACATCAGACAGGCTGGAGCAGAACACCTTGGCCCGGATACCCTTCTTCTTCGCCAGTGCGTTCCAATTTTTTGGTTTAGCCCAGTTCTGCTCGCTGGTCCGCATGCGTTGAGCGCCCGGGCCCCAGGTCTCATGGCCTTTGCTGCGCAGGATGCGCACCGGTGTGCTCATCCTGGCGTAGCAGTTGTCGCATCCGCCCCCGCCGGTCACCGCCCTGGAAACCTCGGTACAGCCAATCCAGCCATTGAAGGAGTAGCCCTGTTCCCCGCCAGCCCCGCGGGTCCATTCGATGGTTGTTTCCGCCATACGTGGCCTTACGCCGCTGGAGAGCGATGCGCAGCTGACTTGATGACCAAGGGATGCGATGGATTCGCCCCCGGCGTGTCCCAGCCAAACAGGGAGCCGTTGTACATGGCCTCGCGTTGTTCCGGTGTCACGCCATGCTGGGCATTCAGTTCTTCGGCGGTGCGCCGCGTGAAGATCGGGTGGTAGCCCGATTCGCCACGGCGCACTCCGATGACCTGTGATTTGCCATGCGTTTTATCCTTGTTGTCGATGAACGCGACCTCGGGAAGGCCTCGGTCGGCCAAGACTTGATCGTAGGTTCGTTCGGCGGCTTGTTTTTCGTCCAAAAGTGACATGTTTTCCTCCAACTAGTCCGATTGCAGGTGGTGTTACGGGGCTGGGGTCGTGAGAATGCAGAAATCGTCATCACTGACTGCTCGGCTTCCGCCCATGAAGGCCACACCCCATTTCTGGGACTCGTGATTGATGAAGCTGAGTCCCTTGAGCCGATCCTTGACCTTCACGGGGTGTTCGAGCAGCGTGACTTCGTCCAGGACCAGTACAGCTTCTGGCGAACCATCCAGCATGAGGGGGTAGCGGTTGGCGAAGATGGCGTTCCACTTTTCGATCTTGCTGACCTTGGCGGTGGCGATGACTTCGCTGGAGCCGGCCAGGTAGATGGCCAACTGGTCTCCAACTGCGATCACTTTGCGGTTGCGGGTGCTGTCCCACAGCGGCCAGGTTTTTGCATCCAACAGCAACATGGCTGATGCCAGAGCCGTGAGATTTCGGCCGTTTCGGTCCGGGCCGTTTCGTTTGATGAGTACGTATTTTTTTGCAGACATGATGGCTTATTGGTTTGATGATTTCAGCTTCTCATGAGGTCCCGCCCTGTCAAGTGTCAAGCGGTAATCCCCTGTTTGAAATCCACTCGCCAAGCAATGGCATGTTCCGGCTCCCCCAGTTCTCCGGTCAACCTTCGCCGGCGGACCATACAGGAGCATTGCTTAGCTGTGATTTCGATTGCGCCGGCGGCCACAGCCAAAGCACGCTTGCTCAGCGCTATGTCGTAGTGGCTTTCATGTCTTGGAGGCGCCTGATGCCACTTTCGGTCGACGCCTATGAGATCTGCCATGGCATGCAGTTCCTCATCAGATGTGGCGATCATGTGGCACATCACCATGCGGCCGTAGCCAGCTCTCATGTCATCTACATAAACCGGCATGCTCAGGCTCCTGCTGCTTTCTGTTTGGTGAGGTGGTATTCCTCGGCCGCAATCAGCAGCGGCGCCCATTTCAGGTAGTGTTGCCGCGTGCGGGGGTCTTGGAAAAACTGCCGGAAGTCTCCAAGCTGGTAGGCATCGATGTTGAGCAGCTCGGATCTCGGCACGGAGAGCGTGACCGGGATCGGGGTGCCTGCGCGGGGGCCGAAATACCCGCTGTCAGTCAGCCGGTCCCGGTTCCACTGGAACACCGCCATGCCGGTTCTGGGCTTCCACTGGGCGACCGTGGCCACATACCCCGGGCCAGGGTTCCCCTGGGGCTGGTGCCGCGTGGGGCGATGGTCGGTGCTTGAGAACCGATAGTCGCGGTCGCGGCGCGCGGATTCCTTTTCGCCTTCCTTGCGCAGCCAGAAGTCTTCCTGCCCCACCACGGTGGATCCAGTCCCCAGGCTTTCATTGCACTTGCTGCGGTAGGCTTCGAAATCAGGTGCCTCGCCGTAGGTCAGCGCCCTGCTGCCATCCGGCACCAGCTCGATGGCATCGGCAAACCCCTGGGCTGTCCAGCTTTTGACGGGATGATGCGGGTGCAGCGCGTCGGAACGGTCAAACAGACCCTGGATGATCAGGGCAATCCGGTTGTACTTCTTGATCTCATCCTGCAGGTATTGCTCAGCCTCGTCAAAGTAGACGTTGCTGTGGTCGAATGGCTTCCATTCGGAGGGGCGGAAATCATGCCCTTCCCTGTGCGGGTTGTCCCATGAATTCCGGCCTGGGTTGGCCTTCTCCCACTGATCGGAGCGCCGCTTTCGGGTGTCCCATTCTTCCTTGCGCGACTCATACTCACGCTGCGACATCAGGCGGTCGACGCGGTTGCCGTACATCCTCACCATCATTGGTTCGCCGGGCTGGAGGTGACTGCTGTCGGGGAATATCAGGTCGTCAAACTCAATCCCGGTGGTCAAGCGGTAAACCCGCTCCCCGTTGCGGATGAAGAGGTAGGTCCACTTGTCGGACTCGCCGAGCTCCACAATCACATTGAGGTGCCGCAAAGACCCGTTCCACTCGCGATCCTTGGTGTTGCGGCGTACCTGCATGGCCACGATGCAGCGGTTGAACGGAAGAATCCGGTCCCGGTTGTGGGGCTGGGAGATCCATTTGTCGAACTTGGCCATGGACTGAATATCGATGCCCCCGGCCTTGTAGTCCAGCAGGCATTCCTCGTCCATGTACAGCTTGCGTTGCATGACGTGCAGCTTTTCGTGGTACTGCGCAGGCTCGCCGCCACAGCATTGCTGTATTTCCTCGACCAGCCCCGCGTACAGGCTGACGTTGAAGACGCGATCCTCGATCTGCGAGATCGAATCCTTCATGCGGTCTGAGGCGGCTAGCATTGGCATCATCTCAGCTGACATCCAGCGTGAGAGTTCCACGTTGGCAGCCTTGATCTTCTCAAACAGCTCAGGAAGGGTCTTGTCCTTGGCCAGAATCAGCGCATTCTGGTACTGCTTGATGTCCACCTGGCCGGACATGACGGCCAGCGCCGAGCTGCTTTGTGCACCGGGCGCTATGGCCGTCTGGCTGGGCATGCCCAAACGGGCGGTGATCGCGCGGACTTCATCCAGGTGGCTTTGCGCGAGTTTCTGAAAATGCGCCGCTTTGCCACGGATGACCTTGATCGGCGCATGCTCCAAGCGCAATTCTGTGCTGATGTCATCAAAGTGGACGCGACAGGTCCTGCGTGAGTTGGCGCTCCCAAAGGGCTCCGCGAGTTCCACAAAGTTGGAGCCGATGTGCATGACGCACCCCAGCCAGTCCTGCGATGACTTCTTGCCGTGGACAACCCAGTACCACTGTCCGAGCGCCAGCTGGCCCGTGGCGTTGTCCAGGCTTGTCAGGGCGTCATCGTCGGACGGGATGGGGGTCAGGGGGTGATTTTGGCTTTCGCTTGTCATGGCATCAGCTTTGCTTAGGCTCGCCTTTCCGACAGGTCCGGCACTTTGGCGTGGCTGTCGGTTGGCGTTTGCGGTCATAAATCCTTTAGGGTCACGCGGTGGTGGCCGTCTCTGCTGCTTTGACCTTCTTGCCAGGTGCTTTCGCGGTCTTCTGTGCTTTCTTGGCCTTGGGTTCCTTGGGCTTGCTGGCCTTTTCCTGAAGGTCTGCAATCTCCTTCATCAGGGTTTCCACCTTCTCGCGCAGGCCGGGGTCCAGCTGCTGGAAGGCCGGGTCGGCGCTGATTTCCTTCACGGTGGTGAAAAGGCTGGGCGCACTGCGGGTGACGAACTTCATTCCCGGGTCGGTGGTGAATCGCTTGGTGAGCTTGGCCTTGCCTTGGGTTTGGGCCCGCTCCAGGCCTTCTTGCAGCAATTGCGGGGCTTTGTTGCCGTGCTTCTTGAGCATGTCGATGGCGGTCGCGGCCGACACCTTGTCTTCTGCCACCATCATGATGACGGGGCTGGGTGCGCTCGCAAGCAGCAGCAGATCATCGACGTACGCCGGCGACTTGATGCCGATGTAGTCGGCGATGCGCTGGTTGTCCCAACCGAATCCATGCGTGCGCTTGCACAGGAAGGCTTTTTCCAGCGGCTCCAGCTCCAGGGAGTTGTTGCCAGCCCCGATGTCGGCGGTCAGGTCCTCGAAAGACGTACCCTTGGCTTTCAACACGATGGGCAGCTCTTCGCTGAGCTCAGCGCCTTCGCTCACTGCGATGTCATAGGCTGCGAGCCGGTTGTGCCCGCCGGCCAGGTAGATGACGTTCTCGCCGTTTTCGTTGGCAACGTAGCCCACCATGGGGTGTTCCGGCTTGAAGCCCACGAGCTTCATGCTGTTGGCAAGCCGGCGGCGGTGCTCGATCACCCGGGGCTTGACGATGCGGATGTTGAAGTCGCTGATGATCCGGATGGCGTCGCGTTTGACATACCAGAGGTCGCGGCTGCTGCCCTCAGCGGCTTTCACGGCGCCCTTGATGGAACCGGCGACCAGCGTGACATCGGGGCTGGTACCGAGGGCAAGAACTTGTTGTTGGTTCATGGATTCTCTCCTGTTGGGTGAAGTGGTTGCTATCACTTGGTTGTGAATTCAAGCTAACACGGGAGCTCTCTTTGTCAACGGCCTGTCGCCGTCTGATCAGTACGGGACAGCCCCGAGCTCGACATCCCTGGCCATGTTGATCAGGAATCGCGCCATGAGATCGGTATCCGGTCTGGAGCCCAGGATGCCGTCCTGCCCGTAGGGGTTCGTGTACCAAGTGAATCCGTCCTCGTACCAAAGCGAGTGATCTTTGATCTTCACGTGCTCACCTTTGATGATTCGAACGGCCAGTTCTTTGGGGGCTGGCAGGCTCAGATCACCCCAGCGGCCTTCCCGCAACAGGCACTCTGTCCGTTCCGCTTGCGCCTTTTCATCAGCAAGGCGGTGCTCTTGTTCGCGCTCGGCGTTCAAATCCATCATGGTTTACCTCGCCTGCTTGAATTTCCCGACCCGTCCGTAGCCAGCCCGGCGCACGTCCGCGTCCTCTTTGGCGAACATGAAGACGCATCGCAGGTACAAACCCAGCTCAAGCAGGCTGAATCCGAGTCCTCGCGGCTCCCCGGTGAGTTCCAGCGAGGTCGTTGCAACGGCCAGGAGGTCCACGATGGCAGAGCTGCCCATCAAGGCACAGACGAGCGAGTCGCTCTGGTCTTTCCGGCAGGCGATCCAGAGAATTCCTGCCAGTGACAGCAGGCCCACCGTGAGCACGTCCATCCAGTCCTTTTCGGCTACGACCGCCCAGCGCAGGATCACGCCTGCACAAAACACCAGGAAGAAGGAAACCACGGTGAAGCCGGTGTCGGCCATGCCGCGGAAGTAGGGCCTGCCGGTGGCGATTCGGCACAAGTGCCACGCCATGGAGCCGGTCCAGTTGAAGATGAATTTGAAAATTTCCATAGTCTGTCGCTCGCTCAAATGAGTAAAAAAAAGCTTCTCATGCGACCGGCGCCTGTCAAGCTGACGGGGGCTGGCTTTCTGCATGGATGCCTGATGTCTTGCTGGAAACAAGAGCGCACTTCAAAAGCCTCTATCCGATGTGGATGGATGACCTTTGAGGTGCAGTTCTTGGGGGACATCTGTACGGCCGGCCTGCTTCACGGAGCGGGCCCGGCAATCGTTCATGGCTTCGTCGCCTCGCCGACTTGCCGGTTTTGGAGGCGCAATCTCGATGTGTGTGGCGCGTGCCTTCGTTCTGAGGCACACAGGTGCACATGCCCGGTGGTCTGGGGCATTTGTCCGCCGCGTGACTTGGCTACGCTGTTGCCGGTCTAGGCTGATACAGGCGAAGTGAGTCGAACTGGGCGGGTTTCCTGTTCACTCCCTCGTCAGGATGGCGTAACGCCATGGAAGTGAACTTGCGCTGCGGGGGCTGGGTTTGCCCGGGCAGTTGTTTGACCAGCTGGTGGTCAGATTGAAGGCTGGCATGAAACCAGCGAATTGGCACAGAGGCCAAAGCAGCTCGATCTTAGCCGTTCCTCAGCCCCCTGTCATCTGTTGGCGGCTTGTGGTCCTGGATGGCTTTTCGCAGGCGTGGGGCTATCGGATGCGGATCGGGAATGGCCAGTAAGGATCCGTGTTTCGGTGAGGGTCCGGAGCCGGCCCTGGTGAGGCCGGTTTCTTGGTCATCGATCCCTTGGCCAGTTTCAGCGCGAGGCTGATGCCTTCCTTGGTCGGTGTGTACCCCTTTGCCCGGTCTCCCTCGATGGGTGTGATCAGCCGCAGTGCGTACAGGACCAGGGCATGCTGGGGATCAAGGCGGCAGTCCGTTCCCGGTTCTGCAGCGACCAGGCGGATAAGCTGCGTCGACTCTTCCGGGCTGAGCATATTGTCCCCTTCATGTGTCATGAGGCAGGCCTGCGCGCATGGCCAGATCATGCCCGAGTGGGCATCAAGCTGTCCATGCGGCATGCCCTTTCTTCACAGGCTGGCGTTGGCAGAGCCTTCCTTGGGCTGGCGCTGCAGCGCTGCCACCGCCTTTTCGAGTCCAGCCCCGCCGTCACCTTCGCCCAGGGCGTAAATGATTTGCAGGAAGGCCGGCCAGCTTGCGCTTTCGAAGATGGCATGGTGGACCTGGCTGCGCGATGCCATGCTGGGCTCCACAATGAAGACGTATGCGCCCTTTTCCACATCGAATTCCAGCAGGGCATTGCTCAGCGCGTCTTCCTCATCCAGCTGCCCCAGGGCGTTGATGTCGTAGTCACCGACAGGCACGGGCCGCAGGAGATCCAGCAGACAGGCCAGATAGGCCGCCCGAAGGGCCTTGATGCGTTTTTCGCTGTTGTTCAGCGCCTGGCGGATGCCATCCGTGGTCGTTTGGAGATCACCGCCGTCCGGGATTGAAAGGTAGGGCGTGAAGGCGAAGGAGGCGCCCATGATCACCGGGCTCACGATCACGAACAGCTCGGGGTCGGGAGAGGTGAGCAGCCAGCTGCCGTTCAGATTTCCGCAGAATTGCGTGATCTCGGCGGCACCTGCAGTGGGAGGGCCGAAGCGGTGGTTCATGTAGGCGAACAGGTTGGCCCAGTTGCAGTCGGCCAACGGCGAAGCTTCCAGGACAGAGTTCGAGGGGCCGAACACCTCATCGAAGAGGCCTCCGCAGGAGACCAAGGTCCCGGGCGGGTTCGCCTGGGTCTTTGCGATGAAATTGCGGTCCGGCAGCATCAGGGTTTCGGTGGCGGGGCTGGTCAGGGTTTCAGTCATGATCGTTTCTCTTGAAGTGGGTTGAGGAAAGGACTTGTCACTTCAAGTTATCCCAGAACGACCATCTGTCAATGCCTGCGCCCCGGCCTGCGCTACCGGTTCAACCGGCACAATAAAAGTTGCTTTTGCAATTGATGCCTGCGCGCAAATGTTGCGATCAGGCTTATTGCATCTTTACCGCGGTGCGTTTGTGATCCCATGGCTGGCCAGCAGCCGATCCGCACGTTGCGACAGGAGGGTGGAGAGTACCTGGGCGTCAAGCGCGGCATCGACCGGATCGCGTTGCAGGGCAAGCTGCAGGGCATTCTTGAGCCAGAAGGAGGCTCGGCCGGGATTCATGTAAATCCCCGCTAAAAACAACCTAAGTTATTGA
>ERZ1292640.839-Hain-H43-02um-R1-839-length-25596-cov-7_pt1 | contig 25596 bp, 25 predicted proteins | sample MGYA00564404_ERZ1292640 | MGnify/ENA primary metagenome ERZ1292640 (study PRJEB36523, sample SAMEA6512636) | groundwater metagenome | collected 2019-01-08 | study: AquaDiva: Metagenomics assemblies of 32 groundwater samples | reverse complement strand
GTCAACGTAAACATGACAAAGGGAGACGTGGCCGATGGCGTTGATGAACTCGGCCGTGATGAAGTTCTGGTTCCCGTTGCCGGGGATGTTCTTGATGAAGAACGCGCCGAAGCTCTGTATCGGGTAGCAGCCGCTGCTCCCGCCGCCGCCCGCAGGGCCGGTGATCGGTACGTAGATCACCCGCCATCCGTTGCCGTTGTAGTTCTCGTAGCAGATCCCCTGGCGCTGGTCGGTGTCGAGGCTGAAGCGCGTCTCGATCGCGGCCTTGACCGGTCCCGAGGTGTTGCCCGTTTTCGGCGTCAGGCAGTCGCCAACCTGGATGCAGCAGCTGTAGCCGTTCGCGAGCAGGCAGTTCAGGGTGTTCGCCCCGCTCGGCTGCATACCCCCGCAGGGACCCTCGGGACAGGCCGGGAACTGGACCCCGCCGTACTGCCCCTGGAAGCCCGCCCCACCCCCCTCCTTGATGCGATATTCGTTGCCACAGCCGGGCGTGAACACGACGTCCGAGTCGGGCTGGACCGCGAGCGGCACCAGCTTCTCGCAGGCGCTGCTCGCGCTGTCCACCTTGGCGGTCGCCTCGGCCCGCACCTCGAGGGCCGTGATCCCCACGACCTGCGCGAAATGAACGATGACCGACGAGCCGCCCTCGCGCCGCGCGATGACCCGCACCGTGTGCGCGACGTTGTCCACGAACACGTCGTTCGTGGTGTCCACCTGGACCGGCGTGGTGGCCATCTCGTAGGCCCGGTTCTGCGTCGCGGTGTAGAGTGCCCGCTGCTTCGCCAGCCCGGGCTGGATCGTGAAGGTGACCGGGTCGAGCGCGGAGGCCCCCGCCAGCGCCGCCGCGTCCGCGGCGTTCTGGAGCTGCGTGCGCGTCGCCATCAGCTTGGCGACGTCGATGCCGAGCGCGACGAAACCCAGCATGACCAGCAGGAAGAACGCCATCCAGATGATGGCGACTCCGCGCTGGTCGCTGCGCCGGGGCAGGCGGGGCCTCACGGGGTTCACCTACTTCCCTGCGGGCTTGTCCGTCGGCAGGGCGGGCATCGTGGAACCCGCCTCGACCAGCTCGGGCGTGATCACCACCAGCAGATCCCTGCTCGAGGTCTCGTCGTGGACGTTCGTGAAGAGCAGGCCGAGCAGCGGGATGTGGCCGAGAATCGGCACCCGGCGCACGACCTTGCTCTTGCCGGTCTGCTTGAGCCCCCCGATGACGAGGTACTCACCGGAGTTCATGGTGACGGTCGTCATGGCGCGGCGCACCGCCAGGGTCGGCACCACGAAGCCGGCGATCAGCACCGAGCGCGTGTTGTCGATCTCGCTCACCTCGGGCTGGACCTTGATGCGCATCGAGCCGTCGTTCTGCACCGTGGGCGTGAACTCCAGGCGCACGCCGAACTCCTTGAACTGGATCGCGGTCTGCGCGGCGGTGCCGGTGCCGGAGAGGATCGGGAGCGGGAACTCGCCGCCCGAGAGGAAGGTCGCCTTCTCCCCGCTGCGCGCGACCAGCGAGGGGTTGGCGAGGGTGCGGATGTCGCCCTTCTCCTCGAGCGCCTGCCAGGCGGCGGTGAGCTTGAGGTCCCCGGCGCTGCGGGCGTACTTGAGGAGGCCGTCCGTGCTCGGCAGCGGTTCCAGGCTGCCACCCCCCGCTGCGGGATCCAGCGGGATTTTCGGGGTCCCCGAGCGCGAGCTGAAGAGCCCCCCCTGGATGCGCCCGTCCAGACCCGGTTTCTTGCTGGTCCCCTCGCCCCAGATGTCGACGCCGAGCTGCTTCTTCGCGTTGTCGTTCAGCTCCGCGAGGGTGACGTGGAGCAGGACCTGCTTCTCGGAGTTGGGAACGTAGACCTCGATCTCGTAGATCCGGTAGCGGCCCCCCTCGTTGTAGACCACCAGGCTGGTGGTGCCGACGCCCTTGGCGTTCACCACCACGGTGCGGGCCGAGCCCACCGCGGCGTCCGCGATGGTCGGCTCGGCGATGGCGACCGTGCGCACCTCGTCGGGCGACGGGATCACCTCCGCGTGCCCGACCGGGATCCGGATCTTCTCACGCGATTCCGCGGCGAGGGCCGAGGCCCCCATCACCCCCAGCACGGCGAGCGCCATCCCGGTGGCCCGCATCACATCCCTGAGATTCGACGATGGCATCCTGTCCTCCTGCTCGCGTCATCGGGCGCGACGGCGCCCGCGTGGTCAGTTCGACGTGGTGTCCCGCGGCGCCGGCTGCTCGCTCACGGTGGCGCTGCGGATGATCCTCACGTTCCTGGGCTCGGAAGCGCGTCTCGGCGCCGGCCCCGGCGCCTGCCTCACCACCGCCCTCGCCGGTGGCGGGGCCGGCCTGCGGTTCGCGCTCATCAGCTCGCGGGTCGAGTAGGAGGCCACCTTCAGAGTGTCCCGGTCCTCGGGATTGCGCAGCACCAGTGTCAGCACGCCCTGAAGCTGGGCGTGCGCCAGCTGCTCGGCGCCCCTCGGACTCACGAGCAGCGTCACGGCCTGCACGGTGATCGGCTTGTTGTCCTGCTGCGTGGTCTTCTGCCCGGCGGCCAGCACCTCCATGTTCTGCAGGATCGTGCTGGTGAAGGCCTCCTCGACGTCCTGGACCCGGTTGACGGTCACGAGCACGTCCACCCGGTCGCCGGGGAGCACGAAGCCCGACACGCCAGAGACCTGGTTCACCTCGACGCTCACGGCGCGCATGGTGGGGCGCACCAGCATCGAGAGCCCGCCGCCGCGCGACGACAGCTTGGTCGCCGTCACCGGCTCCCTGGCGCTCAGGAACACCTTGGTGGTCTGCCCCGCCACCGAGTCCACAGTCGAGAAGGCGCCCGCCGGCACCGACTCCTTCGGGTACTTCACGACGCGCAGCATCGTCTTCTCGAGCTTCACGCCGAAGGTGAGATCCGTCGCCGTCACGACCACATCGCGCAGGTTCCGGCTGCCTGCGGCGGCCGCCCGGCTGGCCATCGAGCTGAGGCCCAGGTACCCGACGGCCGCCGCCGCCAGCCCGAGCACGACGGCCAGCCCCATAAACGCACGTCCATTGTTCGCCGTCACCATGGCATCCCTTCCTTCCTAGTACTCACGGCGCATCGTGCAGGCGCCGGTGAGCGTCATCGAATCCCCGGACGCTCCCAGGAACCGCAGGAGCCCGGGGTACAACCAGCGCAGCTGGCCCGTCACGTCCGACCGGACCTGCCCGTTGCCATACGACGATTGCAGAACGATGCTCGGCGATCCCGCACCCGACAGGTTCGCGAGCGGCGTCACGCGGGCGAGGATGCTGTCGGGCGAGGTGCCCACCGCGAGCTGCCTGGCCCCCTCGCGCGCCGCCTGCTCGAGCACGTTGCGCATGAAGAAGGCGCGACCGAAGTCCACCACCAGGAACGTGACCACCAGCATGATCGGCAGCACGAGCGCGAACTCGATGAGCGACGCGCCGCGTTGTCCGTCACGGGCTCGGATGCGAGGGGGCTTTTGCATGACAGTCCTCGTTATCGGCAGCTATGTGGCGCGCCATAAGGCGAACATTGAGCCCGCCAGGATGGCCAGCGCGAAGGGGAACCGGAACCCCGAGTGCGGCGGCGTCCCGGTGCGGGCGCCCCCCGCCAGCACCCCCGGGATCAGCAGGAGGGCCCCGCGGAGCGACTGCACCAGGATGCCGTGGCGCGCGGCCACGACGAGCGAGATCACGCCGCCCGCCACCAGGGCGGCCAGAGCGGCATACACGCTGAGCGGGAAGGCGAGCCAGGCGCCGACCGCCGCCATCAGCTTGACGTCTCCCGCTCCCATCCAACCCGAGAACCAGCCGGGGAAGAGCAGCAGCCCGGCCACCACGGCCCCCGCCAGCGCGCCGAGCACGCCGGACGTGCCGCCGAGCGCCAGGTGGGCCCCGATCCCCAGCAGGAGCGCGGGGCCCGTCAGGATGTTCGGCACCCTCCGCGTCCGGACGTCCGCCCCGGTGGCCAGTGCCGTGAGGACGACCACGGGTACGGCGACCCAGAGCGGGACGTTCACGGACGGAGGAGCTGTCGCCGCCGGCTAGACGACGCCGAGGACCGACGTCGCCTTGGCGAAGGCGGTGCTGATGGCGTTCTTCAGGTTCGGGCTGGTGAGCACGAGCAGGGCGATGGCAGCCACGAAGGCGGCCAGGAGACCGTACTCGATCAGATCCTCGCCCTTCTCGTCACGGACGAATCTGCGGATGGTGTTGAGCATGGCGCAGGCGACTCCTCACTAGGGGGTCTTGAGGTACCGGCAGTCTGCCGGAGGGACGGTTCGAACGCCGCGCGGGGCGACGGTCTGCATGCACGCACCGGACCGGGGCGAGGATGAAGGCTGGTCGCCACGGCCAGAGCGCACTGCACTTTCTGGATGGTTGCAACGAGCAGGCCAACACCGCGGGCGGGCAGGGCCGCCCGGGCCAAGTCGAATCGGGGAAGCACATTCGCGGCCCGGATGCGGAGGATACGCACAGGTGGTCCCATGCGTGCCGGTGCCGGTGCCGTCGTGCCTGCCGACGCCCCACCGCCCAGAAACTGGGCGCTCACACCCAGACCGGCACAGCCGGATGCGGAGCCCGACCCCGCCTGCGGACTTCATCCCGCGCCGGACGCGCGGCCCGCGCCACACGCGATCCCCGCGGGGCCGCCTGGAGCGGCCTGACTACGACAATCCGCTTGTCCGCTCGATCCGGACTGCCGAAAACCCTCGAGCCGGATGGCTCGGGACGCCCCCGGGGTCCACCCGGATCACCTGCGACATGGAGGTCACCGCCGTGTCAGCACCCGGAGTCTCCCGCCTCGCCGCGGTGCTCGTGCTCGTCGCGGCCTGGGTCACGACGACGCACGCCGCGCAGACCATGGACGATCCGTTCTCGATGGTCCGCGAGGAGCAGACGGTCACCGCGGCGCTCAAGCGCCCCCAACCCATCTCCGAGACGCCCTCCTCGGTCACGGTCATCACCGCCGCCGAGATCCGCGCGAACGGCTACCACACGCTGGGCGAGGCGCTGCGCTGGGTGCGCGGACTCACCGTGACCTACGACCGCAACTACTACTACCTCGGCGTGCGCGGGCTGCAGCGTCCGGGCGACTACGCCAACAAGGTGCTGCTCGCCCTCGACGGTCACACGCTGAATGGCAACGTGTACGGCGACGCCTACTTCGGCGCCGACCTCGGGCTCAACCTCGAGGACGTGGAGCGGATCGAGGTGGTGCGCGGCCCGGGCTCGACGCTCTACGGCAGCTACGCGGTGCTCGCGGTCGTGAACGTGGTCACGCGCCGGCCGCGCAGCGAACCGGGTGTCAGCGTGGGCGGCTGGGGCGGCGGCGCGCGCGAGGGCCGCGGCTACGCCTCGGTGGCCTCCGCGCGGCCGGGGCAGCCCGAGTGGCGCATCAGCGGCTCGTGGCTGAACGCGCGTGGCGCCGACCTCTACTTCCCGGAGTACGACCAGCCCTCCAGCCTCGCGGGGCGCGCGATCGGGCTCGACGGCGAGTCGGCGGTGGGGTTCCTCGGCACCGCCGAGTGGTCCGGACTGCGGCTGGCCGCCAAGTTCAACGACCGCAGGAAGACCATCCCCACCGGCTCGTTCGGCACGGTGTTCGGCGACCCGCGCAACATGACCTGGGATGGCCATGACTTCATCGAGCTCGCCGGCACCCGGCAGGTCGCGGACGAGGTCGAGCTGCACGGGCGCGCCTGGTGGGACGGCGCGCGCTACCGTGGCACCTACGTCTACGAGTCCGACAGCGCCCGGGTCGTGAACCTGGACGTCGGCGAAGGCGACGTGCTCGGCACCGAGTGGCGCGCGAACTGGTCGGCCGGCCGGCACTCGGCGGTCACGCTGGGTCTGGAGGGCCAGCTCCACGTGCGGGCCCACCTCAAGAACTACATGGCGGACCCCTATTACCTGTACTACGACCAGGACCTGAAGAGCCGCGTGGGCGCGGTCTACCTGCAGGACGAGACCCGCTTCGCGAACGGCATCCGGCTCACCGCCGGCGCGCGCCTGGACGGCTATTCGAGGTACGAACCTGTCGTGAGCCCGCGCCTCGACCTGGTGTGGCGCGTGGCGCCGGGCACCACGTGGAAGGTACTGGCCGGCTCCGCGTTCCGTGCGCCCACACCTTACGAGAGCGACCTCTACGGCACCTACGGGCCGCCCGGGACCTCGACGCTGAGCCCCGAGCGCGTGGCGAGCCTCGAGACCTCGATCGAACGCACGGCGGGAGCGTTCACGGCCATCGCGTCGGTATACGGCAGCCGGGTGCACGACCTCATCGACCTGGTCGCGGTGGACTCCCTCGGCAACACCGAGTTCCAGAACCGCGCGCAGGTGGACTCGCGCGGGGTCGAGGGCGAGCTGCAGTTCATCGCCTCCGCCGCCACGCGTGTGCGCGCGGCGCTGGCCTGGCAGTTGAGCCGCGACCACGAGACGGGAACCGAGCTGTCGAACTCGGCGCGCTGGAACGCGCACCTGGTGGCGACGCACGCGCCGCTCGCGGGGCCGTGGTCGCTCGGATTCGGCGCGCGCTACCTCTCGCCGCGCATCACCCTGGCGGGCCAGCGCACCGCCGCTGCGGCGGTGGCCGACGCGCGCGTCGCGCACCGCTTCGCCCACGGCCTCACGCTCGGGATCGAGGCCAAGAACCTGTTCGATGCCCGCTACGGGGACCCGGGCTCCGAGGAGCACGCCCAGGGCCAGATCGTCCAGGACCCGCGCACGCTCTACCTGACCGTCACGCTGCACGCCCGCGCCGCTCGATGATCCACCGCTCCACCCGGCACCCCTCCGCTGCGCTCGTGGCCCTGGTCGCGAGCGTGGCACTGCTTTCGGCCATCCCCGCCACGCGCGCGGTGGCCGGGACCGTCGTGCTGCTCAAGTCGGGAGCCCTCGGCCCCTATGACGCGGCCGCGGCCGGGTTCCTCGGGAGCTACCGGAGCGGCGTGCTGCAGCTGTCGCTGGACGAAAGCGACCCCGCGGCGCTCGAGCGCCGCGTCCTCGCCGCGCGCCCCGACGCCGTGGTGGCGGTGGGACTGAAGGCGGCGCTGTTCGCGCGCGACCGCCTGCCACGCCTCCCGCTGGTGTTCTGCGTGGTGCCGAACTTCGAGCGCTTCGAGCTGGCGGCGGCGTGGGTGACCGGCGTCTCGTCCGACGTTCCGCCGGTCACCGAGATCGGCGCGCTGTGCGCCGTGGCACCCGACGTGAAGCGCGTCGGGCTCTTCTACGGCCGCGCCACCGGAGCCGAGCTCGCGCGCCGGGCCCGGGCCGCGGCCGACGAGGCGGGGATCACGCTGATCGGTATCCCGATCGCGAGCCTCCCGGAGCTCCCGAAGATGGCCCGCGGCGTGGTCGCCCAGGTCGACGCGCTGTGGATGCCGGCCGACCCCACGGTCGCCACCCCCGAGGCGTTCCGCTTCCTGCTCGACCTGTCGCTCGAGAATCGAAAGCCCCTGCTCGTGTTCTCCGAATCGCTGGTGCGCGCCGGCGCTCTGCTCGCGGTGTCGCCCGACTACGGCTGGATGGGAACGCGCGCCGCCGAGGCGGTGCGCCGCATCCAGAGTGGCGACCGCGCGGGCGACATCGCCATCGCGCCGCTCAAGCGCACGCACATCATCCTCAACCAGGCGACGGCACGCGCGCTCGGGCGCGACGTGCCGCCGGCGGCGCTGCACACCGCCGAGGTGGTGCGATGACGCGCGTGCGGATGCGGCGCTCCTTCGCCGGGCTGCGGGTGCGCATGTTCGTGCTGCTCATGGCGGGCGCGACGTTCGCGGGCGTGGGCTTCGAGCTGCTGCTGATCACGGTCACGCGGCACTGGCAGTACCAGGAGCTGGACTTCCGCGCGCGCTCGCTGGCCCAGCTCATGGCCGAGCGCGCGGTGACGCCGCTGATGGTGGATGATCGCGCCGAGCTCCAGCGCGAGGCGCGCCGCACGGGCAGCGAGATCGACTTGATCGGCGCCGCCATCTACCCGCCGCACGGGCCTCCGCTCGAGAGCTGGGCCGCCGAGCCCGGTCTCTGGACCGAGCTGGGGCCGCTCGAGCCGGGACCGGCGCCGAACGCGCCCGCGGTGCGCACCCGGCGCGCGGCCGGGGGCGAAGTGCTCGACGTCGCGGTCCCCGTTCGGCGCGGCGCCCACCGCGCGAACGCGCTCACCAGCGAGGCCATCCAGCTGTTCGGTTTCCCCGACACGGTGGCGCCCCCGCCGGGCGGGACCCAGCTCGGCTGGGTGCGCATCGCCGTCTCGACGGACCGCGCGGCCCAGTCGGTGCGCACCGCGGCCAACCTCGGCATGCTGCTGCTGGTCGCCGTGCTCCTGCTCGGGCTGATCGCGGTCTCGAAGCTGGTGAGCGTGATCGTGAGGCCACTGCACGAGGCCAGCCACCTGGCGCGCGAGATCGCCTCGGGCCAGCTCGACCGCCGCCTCCCGGTGCGTTCCACCGACGAGCTCGGGGCGCTGGCCGCGTCCATGAACACCATGGCCGGAGCGCTCCACGAGGCGCGCCAGGCCGCCGAGGAGGAGGCGGATGCGCTGCGCGACGCGACCGCGGCGGTGGTGGCCATCGCGCGGGGCGCGCGCGCCGCCCACGACCCGCGCAGCGTGTTCGAGGTGGTGGCCGCCGAGGTGCGGCGCGTGACCGGCTGTGAGGGCGTAGGACTGGCGGTCTCGGACGCCGAGCAGCTCGCGCCACGCTTCACGTTCTTCCAGCCGCCGCCGCCGTGGGGCGGCCTCGCTGCCGGCACCGCGGTCGAACCCGAGCTGCTCCGCCCCGACGGATGCGGCGGCGGCACGCGCCGCTTCGACCTCGCCGCGCCGGCGGGTCCGCTGGCGCACGGTCTCGCCGGCGACGGCTTCCGCAGCGCGCTGCTCCTGGCGCTCCAGTTCCCCGGCGCGCCGCCGGCGCTGCTGGTGCTCGCCTCGCGCGACCCGGACGGTTTCCCGCCCGCCCAGGCCGACCTGGTGGCGGCGCTCGCCAGCCACCTGTCGTCGGCGCTGCACGCCGCGCTGCTCCAGGACCGCCTCGAGCGCGCCTTCGAGGAGCTGCAGCGCACCCACGAGTACCTGGTGCAGTCGGAGATGCTGCGCGTGGCCGGCGAGATGGCATCGGGCGTGGCCCACGAGTTCAACAACGTGCTCGGCGCGATCCTCGGGCGCGCACAGCTGCTCGCCCGCCGGCTCGAGGCCGGCACGCTGTCGGCGGAGGAGCTGAGCGCCTCGCTCGCGGTGATCGTGCAGGCGGCGCTGGACGGCGGCGAGACCGGGCGGCGGCTGCGCCAGTTCGGGCGCGGCACGCAGGACGCGGCCGAGGCGGTGGACCTCGACGCGGTCATCCGCGACGCCGTCGAGTTCACGCGCACGCGCTGGGAGAACGAGGCGCTGGCCGCCGGCCGCCGCATCGAGACCCGCGTGGACTCCACGGCCGGCGCGCTGGTCTCGGGCCGCGGCAACGAGCTGCGCGAGGTGTTCACGAACCTCATCCTCAACGCGGTGGACGCCATGCCCGACGGCGGCGCCATCCGCATCACCGGCCGCATCGCGGACGGCCAGGCGCACGTCACGTTCGAGGACGACGGCGTCGGCATGGACGAGGAGACGCGGCGGCGGCTGTTCGAGCCCTTCTTCACCACCAAGGGCGAGCGCGGCACCGGACTCGGGATGTCGGTGGTGTACGGCATCGTCCAGGCGCACGGCGGCTCGATCGCCGTGGAGAGCGCACCCGGGCACGGGACCCGCTACCAGCTGGCGTTCCAGCTCACCGGGGCGGTCGCGCCGCGCCCCGCCCCGCGCGCCGCGCCGGCCGGGGAGGTGCCGCCGCTCGACGTGCTGGTGGTGGACGATGACGCCTCGGTGCGCGACGTGTTGCGCGACATCACGAGCGCGCTGGGGCACCGCGTCACCGCCTGCGCGTCGGGCGAGGAGGCGCTGGCCGCCCACCGGCCCGGACGCTTCCAGCTCGCGCTCACCGACCTCGGCATGCCCGGCATGACCGGCTGGGAGCTGGCGCGGCGGATGCGCGCGCTCGATCCCGCGCTCGCCATCGTGTTCGTGACCGGGTGGGGCGAGGAGGTCGCCCCGGAGGCGGTGCGCGAGGCCGGCGCGGACCTGGTGGTGGCCAAGCCGTTCACCATCGAGGACGTGATGCGCGCGGTGCGCTTCGCGGCGGAGCGGAACGGGCTGGCCGAGGCGGCGTGACGGAGCCGGGACCCTACCCGCCCAGGTAGGCCTTCTTCACCTCCTCGTTCTGGAGCAGGCGGACGGCCTCATCCTCGAGCCGCACCGTGCCGGTCTCCAGCACGTAGCCGCGCCGCGCCACGGACAGGGCCATGTGGGCGTTCTGCTCCACCAGCAGCACCGTGACGCCGGCGCGGTTGATCTCCTGGATGGTCTTGAAGATCTCGCGCACCAGCAGCGGCGCGAGCCCCAGCGAGGGCTCGTCGAGCAGCAGCAGGCGCGGGCGCGACATGAGCGCCCGGCCGATAGCGAGCATCTGCTGCTCGCCGCCCGAGAGCGTCCCGCCGATCTGGCGGCGGCGCTCCTCGAGGCGCGGGAAGAGCTGGAAGACGCGCGCGCGGTCCGCGGCGATCCCGGGCCGGTCCCGGCGGCGGTAGGCGCCCAGCTCGAGGTTGTCCTCCACCGAGAGGTTCGCGAAGATCATGCGCCCTTCGGGCGCCTGCGAGACGCCCAGGCCGACGATCTCGTGCGGCGGCAGCCGGGTGATGTCCCGCCCTTCGAAGCGCACCGTCCCGGCCCGCGGGCGCACCAGCCCCGAGAGGGTGCGGAGCAGCGTGGTCTTGCCCGCGCCGTTCGCGCCGATGAGCGTGACGATCTCCCCCACCCCGGCGTTCAGGCTCACGCCCTTCAGGGCGTGCACCGCCCCGTAGTAGACGTCGAGCCCCGCGACCTCGAGGAGCACGTCAGCCCCCCGCTCCGAGGTCGGCGTGCACCTCCTCACCCAGGTAGGCCTCGATGACGCGCGGGTCGGTGCGGATCTGGCCGGGCGTGCCCTCGGCGATCCTGACCCCGTAGTCGAGCACGGCGATGCGCCGGCAGATCCCCATCACCACGCGCATGTCGTGCTCGATGAGCAGGATGGTGAGGTGGAAGCGCTGGCGGATATCCTCGATCAGGTGCATCAGCTGGTCGCTCTCCTGCGGGTTGAGGCCGGCCGCGGGCTCGTCGAGCAGGAGCAGGCGCGGCCGCCCGGCGAGCGCGCGCGCGATCTCGAGGCGGCGCTGCTGGCCGTACGGCAGCTCCGCCGCTGGCGTGTCCGCCCAGGCCGAGAGCCCCAGGATCTCGAGCAGCTCGCCGGCGCGCCGCTGGATGTCGCGCTCGTCGTCCTCGAAGCGGCGCGTGCGCAGGACAGCGTCGGCCAGCCCGGCGCGCGCGTGCTGGTGCGCGGCGATGCAGACGTTGTCGCGGCAGCAGCGCGAGGCGAACAGCCGGATGTTCTGGAAGGTGCGCGTGATGCCCCGCCGGGCGATGGCGTGCGGCTTCATGCCCTGGATGGGTCGGCCCTCGAACAGGATCCTCCCGACCGTGGGCGCGTAGACCCCGGTGACGAGGTTGAACACCGTGGTCTTGCCCGCGCCGTTCGGCCCGATCAGCCCGACCAGCTCGCCGCGCCCGATCTGCAGCGTGAGGTCGGCGACCGCCTTGAGGCCACCGAACTGGATGGTGACGTGGTCGAGCTCGAGCAGGACATCGCCGGTCATGCGGATGGCGCTCCCGCCCGCCGCCGGCGCCGCGTGAGCCACGCCAGCGACAGCTCGCGGTTCCCCAGCAGCCCCTGCGGGCGCGTGATCATGAGGACGATGAGCATGAACGAGTAGAGCACCATGCGGTAGTCCTTGACCGGGCGCAGCACCTCGGGCAGCAGCGTGAGGACGACCGCGGCCAGCACCGCGCCCGAGACGCTGCCAAGCCCGCCCAGCACGACCATCGCGATCACCTCGATGCTCTTGAGGAAGGTGAAGGAGTTCGGGTTCAGGTACGAGAGGTAGTGCGCGAACAGCCCGCCCGCTACGCCCGCGAAGAACGCGCCGAGCACGAACGCCAGGACCTTGTAGGACGTGGTGTCCACCCCCAGCGCCTCGGCCGCCACCTCGTCGTCGCGGATGGCGAACAGCGCCCGGCCGTGCGTGCTCCTGGCCAGGTTCAGCGAAAGGAAAATCACCGCCGCCACGCCCAACCCCACCCAGAAGAAGTTCACCCAGCCCGGGATGCCGGGAAGCCCGCGCGAGGCTCCCACCGCGTCCACGTTCGTGATGATGACGCGGATGATCTCGCCGAAGCCGAGTGTGACGATCGCCAGGTAGTCGCCGCGCAGCCGCAGCGAGGGGAGCCCGACCAGGTAGCCGGCGAGCGCGGAGAGCAACCCGCCCAGCAGCAGCGCCAGGAGCAGCGCGAAGCCCTGCGCCACCACGCCCGGCACGTGGGCGGCCTCGAGCGCGGCGACCCAGCCCTGCCCGACGTGGAGCGAGAACATCGCCGAGCCGTAGGCGCCGAGCGCCATGAACCCCGCGTGTCCGATGGAGAACTGCCCGGTGAACCCGTTCACCAGGTTGAGCGACACCGCGAGGATCACGTTGATCCCGCACAGCACCACCATCTGGAACAGGTAGGGGTTCAGAAGCTGCGGCAGCGTCACGTTCAGCGCGACGAGCACGACCAGCACGCCGGCGAGCCACAGGGTGCGCCGCATCTCACACCTTCTCGGCCTGGGCCTTGCCCAGGATGCCGGCCGGTCGCACCAGCAGGATGACGATGAGCAGCACGAACGCGATGGCGTCCCGGTAGGTGGGCGAGACGTAGCCCACCACCAGCACCTCGGCGACGCCCATGACGAGCCCGCCCAGCACCGCGCCCGGGATGTTCCCGATCCCGCCGAGCACCGCGGCCACGAACGCCTTGAGCCCCGGCATCACGCCCATGTAGGGTTCGATCTTGGGATTCTGGAGCGCCACCAGCACGCCCGCCGCGGCGGCCAGCATCGAGCCCAGCACGAAGGTGAAGGTGATGATGCGGTCCACCGAGATGCCCATGAGCGAAGCCGCCATGTGGCTGTGCGAGACCGCCTGCATCGCCTTGCCCACGCGCGTCCGCGTCACGATGAAGCGCAGCGCGAACATCAGCAGGACGGACACGACCAGGATGATGACCTGCTGGTTCGAGATCGTGACCCCGCCGCCGAGCGCGATGTTCGAGGACGGGATGATCTGCGGGAAGAACTTGGGGTCGGGCCCGAACACCAGCACGCCGCCGTTCTCGAGCAGGAGCGACACGCCGATCGCGGTGATGAGCGCCGCGAGCCGCGAGGAGCCGCGCACCGGCTTGTACGCCCCGCGCTCGATGATGATCCCGACCAGCCCGCAGCCCACCATCGCGATGACCAGGACCAGCACCGCCTCGAGCGCGTTCGGCATCGAGCCGGCCGCGGACAGCGCCGCCGCCAGGCGCCCGACCCCGGGCCCGAGGACCGGCACGCCGTGGAGCGCGCGGTGCACGCCCTCGAGCCATTCGCCGGCCCGCGCCCCCGCCACGACGATGAGCCCGGGCGCGTAGAAGCCGAAGAACGCCCCCAGCATGTAGATGTCGCCGTGGGCGAAGTTGATGAGGCGCAGGATGCCGTAGACCATCGTGTAGCCCAGCGCGATAAGGGCGTACACGCTGCCCCACGTCACCCCGTTGACGAGCTGCTGCAGGAACTCCGACACGCGACGGGCGGCTGGGCGGGCTGCCGGCTAGGGATGGATGGTGGTGTCGTAGACCTTCTTGCCGTCCTTGATCGCGAGCACGACGGCGGGCTTCGTGGCGTTGCGGTTCTCGTCCAGGGTGATGGTGCCGGTCACGCCCGCGAAGTTCGTCGTCGTCGCGATGATGTCGCGCAGCTTCTTGCCCGCAGTCCTGCGCGCCGCCGTGCCGGCCTTCGAGGAGGCCAGGCCCTTGAAGGTCTCGGGGTCCTGCTCCGCCAGCTTCTCGAGCGACTGGAACAGCACCTTCGCGGCGTCGTAAGCGAGCCCGCCGATCGCGTCCGACTCCTTCCCGAACCTGGCCTTGTAGCTCTTCAGGAACTCCTGGAGCCGCGGGTCGGGGTTGTCGGTAGCGAAGTGGTTCGAGTAGTAGCAACCGTCGAGCGCCTCGCCGCCGATCTGCAGGAGCTGCTCGCTCTCCCAGCCGTCGCCGCCCAGGATCGGGGCCTTGATGCCCAGCTCGCGCGCCTGCCGCGCGATCAGGCCGACCTCGGTGTAGTAGCCCGGCACGAAGATGGCCTCGGGGCTCCTAGCCTTCATGTTCGTGAGTTGCGCCCGGAAGTCCTGGTCGCCCGCGCTGTAGGCCTGCTCGGTCACGATCGAGCCGCCCAGGTTCGTGAACGCCTCGGTGAAGAACTGCGCCAGCCCGACGCTGTAGTCGTTCTTGACGTCCTTGAGGATCGCCACGCGCTGGATGTGGAGGTTCTGCGCCGCGAAGCGCGCCATCACCGTGCCCTGGAAGGGGTCGATGAAGCACATGCGGAAGATGTAGTCGCCGACCTGGGTCACCCGGGGGTTGGTCGAGGAGGGCGAGATCATCGGCACTCCCGCCTCCTGGCAGATCGGCGCCGCCGCGAGGCTCCGCGACGAGGCGACCTCGCCGATCACGGCGCACACCCGGTCCTGGTTGAGGAGCTTCTTCACGACCGTGGCGGCCTCCTCGGGACGGCCCTGGTCGTCCTCCGCGACCACGCGCACCTTGAGTCCACCGATCCTGCCCTCCCGCTGGGCCACCAGCTCGCCGAGGGCCAGCTCCACGCCCTGCTTGGTGGACTGCCCGAAGGTCGCGTCGTTGCCGGTGAGCGAGCCGTACTCCCCGATCACCAGCTCATCGGTGGCGGTCCCGGCGCAACCGAACGAGAGCACGGCCAGCGCAGCCACGCCCGCGAGGCCGAGGCGCAGACGAGTCGAAAGGGACATGGGCTTCTCCTTCAGTTCGCCCCGCAGGGGTGGCGCGGACGGAGGCCGTGGTCCGCCCATGAGGGCCGTCTCGCCGGACCCGGGTGAGCCCCGGAGGCCATGCGTCAAGCAGGGAGAGGTAGCACGCACGCGCGCGCGGAGGCAAGGCAAATGATTCCCGCGGCTTGCGTTGCCGCCCCGCACGAGCGGGTGCTATCGTGCCGCGGCATGAGCACTCCCTGCGCACGGACGCGCTCCTGCCGCGCCTGCGCTCGCCTCCTGCCGGCCGCGCTGCTGGTCGCGGCGCTTGCCGCGCTCGTGCTCGCCGGATGCGCGCGCCGGGCCGGCCCGCCGCCGCTCCCTCCGCCCCCGCCGCGCCCGGCCGCGGGCTACGACCGTCTCGCCGACTCGCTCGCCGCCGTGGACGCGAGCGGGCTCGCGGGGCGGAGGATCGCGCTCGACCCCGGGCATGGCGGGTTCTTCCGCGGCGCGCTCGGCGTGCATGGCCTCTCCGAGGCCGAGGTGAACCTGGGCGTCGCGTCGAGGCTCCGCGACCTGCTCGCGGCTCACGGCGCGCAGGTGCTCCTCACCCGCGACCGCGACCGCGACTTCCTCACGCCCGCCGACAGCGCGCTGCGCGCCGACCTCGCCGAGCGCGTGCGGCTCGCGAACGCGTTCGAGCCCGACCTGTTCGTCTCCATCCACCACAACGCCGACCCGCGGGGCGCCCACGACGTCAACGAGACCCAGACCTACTACAGGCTCGGCGACGAGGGCCCTTCGCTCGACGCCGCGCAGGACGTGCACCGCGCGCTGGTGCACAACGTCGGCATCGTGGCGAACCAGGTGGTGCCGGGGAACTTCTTCGTCCTTCGCAGCAGCGAGGCGCCCGCGCTCCTCACCGAGACCAGCTACATCACCAACCCCGACGTCGAGGAACGGCTCAGGCTCCCCGAGAAGCAGCAGCTCGAGGCCGAGGCGCTGTTCATCGGGCTGGCGCGGTACTTCGCGCGGAAGGTGCCGGTGATCGAGGAGTTCGACGATGGCCACGCCGCGTCCGACACGGCGGCCCGGCTGGTGCCCGAGGCGCCCGAGTTGTGGGCGCGCGTGCGCGGGGCGTTCGACCTGGCCGAGCTGCGCGTGGACGGCCGGGTCGTGCCGATCCTGAGGATGGGCGACCGACTCACCTGGTGGCCGCGCGATGCCTATGCGCCCGGCGAGCATGCGGGCTCGCTGCGCGTGAGGCTCTCGGGGGTCGGCGCGGCGCGCGAGCGCACGTTCCGGTTCCGCATCCAGCGCGAGCCGGCGCGGCTCGCGCTCGAGAACTGGGATTCACCGGTGGTCCCGCCGGGGCCCGTCGCGATCCGGCTCCGCGTGCTGGACCGGCGGGGTGCCGCGCGCCCGGGCCCGGACACGCTGCTCCTGCACGTCCTTTCTCCCGGGGACGTCCCGGCCGAGACGACGGTGGTCACGCGCGCCGGTCTCGCCTGGGCTTACTTCAGGCTCGCCCCGCGGGGGGCCAGCCCGTTCGGTCGCCCGGCGTTCAGGATGCGGGCCATGCTGCGCACGGGCTGGGGTGCCGTGCTGCGCGAGAGCCTGGCGGTCGCGCCTGCCGCGGCGGGCGGGCCGGCGGCGCGCCGGCTCTTCCTCACGCGGCTGCCGGAAGGCGTCCCGCTGGCCGGCGTGCCCACGGCGGAGACGCCGGCCGCGCCCTGGCTGAACCGGGACGGCTTCGCCGTCATCCCCCTGCCACACGACACCCGCGAGCGCACCGCGAGCCTCCCCGGCTTCCGGCCGCTGCCCGACCCGACGGAGGGCGGCTGGCCCGCGCGCTGGACCGCCCTCCTCGGCGGCGCGCTCCACGGCCGGCGCATCGTGCTCGACCCGGAAGGCGGTGGCGGCGACGCGGCCGGCCAGGGCCCGAGCGGCACGCGCGCATCCTTCCTCAACCTGGAGTGCGCGCGCATCCTTGCCGGCTTCCTCACCGCGGCTGGCGCCGAGGTGAAGCTCACGCGCGACGGCGATCTGGCGCTGTCCGAGGTCGAGCGCGTGCAGGTGAGCGAGGCGTTCCACGCCGAGCGCTTCGTGCGCATCGCCCACCGCGCCGCGCCGCCGCGCATCGGCCACTACTTCGCCAGCGCCGCGGGCAGGCTGTGGGCCGAACGCACGGCCGGCGAACTCGCGGCGCTCCGGCTCCCTGCTCCGCCCGCGGCCGAGGACGCCGGGTTCGTGGTGGGGCAGACCTCCTGCCCCTCGCTCTCCGTCTCACCGGCGCGGGTGGACGACGCGGCGGGCGAGACGCAGCTGCTCGCGCCGGGGACGCTGCGCGCCGAGGCCTACGCGCTCTTCCTCGCGCTCGCGCGCGAGTGGGCGCCGGGGGCGGACTGGCCGCGCGATTCGCTCGAGCTGTGCGACGCCGACGGTCTTCCGGTCGCCGGCGCGCCGGTGACGCTCGGCGGCGCGCTGGTGCTCGAGACCGACGCGCTCGGCCGCGTTCGGTTCGCGCGCACCGAGCCCGGCCCGATCGAGGTGGAGGCGGAGGACCCGCGGGTCCGGGCACGCGCGGTTCTGCTAGATTCCCAGCGGGCCATCGTGCTGACCGGGGTTCGCGGCCGGTAGTCCCCTGCGGCTGCCTCGGGGGCGCACCCATGCCACACGGCACCCAGGAGTACTACCTCGAGCGCGCCCGCTTCGTGCGGCGCGTCTCGCTGATCACGTTCGGTGTGAGCGTGGTGTTCCTCGCGCTCCAGCTGGCCCTGCTCCTCCCCGCCGTGCGTGCGCCGCTCGGCCGGGCGCTGCGCTCCGGACCGCTGCACCCGAAGCGCTTCGGCTTCGAAGGCCCGGAGCAGTACGTCCGGCGCATCATCCTCGAGGCGAGCGGCCCGGCGAGCCGGAACCCGGGGCGCACCACGATCACCTTGCTCTCCCGGCAGGCCACCAAGGGCGGGCGCAAGCAGGCGAAGCCCTCGAGCGACCCGCACGCCCGGCCCGACGCGCGCCGGATCCGCACCGGCGAAGGCGAGTCGACGGAGGACCTGCTCGCGCGGGCGCGCGTCCTCTATGGCGGCAGCGCGCCGGTCATGCAATCCGAGGACCTGATCATCGAGCGCCTGGTCCGCCCGGTCTACCCCGAGGACGCGCGCGACCAGGGGATCGAGGGTCGCATCGCGCTGGTGGCCCGGGTGGACACGACCGGCACCGTCGTGCAGGTGGACCTGATGTCGAGCGGCGGCCAGCGCCCGCTCGAGCAGGCAGCCACGACGGCGGTCTGGCAGTGCCGCTTCCGGCCCTACCGCGTGGCCGGGAAGGCGGAAGAGGTCTACGCGGTCTTCCGCTTCAACTTCCGCATCTACTGAGTCCGACCTCCGGATGGAACGGGCGACCGGCCTTCCGGCCCGCCGCCCGCGCGCTTCGAAGCCATCCGCCCCCGGCTACAGCTGGAACTTGCCGAAGTCCTCGGGGTTCAGCTTCTCGAGGAAGCGGCGCAGCTGCTCGGCCCTCTCCTCCTCGGTAAGCTCGCGCGGCGCCTCCTCGGCGGCCTCGGCGCTCTCCTCCTCCTGCGTGGGCGGCGGCTGGAGGAGCTTCTCGTTCACGAAGATCGGGGCCTTGCCGCGCAGCGCCACGGCGATCGAATCGGACGGGCGTGCATCGATCGAGAGCACCTGGCCCTCGCGCTCGACGAAGACGCTGGCGTAGAACGTGTTCTCGCGCAGGTCGGCGATGACCACCCGCGTCACCTTCGCCTTGAGCCCTTCGACGATGAGCACCAGCAGGTCGTGCGTGAGCGGCCGCGGGAAGGGTTCCTCGGAGAGGATGCGGCGGATCGCCTGTGCCTCGCCGGGGCCGATCCAGATGGGCAGGATCCGCTCGCCCTCGAGCTCCCGCAGGATGACGATGTTCTGCTGGGACTTGTGCTCGAGGATCAGGCCGTTGACCTTGACTTCGACGACGTTCACGGTCTTTCGGACGAGCCCTTGCCGGTGCCCTGCGGCGGCGGGGCGGCCTTGCTCGAGTCCGCCTCCTGGAGTTTGAACGGCGGCGCCTCTTCCGTGCGCATGTGCTCGACCATCCACGCCGCGGACGGCGCCAGCTCGGACTTCGGATAGCGGTCGATCACGGCGCGGAAGGCCCTCTCCGCCCGTTCGTAGTCCTTGAGCTCCTCGGAGTAGATGAAGCCCACCATGAACTGGGCCTGCGCGCTCACGTCGCTGTCCGGGTACTGCGCGAGCAGCTTCTCGTACGCGGCGATGCGCTCGCGCGGCGCACCCAGCTCCTGCGCCTCCTGGAACATCTCACGCGCGGTCTTCCTCTGCGACACGAACTTCTTGATCGCGGCGGAGTCGGGCACGACGCCCAGCCTCCTGCGCGCCTCGTCGAGCTGCTGCCGGTAGAACTCCTGCGAGCGCTGCTGGCCGAGCTGGCGCAGGATCATCGGGCGCACGGTCTCGAACGGGCGCCAGCCCTCGGGCCGCACCTCGTCCACCTTCACGACGTGCCAGCCCCTGTCCGTCTTCCATGGCCCGCCGATCCTGCCGGCACCCAGCGCGAAGGCGGACTCGGCGAGCGCGGGCTGGCGGCCGAGCGTGGCGAACTGGCCGTCCTTCGTCACCGAGCCGAGCGAGCCGGCGGCGGCACGCGTGAGCGTGTCGGCCGTGTGCTTCTGCACGAGCTTCGCCCAGTCCTGGCCGCTCTTCGCGAGCTTGAGGACGCTCTTCGCCCCGGCCTCGGTCGGCGATTGGATGTGGCGCAGCGTCACGGCTGCCGGCGTCCGGTAGTCGTCCTTGTGCCCCTCGTAGAAGAGACTCGCTTCGGAGTCCGACGGCGCGGGGTTCGTCGCCATGACCTCGGCGAGCCAGGTGCGGATCAGCAGGTCGCGGCGCTGCTGCGCGAGCTGCTGCTGCACCTTCGGGCGGTCGCCGACCCCGTTCTTGAGCGCCGCGGCCAGCCACACGCGCTCCTCGACCATGCGTTCGAGCAGCTGCTGGCGCCCCTCCGGCGTCGCGAAGTTGGCGCGCGCCTGCTCGGGCATCTCCTCGATCCGGCGGCGGAAGTCGGCGGTCGTGATGGTCTCGCCGCCGATGCGGATGAGCACCTGCGCCGTGTCGGCGGCCGCGGCGCGCCGGGGCGCGGATCGAGCCGGCGTCTTCGCCGGCGCGCCCGACGCGGCCGTCGCGGCGATCGCCAGCGCGATTGCGGCGAGAGACGCGACCCTCTGGATGTCGTGACTCGCCGATCTCATGCGCGCACCACCCAGACCTTCACGGCGGCGGTCACGCCGGCGTGGAACTTCACCGGCACGTCGTACCTGCCGAGCTGCTTGATGTGCTCCGGGAGCTCGATCCGGCGCTTGTCCACCACGAAGCCCGCCTTCTGCAGCGCCTCGGCGACGTCGGCGTTCGTGATCGAGCCGAACAGCGTGTCCTCCTCGTTCGCCTGCGCCGGGATGTTGACCTCGACCCCGTCGAGCCGGGCCGCCTCGGCGCGCGCCTGCGCGACCAGCCGGTCGTCCCGGATGACGCGCTGGCGCTCCAGCTCCTTGTAGACGTTCGCCGCCTTCGTGCCCGCGGGGATCGCGAGCCTGCGCGGGAGCAGGTAGTTGCGGGCATAGCCCGGCTTGACGTGGATCAGCGCACCCTTCGAGCCCACGCCCTCGAGGTCTTCCAGCAGGATGACATCCATCACGACTCTCCTAGGTTCGATCTCCGTCCGGGACGGACTCGAGCCGGCGGTAGTCCAGCCAGACGTCGCTCAGACCCACGGCCGCCGTGGTCAGCACGAACATCGGCATGGCGATCAGGAACACGAACAACATGGTCACGACGATGACAGAGGGCGGAACGCCGCGCGTGAGCAGCAGCGATTCTACGACCGCGATCCCCTGCACACAAAACCCCAGCCCCGTGTTGAGCAGCAGCGTCCAGCCGGTGGGAGTCCACGCCCTCCACGGGCTCACCAGCAGGGCCAGACCCGCCAGGAACGTCCACAGCGCCGCGTCCGGCAGGCGCCATTCGATCAGCCTCACGCGCGACAGCCGCGGCCAGCGCAGCGACCGCGCGAGCCCCGCCGCCAGCGCGCGCCCCGCGACGGTGAGCAGCGCCACCCACGCGAACAGCACGGTGGGGAGCACGTTCGGCAGCGCCTGGTGGCGCAGCGCAGCGTTCTCGGCCACCGCCTTCTGCATGCTGCCCAGACGCTCGCCGCTCGCCCCGAACTGGCGCAGCAGCTCGAGGAACTGCGCGTCGCCCGCCAGCAGCTCCGCGTTCACGTCCTTCACGAACCCGCCATACCGGGACGCCCACGGCAGCGCCGCCGCCAGCATCAGCGCCGGCGCCAGCATCCGGGCGCGCTCGCCCGCCGGTGGTCCCCCACCCTCCTCGCGCAGCCCCATCCACGACCCGATGAGCGCGGCCACCGGGATCCACCAGGCCGACAGGCTCGCGACCCCGCCCACCACCAGCGTCCCTGCGGACAGCACGACCGCGAGCACCGCCCCGCGCACGCCGAAGCGCCACGTCGCGAGCAGCGCCACCGCCACCGCGCCCGGCACCGCGAGCCACAGCCACGCCCACGGCATGGGCGTCTGCAGCGCCAGGAGCGCCAGCGCCGCGACGATCAGGCCGGTGCGGACCCACGACGGACCCGCCACGCCCGTGCCCGGCTCAGCGGTAGAAGTCACTGGTGAACGGGAGCAGCGCCAGCACCCGCGCCCGCTTGATCGCGGTCGTCAGCTGCTTCTGGTGCCGGGCACACGTCCCCGACACACGGCGCGGCACGATCTTGCCGCGGTCGGTGATGAACCGGCCCAGCCGCTTCTCGTCCTTGTAGTCCACGAAGCCGACCTTCTCGAGACACAGCTTGCAGTACTTCTTCTTGATGCCCTTGCCTTCACGCTCCTTGGCCATGTCCTGCGCTCTCACCTCCTGGATCAGGGCAGCCCGCGGCCGCCCTCATCGGGTTGCTCGGGTCCCGCCAGGCCCGGAAGCCCGGCGGCGCCCGCCATGCGCTCGAGGAAGTGGATGCTCTCGGCGCGGACCTCGAGCCGCGTCTGGCGGCTCCCGTCCCGCGTGGTCCACTCCCGCATCTGCAGCCGGCCCTCGACCAGCACCGGGCTGCCCTTCTTCAGATACCGTCCGCACACCTCCGCCAGCCGCTGGTACGACACGACTGGCGCGTACCCCGTGTGCTCCGCCAGCTTCCCGTCCTTGCCGCGGTAGCGGCGGTGGAACGCGATCGCGAAGCTCGTAATCTGCGTCCCGTTCGACGCGTAACGCGCCTCCGGGTCCCGCGTCAGGCGACCGCTCAGGATCACCCGGTTCACTTCGGGCAGCCGCAGCTCGGTCATGGGTCCTCCCCCTGCGGGGACGACGGGCGCTATTCGTCGGCGTCTTCGCTCGCCGCCGCCACGACTCCCTCGGCGTCCACCTGCGGCCGGGTGAGATCCGGCGGCACGTGGAGCACGGTGAGCACGCGCATGATGGACTCGTCGAGCTTCATCCGCCGCTCGAGCTCCTTGACCGTCGCACCCGGCGCCTCGTACGTGATCAACGTGTAGATCCCGTCGCGCTTCTTGCCAATCTCGTAGGCCAGCCGTCGCTTGCCCCAGCGCTGGATCTCGGTGACCTCGCCGCCGAAGTCCTTGATCCAGTGGGACACGCGCTCGATCTCCTCGTTCACGCGGGTCTCGTCGAGGCCCGGCTCGAGGATGAAGGTCGTCTCGTACTTGGTCACGACGTGGATTCCTCCTTGCGCACCTTGCGATTGAACCGGTTCATGGCCGCCAGGATGCCGTCGGTCACCCAGCACTCCACGGCGTCCGCGGCGAGGCCCACCGTTTCGGCCACGACCGCTTCTTCCTCACTCGTGAACATGTCCAGCACGTGCTCGCGCAGCTCCACCGGGTTCGCCGCCGCGCCTACCCCGATGCGCAGCCGGGCGTAGTCCCGGCCGCCCAGCGCGCGCTCGACCGAGTCGAGCCCGCGGTGCCCGCCGCTCGAGCCCCGCACCCTCAGGCGCAGCGCGCCGACCGGCAGGTAGACGTCGTCCACCACCACCAGCAGCCGCTCCGGCTCGAGTCCATGGCGCTCGCGCCACGCGCCGAGCGCCTCGCCGGTCAGGTTCATGAACGTGGACGGCACCACCAGATCCACCGCCCGCCCCGCCGGTTCGGCGCGCCACGCACGGTAGAGCGGCGACCGCTCCGCCGGCGCGGCGCCCCAGCGCGCCACCAGCCGCTCGAGCACGCGCCATCCCACGTTGTGGCGAGTGCGCGCGTAGCGCTCTCCCGGGTTGCCGAGGCCAAGCACCAGGGCCACGGGCTACTTCTTCTGCTCCTCGCCCTCCGGCACCTCCTCCTTCTTGCCCTTGGCGATGACCTCGGGCTCCGCCGGGGCTTCGGCCGCCACGACCTCCTCGACCGGCTTCTCCTCCATCACCGTGGGCGGCACCACCGTCGCCACCGTCGCGTCCAGATCGGTGAGGATCGTGACCTCTGGCACTGACAGGTCGCGCACGTGGACCGAGTCGCCGATGTTGAGGTGCGCCACGTCCACGTCGATCGCGCTCGGGATGGCGGTGGGCAGGCAGCGCACCTCGACCTCGCGCAGGATCGGCTCGAGGATGCCGCCGCCGTCCTTCACGCCCACCGGAACGCCCACCAGGCGGACGTTCACCCGCACTTCGACCATCTCGGTGAGCGAGATGTGCTGGAAGTCCAGGTGGATGATGTCGTGCGTGATCGGGTCGTACTGCACGTCGCGGATGAGCGCCGTGTACTCGCTGCCCGACACCGACAGGCTCACGATGGCGTTGCCGCCCCTGTGCTTGCGCAGGGCGAGATCGAATTCGCGCGTGGCGACGCTGAGCGGCACCGGCGTCTCGCCGTGGCCGTACAGCACGCCCGGAATCAGGCCGGCGGCCCGCGCCTTGCGCGCGCCGCCCTTGCCGATGCTCTCCCGGCGTGCGCCGGTCAATGCGATGACAGACATCTCTTGCCTCCTCGTCCGGGGCGGGCCCCGGGTGTTGCGGCGCGGACCGCGGACCCACACCCCGACCCACCTTCGGCGGGTACCCGGCGGGTGCACCGCGGCTCGACGCGCACGGTCATACGAACAGCGAGCTCAGCGAGCGCTCCTCGTGGATGCGCTCCACGGCTTCCCCGAGCAGCCCCGCCACCGACAGCTCCGTGACGTTGGCGGGCAGACCGCCCGGCTTGTGATGGATCGTGTCGGTGATCACCAGCTGCCGGATCGACGAGTTCGCGATGCGCTCGAGCGAGCCCGGGGCGAACATCCCGTGCGTCACGCCCGCGTACACCTCCTTCGCGCCCGCCTTGCGGATCGTCTCCGCCGCCTGCAACAGCGTGCGCCCCGTGGTCACCACGTCGTCGAACAGCACGACGTTGCGACCCTCGACCTCGCCGATGATGTTCATCACCTCGACCGCGTCCGGCTTCGGGCGGCGCTTGTCCACCAGGCCGAGCTCCGCGCCCAGGCGCTTGGCGTAGGCACGCGCCATCTTGACGCTGCCGATGTCCGGCGCCACCACCATGAGGTTCGGGATGTTCTTCCGCGCGAAGTGCTCGATGAGCACCGGCGCCGCGTACAGGTGGTCGAACGGGATGTCGAAGAACCCCTGGATCTGGGCACTGTGCAGGTCCATGGTGAGCGCGCGGTCCGCGCCCGCCACCGTGATGAGGTTCGCCACCAGCTTCGCCGAGATCGGCGCGCGCGGCTGGTCCTTGCGGTCCTGGCGCGCGTAGCCGAAGTACGGCAGCACCGCGGTCACGCGCCGCGCCGATGCGCGCTTCGCCGCGTCGAGCATCACCAGCAGCTCCATCAGGTTCTCCGCCGGCGCGCCCGTGGCCTGCACGATGAACACGTCGCTGCCGCGGATGTTCTCGTTGAACCGGACCGACACCTCCCCGTCCTCGAAGCGCGACACCTCCGCGTCCCCGAGCGGCGTCTTCAGTCTCGAGCAGATCGCTTGCGCCAGGCTCAAGCTGGCGTTCCCCGCGAAGATCCGACACGGATCCAAGGCGGCATCTCCTCTCACGAGAGGATCACATCACCCGCGGCGTCACCGCGCCGCGGAGGAACAGGTGGAAACGAGAGACCTGCACGACCAGTGAATCCGAAGACCGGGATGACGACCGAACAGAAGACGGCTGAGCGGAAGACCGCTGATCGAGAAGAACCCCCGGCCTGAGAATGACGGAGCCCGAGCGGTGCACGTCAGCCAACCAGGAGTGGGTCAGATGCAAGGCGCCGGACCCACCTTCGGTGGGTGCCCAGCGCCGCGCGCAGACGTGGCCTTAGCCACGTCGAGCACGGAGCGCCCGAGGCCGACCCGCTGACCGATTGACGGCGGGTACCCCGGCAGATGACCCGCGCCTGGTTGGCTGGGGCGGGAGGATTCGAACCTCCGAGTGCGAGATCCAAAGTCTCGTGCCTTACCGCTTGGCCACGCCCCACCAACAGAACGGGATTTCCGTCACGGTCCGCCCCTCGCCGAAGCGAAGTCGGGGTGGATGGCTACTGGCCCGGAGAGTTGCTGACTGGAGAAAAGCCGGCGGAGATTAGCGGCGCCGGGCGGCCGAAGTCAAATCCGGGCGGCAATCCGGGCGGCAATCCGGGCGGCCGCGACCACGGCGGCCGGAGCGGCCCGGGCGG
>ERZ1292640.837-Hain-H43-02um-R1-837-length-25614-cov-8_pt1 | contig 25614 bp, 39 predicted proteins | sample MGYA00564404_ERZ1292640 | MGnify/ENA primary metagenome ERZ1292640 (study PRJEB36523, sample SAMEA6512636) | groundwater metagenome | collected 2019-01-08 | study: AquaDiva: Metagenomics assemblies of 32 groundwater samples | reverse complement strand
AGAGGCTCCACTTACGAAGCCCGGGAATCTGTCCAAACAAACCGAGCCACCTCTGGCAGGTTACCAGACCGCCAAGGAAGGACAGACGAACAGCATGTCCTACATCTGGGGCAAGGATATTCTTCTCGCATACGTCGCACCGCGCGTATCGACGAAGATGCTTTCGCTCGGCCTCACCTACCGCTGGAACAAGAAGTCCAAGAACGTCAAACGACTTCGCGGCACCAAGGAAGAAGACCGCAACGGCACATACGTTCGTGTCGGCGACGACTACTACGATCAGAACATCGTATCTGCGTCCTGCGGCTACCTCATCAAGAACGCAGTCGCCTAGTCTTATCAATCGCATGGCCCGGCCTAATCCGCCGGGCCAGAGCGCATAATCACACTCAATATGGCAGGAACAATCAGAAAGGAGGACGTTGGACTATCGCTTCCGGAGATCGTCATCACGAATAAGACCGGTATCACCCGTACCAAACGCGCGGGAACCGTTGTTCGCGAGCTTGTGGTCGCTGTATTTGATACAGCCGCCACTGACAGCTCGGCAGTGGCAAACACGACCATCGCCGCGCACGGCCTCGGGATCTACCTCCCGACAAAGGCGATCATCACGAATGCATGGGTGGATGTCGTCACGACGTTTACCTCTGCGACGGACGCGGCAACCATCGCCCTCAAAGCGGAGGGAACTGGCGATCTCACCGCAGCTCTCGCAATCAGTGATGCAAGTAACGTGTGGGACGCTGGTATCCACGGATGCTTGCCTGGCTCATACGCGGAAGCGACGGTAGCCGGAGATACGGCAATCCTAGACGCAGCGCGGAAGGCCGCTTCGTTCGTAAAGACAACCGCCGTTCGCGAAATAACCGCGACAGTCGCGGTCGAGGTTCTCACCGCAGGCAAGGCCAACATCTACATCGAGTATGTTATCGGCGAATAACCGCACACCCTATGCAATACTTCGTTTCAAGCAATCTCAATCACGACGGCAAGGAGTTTAAACGCGGCGACACGGTAGAACTGTCTGACCAGGCCGCCAGCCAGCTCTTAGCGGCGGGAGTTGTCCAGTCTGAGTCCATCGAGCTGGCCGCGCCTGCATCGTCACCGGATACGGCCCCAGTGCGCGCCAGCGATGACGCCACTGTAGGAGGCAGGGCCATGAAGACCGGCGAACCGTCTGTAGACGGTTCAGAAGCCACCTCAGACGCGGATACGGCCAAGGAGGTAGGCCCGATGGCTCCCACCGAGCCAGCAGCACCGGAAGCCCCCGTAAAGGAGCCGCAAACGCCCGCTCCTAGCCGCAACTTCTTCGGCCAGGTCAAGCCAGCAGCACCGGAGCCTGTGAAGGACCCATCAGCCGAACTCTAGCGTATGACTGTCACTCTACCCGTCACACTTCGCTCATCCTCTGCCGTCGCCGTGGCAACCACGGAATATGGCGTGTTCGAGGCTGCGCGCATTTCCAGCACAACGACCGCGACCACGTCGAACAAGCTTACCGACAGCGCTGGGAGCTTCGTCACGAATGCCATAGCGGTAGGTGACGTGATAAAGAACACAACTACGGGCAAATATGCGCTCGTGACGGCCGTAGACAGCGCCACGGCGCTTTCAGTATCGGCAGACATATTCTCAAGCGGTGACGCCTACAGCATCTATCCAGGCACGGGCTACAAGCTCCAACAGGCGTGGAAGGAGTTGCTTGTGCAGCTCGACGTGACGGCCGCAGCGACCGAAGTAGGTGACACCCTCGATGTCTATGTGGATATGGCCATCGACGACGGTACGAAGTGGCACAACCTCATCCACTTCACGCAGGTGGTCGGAAACGGAGGCGCAAAAACCTTCATCGCGTGCATCAAGAACGATAATCCCGGCGCATCGGCCGTGTTCGCGACCACATCGGATGCCGCAGCAGGAGCGACCCGTCAAATCGGTTTCGGAGATCGCATTCGCTTCCGCACGGTCACCGTTGACGCGACGACTACGGGCAACCTCTCGTTCACTTACTCGCTCAAAGCATTCTTCAAGTAGCGTATGAAACTCATCGTCGGCACAGTGGACCAGTACCTCGACATCGACAGCGGACAGACCCTGCTTCGTGTTCCCTACCAGATCGTGGACGAAAACGGTGTGCAGCTCACGGAGCGCATCCAGTCGTTCCCTCTGGGGGCTACGCTCAGCGAGGTGGAGACAGCCCTTCAGCAGGCCTTACAGGTCTACCGAGACGACGTTGTCCGATACGAAGAAGCGCAGGTATTCCAGGCACAGCTCGATAGCGCATCTCAGGTTGGGGAGGACATTAGTGGCTTAGAAATCAATTAATTTATGAACTCAAAATCTATGGTCGTGTTTCCACAGCTCCGCTCATCGGACAACGTGGAATACGTCTTGCGCGACCGCTTCGGTAACGTGAAGCCGATCTTTCAAGAGAACGCGCTCTGCAAGGCGCTTCTCAAGGCAGGGCTTCTGTCTCCCCGTTGGATAAACAGCGCATTCGGCTCCGTTATCCATCCATTCTTCGGCACTTACGGCACAAAGAAAGTCATCGGCAACCTCATCACGAACGCAGGCTTTGCGCTGGCCGCAGGGCGTCTCAACGGCTCGGGCTCGCCCGCTGCCGCGACGTACATCGCGGTAGGCACTGGTGTTGTAGCAGCAGCAGTGACGGATACGACGCTTGGCACGGAAACCAGCACGTCTGGCCTCGCACGCGTGAACGGCACCGTCTCGCTTGTCACAACGACGGTAACGAATGACACGGCACAGGTGACAACTACCTTTACTGTGTCAGGAACGGTCGCGGTCACTGAGTCTGGCGTGCTCAATGCGGCATCGGTTGGCACGCTTCTCTGCCGCCAAGTCTTCTCCGCAATCAACGTCGTATCAGGCGACTCACTTGCCATTACGTGGAAGGTCCAAATGCACTAATCGTATGGCGCTCTATACGATTTACAACGGGCCGATGCCGACGACCGCTTCACTCGCGGCAGTTACGACAGGCACCGCTATCAAGACGCTCCTACAGATCAAGCCATTCAACGTCTGCAAAATTGTCGAGTGGGGCATCTCATTCGACGGCTCAGCGGCAGCTACTCCCATCGAAGTAGAGCTGCTCGACACCGGCACGGTCTTCGCCACCGTTACCGCATCTGCGGACGCCGACGTAATGAAGATGGACGGCGCCGAGGGAGCCGTTGCGTCTGTCGCAGGTCTTACCCTCGGCACGGCAGCAACGGGCTACACTGCATCGGCCGAAGGCACGATTACCGTTACCAAGCTCTTCGACACCCAGCTCATCGCCCCGACGAACCAATACGTCAAACAGTTTCCTCTCGGCCGTGAGCCTAAGTGCATCATCGGAAACTCGGTGCGCATCCGCGTCAAGGCAGGCGCAGCCGTGAACGCAATCGCGTACATGGTCATCGAAATCTAATTGGCCAGGAGAGCGCCAAGGCCAGCGCTGTTAAAATATACTTATGGCTTTCCCTACACAGAGCATAGGACTTGTAAATGCATCGTCCCAGTACTTGTCTCGCGCGAGCGCATTCGACATCACAGGAAATCTCACGGCTGAGACCCAGATTAAATGGCAGTCTGCTTCTGGTTCAGGAACACAAGCTATAGTCGGAAAGGCAGATGATGGTAATGCTGGAGGTGGCGCCAGTATTGATTGGTTCTTTCGCGTAACAAAGAGCGCGAACACCACATTTACATTTGGAGTCAACGATGGAACTTACGCCGAGGCAGGTTTCACTGACACTGGAGTCGTGACGCTCTTTGACGGAGGCTGGCACCATCTTGCCGTCGTATACAATGCTTCTGCGGCAACGGCAGAGTTTTTTGTGGACTTCGTTTCGAGAGGAAGTATTTCCGGTCTGAGAACGTCGATACGTTCTTCTGCAAGAAAGCTGTACGTTGGATGTCGTGGCACAAATTATGTGGAGCCAATTGACCCCGATGTAAACTTTTCTATGACGCGCGTGTGGTCAACAACACGCACATCGACTCAGCTTTCGGATAATGCATGTACATTTCTCGGTGCGACCACGAACCTGGTTTCTGAGTACGGCTTTAATGGGGTGGCAACTGGCAACTCCGGAAACGGATACGACCTCACGGCCAATGGCTCCCCAGCGTATGACGCTGATGTAACAGCTACGTGTGCTGCGACGCTCGCGCAACCTCTGAAGCCCGTCTTACAGGCCGTAAATCGCGCTTCAACCTACTAGCGTATGGCCCGATTAGGACGCGGACAGTCATTCAAGCCGCTCGTCCAGCGAGTACGCGGGACGATGTCGTTCTCCTCGACCCTTACAGAGGCGGTAACCACTGGGGACACGCTCCTTAGGACCATCGGTCGTACGCTCTCGGATGCGATGCTCTTTGGGCCGCCCGTCAACGGCATCCGCAACAACTCCATGCAGGGAGCGGTTGTCGGCACACCCGGTACAAAGCCAACGAATTGGAACTTTGGCGGGCTCGCTGGATTATCCTCTCAGATCGTCGCCATTGGCACCGATATTGACGGCATCGACTACATCGACGTGCGCTACTATGGGACGACAAACGCGACCGGCGGCTACTTCTTCGTCTTTGAATCAACCAGCGCCATCGCCTCCGCACAGAACCAGACATGGACGGAGAGCGCCTACATCGCGGTTGTCGCAGGAACCACGGCAAACCTCACAAACTTTGCGTTTGATGCGGTGTCTTATCCGGTAGGCAACGACAACGGGGGCTCCAATTTTCTTTCTTCACTTACATCCACTCTGCAGCGCTTTTCATTCACGGTCACGATACCGCAGGCTGCCAACCAATTTATCCAACCCCGTATTGTTTTCGGCTGCAACAACGCTTCGGCGGTAGATGTCACGTTTCGCGTTGGTTGGCCGCAGATGGAGCGCGCGAGCGCGGCAAGTCCGCCCATTCGTACGGCAGGCTTCGCTCGTGGGCAGGAGTCGCTTATCCGCGAGCCTTCCCGAACGCTCACCGATGCCGTCACCATCTCCGACTTTGTGCTCAAAATCGGCGGCAAGCTTCTCACCGATGCGATAGTGGCCTCCGACGCGTTGCTGAGAACCATCGGCAGGACGCTTTCGGACGCGGTTACTTCTACAGACGCGCTTATCAGAGATATTACTCGACTGTTCGCCGAGGCGGCGATAGCGAGCGATACTCTTCTCAAGACTCTAGGCCGTACTCTCACAGATGCGGCGACCATCACCGACACATTGCTGAGAACCATTGCAAGGAACTGCTCGGAAGCGATTTCCGCGACGGACATACTTGTCAGGGATATCGTCCGGACGTTTTTTGAAGCAGTCACCTCTACTGATACCGCCATCAAGACGGCAGGGCGCACACTCGCAGATACGGCGACTCTTTCCGACAGCCGCCTGCTGACCACTTCGCGAATTCTCGCCGAAGCCGTCGTCCTCACGGATACGGTACTCAAGTCGGCAAGTCGCGCGCTGCTCGATGCTGTCACTGCCACAGATACGCTTGTCCACACCGTGTCACGCGCACTGACAGATGCGGTCGCCATTACCGGCACTCTCTTGCGCACCGCAGGGCGCACACTGAGCGAGGCCGCGACGGTAACGGACTATTTCGCCTACCGCTTTCTGACCAAGATGCGCAGAGGCATCGCCCTATTGCGGACGACCATGGGCAAGCTCGTGCTAAAATCTAAGAACAGCAAGATCATTTTATGAGAGTACTTCAGGCCCCAACCGAGGATTTCGTCAAGCGCGAACGAGGCACTTTGAGTGCTACCGCTGCGACCGGTTCCAACGTCGTCATTGCCGTTGAGAGTGCAGAAGGAGTGGCGGCGAACGATTACGTCGTCATCGGGCATGAAGGCAACGAGCTGGCCGAGCTATGCCTTGTTTCTGCGGTCACCAACACCTCGATCACCGTCACTACGCTCAAATTCAATCACACCGCCGAGGAACCGTTCACTGTCTACCGTTACAACAAGCGCAAATTCTATGGAGCGACAACCTCCACCGGCTCCTACACGGAGCTGACCGCAGACGGATCGCCGAAGGACATCTCGGTAGACGATTCCGAGGGCACCATCCTCGAATACTCTGGCAGCACCTACACCTACTTCAAGTCCACGTACTACAACAGCACGACCGCCGAGGAGACTGACATAGCTGACTCCGTTGCCATCTCAGGCGACGAGAGCAGTCGCTATGCCTCGTTGTACGCGATCCGCAAGCATGCGGGACTGGCTGGCAATCCTCGCTATTCAGACCTCCGTATCGAGACGAAGCGCGGCCAGGCCGAGAACGAAATCAACAGCGTCCTGGCGGCGAAGTACACCCTGCCTTTGGCTGAAGTGCCGGCGCTCGTGTCCAACATCTGCGAGCTGCTTGCGGCCGGATACATCGACTACGAGGAATTCGGCAAAGACAGCGAGGGCGTGAAGTGGCTCGGGGAGGGCAGGGCGCTCCTCACCGCCATCCGTAAAGGCACCCAGCTCCTCATCGGAACGGACGGCACCGAGCTTACGCGAAACGCCAAAGTGGACGTGCTCGACGGCTACCCAGACGATGCAGACACCGACAGCGCTCAATTCTCAATGAGCCAAGTATTCTAGCTATGTATGTCATTCGCGATCAGTTGGGAAATCGAAGGCGAGAAACAGTTATCCCGCGTGCTCATCGGTATGGAATCGAACATGAAGGACTACACTGTCCCCTTCAGGCAATCGGCGACATACCTCACGGGGATCTTCAGTCGCGACGTGTTCGAGACCCAAGGCGCGGCGATTGGGGAACGATGGGAACGCCTCTCCCCGTATACGGTCGCGCAGAAGGCGCGAAGCGGTTTTCCAGCAACGCCGTTGATAGCCACAGGCAGGATGCGCAACAGCTTCAAGTCAATTGTGAGCACCGACCAAGCGGTCATCTACAACACAGCCGACTACTTCAAATATCATCAGAGCAGGCAACCCCGCACGCACCTACCGCGACGTGTGATGATGAAATTGTCGGAGAACCTCAAGGAGCAAGTAGTGCGGTACTTCCAAGAGCACATCCGCTTATCAATGGTTAGCCCATGACGTATGTACTCCGATCCCATCATCACGAAATACATCGACCTCATCAAAGCTAATACAGGTGCGCTTAAAGTGTTCTATCAGGGCGAACCCGTTCGTATCCCCGCTTCCAATCTTCCATGCGCCATCATCTCGAAACGCGAGACGCGCGTAGGGCCGCTCACGAACGCCGAGGACGAGCATGGTATCGGCATGTCCATCACCATCATCACTGATATTCGGCAGGACTTGTCCACAGATGAAAGCATCGCCCAAGTCGTGGCTGGAGTGGCTTCTCTCTATGACATTGTTGAGGGTCGTAACGCGGATTACTCGCTCAAGGACGAATCCTTGCTCTCCATTTTACGGCACAACATAGCCGTGGATTTGACGAACAATCTCCGCACCGACCTCACGAGCATTACACGCGTTGACTACGGACAGACCTTACGCGACCGCCCGCGCGAGGAGTGGTCTATCGAGGCCCGTGTGGATTTCAACGCACACTTCTCACAAGTGCGGTAGAATGTAAGTCGGCGCGGAATACAGGAGGCACGAGGCCCGAATGGGTACAAGCCTGGCGAGAGCCGTAAATCCGACGCGCTACGGCGAAGGGCAATTCCCACCAAAACCTTCGCAACTTTTTCAACTATGAAAGTAACATCCACCAAGTCAGTAGATTTCCCGTCATTCGGCTGGGGCATCACGGCAGGCGATACGCGCGAGCTTCCTGAAGACAAAGACGCACAGAAAGTCATCCTCACGCATCCATCAATTTCAAAAGCAAAGGAGAAGACCGTTAGCAATTAACTTTATCGTATATGGCAAAGACGGGCGGCACACAGACAAGTATTGGTATCGGCATCGAGACGACGGCAGGCACTCCGGTAGCCGCGACGCACTTCCCGAAATGGACTGAGTTTTCTTTCCAAGGCATCGCTGAAAAGGAAATGCTCACGTCGCAGCGCGGCGTTCGTAGCTCTTCCTCAGACAGCATGATCCGCCGCAAGTTCTCACGCGGCAATCTCGGTATCATCCCGAACGGCGACATCGCTCCGATATTCTTCTATCTCGCGCTCGGCTCCAAGTCGTCCGGCACCATCGTTGACGGCACCTACACACACACGTTCACCGTTCAGAACGCCAACGCCTCCATGAAGACCGCGACCGTCCTCGCTGAGGATGGCGCAATCGTCACAGAGCGTTTCGCCAACTGTGTCGTCAATCAACTCGACCTCGCCGTGTCGGACGGGTACGCGAAGATGACAGCGCAGATGCTTGGTGGCTTCCCAGACACCGGCACTGTTACCGAGTCCTACGCCAAGGAGAACGAATACGCCTATCACCAGATGACGGTGAAGTTCGATACGTCACTTACCGCCGCCGCCTCAGCGTCAGCTACCCCGCTCAAAGCGTTCAATCTCACCCTCAACAACAACGTGCTTCTCGACGAGGCGTTTCTTTCAGGGAGCAACACTCCGGCAGCAGGTGGGTTCGTCGCTGGTCGCTTCACGGCCACAGGTTCCTACTCTCTGCACTTCTCGGATACGACCGAACTTGCCAAGTACAAGGCGAACACCAAGAACGCGGCCATCGTCACGTTCACGGGTCCTGTCACTGGCGGCGGCACGACGGCTGAAAGCATCACCATCAAGCTGGGTCGCTTGATCCTCACGGGCGAGCCGAAGGTCTACAACCTCGACGGCCTTCTCATCCTCAACCAGACATTCAGTGTGGAGTACGAGGCAACCGACAAGGAGGTACAGGTCGTCATCGTAAACGACACCGCAAGCTACGCTTAATATGTCTGACCGACTAAAGCTGGAACATGAGACGACGGGCGGTCACTCAGTCATCGTCAACGACTTCATTACTGGTGCCGAGAGCTGGAAGATACGGCAAATCTACATGCGATCCATGAACAACGGCGCAGATGTAGGGGCAATCAGCTTCGAGGCAGAAGCAATGGGCTTCGAGCTTGTCATCGTCTCACTCGATGGCATCCTAGACGACGTGGCTACGCGCGTCATGGCGCTTCCACTCGCGGACTATCAGGAGATAGTCGCCATCGTCACGCCCATTATCGAGGGTAAAAAAAAATCAGAGACGCCCTCGCCAGCTATCTAACTGACGGGAAACTCCGAGGCGATCTCCTCACCCTCGAAATATGCCAGCTCTACGGCTGGACGTACGACGAGTACATGGCTCAGCCTCTTTGGTTCACCGAGCTTGCTATCGAGAAGTTGATTATCGACAGGAAGAACGAAGCGAAGGCCGCTAGTAGCGTACAATAGAAATATATGTCCCTCTTCGGCGGCGACCAAAGTCTCAATATCACGCTCAAGGCCAAGGATGAGGCGAGCGCTTCGATAAGCCGGGTGCGGCTTTCCATTGGAGACCTCGCCAAGGGCTTCGCGGTTGGCACCATCGCCACGGACGTATTCCGGCGCGGCGTGGCCCTACTTGAGGGCGTCATAACAAGCTCCGTTCGAGAGTACGAGCAGTACCATCAGGCAGTCGCACAAACGAACGCCGTACTCGCGTCCACTCAACACGCGGCAGGGCTCACGGCCAACGAGATAATCAAGCTCTCTAAGTCACTCGCAGACGGCACGCTCTACCAGGACGACATGGTGCTCTCGGCTGAGAACCTGCTTCTGACATTCACTCAGATCAGCAAGGACATCTTCCCTCAGACCACTTTGGCAGTGCTCGATATGAGCACGGCCTTGGGCCAAGACCTCAAGAGTTCGGCTATCCAGCTCGGCAAGGCGCTCAATGACCCCATACAGGGCATAAACGCCCTCCAGCGCGTCGGCGTGAGCTTCACCAATGCGCAGCAGGAAATGATTACGACGATGGTGAAGAGCGGCCACACGATGGAGGCGCAGAAGTTCATCCTTACTGAAATTCAACGAGAGTTCGGAGGCTCCGCTAAGAGCGCGTACGAAGCCGCCAGCTCGATCACCAAACTACAGAAGAACGTCGTAGACCTTGAACAGGACATCGGCTCCGGACTGGTACCGGCGCTCAATAATCTCTTCAGCGCCTTTCAGACCACATCATCGGGCATGGCTCGCAATATCGACGTGGGAAAGGCAGTGTTTAAGTCAATCGCATTCATCGGTGAAGCGGCAGCCGCCACGAGTGTCGGCATCCACTCGCTTGCCGCCTCGTTCGTCAACCTAGCCTCGTATCCCACTCAGATGGTTGCCGAAAGCTGGGCGTCCATATCGACAGGCAGTCTGAAGGCACAGGAGGACGTGGACAGCTTTTTCTCTGACTACCGCGAATCCCTTCACGAACAGGTTGTAGGCAATGCGGACATCTACTTCACACTCAAACAACGCAACGAGGACGTTCTCAAGAGCTGGGGTCAGATAGACGAAGAGGCGAAGCAATTTGGCGAATCCGGCCCCGCCGCCTATCAGGCCACCGCCGAGGAAGCGAAGAAGGCGAACGACCAAATCAAGAAGACGCAGCAGACCATCGCAGACACGAGAAAGACGCTCGACGATTACCGCAAGGACCTGCAGGGCGAGACGAGCAACGTCGCACAGCTCTTCGTAGACCAAGAAGAGAAGCTCAAGGACATCCAAAAGCAACTCAAGGAAGAGCAGAGCAAACCACTCAAAGAGCAAGACGCCGCGCGCATCGCTTCTCTCAAGACAGACCTGACCAAGGAATACGCCGCGTATGATAGCCAACGAGCCATCGAGACACAGCTCCCCACGCAGGTAGCGGAGGCACGCAGGCGCGCGGGCGAGACGGACTTTGAGCGCAACATAGAGGACTTCACGAAGCGCGTCGCTGACAAGCAAAGCAGCTTCGCGCGGGACATCGTTTACAACATCAACTTCAACGACGCCGTTGCTGGCGACGACGGGATCAAGCGAATTATCACGACCGTCTTGTCGCAAATCGATCGTGGAGCAGCGCTCAAGCAGCTCGCTGGCACATAATTTATGGCAAGTATCAAATTCGACAACACGGAGATCCTTTCGACCACGTATATGCCGCAGTTCGGCAAGCATGAAAGCGCACCCGACCGCACTCTCATGTCCATGCCTCTCGCACGCGAGGACGGTGAAGTCCTCATCTACGAACGCTATGGCAAGAAGATCATCCCCCTCAGAGGGGTGCTTGTGGGCTCTTCTCAGTCCGACCTTGAGACTAAGATTGACGCGTTCAAGGAGCTATTCGGTCGCGTGGAAAAGAACCTCGATTTCTCATGGGAGGCCGGAACCCGCCGATACGTAGCAACATGCTCTCGTCACAACTTCGACCGCGATTTCTTCCATCTGAGCGTCGTGCCATGGACGGCTGAGTTCACGGTCTCGACAGGGGAGGGGTCTGATACAGGTACCACGACCGCCGTATCTGAGACTGTCAACTTCGTGCCCCCGAGCGATGCCACAACGGGCCTCAGTACGGTGACGTTCGCTGGCAGCAAGGCCCCGCGGCCCTCTATTGCCCTATCCAACCTGGACTTCAGCACCTTTATCAAAGGTCTGGAGTACAAGAATACCGATACCGGAGAGCGTCTGGTCGTTACCTATCCAGGCAACTGGGGCGATAATCGTACCGCAACCATCGACTGTGACGCCAAGACGGTCACCGGCGACGCGGTGGACGGCGTGACCAAGGCCCTCAATTTCTACGGCATGTTCCCGAAATTCAAAGTCGGCGCAAACAATATCCAGATCACGTGTGGGGGAATCGTCAATCAAAAGAGCGCGGACAACGCCGTTGCCGACCTTAACAGCACCTTGCAGCTCATGGACTCCACAACCCGTGAGTACGCGCAGTCGTTCATGGTCCCCTATACTGACCAGACGTTTCAGGGCATCCAGCTTGCCATCAAGAAGACCGGCGCACCGGGGAATATCACGTGGCGCATCGAGACGGATAACGCGGGTGCGCCCTCGGGCACGCTGGTCTCTGCCGATGCTACCGCCACTATCGCTGCCGCAGACGTGACCACATCCACGTCCTACATACGGGACTACACGAACTCCGCCGCACCGTTCACCTTGTCCGCCAACACGCGGTACTGGCTTGTCGTCAAAGGGGCGGCAACCCTCGACGCCACAAATAAGTGGGAATTCGGGACAGCGGCCGACGCCACTTATGCCCGTGGCTATGCCAAGTTCTCCACTGACACAGGCGCTACGTGGACAAGCTTCGCAGACAAGACCGACCTCAGCTTCGGCATCCTTTTCGGAGGCGCACAAGGCGCGACCGTCGCTGTTAACCATGTCGTCACCTACACGAAGAAGTACCTGTAATGCCGTATGCACAAGAAGCAGCTCTACGCCCGTGTCTCGACATCAGCCGGAGAAATCCTCAGCGACTGGCATGACATCGACTTTCGTGGATACACCAAGCAGCTCAACGCCGGACCCAGTGAGTGCGTTCTAGGCTTGGGAGTGGCCTTCGACTACGACAGAAACGATCTCCAGGTCGGCAATGACGTGAAGCTGATACTTTCCGACATCGACACGGCGACAGGAACGGAAGCGGGAGAGAGTGGGGCACTGGTCATCTACCAAGGCTATATCTCGCTTATTGAACGCGACGTGGACGGCAGCCGTGAGAGCGTCACAGTACATCTGCTCGGCTACTACACTCGCCTCGCCCTCGACTACCTCAAGAACGGCAGTCAGACCACGCTCTATTCAAATTCGACTACCGGACTCACCACGGTTTCCGCTTCACAAAGCGCGGCCGACATCGGGTTGATGATGCGCGCGGTCATTGATCGTTACATCGCGGAGACGACGAACCCCCGCATTTCATACGCCGGAAGCTATGACATCCCCGACACCAGTACGACGGCCAGCTATCGCTTCGAGCAGAAGACCTACAAGGAGGCGATGGACGATCTCGCGTCACTCGCGCCCGCGAATGTCTACTGGTACGTGAGTGCGCTTGGCGTTGTGACGTTCAAATCAAAGCCGACCACATCCACACACGTCTTCCAGTTCGGCAAGCACTTCACCTCTGTGCACGTGGAGCATTCGCTCGAGAAAGTGCGCAACGTCGCTCTGGTGTGGGATGGCAAGACAGCCAGCTACGTCTACAAGCACTACCAAGATGATGCCTCAATATCGGTCTACGGAAGACGCGGCGCGACGATCAATGATTTCGGCATCGACGCGTCAGGCGCCGCAGATGCCATAGGCGCAAAATTCCTCGCCGAGAATAAGGACCCAGCGATCAAAGTCACCTGCACCGTGCTCGACAACAACGCAGGAAACGGCACGGGCTACGACATCGAAAGCATCCAGCCAGGCGACACGTGCTCTTTCGTCGGTTTCAGCTCCGGCCTGTCCGACATCTTCAACGACAACATGCTCATCACCCGAGTGGACTACAGGCTGGACACCGCGACCATCGAGGTAGAGATCGTGCAGTCCGGATTGCTCGCGTCACAGGCGCATCAGGGCCGTGCTATCAATGATATAGGCAGCGGTGGATTAGGCGTCCCCGAGAGCTATACGTAGGCTACAATATTCTTACACCTATGATGCCAACCGAGGAGCAGACTTACAGAAAGAGTATCGACGACAAGCTCGACCTCATTCTCGATCAGACGACAAAGACCAACGGTCGCGTCACGAAGTTGGAACGCTGGCAATCCTACGTCTTCGGCTTCTGCGCCTGCATCACCATTTTGCTTCTCCCCATCGTGCTCACGCTTGCCAAACGCTATCTCTGAGGCGTGATACGATGAGCCTATATGAAGGCACTGGAGCTGAATTGGCCGCTTAGAGACCCCATCATCGCACAGCGCTTCGGCCAGAACGATAGTCCCACATACGCTGCCAACGGCCTACGCGGGCACACAGGCATTGACCTCGTAACGAGCTATGGCGACACCGTTCGCTTCGCCCAGGATGGCCGCGTCTACAAGTTTCTCAATTTCAACAACCCCGATCTCACGAAGTACCGAGCCGTCTGCCAAATCATCGACCTAGACGGCACGGACGACTGCTACGAGATTCATTACGGCCACTGCACCAAGGCTCTATGTGGACTTGGGCCAGTCGAGACTGGTGATGCCGCAGGACTTGAGGGCAACATCGGCGTTGTCACTTCAAAATATCGCATCGTCACCACTGAAGAGAAGCTGGCGGGCTCAACCGCCGGCACCCACTTGCACTTCCAGCTTCGCTACTGCCGCAAGGTCACTGCAATCGACCCTACGAAGCAGTACCTCGACGATCTGAACGGCAAGCCATACTTCGATGGTAAGTACTACTACTTCGTTCCGCATTATGAGAATGGCTTCAATGGTTGTGTGGACCCTTTGCCGTACATGACCGACATGTACGCGGGCGATGAAGCGGTCGTCGTTTCTAAACTTCAGCAGGTCATTGATCTACTGAGGCGATTCATCGGCATACGCTGGCCGAACGTGAAGCCCGTTTCCGTCTGACGCTCCTCTCCTCCACCCCGCCTTGACCTCGGGGTTCGACAGAGGAGGAGCGACGGACAGAAGCCGTCATTATCACTTAGCTATTCATTTATGGATTTCATCAAATGGTTCGTTACGTCGTCAGCGGACCCACTTAAGTTCTCCCTATCCATCCGTGGCCTGTTGGTCATCGGTGGCGGCTGGCTCTTGAACGCATCAGTGCTCGCCTGTGGTCTCGGGGTCTACTGCCTTGGTGTGACCGACTACTCCGTCAACCAGGCCATCGAACTCATTACCCAGATAGCATACGCACTCGCGCTATTCTTCGGCTCGGTTATGGCAGCGTGGGGCTTCATCAGAAAGCTGGCCTACGGCCGCTGGAGCGCCGCCTAAATTCACCGCATTGGCACCAAAACGCCCCGTACAGCTCAGTGCGGGGCTTTTCGTATGTTGACTATACCCGCCACTTCCCCGAGCATTTCAATAGTGGGGGGCACCATGGAAAAACCAGACAAGCAAACCGGACTTATCCTCACAGACAGGGAAAACTTCAAAGCAAAACTTCGCACATTTGGAGGTGACTTGGGCAACAACACTGCGATTCTGCAACTAGGTGCGACCTTACGAAAAGACTACTTCGCTACCGACATAGATGCGATGCGCTTCTTAGATATCCTCGACTTTATCGCCGAAGCCGGATGCGATACGCGACCCGTCAGCTTCAATCAGGTCGAGTTCATCAGGCAGACCGCTCGCTACATGCCCAAGGACGCTGTGGCCAAAGCCCAGCCGCGTATCGACGCCGTCTTTGAACAGTGGAATACCGATTGGGAGCGGAAGACGAATGCTGCGATAGCAAAACAACAAGCTGATGAAGCCACTCGACAAGCCCAAGCCGCTCAACAAGAACAAGCAGACCGAATCGAGGCGGAGAATCGCCAAAAGCCGAAGGGTCTCCTGGGACGGCTCTTTAGGAAGTAGCGGCTATCCACATCTCTAATAGCCCGACCTCTACTCCCCTCCTGCACACCGGGATGTCGGTCGGTCTTTCGGCTGACTCTGTTACTCGTACCCCCAATGTACAGAACAGTAGGTCAATTTTTTAAGCGCCAAAATCTCACAATTTTTCGCACTCTCATTTCCCGTGGAGGTCTCTCGTTGTCAGGTCGGCGGACAGAGCGAGAGGTTTGGCACGAGAAACGATGTAGAGGTTTTGTTCAGGTGGTCCTCTAAGACACCTAGCCGAAAGTATGAATGAGCAGATGCAAACGAAAACAGCCGCCTCAGTTAAGAGACGGCCTTCTCGGCAGGTTCAATGCTTGTTGCGCACGGACTTCCGCGCACAAAGAGCATTGTACATTGAACCTTTGCATACTCACAATTTACCATGTCTCATGAACACGATATGAAGCGGGTGTGGATAGCTATCTTAAAGACCTCACCCTAAGCCTGTACGAGCGCCGCCATTTGGCCACCCATGTCCCCGTACGGGACTGTTCATCCGCGCAATTCCAGCCAGCTCCCAAAGAGTGCCACGTCAACGTGGACAAGTGGTGCCTGCTCAATCCTGCTCACAAGCCGGTGCGCGGCTGGCTCGTGATCGACATGACGGCCCTTGGACACTTCCGATTCGTCGCCCACTCGGTCGTCCAGGCCGAAGATGGCCATCGCTTTGATGTGACGCCTCAACAATCTTTCGTCAAACATCCCTTCCTAGAAGACGAGGAAATGGAGGAGGTTTATCTGCTTCGCAACAGTGGCCGAAACCTTATCTTCATCCACCATTTCTTATGAGTATCGTCCGGCCAAGCTTAGACTACTCCCTATATTTCACGCGATGAATCCGCGTCACCGTCTCAATCTTTTCCTCTTCCACGATTTCCCTCTCGGGTTCCGTCTTCACCACGGCTTTCCTCGTCTCTCGCCGAGGATGCATTTTCTTTTCCACAACTGGATTCTCTCTCGGTTGCGCTGTCGCTTCAACACTTGGCCTGAACATTACCGATTCCTCCACCTTCTTGCTTCGAGGCCACCCCATCACTGTCCACACCACCCACATGAACGGCCAGAAGATTACTACAAGCACCAGCCATACCAGACACAGAGGGACGGCCGCCCACAACGGCACTGCCTCTACCATTTCCTTAGTTCCCGCCATCGCCTCCCAGAATCCCTCTAGCCTCGATGGCTCCCATTTTGTCTTCTCCGGATCTCGCGGCGGTGCCTTAGTCATAGATCCCCTCCCTAGTGACGCAATTCTAGCGGCTCCGCCTTTCCGAGTCTTACGATTCCCATGCATCCAACGCCCCACCGCACGATACACCTCTCTGTTAGGTGATTCTGTTAGGTGCCTTCCGCTTTCCTAAAGCGGCGCATTACCTACATTTCCGCCACTGTTCGCGCGTCGCATCCGCTCGCGACTTCCATACCTTTCTTCATGGTCTATTCCCCTATGAGGGGAGACCGGCTCCCGCCGCTTCCATGATCTGCGCAAAGGCCTCCGGACAAGCCAAAGACTGCGGGCAAGTCGAACAGCCTCCGGCCGTCCGATTGTCCTCGCCATTTGGCTTGTCCGTTACCGTGTCCGAGACACGGGCGCAGACCGCAAGGTATGGAAGTCGCGAGCGTCCTCAAGACGCCGCGCTCACAGTGGCGGCACACTTTGCAGTGCTACAATACCAGCATGCCTCGACATGTCTGGTCATCCGTCCCGACACGAGCTGGTGATTGCCACAAATGCGGCTCGCCAACCTACTATCTCCTTCCGCACTGGTGTCCCACTGCGCCTGTTCTTGCGACACCATTCCGTCTGCGCTAGTGCCCTCAAGCAATTCCCCAGCAACTCCCCCGAACGTGTCTGTGCTCCGCCTCCCCGAAGTCACACGTGAAACCTTGTGCTAAAATACAGATGCAATTGCCGTGCATGGTCTGACCGTGACCATGAGCAACACGATACGGTTCTCATACTGACGCTGGGCCGCCCTACAAGGCGGCTTTTGCGTTACCCTCCCATCGCGTCCTTGATGAACTCGTCGTAGCCATTCGCCCCGCGAGCATGGACGCACAGATACTTAGCCAGCACTTCCGCGTCGTCATACGTTGTCCGTGAGCCAGTCTTTTTCGGGATCGTCAGCAGTGCTTGCCGCAGCTTCTCCGGTACCTCAGAGAGCGTCGTCACACCCGCAATCAACCGCTCCTGTCGGATGAGCGCTACGTGATGCTCCCGACCGTAAAAGCCGAAATCAGGGACAACGACCTGTCCCTTAAACATAGAGATGAGGAGCGACCCTAGTACAAACGCATCGAAGTCTCCGAGCACAGCACGGTCTAGTCTCGCAATCACAATCCCACGAAGCGAAAAAGCGTCGATAGGCTTACACAACACCGAGCGCAGCACTGGAGAGAGCAGAAGCGTCTCAATCTTCTGGTACGCATCCTGCCGAGCGGGGTCTTTCTTGTCAGGCTCTAGCAGATCGTCGAGATACGACACGTTCCCAAGTAAAGCGTTGAGCAGGATAAAATTACTGTTCTTCTTGGTGAGCGTACTCTCGCCCTCGGGGTAGACCGCATCCATTACGGACACAAACTCTCGCGCCCGCTTGTAGTCCATCCCGTCCAACGGATTGATATGATGCCGCGCGATATCGAAATATTTAGGTTTCTTCCTCGCAGGAATTGTGAGCTGGTCAATCAGCGAACCGTCGTCAATGAAAAGTACATTTCCTGAGAGCTTGCATGAAAGGAAAGGGGTCTTGTCTGCACCTACTGTCAGTTCGTTCATATAGGCTGGGGAATGAGGAGCTGCGCATCACTTACACAGGCTTCACTCGCCAGCCGTAAACAAGAGCTGGCTGAACTGATTTTAACACTCTCTTCGCTGTCCCCACTCGTATGCGTGCAAATTATCGAGCGCTTGGTAGACTATGCGGCATGAGCTTGTACTTGAGAGCACTCGAATTCGCGGCGACGAAACACGCCGGACATAAGCGCAAAAACGGCGACAACTATATCATTCACCCCATTCGCGTTTCACAAGAAGTGTTCACAGAGAAGCAAAAGGCGATTGCTCTCTTGCACGACACTCTCGAAGACACAGGTACAACACTAGAAGAACTCACAGAGCAATTCGGCGACGAAATTGCAGCCTCAGTGGAGGTGCTTACCCATCGAAAGGGAGAGAGCTATGCTGACTACATTCAGCGGGTGAAGAAAGACCCCGATGCCACCGCAGTGAAGATTTCCGATATCGCAGACAATCTCAATGACAGCCCAAGCGAGAATGCCATTAAGAAAGGCGCTCTTGGGATAACAACACTACTGTCATGAAAAATCCCGCAGCCGTAATGCTCGGTAAGAAGAGCGCCGCAAAGCGCTTCAAAGGAAAAACGAAGAAGCAGATACGCGAAGCTATGGCCGTCGTGTCGAACGCTCGATTTGACAAGAAGGCCGAAACAACGCCGAGCATATAAAAGTGGATAACCCATTTGGGGCATCGAGCGTTCGATGATTTAATGGTCTTAGGGAGAGAGGCCGCGCCGTTCATCGGCTAGCCTGCAAAGGTCACACGCCGCCTCTCTCGTTCTTTGACATCATTGTGGGTTTGGAGGGGGCGAGGTCCTACAGTGGACGCGCTGGATAGTGGACGTACTCCACATCTCTCCCTCCCAGCCCACAAAACATAACGACAGTGCGAGCCGCCGAAGTGCGGATACTCATGGCCTGTCGTCTTTATCAATCATGGTGTGAGGACTGCCGAGGCGAGAGATACCACCACATGCAGTCTGGCCGACTAGCGGCGAAAATCCGCACTCCGACTTGGCCGCCCTCACATCACCTAACGAACAAGCGTATGCAAAAAGGCACGTTCAAGTACTGCACGAAATGCCGCGTTGCTCAGAGGACACCCCGTCAAACCAAACGGTGCAAATTCTGCCAGACGACTAAGATCACGCACTACTGAGTATGTCGCCCTGCGCGCACTGCCGACACAAAGGCACTGACCACGACTGGGTGAACTCACGATGGCGAGGCTCTTGCATCATCTGCAAATGCCCGAAGTACAAGCCAGTCACCAATAGCGACGAGAAGCGACCAACAAACCATCGACTTCTCCGAGCACTGCGAAAGCGCAAATCTTAATAGCTCTAACGCCTCTCACTCCCGCCATTCGTTAGAGCGGCGGGAGTAAGGGGAAACACTAATCAACTATGGAAATACCAAACCCAGGAAGCAAGGACGCGATCGCTCAAGGATGCATCTGTCCCGTTATGGACAACCACTACGGTGCAGGCGTTCCCAGTAAGAGCGGTCGCCAATTCTGGCAGACGGTCGGGTGTCCACTTCACCTAGAAGTAATCCCCGAGACTGTATGACGACTCCCTACACCCTCGACCACGGCACGCTCTTCGCCCACGAAATCCGCGACTACCGCCGAGACAGCGACAACTCCACGACCGCGCGCCGTCTCAGAAAAGAGGTGGCACATGCGAGGAAGTACCCGATTGCGACGATGCTCTACAGCGTCATGGCAGTCGCGGCATTACTACCAATCGCACATGCCTATGCTTAACGCTGAGCCCGCCCCAAAGGGCGGCCGACTCGGAGACAGAATTATAAGCGCGTTGGTTCCAATCGTGCCCAGCCCTGAAAAGAGCTGCAACATGTTCGGACCTCGCACACCACAAAACCCAATCTAATATGGCAGCTAAGAAACGAATCAAGAAGCCGACCGAGGGCAACACCCACTGGAAGAACCTCTTCCCGCAGGACTATCTCGGGTCACACAATCTCCTCCCCGATGAGGAGCTTGTCGTGAAAATTACTAGCATCGGAAAGGAGGACGTGCCCCGCAAGAAGAAGACGAAGGGCGAGAAGGACAAGGAGAACCTTCCGATACTTTTCTTCGAGGGCAAGGTGCCGAAAATGGTCCTCAATAAGACCAACGGCAAGACCATCGAGAAGCTATACGGCCCATACACGGACAAGTGGATAGGCAAATTCGTGCAGATCTTCGCGACCAACGTGAACGCGTTTGGCGAGGAAGTGTCGGCACTTCGTGTGCGCGACTTCGTGCCGGAAGACACCGAGAACAAGCTCGACGTATCCAAGCAGCTCAAAGAGATGCGCGATCTAAAGACGTTGGGCGACCTCCAAGCGTACTTCACGACGCTTCCCAAGGACATCATGCGCAATCCCGAAGTGGTCGCGCTCAAGGACGAATTAAAAGCATCACTCTCTGAACATGCAGGAAATTAAGGTAGAGCAGGGCACTTACGAATGGCAGCAGCTTCGTCTCGGTCGCGTCACCGGCACACGTCTCGCAGACGCAATCGGAAGCCCCAAGGTGCAGAACACTCTCATGTGCGAACTCATCGCTGAACAGCTCACGGAGCAGGGCAAGGACGTAGTCGTGAATGCCTCGATGGAGCGCGGCCAGGTAGAGGAGGGCTTCGCCCGCAAAGCATACGAAAAGGCGACCGGCGTCACTGTCGAAAAGACGGGCTTCTTCATCGCAGATCATCTTGATTCGCGTATCGGCTTCTCGCCGGACGGTATCGTTCGCGAGGGTGATAGCATCATCGGCGGCGTCGAGATCAAGAACCCCGACAGCAAGACATTCGTTGGCTACTTGCTCGCGGGCACCGTCCCGAAAGACTACATCGAGCAGGTAATGATGCCATTCCTCTGCATTCCAACGGTGCAGTGGTGGGACTTCATCGCCTACGACAGCCGCATCAAGATTGCGGACAAGCGCATGCTGGTCGTGCGCTTGACCCGCGAACAGCTTGCCGCCGACCTTGCCGTCGCTGAGACTGACCTGCGCTCGTTCCTCGCGAAGTGGGACGAAACTTATTCAAAACTAGTATTCTAACTATGAACATCAACACAATGACAGATGAGGAAATCCTTGGGTTAGACGACGCGAGGGTTGATAAAATCGTCAAGCTGACCTTCGCTGAGGAGGGCCTGCAAATCGTACCAAAGCCAGAGGAGCCCACTTACCATGTCATCGACCCCATGGATAAGACGCTCTTTAAGGTAGATGGGGTAGATGTCCTTTTTGAGGACGAGGCAACCGCGATCTCTGTGCGAGACACGCTGCAAAACGCATTCTCTAAACTGCGAAAATCAAATGGGTGGGGAGATAACGCTCACGAAGAGCAGTACTACCCCTCGTACGACAAAAGTAAAACGACCATCAACGTGACGAAAACAATCATCTATAGCCGAGACTTGCACGCTAAAATGCAAGGTTACATCGAGCAAAACAAAGGGGCGAAGGATGCATACGAAGCGGCCTTGAAAATCTATGAGAAGGCACGCGATGCCGGGGAGGATTACGTAACAACGATCTGGGCGAAGATAAATGGAGTTCGAGCCAAGTACGCGGGCTACGAGACTATGCGTGCGCGTTACAAGGAATATCTCATCTTGGCTGACGGCGCGGAGGAGACCGCTTGGACGTTCTTAAAGAAGGCGTTCGCGGTTGATGAGGACACCGAAAAGTGGGTCCGAGCAAAGTTAGTGGAGGAAGCTAATCAGAAATAACTATGGCAGACATCATCTACCCAAAAGGAATGAGACTATGGGAGCCCCGCGAGGGCGCTCCCACATACGTCAAAGGAAGCCTCACGGTCCATCTCGACACGTTCATTGAGTGGGCGAAGGAGCACCAGGACGAGAAGGGCTATATCCGCCTCGATCTCAAGGAAGGTCGTGAACCCGAGAAGGCGCTCTATCTGGCTCTCAACACTTACAAGAAAGGCGACGCGCCTACGCCGCAACCTGCCGAGGGACCGAAAGACGCTATCAGGGAAGAAGATGTCCCATTCTGATATATGGCAAAAACCAATGTTTGCGAGAAGTGCTCTCGCGCGTTCGGTAGCCGACGCGGACTAGAGCAGCACGATCGCAAGGCCCACCCATACGTGCCGACGCCACCGCCAAAGAGGACCACCGAGCAAGCGCCCCTTGAAGTGTGGGAGACGAAACTGCTTGGCGCCCGGAAGCAGCTCGGTCTCGGTGACGTGTTCTGGCACGTACGCAAATGCGTGATTACTAAGATCACCACCACCGAAGGGTCGAACGATATCGAGATCACGGCGCACGTGACGAAGAGGCACTACTCGACGGACCCCGTATGACCGCCACCCCCGCACCGCTCACAAGGCAACAGCAAAAGGCGCTACACGTCGGTTTCGACCTCATCGCGAAGAGCTTGAACGATGCGGGGCTAGACATGCGCACCGTATTGAAGCCGGAAGTGGACATCCCGTGGACGAAAGCAAGCGTCAAGGAATATCTCTTCCGGCCCATCATGCGAGCGATGACGACCAAGGCGAGTACGACTGAGCTTAGTAAAATCGGAGAGATGGACGCGGTGTGGGAAACGGTGATGCGACACCTCGGGCAGAAGTTCGGCGTGGAGTACATACCGTTTCCGTCGGAAGCGCTTGGCTATGCCGACACCGCACCATTACGAAAAGACCGACCCAAACCATGAACATCACTGTAGAAGCCGCCAACTGTCAGGGCACATGTCACACCGTCACAGATCATGTAGCCCGCAGAAACGCGGCGGGAGAACTTATCAAATTAACCTGCCGAGCGTGCGGGACACCGCACGACCTCGGCTCGAATGAACTATGAAGAAAGCAAAAACGACGTTTCCTACATTCAGGACTTCCTGCTGGAAATGCGATGTGCCACTCCGATTGCCAGCGTTCAATGTACACATCGGTTCAACCAGCTTCGCTCTTTGCCCTAAACACCTCGCAGCGTTTAGGGGGATGGCATCGAAATTCAGCACAAGTTTATGACCGACCGCCGCCGCTTCACCGGCACATGCCCGACACGTCACCACGTAATCCTCGCCTATCTATGGGAGGAGTATCCGCGTTGGGTACCGGCCCCTGAACTCATCAAGCTTGAACTCCCCTACGGCATCACAGGCAGTAGCGGCGACGTTCGCGCCCGTGAGCTGGCACGTGGCGACTGCCCCGAGAAGCTGAAAGGGAAGGTGGAGCGGGCGGAGGGGAGGGACATCGGGTTGGACAAGCGGTTTACGTATTACCGTTACAAGCCGCAGACAGCTCCCTCAGCAGTTCCCCCGAACGTGGCAGGGCCGAGGATTACACTCGATGAGGCAGCGCAGATCGGACAAGAGAACGTCGAGATGTTCGAGAATTATCAATCAAGCGCGACAGCATAGGACTGACATTCTGTGTTGTTCGACGTATCAACTAACCGAAAGGAGGTATGCAACTTCAAGGCAAGAAAATACTCGATGTGTGCTGCGGCAGCCGCATGTTCTGGTTTGATAAAAAGCACCCCGACGCGCTCTATCTCGACAATCGCACGCTTCCACCGACGTTGCAGACAAACGGGGCAACAATAACCGTAGCGCCGGATGCGGTGATGGACTTTCGCAAGTTAGAGCTGCCGGACAATCAATTTGCGCTTGTGGTCTTTGACCCACCGCACATCATCAAGCGAGGCGGTAAAAGGTCGTGGATGGCGGAGAAATATGGGGAGCTGGATAGGAAGGGTTGGCCGGAGGATATTCGCGCTGGATTGTCCGAATGCTTCCGCGTCCTCAAAGCCGGAGGCATCCTCATCTTCAAATGGAATGAGACGGATATCCTGTTACGGGAAGTGCTCGCATTGACACCGCACCGGCCGCTGTTCGGGCATCCATCCGGCAAGGCGTCAAAGACGCACTGGGTCGCCTTTATGAAGTGATACGTCGCGCAATGTATATTGTCGGCAATCAGCGGGGTTCAGATTGGAATCAATTTCGTTGGCATCCATATGTAGCGAATAAGGCGGAAGCTGCTGCGATGGTAAATGACATGCGCAGAACTTCGGCGCGGTCGGGCTGAAGGGCCCGCATCTTCAGACTGAACACAACATCAGCTACGGCTTGCCCAGGCGATACATTCTGCTGGAAGCATAACTTCTTGTTTTCAGGGAACCAGGTTGAGCCATACTGCATCGCCGCAACGACAATACCCAAACATAGGCCTTCGTCGAAGGTTGATGTGCCAGCTCGCTTGCCGCTCATTCGTTGCAAAAGTGACTCACAAGCCGGCAACAGCGTCTGCACACTCCACCGGTCTTCTTGCTGGGCTTGTACGCTTGAGGACCAACTCAGGGCTATTGCTATGGCGATTGACAATCGTGTAGGTCTGGCTACCATTTTGTCTCCTATTTGGATTCGCGATGATAGCTTAACCTGCTACCTATTTTGAGGGGAGGCTTATGAAGCTCTGGCAACTCACTCCCATGAAGGGACAGCGATCGGAGAATTGGAAGCGGTCATCGTACGATGGGTCTGATGGGCCGGTGATAGTCCGCGCGCCAGACGAAGACTCTGCGCGAGGGCGTGCTGCTTGTGCGTTTGAACAGCAAGCTGAGTCACGCAACACGCTTTTCAGTCCATGGATGATGGATACCGATACCGAGATTTCGGAATGCACCAACAGCAGCTTCCCCACGGCCGGCTCTGAACAAATTCTGCATCCGGTGTTGAAGTGCTGACCCCACAGTGACGGAACGCATGCTGACCATCATGTTCGCGAGCGACTACTAGGGTCGTGCGTCCGGACTACAAAGCCCCGCTCATCGGGGCTTCTCTCATGGTAAAATTGAGGTCTATCAGCCTAGCCCGTTCGAGTGTGCCCCTACCAGGCTAGGCGGGGGCACGTTCGAGCGAATAACGATGTGGCGAATAAACGTCACCACGAAGAGAATCGCAGGTATCTCAACAAATATAAGGCCAGTAGACCGTGTATGGACTGTGGGCTGTTTTTCCCGCCCTACGTGATGGAATTCGACCATCGCGACCCAGCCGATAAGCTCGATAAGGTCTCACGCCTTGTGCACTACAAGTTCTCTCGCATGTTAGCGGAGATCGCCAAGTGTGATTTGGTGTGTGCGAATTGCCATCGAACCCGGACTTTCAACAACAGGCCGGACATCTACGGCCTATGCACCAACGAAGAGGGTAGCAATATGAGTAGAGCACAGGAGGTCAAAGGAAAAAGTCTCAATAAATCAATGGGGTTAGAGGATCAGTTTGGGTCGGCCCCTGGGCACCATTCCTAACCATTCTCAACAAGTTAAGCTCAAGTGGGACCCT
>ERZ1292640.6-Hain-H43-02um-R1-6-length-237956-cov-9_pt2 | contig 25623 bp, 23 predicted proteins | sample MGYA00564404_ERZ1292640 | MGnify/ENA primary metagenome ERZ1292640 (study PRJEB36523, sample SAMEA6512636) | groundwater metagenome | collected 2019-01-08 | study: AquaDiva: Metagenomics assemblies of 32 groundwater samples | reverse complement strand
CAGTAAATTGTCCAAACGTCAGGGTGATGTTTCCGTAGAAGAATATATAAAAAAAGGTTATCTCAAAGAAGCCATCCTCAATTTTGCAGCTTTCCTAGGCTGGAATCCAGGTAGTGGTGAAGAAAACGAAATCTTTAGTATCTCAGAATTAGAGCAAGCTTTTACATTAGAAAAAGTTCACAAAGCTGGTGCAATTTTTAATATAGAAAAACTAGACTGGTTCAACTGGAGATGGCAAAAACGCACCTATAATCAAGAATTAGAAGCGATGGCCAAAGAAATAGATGCTCAAGTTGGGATTTCTCAACCACGCAAAGACCAGTTTGATTATAAATTTAATTCTGCAGAATCCGAAAATTTATTCTTCGAAAAGCGCGCAAAAAAACTTCTAACAATGTGCGAAAAACATATTCCAGAAGAATTCAAAACAGACGAAAAAAAGCTCCTAAAAGCCTTAATCACCGTTGAAGAAAAAGTTCTCCGCTCTCCAAAAGAAGTTTCCGAAAATATCAGATTTTATTACGACCTCCCAGAGTACGACACGAGCTTAATTCTCAATGAAAAGATGGTAGTTGATCCAACGATTGCAAAACAATCTCTCATCGCAGCTAAAGAGGCTCTCTCAAAAGAAAATTTCACCGACGACCTCAGCAAAATCCAAACTACTCTCCTCGAAGTCGCCCAAAAACTAGGTTTCAAAAACGGACAGGTTTTTTGGCCACTACGTTCAGCCTGCACCGGCCTTCAATTCTCCCCAGGTGTCTTTGAAGCAATCTGGGTACTCGGCCAAACAGAAACATTAAGAAGAATTGACGTGGCTCTAGCTAAATTGTAGACTTACCTCAGGTTTAAAAGAGTTATATGAAATTTACAGAAATACAAAGCGCATTAGAATATTTAGTAAAGAAAAGTACCTGTCTTCACTGCAAGGCAAAATATACTTTTGACGACATTCAAATTATTGCCAGCACTAAATTTGAAGGTCTATTTGAATTACGATGCTCAAAATGTGATAGCAGCAGCATAGTCACAGTATTCTTAAGCCCAACTATGGAAACCATGTCAGAAGGCGTAGACGCAATGGTAATTGGCGACAAAATTTCTAACAACGACATTCTAGATATTAAAAATTTCTTATCTGGATTTGACGGTAATTTCAAAAAACTTTTTATCAAAGAAAAATGAAAAAAATCTCTCTAGTAATTTTAGCTAGTCTACTTTTAGTTGGCTGTGGCGATTTTAAAGATGAAACCGATGCCTTCCTCAAGGACAGCAAAGAAGTTTTGGATAAAACAATAGAGACAGGCAAGGCCGTAAAAGACAAAACCGTAGAAACAGTCGGCGATATCAAAGACGCAGCAACAAAAGTTAAAGAAGCAAAAGCCGCAATCGACTCAATCTCAGAATAGTATTACCTCCTCATTCAATTAGATGAAAAATTTCCTGCGAAAAGTTTATTCGATTGCGCGTAAAAATCCAAAACGTATCGTCCTACCAGAAAGTTACGATGAGCGTATTTTAAAAGGTCTTGAAAGTATTTTAGATAAAGAATTGGCACAGCCGGTTTTGTTAGGCGATAGGGCAAAAATCAAAGCCACGGCAAAAAAATTAAAGCTAAATATCGATTGGAAAAAAGTTGAAATCATTGACCCCTCTACCAGCAAATTATCCGCAGAATATTCTAAAAAACTCTACGAATTACGCAAAGAAAAAGGAATGACTCCAAAACAAGCTTCTAAGTTGATTAAAGAAGACATCAACTATTTTGCTACCATGATGATTTATTCCGACTACGCAGACGGCATGGTTACGGGAGCCACACATCCAACTGCATATTCTATAAAACCAGCTCTACAAATAATCAAAACCAGAGAAAAATTCCACAAAGTTTCAGGAATATTTTTTATGGTTATGGGCACACGCGTATTACTTTTTGCTGATGCAGCAATCACGATCGAGCCAAATTCACACGACCTTGTAGACATAGCAATCGACACCGCCGAAACAGCCAAAAAATTTGGTATCAAGCCAAAAATCGCCCTTCTCTCATTCTCAACAAAAGGCTCCGCCGAACACCCTTTAATCGACAAAGTTCGTGAAGCAGTAGCCATGATCAAAGATGAAAGACCGGATTTAATTGTTGATGGAGAATTACAAGTCGACGCTGCACTAGTGCCACAAATTGCTGAACGCAAATGTCCAAACTCACCTATCAAGGGCGATGCCAATATTTTAATTTTCCCAGATTTAGAAACCGCCAATATTGCCTATAAATTAGTAGAAAGGTTAGCAAAGGCCAAAGCCATTGGACCTCTACTGCAGGGCTTAAAAAAGCCAATAAACAAACTTTCCCGCGGCTGCAGCTGGCAAGACGTCATGAACGTCACCGCCTTCACCGTTTGCGAATGCCAGGCCGAAGATTAATCTGTAACTAAAATAAAATGGAAGATCCAAATAATTTAAATATCCCAGCCTTTAAGCGCCGTCGCAGCATTATGGCGCAGGAAAAAAAGACTAATTTTGAACCATCAACAACTCTGCCTAAAAAAGTTCGAGTTAAAAAAACTGTCACAACAATACGTAAACGCGCAACAAAAAAACAGCTACCAGAATACAGACCATACAGCTCAAGTTTCAATTCAAACGGCAAAATCCCAACCATCGAAGAGCTCTCTATTAAACCAACAACTACTACAAACAACTTTTTCAGCAGTCCATTTATTCCAGAGCCAGCAAAATCATCAAAGGTTCTAAGAGAAATGAAAAAATGTGGCATTTGTGAAGGTTACTATGACAAAATCGAAGTGGCAATAATTAGAGTAACAAGCGCAATAAGAGTCGGCGACAATATAATTTTTGAAAAAAACGACGGCTTATTCGAACAAAAAATAGATTCCATGCAAATCGATCGCCACGATGTACAACTCGCCACGACCGGCAGTGAAATAGGGCTTAAAGTAGAGATAAAACCAGTAGTCGGCTCAACAGTTTATAAAGTTATTTAATGCAAATTCTAGTCATAAATTCAGGATCTTCTTCTATCAAAGCCAGCTTGTTTGAGAATAAAAAAGGCAAATTGGTAGAATTATGGAATACCTTAATTGAAGGAATAAATCTGCCAAAAAGTAAGATCAAAAATCACGAAGAAGGGGTGCAATTCCTGGTCAAAAATCTTTTAGAATCAGGGATAATTCAAGATCTAACAGAGATAACAACCGTCGCCCATCGCGTCGTACACGGTGGCGAAAAATATAACCAAGCAGTAAAAATCGACAACAAAGTCTTAAAAGATATTAAAGAACTCTGCAAATTAGCTCCCCTACACAATCCAGCAAATCTCCAGGGAATTATTGCAACTAAAAAACTTCTACCAAAAGCCAAGCAAGTTGCAGTTTTTGACACGGCTTTTTATCAGACTCTAGAGCCAAAAGCCTACCTTTACGGCCTGCCATTAGAATTCTACAAAAAACATAAAATACGCAAATACGGCTTCCACGGCACTAGTCACAAATACATCACGAGTCGACTAATCAAATTCTCAAAAAAGAATTCTAAAATTGTGTCCTGTCATCTGGGCAACGGCTCATCAATCACCGCTAGTATCAATGGCAAAGCGATAGAAACTAGCATGGGCTTCACGCCTCTCGAAGGACTAATTATGGGAACCAGATGCGGCACAATCGACCCAGCCATCCCCCTTCAACTGCAACAAATTCTCAAAAAATCAGTCTCAGAAATCGAACATATTTTAAACTTCAAATCAGGACTTCTGGGCTTATCACAGACAAGTTCAGACCTTCGTCTAATCTACCAAAAAAGTCTCAAAGGCGACAAACAATGCCAGCTAACAATGGAGATTTTATCTTATCAAATAGCCAAAATAATCGGTTCATATGCAGCCGCAATGAATGGCGTAGACTCTATAATTTTTACCGGAGGAATCGGCGAAAGAGCCTTTTATATCCGCTCAAACGCAATTAAATACTTGGAATATCTGGGTTTTAAAATGGACGAAGCAAAAAACAAAAAAGCCGTTAAGGAAAGCCAAGAAGTCATCGAGATATCAAAGAAAAATTCAACAAAAAAGATCTTTGTAATTGGAACAAACGAAGCCCTGCAAATTGCAAATGAAGCAATAGCTGGACTTTTTTAACCACCTGTTGTAAAATCTGCACCAGTAAAAATTTTAAATTATGGCTTTAAAAGCAAATTACGAATTCCTTTTTGTAGGCAAAGACGAAAACAGTTTTCTAGAAAATTATGCCTACGACCTTTACCAGCAATTTGGAGATAAGAGTGGAGAGGTTTTTATCAATTTAGAAATTCAAAATAACCCGGTAGATGCAGAAGAAATCGCCGCGGCTATCTTTGAAACAATGCAAAAAGTCTTTTTTGAAGACGTTGGACGCGATGCCTATACACGTTTTGAGGTGGCCCTAAAGGCCGTAAATACAGCTTTAGCTCAATTTAAAACCCAAAAATCATCTGGTTACATTGGTAATTTGAACGTTGTAATAGCAGCTATTGTGGATGATGAACTGCTCCTTACTCAATCTGGAGAAGCAGAGGCTTATCTGATTCGCAAAAGATATGTCAGTATAGTAAGTGAAGGTTTAAATGAAGATGCCTCTGGAGACGACGTTTTTGCAAGTATTGCAAGCGGCAAAATCGAGGTTGGAGACACTGTATTATTTGCGACTACAAGATTAGTCAGATATTTAAGCAAAAATGATTTAGCGGAATGTGTACATCGTCGTGATATTTCTGAATCACTTGCCGATTTAAGAGATAGGATTTCCGCAGAAATTTTGGGTAGAGTTGGTCTTACAGCAATTGGATTCACTCAGGTTAGTCACTCCGAATTAGCAGCTTTAGATGACGAACTCGATAGATCTGAAATCTCAAGTTTAGAATCAGACGGCGCTAACGTTTCCAGCAAAAAATCAAGTTTGACCGGTAAATTTTTTACAGCAATCAAAAATTATAAAGATAAGAAATCAAGAGTTTGGTCTGGAGATTCAGATTCCAGTGGCTCTAGAGGAGGCGGTGGACCATCTTGGTATAGCAATATTTTTGGTGGAGGAATTGGCAAGAATAAAGTTTTAATTTTACTAGTAGGAGTGATCTTACTTCTTGGTGTTATCATTCTTTTTGCTAGCAGTAACAGAGCAGAAAAAGCAAAATTAGAAGAATTAAATCAAACTTTAGAAACAGTAAAAGACAAAATTTCTGAAGCTGAAACTAAAGGATCTTACGACAAGGAACAATCCAAACAAATCCTAGATAAGGCTTACGTAGAAGCAAAAGGTGTTTTAGACTCAGGGTATTTTAGAGAAAAAGCTACCATGTATTTATTACAAATCGAAGAAACTCGCGACAAACTAGATAACCTAAAGAGAATCGAAAATCCAAAAGTTGTAGCTGACCTTACAGCAAAAAGATCAGATGTAAGCGCAATTGGTTTCGCGAACGTTGGAGATAAAGTTTACATCTATGAATACAATGCTCTCTATGAATTAGTTTTAGACCAATTGCAAGATCCAGTAACTATTGATGATAAAGAACAGGTAGTTGCGGCTACAGGATTTGATGACAGAGGTTCAGTAGTTTTCTTAACTAAATCTGGCAAATTGATTGAGTATAGAGAAGGCACAGTTTCATTTATGGACAGCGAAGAAGGTGGATTCAAACAAGCAAATTCTATTACTGACTGGGGCAACAAAATTTATTTATTGGATGCAAGTGGTGGCCAGATTTGGAGATATGCTTACAAAGCTTCTTTAAACAAATTTGGAGCAGCTGAGGGATACATTACAGACAAAACCGACATTGCCAAAGCTGTAGACGTGGCTATTGACGCCAGTGTTTATGTACTAAGTAGTGGTGGTGATATATTGAAGTTTTATGGTGGCTCAAAGGCAGAATTCTTTATTAATAATCCTCCTTTTGTAAACCTACAAAATCCAATAGTGATTCATACAGATGAAAAACTGGACAATGTTTACGTTGTGGATGGTAAAGAGTCTAGAGTTTTGGTCTTCCAAAAAGATGCCCAGAGCGGAAACGTGACTTACAAAGAACAATATCTCTTCCCAACGGCTGGCGAAATTAGAGATGTATATGTAAATCCAGACTCAAAGAAACTATACATTTTGACACCTAGTAAAGTATTAGAAGTGGATATTTAGTATTCTTGACTTCCAGAGCCCTTCCCTATACAATCACCGAGCCTAAAAAAGCCACAAAAGGCCGATCAAAGGCAAACTAAACAAGACTTATTTTTTTCTTAATAATATGCTCGAAAAACTCAAAAAACGTGCCAGACTAAAGACTCATGGTTTTAGACAAAGAAGCGCTACTGTACTAAGTGCAAGACGTGCAAAAGGTAGAAAACAATTAACTGTTTCTATCCCAAAAAAGAAATAATGATTGCCACAAAATTCCGCACTCCCAGGGAAAAGATAGACTATATCTTAAATAAAGGCTCAAGCTTGATTTCCAGGTTTTTTATCGTGAGATATGAGCAAAACGACCTAAAGCATTCACGCTACAGAGTAATAGTAAGCCGAAAAATTGATCCAAAAGCTGTCGGCAGAAATCGCTTACGCCGCCAAATCTACGAAGCAATCAGACTGATTCCGTCCAACTCTAAAGACAACTCCGCAAACGACTCCACGGCAACAAAAAATTACGACATTATATTCATCCCAAAAAAAAAGATCTCCGAATCATCCTATCAAGAGATCTCAACCGACCTAAACAACCTCAAACTAAACTAAAATTATGGAAAAATTCAACCAAATTCTACGTAACGTTCTGATCTTTTTAGTAATTTATATCGGCATCAGCTACGTTTTCCAAAGCTGCCAGGGCAAGGATGACCCAATGCTAAACTCCGGCAACCTTTATTTTGCCACATCAGATACAGAATACAGCCGCCGTGAAGTTGTAACCGTGGCAATAGCTAACGACACAAAGGACACTATCACAATCCCAAATCAATGTCCTGGTGAACCATTCGACGTTTACCGTTTTGAAAATAATGAATGGGTACAAAAAATTTCAACACCAGCCTTACATTGCGAAGAATCAAAAGAAATAATTCTAGCCCCGGGACAAAAGACTTCAATTACTTACGACAACTGGAATAATGCACTTTTTGCAGAGATGGGTAAGTTTAAAATAGAATACAAAACAACTTTCAACGGTGCAGAAAAAACCTTCACAACCAGCGAATTCCTAGTTAGCAAAGAAGGCATTTTTAGACAAATTTGGATAGAAGCATTTTACCGCCCTATCTATAACGGTCTGATCTTTTTTGCCTCTATCATGCCAAATAATAACCTTGGCCTTGCTATCATTCTTTTAACAATTGTAATTCGTACACTTCTACTTCTTCCTTCCCACAAAGCGATGAAAGCTCAAAGAAGAATGCAGGAAGTTCAACCACGTCTCAATAAAATCAAAGAAAAACACAAGGGTGACCAACAGCGTATCGCCATGGAAACTATGGCTCTTTGGAAAGAAGCGAAAATCAGCCCATTCAGCAGCTGCCTGCCATTGATTCTACAGTTACCATTCTTGATAGCACTTTTCCAGGTAATTCAAAGTGGTCTAAATCCTGATAACGCTTACCTGCTTTACGCAGATTACGGATTAGCAATAAACAACATTGAGATTAATTTCTTCGGACTTCTTGACCTTACAAAAGTAGACAGATACGCCCTACCAATCATCACCGGTGCACTACAATTTGTTCAGATGAAGTTGAGCATGACATTCAAGAATAAAAAAGACGAAGCCAACGGCGTAAAACAAGAAAAGAACGAAATGACAGCTGCGACAAACATGATGATCTATATCCTACCGGTAATGAGTTCAGTATTTACAGCAGTATTACCAGCCGGTGTGGGTCTATACTGGGCGACTTCTACGATTTATGGTATCGTGCAACAGCTTTTTATCAATCGAGACAAGGGCAGCACGGACCATCACAAAGATGAACCTAGCGTAAAGGTGATTGAGCCTTCTGCAACTAAAAACTAATATTCTCTAACTTATAAATATGGATATAGAAGATCTTTTAAAAGATACTCTAGAAAATCTACTGAATAGACTTGGTGTAGGCTACGAAAAAATCCTGATCAACGAAGACGAAAAGGATAGCTACAGCATCAATATTAAAAGCGAAGAACAGAGCTTGTTAATCGGCTTTCATGGTGAAAACATTCAGGCCCTACAACATATTTTAAAAGTGCTTTGCTGGAAAAAAGCAGGCAACGAACAATTCAACATTCTGCTAGACATCGACGACTATCGCAAACGTCAGGAAGATAATGTTTTGAGCCTCGCTCAGCGCAAAGTCGAGATGCTAAGACGTAGCGGCAGACCACAAACTCTACCTCCAATGTCAGCATATTTCCGTCGAAAAATTCACCTTTACTGCATGGGAGCTGGTTTTGATGATATCGAAACTCTCAGCCAGGGCGAGGGCGATAACCGCCGCGTAATTCTAAAATTAAAGTCGTAAACTTAACTAATCCCCCACTTTATGAGTAACAAAAAGTTCACATTGATGTTACTCATTCCTATGATCCTAAGTTCTACCCTAACGGCTTTTGCCGAGAACTTTTCTGATGTCAAAACCGGCAACAAATATTTTGTCTCTGTAAATTATCTCAAAGAATTTGGCTTTGTAACCGGTTATGAAGATAACTCTTTTAAGCCTAGTCAGAATGTAGTGCGCGCCGAAGCCCTAAAAATGATCATGGGCGCAAGCAGCGTAATTCCAGCAGCAGTCACCACAGACACCACTACCATTTTTACAGATGTGCCTCAAGACGCCTGGTACAAAAACTACTTAGCTGAAGCTTTAAATTTAGGCATTATAAATAACGAAAACACAAATTTTAGACCTGGAGACGTCATCAATCTAGCCGAATCTCTAAAGATGTATTTCAACACTCTTGGAGACATTGATTATCAGGCAAATGGCGATACAACTTTTGAAGACACACCAAACGACGCTTGGTTCAAGGCTTATACAAGCTACGCCGGCGCAAAAGGCCTCATCAACATCTACAACAACAATACGATAAATCCAAATCAGGATATGACTCGCGGCTATTTAGCAGAAATTATTTACCGCCAGATCAAAACCCGTGAAGGATATAATTTTGGTAAAGCTACTTACTATTTTGGAATTCCGGGCAAAGCCAACGATTCTTATGATCAGAGTTTAATGGTTACAGCACACAAAACACTACCGATGGGCACTATTGTTGAAGTCACAAACATGTCTACAGGCAAGTCTATAAACGTAAAAGTAACTGACCGTGGACCTTTTGGTCCGGGTAGAGTGCTAGATCTATCTAATAATGCATTTTCGGCCCTTGGAGACTTGAGTGCCGGAGTAATGACTGTACAATACAAAGTGCTATAAAGTCATCGCTAACCTAAAATTTGTATGCCGGTTGTCGACTACCTATACCAAAACAAGAAATTCCGCAGTAAAGAAACTTTTAAAACTGAAGTTAACAGAGTAATACAATCTCTAGTCATAACTCTTACCGTCTTAATAGTTTTACTGGGCGCAGTATTTTTGGGTATCACCAGCGAAAATGCTCAAAAGGGTTATGCTCTCAAACAAGCCAAACTTCTCAATGATGAATTAAAAAGTGAGAATTCTGATCTAAGCACAAAAGTTAATGAATCCACAACTTTCGCAAAAGTCGAAGAAAACCCAAAACTAGACAAAATGACCGCAACAGAGGCAAAAACCTACATCACAGAAGAAGATAATCTTGTTAATTAAGCTTATTGACTTTAATCAAGCAACCCCTATACTAGCTTTTGCATTTTTGCAAACATGGCGCCATCGTCTAATGGTTAGGACAGCGGATTTTCAATCCGTCAATAGGAGTTCGATTCTCCTTGGCGCTACCACAGAGCACAAAGTGCTCCGTCCCCTTGAGCTGAGCATAGCGAAGCTCTATTTTCTTTTGTTTGAATAAGCTAAAATTCACCCTGCAATAACCTATCTATATGAGAAAAATATTTGTTTTTTTACTAGCGCTATTAATTCTCACTACTAACCTTCAGGCCCTAGCTGTAACTACTGAAACTACAGTTTTAACTAAAGAAGAATTAAACAAAACTATCAAAGACGGCATCACCTGGCTACTTAATGCTCAAGAATCAGACGGGCATTTTCGTTATGAATACAGCCCATTTTGGGACCGCTACACCGATGACGACAACATAGTCAGACAGGCAGGAGCATTCTATATAATTGGGGAAGCCGCCCGCAAAGACACTCAAAAACTATATGCCCTACAGCCAGCTTTGGAAAAAGCCGCCGCCTATCTTGATAGCAAAAGTATAAATGGCAGTTTCAACTCAAAGAGCTTCCGTTGCGTATATAAATCCGAAAAAGTCTGCACACTTGGCGGCACCAGCCTTGCCTTACTTGGACTTTTAGATCTCGTGGAAGCCTATCCAAAAACTGCCAGCAAGTACCAGAAATCAATTGAAAACTACAAAAACTATTTGCTTGCAATGAAAAAATCCGACGAAGGGTTCAGAGATGCTTTTTACTTAGACCGCGAACAAAAAACTAATGAATCTTCATTCTCCAACGGTGAAGCATTTTTGGCTTTAGTTAGATATTATAAATATAAACCGGACACAGAATTAAAAACTCTAATCGAAGAAAGTTTCGACTATTTTGACGAAACCTATCGCAAAGACTGGGATTCCAATTTTTACCTTTGGGGAATGGCCGCACTAAAAGACTGGTACCAAATTTTCCCTAAAGAAGAACATTACAATTTCACAAAAGAATACACCGACTGGAGAATTAGTGAGCAAGAAGTAAACAAAACCAGCCCACACAACAGATGTGCATACATAGAAGGCGTAACTAGTGCCTATTCAATTCTAGCTGACGACAAAGATCAAAAAAAATACCTGGAAGAAATTAATTTCTGGCTTACAAAAAGTCGCACTCTACAACTAAGCAAAAGCAATTTCATCCGCATTAGCTTCTCGGATGGTGAATTAAAAATATTAAGAGCAAAAGAAACCTCAAGATCTCTAGGAGGTTTTTTAACCAGCCCGAGTGAACCTTTCCAGAGAATAGATTTCACCCAACATTGCGTCAGCAGCTATCTGCAAAAATTAACAGACATCGACAAACAAACCCTGTAGAATACCGCCATGTCATGGACAGTAAAAAAATCCAAAGTTCTACTAAAAACCGCATTTTTTAATGTAGTTCAAGAAGAATGCCTCAAACCAAAAAGCAAAAAACCTTTTAACTACTACACCCTAGAGAAGTCCAACGCCGCCGTCATCATGGCTTTTACTTCTGACAAAAAACTAATCTTAATCAATCAATATCGCCACCCAGTTAAATCAAGAGACTATGAATTGCCAGCAGGATATGTAGAGGATTATGAAAAAAATTCCAAACTAGGAGCCGCCAGAGAATTGCTGGAAGAAACAGGCTACAAATGCAAAACACTTAAGAAAATTGGCTCAGCCTACACCAGTGCGGGTCTTATGAATAGCAAAGTAGACTTCTTTATTGGATTTGACGCAAAAAAAGTTGCCGAGCAAAAATTAGACGAAAATGAAGATTTAGATGTATATTTAACAACCACCGACAAAGCCATGGAACTGCTACAAAAAGGCAAAATCAAAGATTTGGGTTCAGTTGCTGGGATGTTAATGTTAAAAGATTATCTGGCAAATTCATGAAAGAAAAATTAATGCGAGAAATTTATTTAGATCACGCCGCAACAACCTATTTGGATCCAATGGTTTTGGAGGCCATGCTTCCTTATTTTCAAGAAGAATACGGCAACCCAGAATCTCTGCATCAAAAAGGCCAAAACGCTCGCGTAGCCTTAGATCAGGCTCGCAGCACTATTGCCCAATTATTAAACTGCCAATCCAACGAAATCATTTTTACCAGCGGTGGCACTGAATCAAACAACCTCGCAATTCTTGGAATAGCTCAAGCGAGCAAAGGCAAACATATTATTATCTCCGCCATCGAACATTCTTCGATTTTTGAACCCTGTAAATTTTTAGAAAAAAACGGCTACGAAATCACAATTTTACCAACAGACAAAGAAGGATTTATTAATCTGGAAGAACTGAAAAACGCCATTCGCCCAGACACTATTTTAGTTTCCATCATCTATGCAAATAACGAAATTGGCACTATTCAAGATATTAAAAAAATTGGAGAAATTTGCCGCGCAAACAAAGTTCCTTTTCATACCGATGCCTGCCAGGCTACTGGTGTAGAAAATATCAACGTCGAAGAACTAAACATCGATTTAATGACTCTCAATGCCAGTAAAATCTATGGTCCAAAAGGCGTGGGGGCTCTCTATATAAATCAATCAGTAAACATCAAAACTATCCAATTTGGTGGCGGCCAGGAAAACAACCTCCGCTCAGGCACTCACAACACCACAGGCATCATCGGCCTCGCAAAAGCCCTAGAGCTAAGCCAAAAAAACCGCAATCAAGAAAACCAACGTCTCACAAAACTCCGCGATCAACTCATCGATAATATTCTCAAGCTAGTCCCCCATTCTCAACTAAACGGCCCACGCCAAAACCGCCTCGCCAACAACATAAACCTTAGCTTCCAAGGAGTAAGGGGAGAAGAATTACTATTACATTTAGACAATCTTGGCATTTACATAAGCACTGGTTCGGCATGTCAGGCACGAAGCGCAAAATCCTCAAGTGTTCTCAAAGCTCTAGGCTTGAAACGGGATTTAATAGATAGCACCATCCGCATAAGTTTAGGCAAAAAAAACACCGACTCAGACATTGACTACTTAATTGAAATATTACCGGATCTAATTAGCAAGTTAAGAAAGAGAGGCTAGACCTCAATCCCCTAGCCAACATTTTGCCAGTAAAGGCTTGCAACAAGCAAAAAACAGTCTTCACACGAATCACAAATCCACCCCGACACACTGTCAACGCCATTTGAGAATTTCTGCTTTTCAGTTTCAGGACCCCCTGCTAAAATTCTAATTACCCTACTAGATATAGTGAACTTTTTTCCGCGACCCCTACTATATATAGTGGCCACTCAATTTCCCTTCATCCTTGTGAAAAACCTATTTCACGTCCCTCATCCTAGTCCTTAACACAAAAGCCCATGTCTCCTCTCATCAAGAAAATCCGAAAAAGAAACAATGAAATTGCCGACTTCAGCCAAGAAAAAATCGCTGAAGCAATTTGGAAAGCTGCCGAATCAGTTGGTGGCACAAACCCAGAAATGGCAAAACAAATTGCTAACCAGGTAACTGCCGTCCTAGAAGTTTTCTTCAAAGACGAAAGCAATATACCTAACGTTGAGCAAATTCAGGACTTGGTGGAAAAGATTTTGATTGAGGGTGGACATGCAAAAACTGCTAAGGCCTACATTCTATACAGAGCTGAGCACAAACACATTCGCAGCAAGCAGGAAGAAGTTCTAAACGGAGCAACAACTAAATTACCTTTTAGCATCAACGCTCTTAAGGTTCTTGCAGGGCGTTATTTAATGAGAGACGACAACGGACAGGTTTGTGAAAATCCGGAAGGAATGTTTGATCGTGTTGCCAAAGCTACCGCACAAGTAGAAGAAAAATATGGCGCAGACGCAGAAACAATTGCAAATTACGCAGAAGAATTTAGAAAATCTTTATATAACTTTGAATTTATCCCAGCAGGCCGTACATTGGCTAACGCTGGAGGTAAAACAAGACTTGTATCCAACTGTATCGTGCTTCATTTCAATGACAGCATGGATGGAATTTTCAGCACTCTTAGAGATGCTGCCTTACTTCAACAGGCCGGTTCTGGTCTTGGTTTCGCTTGGCACTTACTTCGCCCAGCAGGAACTCGCACTACTAAAACACAAGGTACAGCTTCAGGCCCAGTTTCATTCTTAAAAGCATTCAATGAATCTTTTGGTGTAATCAAACAACAGGGTCGTCACGGAGCTAATATGGGTGTAATGAGAGTAGATCATCCAGATATTTTAGAATTTATTGAATCAAAATGGGAAGAAGGTTCTATCTGTAATTTCAACATCTCAGTAGCTCTTACAGATGAATTCATGGAAAAAGTAAGAAGTGGCTCAAAAGAACCTTGGTTATGTGACTGGAAAGGACAAAAAATGAAACCACGCCGTGTTATAAGAAATAAACGTGGAGCTTACGTTGACGCTATCGAAGAAACAATGACTGCCCCAGAATTAATGGATCGCATTATCAATGCTGCCTGGAGAAATGGCGAACCTGGAGTTTTATTTCCAGATGCTGCCAACGCTGCAAACCCAGTACCAGGTTTAGGCAGACTAGAAGCCACAAATCCATGTGGAGAACAATGGTTACATGACGGCGACGTTTGTAATCTTGGTTCAATCAATTTAGCAAAATTTGTTAAGAATGGAGAAATCAACGAAGAACATTTACGATATATTACGGGTTTAGCTGTAAGACTATTGGACAACGTAATCGACCTTTCAGACTTCCCAGTAGAAAAAGTGAATCAAACTTTCCGCAACAACCGTCGTGTCGGACTTGGAATTATGGGTTTTGCAGATATGCTCTATCAAATGAGAGTTCCATATAATTCCGAACAAGGTTTCGCTACAGCTCGAAGAGCAATGCAAATTGTTAACAGCGCTGCACACGAATATTCTGTAAAATTGGCTGAACAAAAAGGAGCTTTCCCAAATTGGGAACTTAGCATCTTTGGACCAACTGGCAAAAACATCAAGAGAAGAAATTCTAATCTAACAACCGTAGCTCCAACAGGCTCAATTTCAATGCTACTTGATTGCAGCTCAGGTGTAGAACCATTCTTTGCTCTTTCTTACTACAAAGAAGTTATGGGCGGTCAAAAATTGGCTTACATCAATCCATTCCTTGAAGCAGAATTAAAGAGATTAAATTTAGACACAGACGACATCATCAGAGAAATCGAAAAAGCAGGCACAATCCAGCACATCGCTGAAATCCCAGAAGAAACTAGAAGAGTTTTTGTAACAGCTATGGATATCGGCGCCGAGGATCACATCCGCATGCAAGCTGCTTTTCAGGAACACGTAGAAAATAGCATCAGCAAAACTGTTAACTTCCCAAATAGCGCAACTCGTGAAGACGTACTAAAAGGTTATTTACTAGCTTGGGAATTAAGATTAAAAGGTTGTACAGTTTATCGCGATGGCAGCCGTCAAGAACAGGTTCTAAACTTAAATGGCGAAGCTAAAAAAGCTGATAGCGTAGCATCCCCTGTGGAACAGAATGAAGTTCAAGCTCCAGCAGTAACAGGTGTAAAAAGTGCACCGACTCAAACTTCTGCAAGTTTTGAAGAAGTCACTCCCCCACCAGTTGCGGCCGTAGCTACTCCATCAATGAACATTCGCGAACAAGTTTCTTTAACTAAAAAAGAAATCATTGCATCTAAAAAATGCCCTGAATGTTCTTGTGATATCCAGATCGCTGAAGGCTGCATGCTTTGCTTAAGCTGTGGGTTTTCTGTATGCTCTGCATAATCAAGAAAAACGGTTGACATTTTATCAAAATATTATCTATAATTAGAGGCTCTTAAATTCTAACGAATTAAACCTCTAATGGCAGACCTTAATAGCAGCAAATCAGAAATGTTAGAAACAGAAGATGGATACCCCGCAGATCGGGATAGTCGTGACGTCGGCAGAGAAGATAGTGATTCTGCTGACAAAAAAAATCAAAAACCTGAATTCGACAGGGAATTTCTAAAAAAACTTTCTGCCCAGGAAATCAAGGATTTGGAATCAAGACACACCAGCATAGAAACCCTCGCTACCGAAAAAATGCGCCTTCAAAGAGCAGCAGAAACTGAGCTCGAAGGTCTCGTTAATAGTAGCGTTGTTAAAATAGACAAAGCCGAACACGAAAGTTTCAAAACTAGAATAAGCGAAACCGAAAGTCCAGATAAATTAGAAGACATCATCAAGGAAATCAACGAACTTCCTAGCAAAAAAGCTCAAGAAGCAAAAGATAAAAAAGAGGAAGAAATCCTGGACATGGATAGTCCGGAAATCAAGAAAGAACTTGCCGGAGTCAAGGACCTGTTGGAAAAGCCCCAAACCGTAGCATATCTTGGTAAAAAACAAGCCAATACCGATTCAAAAGAAGACGATTCTTTTTATAAATGGTTTGAAGAATCATTAGCCCAGCAACCAAGTATAGCTAAAGCAAAAGCCCTAAAAAGAGATTTAAGGGAGCACAGCTCAAATGGTATAAAACCTCGTAAAGAATTTTTCCTTAGCGAAATTTCACTAAGGCTTAAAAAATATGGCGTCCCTCTTGATCAAGCAAAGTATCTCGCCGAAGAAGGTCTAAAAGAGAGAAAAGTATTCATGGAAACCATCAAAACAATGGAAGTCTTTTTTAGAAACAGAAAAGACCTCGGTTTTTATTCTAAAGAATTTGCCAACAAGACAATTGCTGAAGCCCTAAAATCTTCAAGCCCAGAAGAATCCAAAGCAATGTCAGACAGGCTTACTGCAATAGGTCGCAAAGAATCTACAGGTTTCCTAAAACTCAACAATTCCACAATAGAAATTGGCGGACACACTATAAAAAAAGTTAGTGATAGATCAAAAAAGCACCTACTGGATTATTACAAAGATGCCTCTTTGGAAGATAGAGAAATCATGGACTGGGAAGCCATCGTAAAAAACGAAGGAGACTTGGCTACAGAATTGGAAGGAATTTATGAAGAACATCCAGATCTGTTAAAATTGGCTTTGGAGAGCTTTAAAAGTATGGACTTCATAGAAAAAAAGGCCTCTCTAGAAAAGCACCAAAAATTAGTTGAATCCACCGAAGAAAATGAAGAAAAAGAACGCGAACTGATTATAGCCGCAGCCACGGCCAAGATAAATGATGCCGCCGAAAACAACATTATTGCTCCAGGCGAAGACAAAACTCAGGGACGCTATATCGAATTCTTTGAAACTCCAGAAAATTTCAAAAATAAAAGTACTGGTGAAGAAAACGACACTAAGGAAATGAAAAAAGCCTACGATAATTTGGTTAGTTCAACACCAGATGAAAAGAATAAAAATCTCGCTGCTTACGCCGTCCGCCGCAAAAAATTCCAACAAGATTTGGATACATTAGAAGAATCTCATCCGGGAATGTCAGAAGAAGATTTGGAAGACTGGAGAGAACCTTATGACAACGAAGGCTGGACACGTCGTGAAGCGATACAGAATGAACTTTCTCTAGAAATTGGGAAGAAAGAAGCTAAACAAACTGAGAATAAAGACCTTGCCGCTAAAATGGGCATTGCCGATGCTGAAGCCGCAAATGACAACAAGGAATCCGAAGAAGAAGAGCCACTCACCCTCGATGAAATTAAAGAAGAAGCTCAAGATTATCTGGCAGAAAAACAATATGGCGAAGGTTTGCAGTTTATTCTAAGAAAAAACAAACTTCTACCAAAAGAAGATAAAGACCACCAGGATCTAAAAGATTTCATAAAAGTTTTTGCAACCTTGATTGGTATGTTTGGCACAGGCGAAGCCGCAGAAGAAAAGATGGCAAAACAAGCGGAAGAAAATGTAGAAGAAGCAACCAAGAGCCATGAAGTTAGTGAAGACCTTGATATAATTCAGCTTGAGAATATAAATGTCCAAGGAGCCGCCCAAAGCGAAAAACGCCACGAAGGAAAAGTTGAAACAGTAGAAGACGCCCACGAAAGAGCAGAAAGAGAATCTCTAGAAGGCGAAGCCGATGATTCTATCCAAGCAGACATAATAAGAAACTTCTACGAAGAGTCTGATTTCGTACTCGATGCCGAAGAAGGCAAGGGTCAGGAAGTTAGAGAAATTGATCTTGATAAAGGTCTTGATGAAGAAGAAATCGCACCGGTAACAGAAGCAACTTTTGGAGATCAACCTAAATTAGACCTCAATAAAGGTATGGTAGAAGTTGAATTGGTTGGAGCAAACGGAGAAAAATTAAAGACCGACAGAGCTGAAGGACTACAGGTAGCAAAACAAGAAGAAGCAGCCGAAAAAGTTAAAGAAATAGCTGACAAAAAACAAGAAGGAAAAGCGGTACTTGGCCAGGTAGGTGGTAAATTATACAGTCTTGCCGAAGAAATGGCCGCAATACGCCAAAAACAAGGCATCACCGAAGAAATCGTCGACGAACGTACGCATAAAAAACTACAGAGTCGCGCTGGCTAGAATTAATGGATTTCACCACTGTTAGTTTTACTTCTGTAATTCTGCGTGCTATTCTTCAGCACAATTCTCACCTCTATATTCTCTATGGTTATCCCTATAATTGCTCTGATAATTTTTGGTAGTCTTAGTATTTTTATGGCGATTTCTTTTAGCATCGCTATTTTTGGTGGCGGACCTTTTATACCCACTCCAATCCGCGCCGTACACAAAGTTTTAAAAGCTGCAGGTATTAAGAAAGGCGACCGCGTTTACGATATTGGCGCTGGAGATGGCCGTTTTATTCACTTTGCCGCAAAGGATTACGGAGCAAAAAGCACAGGTTTTGAAATGGACCCTTTCGTATATTTTTTAGCAAAACTTCGCCAATGGTTTTGGGGATGGAAAGGCACTATGATTAGATCAAATTTCCAAAGACACAACTTTAAAGACGCTGACGTAATTGTCTGCTATATGATGCCAAATACTCTCGCACAATATCAAAAGAAATTCGATAAAGAATTACGCAAAGGCACAAAATTCGTCTCCTACGGTTTCCACGTCGGCACCTGGACCCCACTAAAAAAAATCCCCCGCGACGACAAAGTCGGGACTATCTGGATCTATAAGGTCTAAGACTCTAATCTGTAAAATCCTCCCTAGGGAGAAACCACATCTGTAAAAACTCTCCCTGGGGAGAGCGGAGCACACCCTTCTTAGGGAGTACATGTTTTTTCTACGAATCTGTACGTACATCATCCGTACAATTTTCAGAAAATAACTATATACCCCCAAGGCTATTTTCAGACAACCCCAGAAAACCTGATCAACAAATTTTCAGTGACCATTATCCGCTGATCTCCCATCTGCCAATTCCCCTTCATGAAAATCACCTCCCGCCACTTCCTCCCTCTTCCAATTCTTCAACAAAAACCAAAAAACAACCAAATAATATCCAAGACTAAAGTACCAATCAAACCAACTAATATCTAAGGCGGCAAAGGGCAAACTCGCCATTCCATGCACCAAAAAAATCACAATTTGAAGCAGAATATTGCTGACGAATCCAAAAATCAAACCACCAAAAGCAAAAAGCGGATACAAACAAATCGCAATAAAACCAAGCAACATAATCCAGGGAATAAACGGCAAAACCAAAAAATTACCAACCGGCGAGATCACACTAAGCCTCTCAAAATCAACTAAAATAATCGGTAAAACCAAAATTTGAGCAGCAAAGGTCATGACTAAAGATTCCCTCAAACAAAACTTCTTAGGAATAAACCTAAAATATTTTTCGAGAATTTCACTAAACAAAATAATCCCCATCGTTGCCAATAACGACATCTGAAAACCCACATCGTCAATAATAAAACTTGGATCAAAAAGATTCATCACAAAAGCAGACAAAAACAAAGCCATCAAAGCAAAATACTTGCGACCAAAAAATACTGCCAAACTGGCAACACCTCCCATAATCGCTGCACGCACTACCGAAGCCGTAAAACCAACAACACAAACAAAACAAAATATACTAAAAATAACCGCCGCCACTCGACTCCGCCGAGGTAAAAAAGCAAACATGGAATTCGCAATCGCAATAATTAAACTAATATTATACCCCGAAACCGCAACTATATGAGTAAGCCCAACCGTATTAAAATCCTCCTGCAAAGCCGGTGAAATACTGTCCTGACCACCAAGCAAAATCCCCGAAACAAGTCCTCCCGCATCACCCACAAAAATTCTCCCAACAATCCCCTCAAAATATCCTCTAATCCCCTGCGCAAATCTAAAAAATGCAGAATCTGAAATCGCCGTAAAACCTTGTCCATCACTAAAATAAAAACGCAAAAAACCACAAATAAAAGCTAGGAATAAACTAAAATAGAAATTTGAATAGTCAAAAAATTCCGCCAAACCCCCGCCAAGGCGGGTGGCTAACTTTCTCAAACAATAAAATCCGGCCACCAGACTCAAAAAAATCTTCAAAAATTCCTTCTCCAAAAAGTAGTGCGCCGAGATTATCCCGAGTAAAAAACCGCAAATTATTATCAAAAAATATTTAGACTTATCCATAAAAATTTTAAATATCAAAAAACTCTAACATAAACTTATTAAATTTTTATTAAATAATTGTTAAATCCTCAAAAAATCAGTACTATAAACGAGCTATAAAACTATGAAAAAGTTATTACAAAAATTAGTACTTTTAGTAACAGTGTTCAGCGTCATCGGGCAAACAGCATTAGCCGAAGGATTCAAAGATTTAAACACAACTCACGCCAACTATAACGCCATAATTTACCTGCAAAATGAGGGTATTTTGAATGGCTATCCGGATGGAACCTTTAAACCAGACAAAAGCGTCAATCGCGCTGAATTTCTCAAGATAATTCTCGAGGGATCTAATATCTCCACCGACACCGAGATACCGGCCCCTTTTGCTGACATCGATCAGACAGCTTGGTATGGACCTTACGTTAATAAAGCTTTTGATGAAGGCTGGATCAATGGTTACCCAGATGGGACTTTTGGGCCAGATAAAACAATTAATAAAGCAGAAGCTCTAAAAATTCTTGGAAAAGTTCAAGGTTGGAATATTTCAACTGAGCTGAGCACTTCGCCATTTACTGATGTAAATACCACGGAATGGTTTGCGCCTTACGCAATTTACGCTAAAGAAAATCAGTATATAACCAGTACAAACGGGCTTTTTATTGGCTCAACTTTAATGACTCGTGGATCGATGAGTCAGGTGATTTTTAACACGCTCACCATCACGGAATTAGCGGATTCAGAGGACTCCACCGACTCTGTCGACTCAATAGATTCTACTGATGAAATAATCGAAGATGAGACACCCGTCACGGATTTTGAAGCAACGGATTTTAAAACCATCTCAACTTCTTTTTATCAGGGACTAACCCTCTCAGAAGAACTTCCTACAATTTTTTATAAAAATGAAGTTTATCTAATTGAAGGTACCGTTCAAAATGCTGCTACAAGCGGTACAACAGTGATTATTGATTCAGAAGATGGCTCAAGTCACGAGTCATTTTTCGCTCCTCTAGAAGGAAATAGCTTCTCCGTACCAGTACACTTTCGCAATAGTGGAAACTATCAAATTGGAATAATTCCAGGAGAAAGTGGCAAAACCAAGGCCAGCGAAATCTCAGTTTTAGCAACACTTCCAATCGCTTCAAACGCCTCAGAATTGGCAGAAAAAGCCACTGGGATAGATATTAATTTCGCCCAAGATCAAACGTCAGTGGAATTCTCCAGTCAAACTTCTACACTTAAAAAACTAACATTCACCCAAGGCTCAAAAACCGTTACTTACCTTTCACGCCAGGATACAAATTACATGCCGATTGATTACAAAAGTTTCAAAAACTTTCAAGAAGGACAAACCTCTTACCGTATTGAAACAGCACAGCTAAAAAGCCAAAAACCACTATTAATAGATTCAGATTTTACTTCTAGCGACACGGATTCTTTTACCGCTGCCGAACACACTTTTGATTACATAGAAGACACAATTACAGCCAACGCTCCAGATTTAATCAGTCAAAACTCAGAAATAAATATTAGCGGCAAGGTAAAAACTGATGCAAAGATAGATATCCTCATCACTAAACCAGACGGTTTCGTAGAAAGCAGCACCCTATCAAGTAATGCACAAAAAGAAACTTACTTTAACCAACAAATCATCAAATCAGGAAGTGACTTTAGCCTTACTTACAAGCCAAAAACAAGCGGCAGATACATTGTGGAAATCAATAATAAAAACAGTGAACCAATTTTTAACCACCCAGTTTACGTTGGTGATGCGATTCCATTAATTCCAGATTTTTTTGATCTCAATCAGCGTGATTTCTTTAAAGGCACTTTAGATGTTAATTCTGCCCGTGAACAACTGCTAAACCTGATTAACCAGGAACGCCAACAACACGGACTAAAGACCATTATTCTATCTGATGAATTAAATAATTTAGCTCAGGCTCATAGTGTAGACATGAAGGTAAACAATTTTTTTGGCCACTACAATAAACTAAATCAAACACCAAATGACCGCAGGCTTGCAGCTGGAATCCAAACTCCAGTGGGAGAAAACATCGCAAAAGACACCACCGTCACTTTTGGACATTACGGCTTGATGCGGAGCGGATCACATCGCAAAAATATTCTAACTGAAGATTGGACAAAGGTCGGTCTAGGTATAGTCGAAGACGATGGTTATCTACTTATAACAGAAGAGTTTTCTACGTCGCCATTAACCTCAGAAAATCTAGTTACATACAAAAACCAGTTATTGGATAAGATAAATGCTCAACGCCAAAATGAAGGAAAAACATCTTTAAATTATTCATTTGAAATACAAAACGCCAGCATTGATCTAAACGACAAAGTAATTGACCAAAAGGCCACTCTCAACAACAGTGATTTCACCAGTGCTCTAACCAAATACGGCATCAATGGAAATTCTCAATTGGTAGGCAGAAATGGCTCAAGCTGGCAAAGCATCCTCAATTCAATAATTGCCGATGGCCAGGATAATATTTTTGAAAGCATGTGGGAAACAATAGGTGTAGACATCCAAACTGATCAAACCGGTAACTTAAACGCCATTGTCATCATTAACGATGATAACTAAAATTCATTTTAATAAATTAATTAAAAATGTTCGAATTCAAAACTAAAAAAATACGCAAACATATTCCGGAACCAAAAAAACCAGAACCACCAAAAGAACTTAAAGAAAAAACCCAACATAAAATAAGCTTTCCAAAAATTTCTTCCAAAAAAATCAACTTCGGACTTATTTTCTCAATAGCCTTAATTGTTATTTTGGCTGTAGGAACAGTAAAAGCGATAGGCTTAATAGACTTTAAATTCTTTTTAAAAGCAGCTGGAGACGAACTCAAAAAAGACAGTTACGGTCATACAAATTTTTTAATTCTGGGAAATGGTGGCAAAAATCATGATGGCTCAGACCTTATGGATACAATGATAGTTGCAAGTTTGGACGACGAACATAAGCTCGTAACTATGGTTTCTATCCCTCGTGATCTATACATAACCGACCAAATAGTAGGAAGTTCAAAAATCAACGAAATATATTTCAACGCCAACAAAAAATTCCAAGACACTACTCAAGCTCTCGCTCATCTAAAAACAAAAGTAGAAGAAATTGTTGGCATCCCTATTCACTACTACCTAAGAATTGATTTTGATGGTTTCAAGGAATTAGTTGATGCACTTGGTGGAATAGATGTGAATGTAGAAAACGCCATCTACGATCCTTCTTATCCAAAAGACGGAACTTACGATTACGAAACTTTTAGTATATCCGCAGGACCTCATCATCTAGATGGAGCTACAGCCCTAAAATATGCCCGCAGCCGCAAAACCACCTCTGATTTTGATCGTGCCGAAAGACAACAACAAATTATTTACGCTGTAAAAGAAAAAGCTCTCCAAACAGAAATTATCTTCAGCCCAGCAAAAATAAATGAAATTCTAGAGACCCTAAAAGCTAATGTAGACACTGACATTACTACAAAAGAAATTTTAACCCTCGGTTCTTTAGCGGGAGATTATTCTGCAAATCAGCTCTCACATCGCTTGATTCATGACGATCCAACTCAATGCGGCGGATTTCTTTACACTCCAGAAAGAAGATTCTACAACGGCATGTTTGTACTTTTACCAGCAGGCGGATTTGAATTCTTACACTTATATTCCGACCTGAATTTCAACCAGGCAAATATCAGCAAAGACGCTACAAGAATCCAACTTTTGAATGGAACTAAAACTGGAGGAGTGGCTGGCGAAACAAAACAAATTCTAAAAAGATTCTGTTTTAATATCACAAGACACGGCAATGGCCTAACAAAAGACATACAAAAAACAACTTACTATTATCAAGAAAAAACCGATGAGGATGGCAACAAAATTCCTTCCCGTCCAGACGTCATTGATTTCTTGATTAAGCTCATCCCGGGCCAGGAATCCACGATCATTCCTCTAGATTATCAAGAATATTTCCTCGATGCCGACCTACTAATCGAATTCGGTTCTGACTACGTCGATTCCGAAAAATACATTGACGATCCCTTTTATTCTCTATATTCCATACCAGCAGCAAGTCCAGCAACGACTCCTGCCACTACTTCAACAATTACCCCAGCAATATAATGCGTATCAATAAATTCATCGGAACAAACACCAACTTTTCACGTCGCAACGCCGATCAACTAATAGCCGAAGGCAAAGTTACCCTCAATGGCAAAATAGTCGATCAACTCGGCACTATCGTCGATCCAATCAGAGACAAAGTTAAAGTTAACGGCAAACTCGTATTAGTTAGAAATCAAAACAGCTATATCGCCTTAAACAAGCCAAGAGGTTATGTCACAAGCCGCAAAGACGACATGGATAGACCAACAGTCATGGATTTAGTTCCAAGCAAATTCAACCTAAAACCAATCGGCCGCCTTGATGTAAATACTGAAGGCCTTTTACTTTTTAGTAATGATGGCGAATTTATTAACCGCCACACTCACCCAAAATTCGAGTGTGAAAAAGAATATGCCGCAGTTATAACCGGCAAATTAACAGATGAAGAAAAGATAAAACTTGAAAAAGGCATCAAGATTGAGACTTACAAAACTTCTCCATGCAAAATCAAAATTCTTAAAAAAATCTCCGACGAAACTTATTTAAGAATAATCATCCACGAAGGCCGCAAACGCCAAATCAGAAAAATGTTTGCCGCCTTTGAGCACCCTGTGAAATACTTGGAACGACTACGCATTGGCAAAATTGCTCTTGGAGATGTAAAAAGAGGTAAATTTCGTTTCCTAACTACAGAAGAAATTAATGCTAACTAAACTACTAAGTTTATATATAGTGGCAGCCATAAATACCAGCCCCTCAAACTTGGAGCTGGCCAGCCTGAGTTTTTCTGATCTAATTGAAACTCCAAACAAACTGATCAAAGATCCATTAATGATCTCTCCGATTATAGATGCAAGAGGCGTAATTGCCATGGACATAACCACCGGCGAGATTCTTTACGAAAAAAATTCCCACAAACAATTATCCATGGCCAGCATCACAAAACTGATGACCATGCTTCTAATTTTAGAAGACAACAATTTAAATGAAGTTGTAACTATCAGCCACAATGCTGCAAATACCGAAGGTTCAACGATGTTTTTGAGAGAAGGAGAAGAAATAACTATACAGAATTTGCTATATGGAACACTTATTCATTCTGCTAATGATGCAGCCGTAGCCCTAGCTGAACATAACGCTGGAAGTGTAGAAAAATTCCTGGAAAAAATGAATACCAGAGCCCAGGAATTAAAACTTAT
>ERZ1292640.836-Hain-H43-02um-R1-836-length-25629-cov-4_pt1 | contig 25629 bp, 25 predicted proteins | sample MGYA00564404_ERZ1292640 | MGnify/ENA primary metagenome ERZ1292640 (study PRJEB36523, sample SAMEA6512636) | groundwater metagenome | collected 2019-01-08 | study: AquaDiva: Metagenomics assemblies of 32 groundwater samples | reverse complement strand
GCTCGCTCTTCGACATGGAGGAAAGTATACCAGAAACAACCAATGACCTGCCTTCGCAGAGAATGCCCCGACGCGTCAATGACGACGCGTCGGGGCCTGGGTCAGACTTCAGCTATCAGGTGAGGAGATGCGATGGGTGAGGTTCTGAACCTTTCGATTGAGTTGGCCGTAGGTCACTGCCGCGCGTTTGCCTCTATGGCTGCGGCGGAATGACTCCAGTCGCCCTGCGGCAACGTGGGCATTCCGTTCGCGTCGTGAATGTCGTCGGCAGGTCTTTCTACGGCGCCACTCCCTCTTGCGGTCCTTCACCTCAACAACCACCACATCATCGAGTGAACTAAACACCATGACAGCGCTCTCCTTACTGAGAAGCTGACTTCCACCTTTCAACATCGACTCGCGCGAATCCTCGCGCAAGCCACCCCAAGAAGAGAATGAGGGCAGAATGGATGTTCCCTCCCCCCGATCGATCGGCGAAAGAAGGATAGAGAAAGGCAGATCATTGATTGCTTCGATGCTGTAAAAAAGAACAATGACGAGAAATCTGCTTCTGCGTTAGAAGTGGACCAGGACAGAAATGAATTCTGTCCCGGTCCGATCGCACAAAAAGTGCGGGGGGGCTGGCTCACGCCAGCTCCGTTTCGAAGGCCTCTTCTTCAAAAAACGCTCGAACATGGAATACTCGAATAGCGTCACGCGTGAGCTTCGGGCACTGACGTTGTTTTCCCGAAGCAATAGTACAAATTGGACAGTCGCGACACGCCCTCCGTTTTCCTATTTTCCTCGTTCGAGCCAACTCACCCCGATCCTGATCATACTTAGCCATGGCCATGGCCTCCGAAGAAAACTCCTGCTACTTCCTCTGGGTCATTTACATCCTGACATCCTCCAGAAGAAGCAGGTTTCTCATCATTGCGGTACGGTGTTTCCAAGGAACTGAAGAGATACCGCATCCGAGCGGTTATAGATTAACCGCAATGTTATGTTAGATTTTGTCTACCTGTCAACTACGGCGTGAACCGGCAAGAGGAAGTGCGCAGGGGGAAGCCAGAAAAACAGCACACACAAACGCACCACGCTCTTTCAAGAGCGTGGTGGGGCGTCCCTTCGGGGACGCGGTCGGTGCTAGGATATCCTGCTATGCCCCAGAACATCCACAAGCGGTATGGCGCCTATCTTCCGCATTGGACCAAGCCCGGCGGCATCTACGCCGTCAACTTCCGGCTCGGCGATTCCGTCCCCCAGAAACAATTGGAGCAATGGCGAGGGGAGCGCGACGACATCGTCAAGACCGCCAAAGCCCTCAAACGGGAACTGGCGCCGCGGGAACGATTGCGCCTCATGCAACTGCATACTGAATCCATCGAGCAATACCTTCGGAGCGGCCGCGGAGTTTGCTGGCTCAAAAGGGAGCACATCGCGGAGGTGGTTGCCGATGCGCTGCGCCACTTCGAAGGCGAACGGTACCGGCTCTTCGCTTGGTGCATCATGCCAAACCACGTGCATGTGGACGTACAGCCGCTCGGTACGCACACGCTTCCTTCCATCCTCCAGTCATGGAAAGGCTTTTCGGCATGGAGAGCGAACAAGCTGCTCGACCGAACCGGCCCATTCTGGTTGCCGGAATACTACGACCACCTCATACGCAACGCGGACGATTTGCGCTACCGGATGGAATACACATGGAGCAATCCGGAACTTGCGGGATTCCATGGCTGGAAGTGGCGGTGGAAGATGGAGGAGAGAACATTGAACGCCTTCCTGCAGTCACCCGAATCGCCCTGGCACGAGCCCGAAGGCTCGTGAGACCCATGCCCCAGAGGGGCATGTGACGGCTCCGCGCCACTGTCTTCCTTCACTACGTGCCTTCCTGCCAACTGCTGAGATACTTCTTCTGCTCCGCCGTCAGTTCATCAATCCCTATCCCCATCACATGGAGCTGCGTGCGGGAGATGAAGTCGTCGATGTCGGGGGGGAGCGTGATGACCGTGGCTTTCATCTTGCCCTTATTCTTCACCAAGTACTCGCACGCAAGCGCTTGGCCGCAGAAGGAGAGGCTCATCACCTCGCTGGGGTGGCCTTCCGCCGAGGCGAGGTTGACCAGCCTTCCCTCGCCGGCGACGTAGATGACCTTGCCCGAGGGCATAAGGTACTCATCCAGGTAGTGGCGGACGCGGCGCTTGGACGCGGCCTTCTTCTCCAGGTCCGCCAGGTCGATCTCGCAGTCGAAGTGGCCGGAGTTGGCCAGCACCGCGGCGTCCTTCATCTTCTCCATATGGGCGACGGTGATCACGTGGATGTCCCCCGTGACGGTGACGAAGAGGTCGCCGAGCGGCGCGGCGTCTTCCATCTTCATCACGGTGTGGCCGTCCATCGCCGCCTGCATGGCCTTGAACGCGTCAACCTCCGTGACGATCACCCGCGCGCCCAATCCTTCCGCCCGCATACTCACGCCCTTGCCGCAGCTCCCGTACCCGGCGACCACGACCGTCTTCCCGGCGATGAGCAGGTTGGTGGAACGGAGGATGCCGTCGAAGGTGGATTGCCCCGTGCCGTAGTAGTTGTCGAAGAGGTGCTTGGTCTTGTTGTCGTTCACGGCGACCATGGGGACCTTGAGCGCGCCGTCGCGCTCCATCGCGCGGAGGCGGATGATGCCGGTTGTCGTCTCTTCACACCCGCCAATGAGGTTGGGGAGGAGTTCGGGATGCTTGGTGTGGAGCAGCGTGACCAGGTCGCAGCCGTCATCGATGGTGATGTGCGGCTTGGCCTTCAAGACTTCCTCCAAGTACTTGTAGTAATCCTCCGTCGTCTCGCCCTTGTACGCCCACACGGAAACGTCTTTCTCCTCCGCCAGCGCGGCGGCCACATCGTCCTGCGTGCTCAGGGGGTTGCATCCGGTGATGGCGACCTTGGCGCCCCCCGCCACGAGCGTGCGGACCAGGACGCCCGTCTCCTTGGTCACGTGCAACGCCATGCCGATCGTGAGGCCGTTGAAGGGCTTTTCCCTGGCGAAGCGCTCACGGAGCTTGAGGAGCGCACCCATGCGCTTCTCGGCGATTTCCAGGTTGAGCTTCCCCTGGCCTGCAAGGGAGGGGTCTTTGATGGAGGACATGGAGAGAGTGTAAAGCACCAAGAACCAAGTACCAAGAACCAAGGCACCTTGACACGTAGTTAACGTAAAGTGTACACTATAGGTGAACTTTTCCCTCTACCAATGACTACACGTGTAATCGGCATTAAGGAGTTCCGGCAGAACCTCACGAAACTTGCCCGGCAGAAGAACGTGCGGTTCATCGTGATGCATCACTCGGAACCGGTCCTGAGAGTGGAACCCATTGATGAAGACACGTTGATCCTGGAGAAATTCGGGGATCAGCTTGAACGAGGCCTGAAGGATGCCAAGGAAGGCAATTACATTTCTGAAGAAGCTTTACGAAAAGAGTTGAAGCTGTAAACTGGCCTGTCCTATGAAGGTCGCCTATAACCCGGATGCCAGAGCAGACCTCGCTCGCCTGCAGAAACAGCTCGTCCGAAGAATCGTGGACAAAGTGCACTGGTTTGCGGAGCAGCTGGATCCTCTTCACTTCGCGGTTCCTGTGAAAGGAACTCGTGGCTTCTTCCGCTTCCGCGTGGGTGATTATCGAGTAGTCTTTACGCCGAACAAAGAAGAGATTGTCGTCCTCCTCGTCGTGGCAATCAAACATAGGAACATCGTGTACCGCTGAACGGTCACGGCAGCGCGGGCAATGCCTCCCCGTACGTCGTCTCCGCCCTCCCCATCACGTCATTGAGGTCGACGGCGTCTATGAGCGTGCCTTCCTGCTCCACGATGAAGGAAGCAAGGGAGGAGCCCAGCATGGCGCATTGCTTGAAGCTCCACTTGGCGGCGAGTCCGGTGAGGAAGCCCGCGCGGAACGCGTCGCCCGCCCCCGTGGGGTTGACGGTCTTCTCCGGCTTGCACGCGGGGAGGACGGTCTCCCCCTTGGGCGTATACACCGTGCAGCCCTCCTCCGCCTGGGTGATGACGAGGAAGGGAGCGTGCTCCAGCAGCTGCTCGATGGCGAAAGAGGTCTTCTTGCTGATGAGGCTCCATTCGTACGCGTTGGCGATGACCCCCGCGGACTTCCCGATGGCGCGCGCCAGCTCCTCCTCGGCGAATGCCAGCACCTGCTGCCCGGGGTCGAACAGGTAGGGAACGGCGTACTGCTGGCACCAAGCCATGGCCTGCATCATCACCCGCGCGTCGCGGGGGCTGATGACGGCATAGGCGAGATCGTCGCGCTCCTCGGAGAGGTCGGGGAAGGAGCCCGCGGCGTCCGCGCCGGGATGGAAGAATGTGATCTGGTGCTCCCGGGAATCCGTGGCCACGATGGCCGTGGACGTGGCGTAACCGCGCTGGACCTCCACGCGCTTCGTGGAGACGCCCCGCTCCTCGAGCAACGCCGTATAGGAACCCGCATCGTGGCCCACCGTGCCCACGAGGAGCGGCTCCTGGTTGAGGAGCTTGAGGTTCCACGCGATGTTCGCCCCCGTGCCGCCGTGGTGCCGCGCGAAGCGCGTGGTGACGAACGCCATGGAGAGCTCATCCAGGTGCGCGGGATCGATGGCATCGGGGAAAGAGCCGTCGTACTGGAGGAGGAGGTCGTAGGCGATGGAGCCCGAGACGAGGATCTTCATGGCCCGCATAGTGTGCCTGGGGATGGGCATCAAGGGAAGGGCGGGATAATGGCCGGTGCCGACGGATACGTTGTAAGGACGCGGCATGCCGCGTCCCTACCTCCTCGATCCACAGACCGCTCCTCTGCTACACTACGCTCAATGAAAATCGCCGTCGTCGGCACCGGCTACGTCGGCCTCGTCTCCGCCGCCTGCTTCGCGGAACTGGGGCACACGGTGGCGGGCGTGGATATCGACGAGAAGAAAATCGCGGTCTTGAAGGGCGGCAAGAGCACCATCTATGAGCCGGAGCTGGAGGAACTGATCCAGCGGGGGCTCGGAAGCGGGCTCCTGAGCTTCACGACGGACTTGAAGAGCGTCCTCCCCGAGGTGGAAATCGTCTTCTCCGCCGTGGCCACGCCTCCCGGCGAGGGGTTCAAAGCCGACCTGCGCGCGGTGTTCACGGTGGCGGAGACCGTGGCGAGGAACGCGGAGAAGGACCTCATCTTCGTGAATAAGTCCACGGTCCCCGTGGGGACGGGGGGAAAGTGTGAAGAGAGGATTGCCGCCATCCTCAAGGAGCGCGGCAAGACGCACTCCATCCCCGTCGTCTCCAACCCGGAATTCCTGCGGGAGGGGCTGGCCGTGCCGGATACCCTCATGCCTGACCGCATCATCGTCGGGATCAATGGCAATGACCATGCGCGGGGGATGATGGAGGAGCTCTACCGGCCGCTCACGCGCGTCGGCCGCCCCCTCCTCTTCATGAGCCGCGAGAGCGCGGAGATCGTGAAGTACGCATCCAACTCCTTCCTGGCCGCCAAGATCAGCTTCATCAACATGCTCACCGCCTTCACGGAGAAGACCGGAGCGAATATCCGGGACATCGCCGCGGGGATGGGGCTGGATAACCGCATCGGCCCCAAGTTCCTGCACGCGGGCATCGGCTACGGGGGGAGCTGCTTCCCCAAGGACGTCAAGGCGCTGCTCCAGACCGCCAAGGAATACGGCGTGTCCTTCGAAATCGTGGAAGCCACCGACCGCGTGAACACGGCGCAGCGCTTCCGCTTCTTCGAGCAGATCCTCGCGGCGCTCCCCAGCAAAGCGCGCGTGGCGCTGTGGGGGCTCAGCTTCAAGCCGCGGACGGACGACATGCGCGAGGCGCCCAGCTTGGATCTCATCCCCCTCCTCCTCAAGGCGGGCCATAGCGTGACTGCCTACGATCCCGCCGCGATGGAAAACACGGAAAAAATCTTTCCAAAGGAGATCACCTACGCTTCCTCACCCATGGAAGCCGTGTCGGGGGCGGACGCCCTCGTCGTCCTCACGGAGTGGGACCTGTTCCGCGGGCAGGATTTGAAGGAGGTGAAGAAGGCAATGAAGGGGAAGGACCTGTTCGATGGAAGGAACATCTACGAGCCGAAGGAGGCGGAGGAGGCGGGACTGAAGTATAGGGGGATTGGCATATCCTAGCTACAGAGATAATGAATGGATGATTGCAATCGGTAGTTGCTTTTTTAAAAGTTATATGTGATAATGTTATCATGTCCTTCGAAGAACCGATAGAACAGCATCGGTTGCAAGCGATGCAGGAAACCCAAGAGTATCTCAACATTCTCAGTAGGGCGTCTACGTCCGGCTGTGTGGCATTTTTTCGATGGGAAAATCTCTTGCAACAAACGCGTACACAACTTCAGAACAGGCTCATAACGCCCGAGCAATCCGCAGCGGTCATTGCATCAATACAACAAGAGATCCCTGGGGAACTGAAAAAACTGGAAGACCGGAGCTATCAAATGGTGCTTCGCTTTCGTCCCGGTATGCGCGTGCTATACGGGGACGAGAAAGCATCAACTGTCGTAGGCTATGTGAAAATTAAGAATAAGTGGTTTGTACAAATCCGCGACAAGAACACCGGACGCGTCGCTTCGGCCAATCCCTATAACTTGTCGGAAGGATGGAATGAGCGCATGGAAGCACAGGATGCAGGATCGGTGATAGATACGGACACATTTGCACAAGAGTTTGCCCTGGATCCCCGCATTCACGCGGCAATAATCCAACGGGCAACGCACGGAGAGGCTATTGCACCCCAGGGAATTACAAAAGTGCAGAAAGGGAAGCGCACGATCCACGTTTCCCTTTACCCGAAACAGGCGATGGTTCCCTTTCTCGCCCATCAGCTCGCACTGAGCGGCGACGTCATACTCTCCTGTAAGGAACCCTCTGCCGACGTGCATCAGCAGCAATATAGAGAGCGCGCGGCAACTACCCTAGAGACAGTAGCCAGAATCATCGGCATTGGAACGGGAGAGCTATTGAGCTGGATGCGTAAACGACATGTGCACCCCGTAATGAGAGACGCAGTTAGGGATGGCTCCACTATTGGGACAGAATTGGTCGAAGTCTATACTGGGCCAAGGCTTGGCAACCGTGCGTGCGTCTATTGGAAAGATGAGATAGTTGAGGCGCTGCCCGAACATCTCAGGGAACTATTCGAGCAGGGCATAGAGGAAGAAGAACCAGGGAGTCGGTAAGGATGAACCGAGGGACCCAGAACGGAGGACATAGGGCCTGGGAACATTTCTTGGCATCTCTCTCTTTGTTCCTAGGTCCTAATCCCTAAGTCCAAAGTCCTTCCCAGTAGGACGAATAACAGGCACAATCTCTCCCGTATGAAGATTCTCGTTACCGGAGCCGCCGGCTTCATCGGGTTCCACACCGCACAGGTGCTCCTGGCGCGGGGCGACGAAGTAGTGGGTTACGACAACTTCAGCCCCTACTACGATCCCAAACTTAAGAAAGCGCGGGCCGCGCAGTTGGAAGGGAAGAAGGGGTTCCGGATGGTCCGTGCGGACATCCTGGACCGCAACTCCCTGAAGAAAGCCATGGAAGGATGCGACCGCGTGTGCCACCTGGCCGCGCTCGCCGGCGTGCGCTACGCCTTTGACCATCCGGACGAGTACGTCGACATCAACATCCGGGGGTTCTTCAATGTGATCGACGAGGCGCGGCTCCAGAAGGTTCCCGGCCTCATCTACGCCTCCTCCAGCTCCGTGTACGGGGGCAATACAAAGATGCCGCTCGCGGAAACCGACCGCACCGACGACCAGCTCTCGCTCTACGGTATGAACAAGAAGGATAACGAGCTTATGGCGCACGCGTACCACTCCCTCTACGGCACTCCCGTCACGGGCCTGCGGTTCTTCACGGTCTACGGCCCGTGGGGCAGGCCGGACATGGCGCTCTTCCTCTTCACGGACGCCATCCTCCACGGCCGTCCCATCCAGGTCTTCGGGCAGGGGAAGATGCAGCGCGACTTCACGTACGTGGACGACATCGTGGCGGGCGTGGTGGCCTCCATCGACAGGAACCATCCGGAGGAAGTGTTCAACCTGGGCTGCGGACGCACGGAGGAGCTGATGGACTACATCGCCGCCATCGAGAAGGCTTGCGGCAAGGAGGCGGCGAAGGAGTACCTTCCCATGCAGCCGGGCGACGTGGCGCGTACGGAAGCGGATATCGCCAAGGCGAAGGGGATGCTGGGCTTCGACCCCAAGACGCAGATCAAGGACGGCGTGCCGCGGTTCGTCGAATGGTATCGGGAGTATTATCACATCTGATTCCGTCACGGTGAAAACCAAGCGCATGAGTCCTCCGCCATCGGCCGAGCTGCAACGGCTTGCGGCGCAAGCGACGGACCAGTTCGACCGTATCCACGCGGACTACATCCGCGGGGAAGGCTCCTTGTACCGCCGCCTGCTCCGCAAATGCATGTTCCGTCCGCTCGCACCGGAAGTATTCGATGACGCGCAGAAGCGGGTTCTCCTGCATCACATGGCGGAGTTGGCGGATACGCGTGACGAGAGGAGCGCGGAGAAGATCCGCCGCATCGTGCGGGAACAGCACGGCGCCCTCGTCGCCAAAGCGCTCTTCACCCTCGACGCTTTCTTCGACTGCTTCCCCACGAGCAGGAATACACGCACCCTCCGCCGGAACGTGCGGGCTTGCCAGGAATCCGTGAGCGGCAAACGCGCCCCCTCTCCGCCTGCCGATATCGCCGCGACCATGGCGATGCTCGAAGACGTCCTCTCCGTGGAATCGCCGGCGGCGCCCCATGCCCCTACTCCTTCACCCACACCTCCACCGGGGCATCCGCCGCGCGGGACCACCCCGGCACCCGCTCGATCCCCTCGCACGCCTCCAGGCACACCGCCGCCTGCGCCTCCGGAAGGAGCGACGGATGGTAGCGGCGGATAGAGGAGGATGCTTCGTACTGCCACTCGTGCCCGAACGATCCGGCGATGAGGATGGCGCCGCTCCTCCCGCGCCGCGCGAGCGCCTGGAGGACGGCGCGGGCGGGGGAGGGCGAGAGGTCGGGCGGGAAGAGGAGCAGGCAGAGCAGCGTGATGAGGCCCACGGGGATCAGCGACGGGAGCGGCGCCTTCCACAGATGTCTGAAGAACGCCAGCGTGCCGTAGAGGAAGAGGGGGGTGAAGAGAAGGCCATAGTAGAGCCGGAACGAGATGAAGGTGAACGCGGCGACGAGGCAGACGCTGAGGAGCGGCCCCCAATCGCGCCGCAGGAGCAGCCCCGCCATGCCCGTGAGTCCCAGGAGGATGCTCCCCCCCACGCTCCATGCCTGGAAGAGCCCCGTAGACCACGCCAGCAGCGGAAGGTCGGTGTTCTTCACGCCAGCCCGCAGCCAGCTCGCCGCGAGCAGGGGGTCCGCCGCGGTGGAGAGAAGGACCAGCACAATGGGGCCGAGGAAGTAGAGGAGGCGCTGCCACGGCGACAGGGGCTTGCGCCATAGGAGCAGCGCGACCACCGGGGCGTAGAACAGCGCATGGTACGATGTGAAGAGGGAAGCGAGCCACAGGAGCGCCGCGCCGAAGGCATGCCGCGCGGTCCACTTCCCCTGTGAACGCCGCGCCCTTGCGAGGAGCACGAGGAAGAGCAATCCCTGGAGCGCCGTGAGGGACACCATCATGATGGTCCCCGCCTGCAGGACCACGGCCGCGCACAGGAGCCAGGCGCACGCCGCGGTGAACCGCTGCTCCCGGGCCAATCCCGCCCCCATGTGCCACACCAGCCATGCCGCCTGCACGAGGAGCGTGGCGAACACAGCGCGCCACAGGAACTCCTGGTACGGCCACGACGACGTGAGCGAGAGGAGGAAGCGCGCGAGAGGGGGATGGGGATACGGGATGTTGAGGAGGTACTTGGCCTCGTCCGTGTGCACGCCGCCGAGCGCTTGTATCCCGGCGAGGAGGAACGCGTAGATCTGGAGCACGGAGGCGAACATCACTCTTCGCATGGCTGCACGGCGAACGTAGAGAGGGAGAGGATGAGGCACCGGGGGGGAGGGGGGCGGCGCAGGTGCTCGCGGTGCAGGAGCCGCACTTTGGAAGGCATCACCTCCAGGATCTGCACGTCCGAAAGGAGCCACCCCCGGCTCGCGGTGAGCTGGGTGAGAGCCAACTCCGCGCGATTGCGGAGCGTGGCGTCCAGGTAGAGCGGCGCCACCGCCCACGCGCGCCGCGCCGTGGGGATGCCCAGCACGAGGAGCAGGAGGAGAAAGAGGAACGCCGGGAACGGAAAGCGCCGCTTCATGCGGTCCACGTGAAGAGGCGGCTCATGGTGTAATTCCACACGGCCCCCAGGAATCCGGCGGCGGCCACGCTGAGGAATTCATCGATGCCGCCGGAACGCAGGGAGGAGGCGACCGAGAGCGTGGCAAGAGCCCCTACGAGGCACACGGCGTTGTAGCGGATGAAGCCGAGCACCGCTCCCCATCCCCGCAGCCTCTGCCGCCCGAACGTCCAGATATTATTGAGCAAGAAATTGAAGACGATGGCCGCCTCGATGCCCGCGAGCAGCTCGACGAGGAAATCATCCCTCCATCCCGCCAGGGCAAGCACGACGACGGCGGCCCGAAGCCCCAGCAGCGTCACCACCATCCCCATCGCACCTACGAGACAGTACTTCACGAAAGTGAGGGGGAGGAAGCGCCCGAGCGTGGCATCGAAGAGCTCCTCCAGGAACTCCAGTTGCACCGTGAACGACATCTTGCTCTGCCCGAGCGTGCGGGAACGGAAGGTATAGGGGAGTTCGGCGCCGGGGGTGCCGCGCGGCACATGGAGGAGGAGATCGAGGAGGATCTTGAAGCCCTTGGGGTTGAGGCGGGGAAGCACGCCCTCGAAGACGGAACGTGCTACGGCGAAGAACCCGCTCATGGGGTCCGTTACGGGGACGCGGCACAACCTCCTGGCTAAGCCCGTTGCCATCCTGCTCATCCATTGCCGCCGTCCGTCCCACTCTCCCACGCTCCCCCCCGCCGTGTAGCGCGAACCGATGGCCAAACCTCCCTTCTCTTTCACCGTGCGGTAGAGCGCGGGAAGCAGCGCGTAATCGTGCTGGCCGTCCGCATCCGTCACGCCAAGCACGTCCCCCTTCGCCGCAAGGAACCCTTCGATGACCGCCGAGGAAAGCCCCCGCCTCCCCACGCGACGCAGGACCCGTAGGCGGTCATTCCCCCGGGAAAGCTCGCGCGCCACGCGCCACGTGCCGTCCGGCGAATCGTCATCCACCACGATGATCTCGTGGGGGATTTCCTTCAGGATCGCCTCCAGCTCCGGCACGATGCGCGGAATATTCTCCGCTTCGTTGTAGGTGGGGAGGATGAGGGAGAGCATCGGGAGGTAGTGTACCCTTTCCCGCTCTCCCGTTTCCAGGCACAATCCCAAAGTCTCCCCATGCTCCCATGAATATCCTCGTCACCGGCTCCTCCGGCACCATCGGCACGCGCCTCTGCGAAACGCTCCTCAGGCGGGGCGATGACGTGATCGGCGCGGACTGGGTTGCAAACAAGTGGCGGGAGGAGGTAGAGGCGGTAACGCAGCACGCGGATCTGAGGGATGAATCCGCCGCGGAGGACATCCGGCTCCCGGGGGACGTGGACGCCGTCATCCACCTGGCGGCCAACGCACGCGTGTACGAGCTCGTGGAACATCCGGACCGCGCGCGGGACAACCTCCTCACGCTCTTCAACGCGCTGGAACTCGCCCGCAGGAAGGGCATCAGGAAGTTCCTCTTCGCCTCCTCACGCGAAGGCTACGGCAACATCCGCGCGGAGCGCTACACGGAGGACCTGGTGCGCGTGGAGAACTGCGAGAGCCCCTACACCGCCAGCAAGGTGGGGGGCGAGGCGCTCGTCCAGGCGTACACGCGCTGCTACGGCATCGACCACGTGATGTTCCGCTTCTCCAACGTCTACGGCATGTACGACGATTCCATCCGCGTGGTTCCCCTCTTCATCCGCCGCGCCCGGGCGAACGAACCGCTGACCGTCTTCGGGAAGGAGAAGTGCCTGGACTTCACATACATCGACGACGCCGTTGACGGCATCGTGAAGGCGCTGGACCGCTTTGAGGACGCCAGGAACGGCACGTACAACATCGCGTACGGGGAGGGAACCACCATCGTGCACCTCGCCGAGCGGATCAAGGGGCTCCTCAAGAGCTCATCGCCGCTGGAGATCGGCCAGCCGCGCACGGGGGAAGTGGTCCGTTATGTCGCGGACATCGCCAAAGCGCAGAAAACCTTCGGCTACGACCCCAAAGTGCCGTTTGAGGAGGGGATCGAGAAGACCGTGCGGTGGTATGAGGAGAAAGGTGTATAGACAACGTATGGACAGTGTCTATACGTATCATCATTGTCCCGGAAGTTCATTCCCTTCCTTGGTCATTGGTACTTGGTACTTGGTGCTTGGACCTTCTCCTCGTGGTACTCCTCCTCAGCATTCACGTTCCAGATGTTCGCCTTATCCAAGCGCCCGCTCACGATGTTGTCCACGGCGAACATGGCCGCGAGCATGGAGTGGTCCTGGTTGTTGTAGCGGTGCATGCCGTTGCGGCCGATGAGGAACAGGTTGGGGATGGCGTCGGTGTACGCGCGGACGGTGTCCAGCTGGTCGTAGCTGCCGAAGTACGCCGGGTACGCCTTGGGGACGCGCAGGACGCACGCATCCACCACGTCCTCCTTCTTCAGGAATCCGATCTTCTCCATCTCCGCAACGCCCAAGTCGACCATCTCCCGGTCGGGTTTCACCCACAGGTCGCCGCCCTCGTTGACGAAGTACTCCAGCCCGATCCATACGTGCTTCTTCCGGTCCGCCACCAGATACGGGCTCCAGTTGTTGAAGATCTGGACGCGCCCAACGCGGACGTCGCCTTCCTGGATGTAGATCCAGTTGTCGGGGACCCTCTCCCGTACCGCCTTCTTCCCTTCGCGCACCGAGAGCTTCGTGAGGAGCAAGCCTACCGTGAGGAAATCGCGGTACTGCAACCCTTCGGCCACTTCGATGACGGAAGCCGGCGGCTGGGGGTGGACCATGCCGATGAGCTGTTTGATGGGCATGGTGGAGAAGAGATAGTCGCAGGCGACGTCCTCCGTTCGCCCCGTCTCCACGTGCTCGAGCGTGGCGCTGACGACTTTCCCCTGCTCGAGGCGGATGCCCGTAACGCGCGTGCGCATGCGGATCTCACCGCCGCGCTCCCTCACGCGATCCGCCACCGTCTCCCACAGCTGGCCGGGACCGAGCTTGGGATAGTAGAAACGCGTGATGAGGCTGGTCTCGCGCTCTTTCTGCTTTTTGGAAAAATCACTGGAGAAGAGGTCCTTGAGGGCGTGGAGCACCGCGCGCTTAAGGGAGAGGCCCTTCACGCGTTGCGCACCCCAATCCGACCGGATCCGGCTGCAGGGGACGCCCCACACCTTCTCCGTGTAGGCCTCGAAGAACGTCTCGTACAGGCGCTTGCCGAAGCGGTTCGTGTAGAAGGCGTCCAGGAAGCGCTCGTCCTTGCGTGGGAAGAGCTGCACCCGGATGTAGCTGAGCGTGATGAGGATGGTGTTGAGCAGGCCGAGCCGCCACGCCACCGAGAGCGTAATGGCGATGGGGTAGGGGAAGAAGTTCCGCTGGAAGAAGATGCGGGAGAGGCGCGGGCGCTGAAGCATCACCCGGTCTTCCTTCTCCGGATCGGGGCCGCCGGGGGCGTAGTCGATCTCGTGGCCTTTCTCCAGCGTGTCCGCGGCGGGCTTCCCCTGGAGGGGGAGGATGGTGAACCACCACCGCATCACCCGGTCGTTCTTGCTGAAGAAGCGGTGCCCCCCGATGTCCATGCGGTTGCCTTTGTAATTGTACGTCTGGGCGATCCCCCCGATCATCCCCGTCTGCTCGCACACGATGGGCACGATGTCGGTGCGTTCGAGAAGCTCGTAGGCTGCGGTCAATCCCGCGGGGCCGGCGCCGGCGATGATGGCCGTTTTCGGCACCCGCGGAGTGTAGCGGTTTTGGGAGGAAGTTGTTAGGGACTTGCCCTTTCCGAACGCCGTTCCGCCAGGCACACTACGATCCACTCCCCCCGCCTTTCTTTACCCACCGCCGCCGTGGAAATGCCTGAGCCGTACCGCTACGACCCCAACGTCTACTGGCAGGCCACCGAACAAGCGTATCCGTACTACCCGACCGTCCGCCACCGACGGCGCTTCATCCTGAAGACCATCGACCGCCTGCAGCCGGCTGGCAGGCGTTCCACCTTCGATTTCGGCTGCGGTGAGGGAACGCTCCTGCGGAGCGTGCAGGTACGTTTCGGGCTGACGCCTGGGGAATTGGGAGGCTGTGACATCTCCCAGGCGGCCATTGAGCGCGCACGGGTGAAGCTCCCGGGTTCTACCCTCTCCCATGCGCTCTACCCCCAGCTCCGGGACGCGTACGACGTGCTCATCTGCTGCGAAGTGATTGAGCACTCCACGGAATACGCCGACATCCTGCGGTGGATGTACGCACACACCGCGCCGGGAGGCCTCCTCATCCTCACCACGCAGACCGGCAAGATCCACGCTTCGGACCGCTACACCGGCCACGCGCAGCACTTCAAACTGCGCCCACTGTGCGCTCTGGTGGAGGAGACCGGCTGGCGCATCGGGAAGGCGCGGCTATGGGGATGGCCGTTCTTCACGCTCCAGAAGTACCTCACGGACGTCTCCTTTCCCGTGGTGCGCGAACGCTGCCTGGAGGGCGCGCTCACGCCCGGGAAATCCCTCCTCTTCTCCGCCGCATATCTGGCGTACTGCCTTCACGACTTCATTCCCTTCGGGCCGCAGATCTACATCGTCGGGAGGAAGCCGCGTTGAGTGCCTCAGGCGCCCGTACCGCCCCGCGGCGCCGCGGAGATCAGGGAACGGAGATGCACGAAAACTTCTCTTCCGTTTGCAAGGCAGTACAGGACGAAGAGGAGATCCACGGCCAGCGGCGTGAGGAAGAAGGACGGCCCGAGCGCGAAGACGCCGCGGAACTGGAGGAAGAAGTAGAACCACTGGAAGTGGAGGGTGCCCAGCACAACGGGGATCCAGAGGGGATGGCGCACGAGGACCGGGAGGGCGGCGAGGATGATGAGCAGTACGCCCGTCTCCATGTAGAAGTGGTCCATATGGTCGATGGCCACGTTCATCCCGATGCCGATGAGGAAGCCGAGGGCAAGCGCGAACGGGAGGCGCCGGTCCTCAAAGAAATCGCGCCAGGAGAGGAAGGCCCAGATCCCTAAGAACACGAGGACGGGGGTGGTGTGCATCATGTTGCCGAGGGCCGTCTTGGCGGGGTCGGGAAAGTAGTAGTTGTGGATGGAGAAGAGCATCTGCACGGCATGGCCGGCGTTGAGGAATATCCGCGTAGGACCGGACCAGATGCTGGCGGCAGTGAACTCGTCCGCGTGCGCCCCCACGATGATGCGCCCCGCCTGCAGGAACTGGATGAGGATGTAGAGCGCCGGGACCGCGAAGGCGGCGATGACGTGCCAGTAACGCCGCAGGAAGGACCCTCGTTGAGGCGGAAAAGACAGGAAGAGGGGGAGGAGCGCCGCAGCGAAGGGGAGGGCGATCATGGCGAAGCCCCAGGGGAGCGCGGCCCAGCGCGACCGGCGGGCGAGGAGGATGACCGCGAGCAGGAGGTACAGCGTATACGTCGCCACCATCCATCCGCGCAGGCTGGAGAAGGAGAGGAACGGCATCATGGCGATGATGGCCGCGAAGAGCAGGCCTTGCGTGGCGGAGCGGAAGAGGCTCTTCGCCGCAAAGTACGAGAGGAGCGGAAGCAACGCGCCGCTCAGCATCTGCACGTGGATCTGCGTGAGGGGCGACCGCGTGACCCAGTACCAGGGCACCGCGATGAAGTTCTGGCCGTGGAATCCCGGGATCGTGAGGTCGAGGCGGCCTCCCGCAAGGCGCTCGATGAATTTCTGGTACAGGAAGTGGTCGTCCATCGGATAGGGCGTCGTGAGGAGCATGCTCACCCCCACCGTCGCCGTCAGACCCAGGGCAAGGAAGAGTGGACGTGCAAAAAGGGCACGGAGAGCCTTCATGGGTTTACAACCTGGAAGAAGAGAGCAACGGTTTGTTCTTCGCGTGGGTGGAAGATGTGACTCTCGATGGGAACGGCACACCGAGATGGTTGCAGTCTGCCCCTAGCATGATCACCGCCAGATCGGAGAGGGACGTGCGCGCCTCCCAGCCGAGGACACGCTTTGCCTTGGAAGCATCCCCAATGAGCATATCCACTTCCGCGGGGCGGCGGTAGCGTGGGTCCATCGCCACGATGACTTCCTTGGATCGCGTGTTGAGATACACCTCGTCCCCTCCTTTCCCTTCACGCACAAACGGTATGTCGAGATGCCGCAGGCAGAGCTCCAGAAACTCCCGTACGGAAGCCGTCTTTCCCGTGGCCAACACGAAATCCTCCGGCTTCTCCTGCTGCAGCATGCGCCACATGCCTTCCACGTATTCCGGGGCATATCCCCAATCGCGCTTGGCTTCCAGGTTCCCCAGGTAGAGGCAATCCTGTTTTCCGGCGAGTATGCGCGCGAGCGTCATGGTGATTTTGCGCGTGACGAAGTTCTCGCCACGCCGCGGCGACTCGTGGTTGAACAGGATGCCGTTGACGGCGTACATGCCGTACGCCTCGCGGTAATTGCGCGTGAGATGGAAGGCAAACGCCTTTGCGCAGCCGTACGGGCTCCGGGGATGGAAGGGTGTTTCTTCGTTCTGGGGCGTCTCCATCGTCATGCCGTAGAGCTCGCTGCTGCTCGCCTGATAGAACCGCGCTGGCAAACCGCTGATCCTCAGTGCCTCCAGCAATCGGGCCGTCCCCATGGCCGTCACGTCGCCCGTGTACTCCGGCATTTCGAAACTCACGCCCACGTGGCTCTGTGCGGCAAGGTTGTACAGCTCATCGGGGCGAACCTCGAGGAGAATCCGGAGGAGGGAACTGGAATCGCCCAAATCGCCGTAGTGGAGCGTGAGGGGGACCTTCACTTCATGCGGGTCGGTGAAGAGATGTTCGATGCGGCCGCGGTTGAAGGTGGAGGCCCGGCGCACCACGCCGTGGACTTCGTACCCCTTCTCCAAGAGGAGCTCGGCAAGATACGACCCATCCTGGCCGGTAATACCCGTTATCAGTGCGCGTTTCATGCCCGGCATCATAGTCCTCAGGGAAGGATTTTGCTACACTCCCCCCATGCAACAGCCCGCCATCTGCGTGGTCGGCCTCGGGTACGTCGGCCTTCCCCTTGCCCATGCGTTCGCCAAGAAGGGATACCCCGTGTACGGGTACGACGTCTCCAAGCGCCGCGTAGATGAGCTTGCGTCGGGGAAGGACTCCACCCTTGAGCTCTCCCCGGAACAACTGAAGGAAGTGACCATCACCTACGGCACGGACCCCGCGGTGATCAAGAATGCGGACGTGGTGGTGATGGCGCTCCCCACGCCCATCGACGACGCGAACAACCCGGACATGACGATCCTCATGGAAGCCTCGGCAACGGTGGGGAAGAACCTGAAGGAGGGGGCGATCGTCGTGTACGAATCCACGGTCTACCCCGGCGTGACGGAGGAGTTGTGCGGGGCGGTGCTTGCGAAACACTCCGGGATGGTGTGCGGGAAGAACTTCACCCTGGGCTACTCGCCGGAGCGCATCAACCCGGGGGACAAGGAGCACACCGTGACCAAGATCAAGAAGATCGTAGCGGGACAGGACGGGAGGACGCTGGAGACGCTCGCGGCGCTCTACGAGAACGTGATCGTAGCGGGCATCCACCGCGCCCCGTCCATCAGAGTGGCGGAGATGGCCAAGGCGATCGAGAACGCGCAGCGGGACATCAACATCGCCTTCGTGAACGAGATCGCCATGCTCTGCAACAAGGTCGGCATCCACACGAAGGACGTCCTGGAGGCTGCGGGGACCAAGTGGAATTTCCTCAAGTTCTCGCCCGGCCTCGTGGGCGGCCACTGCATCGGCGTGGACCCGTACTACTTGGTGGAGAAGGCGAAGCAGCTGGGCATGGCGACGCAGGTGATCACGGCGGGACGCGCCATCAACGACAACATGAGCGCCTACGTGGCGAAGCAGGTGGAAGACACGCTGGGGAGCATGAAGGGGAAGAAAGCCCTCGTCCTCGGCCTAACTTTTAAAGAGGACATTCCCGACACGCGCAATAGCAAGGCGCATGGCGTGGTGCGCGCGTTGCAGAAGATGGGTGCTGACGTGCGCGTGCATGACCCCTTCCTGGGACCGGAAGTGATCGCGAAACTGGACTTCAAGCCGGGGACGCTGGAGGAGGGGCCTTATGACGCCATCCTGTTGCTCGTCACGCACAAGGAGTACCGCGACCTCGCCCCCGGGTCTTTTGCGAAGGGGCTCGGGAAGGGAGGCGTGTTCTTCGACCTCAAATCCCTCCTGCTACCGGAGACGTTTGAGCACGCGGGGAAGCGGTATCTTTCCCTATGAAGGCTACCATCCAGAGATAATCGACCCTCCCCAACGCAACAACAGCCCGGCTCAGGATCGCCGAAGCAAGGGAAGCCACCATCCTCCGTGCCGCGGAAGGTGATGGGACCTTCTGTTGTCCACCGCTGCCTGACGGCGACGGGGGAGGGGGGGCGCGATCCCGCCGCTTCTGCTTCCGCAGCCCCAGCCGGAACAGCAAATCACCGATGCCCATGTGGTACTGGTCGAAATCACACTTCCCTTCCGCCCGTATGGAAAAACCTGCCTGCTCGAGGCAGCGGCGGAGGGTGGCGGGCGTGAAGTAGGAGAGGTGTTCCTCGTAGACGAGGGGCCAGTCGTCCCCGAGCACCCGCCCCGAGTACCCCTCCAGATTGGGAGTTTCCAGGACGAGGAACGAGCCGGGAAGCATGGCAGACCGCAGCGTGCGGAGGGCTGCGAGAGGATCGTTGAGGTGTTCGATGACATGGATGAGAATGACGACGTGCGGCTGGCGCTCCCGCAGAAGGGGCGCGGCAGTTTCGAGCGTCCCCTGTTCCACGGAAAGCCCAAGCGAGCGGGCGAACGCGACGAACGCGGGGTTGGGTTCGATGCCAAAGCCCCCCTCGAACCCCGCCTCCCGCAAACACTGGAGAACCATTCCCTCCCCGCACCCGATGTCGCAGGCATGGTCGAGGGACCGAAGGCCCCGAGCCTTGCCGGGGGGGATGAGCTTCCGGAGGAGGCGGATGCGGTCTTCGCCGTTGCGCCGGCGCCGGCGGTGCTTGGCTTCCGAGAGGTCTACGGTGCACGTGTCGTAATGGGAGGACGAGAGGACGGGTGACGCCCACTGGAACCCGCAGGACCCGCAGCGGTAGAGCGTCATGCCACGCACGGCGCGGGGAATTCCCCCGTCGCCGCAGAGGATGCAGGAAGCCGAGGCCGGGGGGGAGGGCGTGGGAAGCATCAGGCGGCAACGGAACGCAGGAGGCCGTCCGCGGCTTCGATCACCATGTTCACGGTCGTCAGATCCAGGCATCGCCGTTGCTCCTCCGTGGAAACCCGCAGGGTTTCGGCAACGAAGGAACACGGCTTGCAGGGGAGCGGCGGAAGCACCAGCGCGACACGCGGGGAGGGGGGAGGGGGCTGCTCGGCGGGATGCACGGGGCCCACGATGTCCACGAGAGGGACACCGAAAGCATGGGCGATGTAGAGCGGCCCGGTATCCACGGAGATGAAGAGGGATGCGCGCGCGATGACAGCCGCGAGCAGGCGGAGCGGAAGGCCCCCGGCATCCACCGTGCGCGACGGCGCCAGCATGCCCCAAGCACGGGACGTTACGGCGGTGTCCGACGATGAAAGGAGCACATGCATACCATGTTTCTCAGTAAGATGCTTGGCGACCTCCACAAAGCGCTCGAGCGGCCATTCCTTGATCTTGTTCCCCGCCGTGAGCGAGAGAACGGCAACGCGGCTTCCCTCCGGGACACCGTGCCGTTCCAGCCACTGCATCCCTCCCCGGCGTGCTGCATCCGAGAGGAACATCTCATGGCGGTAGGGGACGACGGGAGCGCCCACCGCTTGCGCGATGTTCATGAAGTGATCATACGTCCGCATGCCGCGCCCATAGACGAGGCGATGCGTGTGGAACGGATGGAAGAAGGAGCCCACGAGCCCCAGCCGGCCGCCCCGCGTATGCACACGGACGGGCGCCGACGTCCACAGCCCCAGTACCGCGTTCCACGCGCCGGGATGGACCGCGATGCTCACGCCGAAGCGCGCGCGGTGAAGGGAGAGCAGGAGACGCAGCCGCCCCCCCAGCCCGGCGAAGGAAAGGTTTTGTGAGTTTATGAACCGGTCCACGCAGGGGTTCCCGGCGAGGATGTCGGCGGTGCCGCCGGGGCCGAAGACGGTGATCTCCGCGGAAGCATCCCATGTGCGCAGCGACCGGAGGAGAGGCGTGACGCACACCATGTCCCCGATCTTCCCCAGCTGGATGATGAGGATCTTCCGCCGCCTTCCCTCCTTCCTCCGAACGCGGGAAACGAGGAGCAGCCATGGAAGCATGACCGCCGTCAGCGCATCAATGACGACCTTGGTGACGAAGGATCTCACTGGGGGAGCGAATGGATATGGGCAAGAACATCGCTCGTCGACCGGTGCGCGGTGTCGCGGGGATGAAGGACGAGCGTTGCGCCGATCTCGCGCAACATCTCCGCCTCCACGCACTGTTCCGTGTACTCGGCGGAATTGACATGCACGTCGGGACGGATGAGAGGGAGCCAGGAGCGGGGATCGGGACCGTCGAAGAGGAAGACGCAGTCCGTGCAGGCTAGCCCCGCCACGATGCGCGCGCGCTCCTCCTGGGGGACGATGGGGCGCCCCTTTCCCTTGATCGCGCGGACGGAGGCGTCGCTGTTGACGCCCACGCAGAGGCAATCACCCTGCGAGCGGGCAAATTCGAGGAGGAGGAGGTGCGGCACCGAGAACAGATCGAAGGCACCGTTGGTGGTGACGACGCGCTTTCCGGCGTTTCGCGCTTCAGCGGCACGATTGATCGCAACGGAGAGACCAGTAATCTTGTGCTCGGTGGTCATGAATGAAGGAGTAGGGAAGCCAGTTCCGCAAGATCGCGGACGCGCAAGTCGGAGTGTATTGTAGCCTGTTCTTCCGCGTAAGCGGGATCTTCCACGAGGACGGACGTGCAACCGATGGCGCGGCCGAAGGCGATGTCGCTCCCGCGGTTCCCGACCATCACGGACTGCTGAGGGGCAAGGCCGTGCCGTTGTGCCAATGTTTCCCACATGCCGGTACGCGGTTTGCGACAAAGGCATCCATCATCCGGATGATGGGGGCAAAACACGATGTCATCAAGCTCCACGCCGCCTGTGCGCAGGAGTGAACGTAGAACTTCATGACACGCCCGGACTCCTTCAAGTGTATCGAAACCACGCGCCACTCCTGACTGGTTCGAAACGACAAAAAAATGGTACGCATCCTTCAAGCGGTGCAAACCTTCGAGAACATTCGGCAGGAGGACGAGATCCTCTGGCTTGTAGACGTACGGACGTTCGGGGATGAGAACACCGTCGCGGTCCAACAGCAGCGCCCGGATTTCGAAGCCGCGGCGAAGCGAAGGGCGAAGCCGGGGACGGTCAGAGGGCGGCATCGAGTTCCACGGGAATGAGGATGGCCGTGCCGCGCTTCTGCACCACCACGCTCGCCGCGCGGTTCCCCATGTCCGCCGCATCGGTGAGCGAACCGCCCGCGCCGAGCGTGAGCGCCGCTACGGCGGCGACGGTATCGCCCGCGCCCGACACATCCACCACCGCGGGGGAGAGGGAATCGAAATGGGAAAGGAGCTTCCCGCGCCGCCAGACATCCAGCCCCTCCCCTCCGCGCGTGAGGATGACCGCTGCGCCGGTTGCGCGGCTCAGCCTGCGCCCCAACTCCTCCGGGGAAGCGCCCTGGCCGCCGAGCAAGGCGCGCGCCTCCCGTACATTGGGCGTGAGGAGGGACGCACCCCTGCAATCCTTATGGGTGAACCCGGCGCGGGGTTTGGGGTCGATGATGACAGGGATGCCTTTCTTCTTCCCCAAACGGACCGCTTGCCGGATAACGCGCGCCGTCACCGCCCCTTTCGCGTAGTCGGAAACGAGGATGGCCGTCGCGCGGGAGACGAGGGACGGAAGCCTGCGCAGCAGGAAACCTTCGATGCGGGGGGGGAGGGCGTCAGTCGCCTCACGGTCCACGCGCACAACTTGTTGGCCCGAGCCGCTCACGACGCGCTGCTTGACGACGGTGGGACGGCCGGCGGCGCGGAGGAACGTCACCGGTATTTTCGACGCCTTGCACAGGGAACGGATGGCGGCTTCCGCCCGGTCCTCGCCGGTTACGCTGAGGAGCCTGACCCGCCCGCCGAGTGCGCGCACGTTGTGGGCGCTGTTCCCCGCGCCGCCGAGGACTTCCCATTCGCGGGAAACCTGGATCACGGGGATGGGCGCCTCGGGCGAGATGCGCGTGATCTCCCCCTCCGTGTACCGGTCGAGCATCACGTCCCCGATGACGAGGACGGACTGCCGAGTGAACGCTCCGAGCAGCGCCGACTGCCGCGCGTACCGCTCGGGATCCGCGTGCCCGGAAAGCTCGGTGCGGAAGCTGTCGTCCTCGCTGTGCGTGGTGGAGAATTCGAAGATCTCGCTCTCCTCCAGCCCCGTGAAACGGTGCGGCTGCCCCGCGCGGATGTGGATGAAATCGCCCGGTGCGAGTTCGTACTTCTTCTTGCCCATTTCCAACAGGACACGTCCCTGTTGGATGTAGAACACCTCGTCCTTCTCCCCGTGCGTGTGCATGCTGCAGCGGCGGTCCTTGCGCAGGAGCAGCTTCTTGCCGCAGTACTCCTTGTTCACGATCCACTGCTCCTCCCCCCATGCCTTGGGCACGCGCCGGACGGAAGAGGCGGGGAAGTAGCTCCCGCGCGAGCGGAAATGGACATGGGAATCGGCCATGGGAGTGCATAATACCACAGAATGACTGCATGAATAGCGCTCGATCGAAAAACGAAAAACGTGATAGGATCGCCGCATGTTCTTCCAGACATCCTGGGACGACGGCTGCGCGCTGGATTTGCGCATTGCAGGGCTCCTTGAGCGCTACGGCCTCAGTGGGACCTTCTACGTCTGTCCCCGGGAACAGCACGGTGCCTCGCTTCTGGAGGAACGGGACATTCGCTCGCTCGCGGAACGTCACGCGATCGGAGCGCATACGTTGACGCACCCCCGCTTGACGCGGATCCCCCTCGCGGACGCCGAGCGCGAGATCCGCGGGAGCAAAGCATGGGTGGAACGCGTGACGGGGAAGCCCTGCACGAGTTTCTGCTACCCGTACGGTGACGTGAATGCCGAAGTGCGCGGACTCGTGGAACGCGCGGGATTCGCGGGCGCGCGAACCACGGAAGACTTCCGCTTTACCTCCAAAGACCCCTTTCTCCAACCGGTGACGCTCCAGGTTTCCCCGTTCCCCTGGCGCAAGCGGTTCCATCCGCCGTGGAAAATCCTGGATCCTCTCGGGCCTGCGCGTCACGCCTGGACACGCACGCGCGGCTTCGATCTTCCGCTCTCAGCCTTCACCTCTTGGTCAGCCCTGGCGATGGCGTTGTTGTACCGCGCACAGCCGGATGAGAAATTGTTCTTCCACCTCTACGGGCATAGCCGCGAGATCGAGCGCTACGGGATGTGGGGGGCATTGGAGACCTTCCTGGCTCACGTCGGCCGCTCCGGCAAGGAAGGGTAATCACTTCAAATCTGCCCACACCACCACTTCCCCCGCGACGAGGGACTTGGTAAGGGTTTTGCCTACCACCGTGCGTGCCTCTGCGGGGGCGATGCCCGTGCCTGGCCTGCGGATGGCGAGCATGTCCGCGCTCAGCATGGTTCCCGCAGGCAGGTCGCGCGCGGCGGTTACGCTGCGGCGGCTCACGGCGCGTACCTCCGCCTCGCACGGCTGGCACTTCTTCTCGCCGTCCCCCAGCACCTCGAGCGGGATGTTCACGCCCTTGAGGAACTTGGAGTCGCGGATGCGGCGGACCATTTCGGCCAGCTCATCCGGCTCCAGCGAGGCCGCGTGATCGGGCCCGACCATCGTGCGGTCGAGCGTGTAGTGCTTTTCCACGATCTGCGCGCCGTATGCCGCGGCCATCACCGTGACATTGATGCCCACCGTGTGGTCCGAGTAGCCGACGGGGACGGGGAATACGCGGCGCAGCGTGTCCATGGCCCTCAGGTTGGTCTGGTTGACGGGTGAAGGGTAGGAGCTCACGCAGTGAAGGAGCACGAAGGGGACGCGCGCTCGCTCGAAAGGTTCCACCGCTGCGCGGATCTCCTCCAGTGTCGCCTGCCCCGTGGAGAGGATGGTGGGGACGCTCAACTCCGCCATACCCTGCATGAAGGGGGTGTTGGTGATCTCGCTGGAGGGGATCTTGATGGCCTTCACGCCCATCCCCGCCAGGAAGCGCGCCGAGGCGATGTCGAAGGGCGTAGTGATGAAATCGATGCCCCGCCTCTCGGCGTACGCCTTCAGTTCCCGGTATGCATCGTGCGGCAACGTGAGGCGACGGAGCATGGCCTTCTGGTTTTCCTCTCCGCTGCGTTCCTGGTACGGCGCCAGGGGCGCGACGTCGGACGCAAGTTCGTCGGGATCGAAGAGTTGGAATTTGACGGCGTCGGCGCCCGCCTCCACCGCCACGTCAATGAGTTCCTGCGCCAAGCCCGGTTCGCCGTTGTGGTTCACTCCCGCTTCGGCAATCACGTACACGCCGCCGGGACGGAGGGGAAGGAGACGAGCCATGGGGATGTCACCCTACCTCCTTGGCGACGGAGGGGCAAGAACGTATACACTGTCCCCGATGAAGACGCGCATCATCCCCCGCTTGGACGTGAAGGGGCCCACCATCGTGAAAGGCATCCACATGGAAGGATTGCGCGTGATGGGCGATCCGGCTGCGCTGGCGCGGAAATACTACGAGCAAGGCGCCGACGAACTCTGTGTGATGGACACCGTCGCAAGTCTCTACGGGCGCAGCCCGGATTTCGACTTGATGCGGTCGATCGCGAACGAGCTCTTCATCCCGCTCACGATGGGCGGGGGCATCCAGTCGCTGCACGACATCACGAACTTCCTGCGCGCCGGAGCGGACAAGGTGGCAGTCAACACCAACGCCATTCACAATCCACGGCTCATACCGGAAGCGGTGCGGCAGTTCGGATCCCAGTGCATCGTGCTCTCCGTCGAAGCGAAGCGCGTCGGTCCCGGGCAACCGCCGCAGGGCGGAAATTGGGAAGCGTTCATGGAAGGCGGGCGCGAGCACTCGGGGAAGGACGCCATTGAGTGGATCAAAGAAGCGCTGGACCTCGGCATCGGGGAAATCCTCCTGACATCGATCGATCAAGATGGCACGCGGGGCGGCTTCGATCTGGAGCTCATCCGCGCCGTCACATCCTTCGCGACGGTGCCGGTGGTGGCGCACGGCGGTGCCCGGGACGCGGCGGCACTCCGCGAGGCGCTGGACGCCAAAGCCGACGCCGTTGCGCTCTCTTCCATCCTCCACTACAACGATACTTCCGTCGGCGCCCTCAAGCGCGAGCTGCATGCTACCGGCGTTC
>ERZ1292640.649-Hain-H43-02um-R1-649-length-28259-cov-43_pt1 | contig 25630 bp, 25 predicted proteins | sample MGYA00564404_ERZ1292640 | MGnify/ENA primary metagenome ERZ1292640 (study PRJEB36523, sample SAMEA6512636) | groundwater metagenome | collected 2019-01-08 | study: AquaDiva: Metagenomics assemblies of 32 groundwater samples | reverse complement strand
CTCGCCCGAGGCGCACAGCTCACCATCCAGGGCCGGCGCTGTTCCAGCGGCGCGGTCACCTCGGAGCTGCCAGGCGTGCCGGTCCGCATCCGCGTCTACGCGGGGGAACTCTCCTCGCGGGGCATCACCGTGTTCGTCGCGGATCCGAAGAGCGCCAACGTCACCGAGGCGGCCGGGCCGCAGAACGGCTGGAACCGGACGAGCTACGTCCTGGACCGCGGGCGCGCGCACGACGTGATCGTGCTGGACAGTCCGGCGGCCGCGAACGCCTGGAAGGCGCTGGCGCTGCGCAGCGAGCGTGAGGGCCTTGCGGTGATCTTCATCGACTGGCAGGTGGCGCGGTAGCCAGCACCCGCTCGATTCGCCGCCGCAACTCAGCCGCCAGGCGCGGGCTGCGGCCGGAAGTGGAGATCGCGACTTGCAGGTGACCGGAGCGGACGCGGGCGGGAACGAGGAAATCACATTCCCCCGGGGCGTCGGCGACGTTGACGGGGATGCCGCGCCGCTTCGCTTCGATGGCGACGCGGTGGTTCACGCGGCGGTCGTCGGTGGCGGTGAAGGCCAGGCAAACGCCGCGCAGGTCGGAGGCGCGGAAGCGGCGGCGGAGGAGCCGCACCGGCAGCGAGACGAACTCCGGCGCCCAGCGCGGCGCGACCACGGTGACGCGGGCGCCGGCTTCCAGCAGTCCCCTGGTCTTGCGTAGCGCCACCTTGCCCGCGCCGACCACCAGCACGGGCTTGTTGTTCAGATCGAGGAATACGGGGTAGTAAGTCGTAAACTGTAATTATGCGCGAGCGCCCCCCCAGCGTGGTGATCGTCGGCCGGCCCAACGTCGGCAAGTCCGCCTTGTTCAACGCTATCACCGGCCAGCGGCGCGCCATCGTCACCGACGAGCCGGGCATCACCCGCGACCGCATCCATGGGAGGGCCGTCTATCGCGGGCGCGCCTTCGAGGTGATCGACACCGGCGGCATCGTGCCGCGGGAAGCGGCCGAGATCCCGGTCCAGATCCTCAAGCAGGCGCGGGTGGCGCTGGAGCAGGCCGCGCACGTCATCTTTCTGGTCGACGGCCGCACCGAGATCACCGCCGCCGACCGCGACCTGGCCCAGCTTCTGCGGCGGCTGGGCAAGCCGGTGGCGCTGGCGGTGAACAAGATCGACGCCGCCGCGCGGGAGGATCTCGTACACGAGTTCCACGCGCTCGGCATCGGCGATGTCTTCCCGGTCTCGGCCGAGCACCGCCTGGGCCTGGACGAACTGCTGGAGCACGTCACCGCCGCTTTCGCGGCCTCCGCGGAGGAGGAAGCGCCCGAGCGGGAGGCCATCAGGGTGGCCATCATCGGCCGGCCCAACGTCGGCAAGTCCACACTGCTGAACGCGCTGGTGGGGCAGGAGCGCGCCATCGTCTCGGCGGCGCCGGGCACCACGCGCGATGCCGTCGATGAGCGGGTGGTGTACGAGGACACGGAGTACGTCCTGGTCGATACCGCGGGCATCCGGCGCAAAGGGAAGACCAGGCTGCTGGCCGAGAAGCTGAGCGTGGTGATGGCGCGGCGGCACATCCGGCTGGCCAATGTGGTGCTGCTGGTGCTTGACGCCGCCGAGGGCGTGCTGGGACTGGACGCCACCATCGCCGGTTACGCACACGAGGCGGGCCGGGCGGTCATCTGCTGCGTGAACAAGTGGGACCTGAGCTCCGACGGCGACCGCCGCGCCTTCGAGCAGCGGATGCGCGACCAGATGAAGTTCCTCGACTACGCCCCGGTCGTGTTCCTCTCGGCCAAGACCGGCAAGGGTGTGAAACGGCTGTTTTCGCTGGCGCGGGAAGTGTACGAAGCGGCCTCGCGGAGGGTCACTACCGGCGAGCTGAACCGGTTCCTGGGCGAACTGAAAGGGGAACACGAGCCGCGAATCCTGTACGTGACGCAGCCCGCGGTGCGCCCGCCGACCTTCGTGTTGTTCACCGCCCGGCCGACGCCGCTCCACTTCTCGCGCGAGCGCTACCTGATCAACCAGCTCCGCGAGCGCTTCGGCTTCCGCGGCACGCCGGTGGTGCTGAAGACGAAGTCGAAGCGGCGCTAAGCCGCGCCCTTCGGCTCCAGGCCCGCTTTGGCCAGAATGACGTACACCAGGAAGCCGGTGATGAAGCTGTAGACCACCGCCGGCTGCAACGAGCTCTTCAGATCCTCGGGGATGGGCAGGAACGGCAGGATGCCGACCAGGAAGCCGAGCGCCCAGGCGCCGTAGCCGGCCCAGTTGATGCCGGCGCGCGGACCGGCCCAGCGTCTTCCCGAGAGCAGGTAGTCGGCCGCCATGGCCCCGCAGATGGGGCCGAACGAGGCGCCGACGATGGTGAAGAAGCCGATCAGGTTCTCGGCCACTCCGGTGATGGCCAGCACGATGGAGACGGTGACGCCGGCCATCGTCGAAGAGATGCGCGGCACGCCGGGCATCATGGTGGCGAAGCTGTTGGCGGCAATGAACGCACAGAAGCAGGCCGGGACGATCGAGGCGACCGCGAACAGAATGAACATCGCGGTGGCCACGAAGCCGCCGATCGAGCTGAGCACCGCGTCGTAGGTGAACGCCTGCAACCCGGGGTTCAGGGCGCGGGCGCCGGCCACCGACAGCAACGGCAGGCCGCCAGCATAGACGATCGCCAGCGCGATGCCCACCAGCCCGCCGAGCCGCACGTCGCGCGCGTTGCGGCTGTTCATGCCGAAGTCGGCCCCGGCTGCCCCGGCGGTGGCGAAGAAGCCGATGACGGTCTGAACCAGGATGGTGAAGGCGATGAAGGGATTGGGATCGGTCACCGTGTGCTGCGCCAGCCCGCCGCTGGTCTTGAAGAAGACGATGAGCACCATCAGGAAGGCGATCGCGTTCAGCAGCAGGGCGGCCCGGGCCACGTACTGGATGCCTTTCACTCCGACGTAGGCCATGGTGTAGCCCCAGACGATGGCGATGACGGCGAACAGCAGCGTGCGCGGCCGCGGGTCGGCGCCGACGCCGTTGAGAATGTAGAAGGTCGAGAAGTAGGTGTTGACGGCGAACCAGCCCACTTGCAGCACGCCCATCAGCAGCCCGGGCATCAGGAAGCCGCCGCGCGTGCCGAAGGTCGAGCTGCCGACCACGTACAGCGGGTAGCCCGTCTTCATGCCCAGCATGCCCGGGACGTAGTAGAACAGGGCGTAGCTCAAGAGGCCGGCCACCACCAGCGCCAGGATGCAGAGGCCGAGGCCGGCGCGGTTCACGGTGCCGACGGCGATGGCTTGGTAAAAGGCCACCCAGAGGAAGATGCCCGCGTAGCTGGGCGCGGTGTTCACGTACCAGGGCGCGCGCTTCTCCTGGGGAACAGGAACTGATTTGGTGATGTAGTCGGGCAGCATGATCGCTCCTTGGAAGCGGACCAGTATACTACTTCTCAGCGGCATGAATGCTGGTCCACTGAACCCATGACTCCGGTCGCCTCGGTTCTCCGGGAAGAGATTGCGCGCGACGGCCCGATCTCCTTCCACCGCTTCATGGACCTCGCCCTTTACCATCCCCGGCACGGCTACTACCGGCGGGGCCGCGATCCTTTCGGGCGGGCGGGCGACTACTACACCGCCGAGCAGCTCCAGCCCGTTTTCGGCCGGCTGATGGCGGCGCGTATCCGCGCTCTGTTTGAGGAGCTGGGCGCGCCGCGGGAGTTCACGGTGGTCGAGCTGGGCGCGGGCCGGGCCGAGATGGCGGAAGCGCTGGCCGGGTTCCGCTACCTGCCGGTCGAGGTGGACGGTGGAGCGCTGCCGGAGCGATTCACCGGCGTCGTGTTCGCGAACGAGTTCTTCGACGCCTTGCCGGTGCACCTGGCCGTCCGCCGCGGCGGCGGATGGCGCGAGATGCGCGTGGGCGCGGAAGGGGACCGGTTCGCGTGGGTGGAAGCGGCCCCGGTTGGCGGAGAGATGGCCGCCTACCTCTCGCGGTACACCGCGCTGGAGGAAGAGGGCGCGCTGGCCGAGGTGAACCTCGAGGCGCTCGGCTGGCTGGAGCGCATCGCGCGCAGCCTCGAGCGCGGCTTCCTGCTGGCAATCGACTACGGCTACACCCTGCCGGAGTCGGTTCGCTTCCCGCGCGGGACGCTGATGAGCTACCGCCGCCACCAGGCGGATGAGGACGTGCTGGCCGAGCCGGGCGAACGCGACATCACTGCGCACGTGTCGTTCACCGCGCTGGAGCGGCACGGCGAGACCTGCGGTCTCCAGAAGGTGCGGCTGGAGCCGCTGGCGCGGACTCTGCTGGCGGCGGGGGAACGCGATCAGTTCGCGGCCGCGCTGGCCGGCGCGACGGCCGCCGAGCAGGCGCGCCACCGCTTGCAGTTGAAGAGCCTGCTCGTCGGCCTGGGGGAGACGTTCCGCGTGCTGCTGCAACGCAAAGGGGAGCCAGGGGAGGGCGAAAAATAAAAAGGCCCCGAAACCTTCGGGGCCTCAGCGAACCTTGTTGGATTCTGCCTGCCAGTGCTCGATGCTACTTCTTTTTCTTCGGAGCAGCTTTCTTGGCGGCCTTCTTCTTGGTTGCGTTCTTCATCGACTGATTCTCCCTTGACATCAAAATTCGGCGATCCGAAAAGATCGCGTTGTGATTCATATATAAGATTCTTCGGGCAGAAAGTCAAGAAAAAAATGCACAAAGACCCCCGCGAGGGGGTCCGGAAGCTAAAAAACGCTGCTCAGAGGAATTGTTTCGCCGGTTTTCGACGCCGGGACCGGCCTCCGAGCGATCAGGTTGCCCCCAACGGGCGCGGAGCGATACCATCACGCTGATGAGCCGACGCATCCTCTCGCTGGCGGCGGCGCTGGCGTTGGCGACGGGCGGGTGCGCGAGGAAGCAGCGCGTGCCCATCGCGCTGCCGGCGCTGGGATCGGCCGAGACCGGCATCGCAAGCTGGTACGGCCATCCCTATCACGGCCGCGCTTCCTCTAGCGGCGAGATCTACGACATGGAGAAGCTCACCGCCGCCCATCGCACGCTGCCGTTCGGCGCCCGCGTGCGCGTCGAGAACCTGGAGAACGGCGCGAACGTGGACGTGCGCATCAACGATCGCGGTCCCTTCGTCGAAGGCAGGATCATCGACCTGTCGCGGGCGGCCGCGCGGCGCATCCGGATGCTGGGGCCGGGCACGGCGCGCGTGCGGCTGATGGTGGTGGGACTGCCGGCGCAGGGCGGGCGCGGCGACTACTTCGCGGCGCAAGTGGGCGCGTTCCGCGAGCGCGCCAACGCCGAACGCCAGCGCCAGCAGATGGAGCGGCGCCACGGGACGGCGCGGCTGGCGCGCCGCGACGGCGATCCGCCCGTCTGGCGGGTCTTGGTCGGGCGCGAGGCCACCCAGGAGGCGGCCGCCGTCCTGGCCGAGCGGCTCCGCGACGAGATCGGGGCGGCATTTGTGGTGAGAATCGACGCCGCCTCGGCCGACCAATTATGAGGGGAGCCCCTGTTTTGAAAGCCGCGCCCGAGTCCGCGCCGGTGCTGGTGGGACAGTCGCCCCGCATGTGCGAGATCCGGCGCCTCATCGAGAAGCTGGGGCGCTCGCGCTCTCCGGTGCTGGTGGCCGGCGAAACCGGCGTCGGCAAGGAAGTGGTGGCGCGCGCGATTCACCACGCCGGGCCGGGCGGCCCCTTCGTTCCCATCGAGTGCGCCGCCCTGAACAAGGCGCTGATGGAGAGCGAACTGTTCGGGCATGTGCGCGGCGCGTTCACCGGCGCCCACGCCAACAAGGCCGGGCTGCTGGATCTGGCCGAGGGCGGCACCGCTTTCTTCGACGAGGTCGGCGAGGTGCCGCCGGACATGCAGGTAAAGCTGCTGCGCGTGCTTCAGGACAAGCGGATCCGCCCGGTGGGCGCGCTCACCTGGCGCGAAGCGAACTTCCGCATCATCGCGGCCACCAACCGCGACCTGGCGCTCGAAGTCGAGCGCGGCGCCTTCCGCCGCGACCTTTACTACCGCCTCAACGTGGTCACCTTGCGCCTGCCCCCGCTGCGCGAGCGCAAGGATGACATCCCGCTGCTGGCGCGGCACTTCCTGGCGTGCGTGGGCGGCGATCGCGAGCTGGCGCCGGAAGTTCTGGCGGCGATGCTCTCCTATGACTGGCCCGGCAACATCCGCGAGCTGGAGAACTGCATCGCGCGCATGGCGGCCATCAACTCCGGCCCGGTGTTCCACACCGGCGATCTGCCCACCGGCCTGCAAAGCCATCTGCTCGCGAGACAGCCGCCGGCGCCGGCGGCCGCGGCCGGCGCCGCGCCGGAGAGCGCGCCGGCGGTGGTGTCGCTCGAGGAAGTCGAGAAGCGGACCATCCTCGACGCGCTCGCCTACACCAGGGGCGACCGGCTGAAAGCGGCCCGCCTGCTGCACATCGGCCGGACGACGTTGTATCGAAAGCTGAAGCAGTACGGGATGGAGTAGGTAGTGGGGAGTGGGCCAGTCATCGCCTTAGACGCCACCTACAGCCTCGGGCGAGACCTGTCCGGCGTTGGGGTGTACTCGCGCGAGATTCTGTACGGAGTGGCCCGCGCGCATCCGGAAGCGAAGCTGATCTTCTGCTACCGGGCGCACCGGCTCGCCGGCTCGCTGCTTGGCCGGCTGCCGCCCAACGTCCGGCGCTCGCTGCTGAGCGATTGGCGCGGGCCGCGCGCGGCCGAGTTGTTTCATGGTTTGAACCAGCGGCTGCCGCGAATCCGCTTCCGCCGCGCCGTCTCCACCTTCCACGACCTGTTCGTGATGAGCGGCGAGTACTCGACGCCGGAGTTTCGCTCCCGCTTCCGCGAGCAGGCGCGGCAGGCGGCCGAGAACTCGGACCTGATCATCACCGTCTCGGAGTTCACCGCCGGGCAGGTCGAGCAGTGGCTCGGTGTGGAGCGGTCCCGGCTGCGGGTGATTCATCACGGCGTACGGACGCCGGCGAGCGTACCGGGTGAGGCCGGGCGCGAGAACATCATCCTGCACGTGGGCGCGATTCAGAAGCGGAAGAACCTGGCGCGCCTGGTGGAGGCCTTCGAGCGGACCCCGCCGGGCTGGCGGCTGGCGCTGGCCGGTTCGGCCGGCTTCGGCGCCGAAGAAATCCTGCGCCGGATCGAGGCCAGCCCGCGGCGCCGCCAGATCGACGTGCCCGGCTACATCTCCGCAGCCAGACGGGATCGCCTCTATGCGCGGGCGCGCGTTTTCGCTTTCCCCTCGCTGGACGAAGGCTTCGGCCTGCCGGTGCTGGAAGCGATGGCCTGGGGCGTACCGGTGCTCACCTCCAACCGGTCTGCTCTTCCCGAAGCCGGCGGGGAGGCGGCATTGCTGGTGGAACCCAGCGACGTGGACGCGATCGCCGGCGGGCTCCAACAGCTTTGCGAGGATGAGGGCTTGCGTGAGGAGTTGAGGCGGCGAGGCCGGCAACGCGCCGCCGCCGCCACCTGGCAGGCGGCAGTGGAAAAAACTTGGGCTGTCTACACCGAACTGCTGGGGCGCTAACGGGGATCTTCGTCGATCGCGATCTTCAGGGCGCGCAGGAACTTCTGGTCCTGCGAGGTCCACTTGAACCTGGTCTTGGTGTCCGGCTCCCGTCCGCGGCGCCGCTCGGGCGTGCCGGGCGGAGCCTCCAGACTCTCGCTCTCGGCGCCCTCCTCGCGGCGGTTAAAGCCGATGGTGGCTTCCAGTACCAGGAAGACGTCGTAGCCCGCCCGCTTGATCTCGGCGATGGCCGCAGCGATCCTCTCGGAGTCGGAGAGCGACTCGTTGATCGCGTTCCCCAGTTCCTGCATCAAGGTTCTCAATCGTTCTTCCATGGCTCCCCTCCTCCGGACCACCTCCGCAACCCGCCTTCACCGGGCACCCCGCTCCGGCTGTCCTTCTCGCGAATCGGGCAGCACCGACATCTCCCGCCTTGATTGTAGTGGAGCCGTGGGCTTTTCACAAGCCCCATCCACATCCACATTATCGACAGATCCCGCAAGGACTATACGGGGGGAGGGATCGTTTCCTCGTCTGTTACCATGGGACTTGCTCTTTCGTGTCCAGCAGTTCCTCCACTATGTAGTGCCGGCGGTAGTGCGCCCGGCGCGGATCGTGTGGAACCAGGTCATCGGCTTTGTCTTTCTGGTTTTGGCCTTCGCCGGCGCCCTGCGGCTCGTCTACAGCTTGCGCCACTTCGACGGCAGCCCGCGTAGCTTCATGGAGGTCGCCATCACCGGGCTGTTCACGCTGGTGATGGGCGGCTTCGGCGTCTCTTCCTTCTGGCACGCTCGCAAGATCTCCCGCGCATGAGCAACCCTGGACCCGGCGAATTCCCCTTCACCGCCGGCATTCACCCCGAGATGTACCGTCGCCGGCTCTGGACCATGCGGCAGTATGCCGGCTTCGGCACGGCCGAAGAAAGCAACCGGCGCTACCACTACCTGATCTCGCAAGGGATCACCGGGCTGTCGGTCGCCTTCGATCTGCCGACCCAGATGGGACTGGATTCCGACCACCCGCTGGCGGCCGGCGAGGTAGGCCGCACCGGGGTGGCCATCTGCTCGCTGGCGGACATGGAGCGCCTGTTCGCCGGCATCCGCCTCGACCAGGTCTCCACTTCGATGACCATCAACTCGACCGCCGCCATCCTGCTGGCCTTCCATGTGCTGGCGGCGCGGCGGCAGGGCGCCGACCTCAGCCGCCTTTGCGGCACCGTGCAGAACGACATCCTCAAGGAGTACGTGGCCCGCGGGACTTATATCTACCCGCCGCGGCCGGCCATGCGCCTCATCACCGACCTGTTCGCCTGGGCCAGCCGCGAGCTGCCGGAGTGGAACACCATATCGATCAGCGGCTACCACATGCGCGAGGCGGGCGCGACCGCCGTCCAGGAGGTCGCCTTCACGCTGGCCCACGCCATCGCTTACATCGAGGCCGCGCTGGCGGCCGGGCTGGAGATCGATTCGTTCGCCCCGCGCCTCTCCTTCTTCTTCAGCGTGCACAACGACTTTCTGGAGGAGATTGCCAAGTTCCGCGCCGCGCGGCGGCTTTACGCGCACCTGATGCGCGACCGCTTCGGCGCCCGCGACCCGCGCTCGATGATGCTGCGCTTCCACACCCAGACCGCCGGGGCGACCCTCGCCGCCCGGCAGCCCGACGTGAACCTGGTGCGAGTGGCCTTGCAGGCGCTGGCCGCGGTGCTGGGCGGCGCCCAGTCGCTGCACACCAACGCGCGGGACGAGGCGCTGGCGCTGCCGACCGAGGAGTCGGTGCGGCTGGCCTTACGCACCCAGCAGATCATCGCCCACGAGAGCGGCGTTACCCAGACCGCCGATGCGGTGAGCGGCAGCTTCCACCTCGAGCAGCTCACCGACTCTATCGAGCAGGGCGCCCGCGCCTACCTCGCGCGCATCGACGCGATGGGCGGGGCGCTGCCGGCGATCGAAGCCGGTTACCTCCAGGCGGAGATCCATAACGCCGCCTATGAATACCAGCGGGCGGTCGAGCGCGGCGAGCGGGTGATGGTCGGCGTGAATCGTTTCCGGATGGAAGAGGACCGCAAGATCCCGACCTTCCGCCTCGATCCGCGAGTCGAACAGGAGCAGGTGGAGCGGCTGCGGCAACTGCGGGCGGCGCGCGATGCGGCGCTGGTTTCGCGCCGGCTGGACCGGCTCGAAGAGGCCGCCGGCGGCAGCGAGAACCTGATGCCGTTCGTCCTGGACGCAGCCGAAGCCCTGGCCACCGTGGGCGAGATCTCCGACCGGCTGCGCCGCGTCTTCGGCGAGTACCGGGAGCGGGGTGTCTGACCGCCCGGCTTACTCGATGAGCACCAGCGCGTCGGCGTAAAGGTTGGTGGGCGGCTGATCGAACCAGCGCACCCCTTCCTGTACCAGCGTCAGCCGCAGACGGTGGCGGCCGGGGAGTTCCGGCGCCCTGACCGGGACCACATAGCACATGCTCCGGCCGTGGCACAAGGGCGGCCACAGACGCGTGCGGAGGCCGTCGAAAACCAGCGCGCGTCCTGCCTCCTCATCCAGCCAGTGATAGGCGATGTGCATCGGGTTTGGTGGCAGGCTCTGCAAGACGGCGCCGGATTCGTTGCCGACGAGGACCGAGCAGTCGAAGCACTGGCCGGCGGCTGCTCGCGCTGGAGCCTGAGTGAGTACCAGCGAGACCTCGCCGGGACGGAGTGGCTCGAGAGGCGTCATTTCGAGCAAGCGCCGGACCTGCTCAACCGGCACCGGGGCATGAGAAGCGATCGCAAACAGGTCCGGCGCGAAGCGGGCAAAAGACTTCGACAGACGGGCTGCCCCCAGGCTGCCCAGCGGCGCGGCGGGATCGGCGAACCAAATCAGCACGTTTGCGAAGTGCCGGCCGAGGCCGGCCCGCATCCGCCGCGGCGACTGCTCGTTGATGTGCACCAGCAGCTCGTACCGTGACCGCGGTTCGGGGGGCAGGTAGGCCCCGACCGAAGCCGCAAACCTGCGCCGCCGGGGATATTCGTAGCGGTAGCTCCACAGGTTCGGAAAAGTGTGCACGATGAACAGGCCGTCGGGCTTCAGGAGCCGGGCCACCTTGCCATAAAGGACGTCCAGTTCGGCCGCGGCGAGGTGCTCGATCAGGTCGGAGGCAATCGCCAGGTCGAAAGGGCCTTGGAGCGGCGCCGTGCAGGCATCCCCGCAGAGGAAGGCGACGTTCTTCCTTAACTCCGGCTCGTCCGCGAAGCACCGCTGAGCGAGCGCGATCGCGGGCTCGGAGTAGTCCACCGCGGTGACCTGGAATCCCCGCCGGGCAAACTCATAGACGAGCTCGCCACGGCCGCAGCCGAGGTCCAGGCACCGGCCACCGCTCTTGAGGCCGCCCAGCGAGGCGACCGCCACCAGGCGCGGGTCTTCCAGCCGCTTGCCCTTGTCCCGTTTGAAGAACTCGTAGCCGCCGCAGTGGAGCAGATAGTAGTCATCTCCGTAAGCGGGCCGCAGCGCCGGACTGCTGAGTTGGGAGGCTGGTGGCCGGCCGCCGGTCAGGTGTTCGGGCGAGACCTTGATCAGCAACTCGCCGGCGTACCCTGGGATCACACAGTAGAACTCGATGGCCTCCCGGAACCGTTCCAGGAAGCTGCTCATGGCCAGGAAATTCAGGTTGGTCCAGAAATACCCGTCCACCAGGATATAGCGGGCCTGCGGCAGGGCGATCATCAGATCGTGGAAGGAGCCGTCGCCGTCCTGCTGGCCGTCAACGTGGACCAGGTCGTAGATGCCGCCGGGCAGCCGCTGCATTTGTTGGGTGTTGGCTTTCAAGAAACTGGCTTGGAAGCGGGCGGTGATTTTGCCGGCCCACTCCAGGGCCCCTTTGTGGCCGCCGTAGCTCTCCTCATCGACATCGATGCCGAGGTAGCTGGCCGTGGGGGCGGCATCGAGGAAGGCGGCCGCCGAGTAGCCGCACCGGACGCCGATCTCCAGGATGGAGGCGGGCCGCAACACGCTGGCGATGGCCCACTTCAGCCGGTAGTAACTGAGCCACTCGTCAAAGCGGTACCCGAACGGATCGCCGGGGTTGGCCGTACGTCGAAAATCGTAGGAGCAGGACTTCCACCGCTTGAGGATCTGCTCGATCATCTACTCCAGCCCTTCAAGGTCTCCTCTATTATTGCGCCGCCCGCGGCGGGTGTGCCGGCCGATTTCACCTGGCGTCCAGAGCCGGGGCGCGGGCAGCGTCACCGCCCCGGCGGCCGCGCCGTCGGCTGCTTCCTCTTCCGGTATTCCTCGAACTTCTTCTGATACGCCTCGTTGAGCTTGGGGTAGACGTCGTAGATCGACGCGCCGCTCTCCAGAAGCTGGCGCTGGAACTCCTCGCGTTCGACGGTGGCCAGCGCGCGGTCGGCCACCTTCCCGGCGATCTCGGCGGGGATGACCAGGATGCCGTGGCGCTCGCCGAACAGGATGTCGCCAGGGACCACCGTGACGCCGCCGATGCGCACCGGCGCCTGGTAATCCACGCTCATCTGGACGGGGCTGACGCCGGCCGCCTGCCCGCGCCGCATGTAGATCTGAAGCGGCAGCGCCTCCAGCGCCGGCAGGTCGCGGAAAGCGCCGTCGGCCACCATCCCCACGCCGCCGCGATAGGCGAGCCGCGTGGCGGTAACGTTGCCGGTGACCGCCGAGCGCGTCTCGCCGCCCGCTTCAAAGACCAGCACGTCGCCGGGCTGGGCCTCCTCGGAGGACTTGTAGTTGAGCTGCGGGCCGGCCGCGTAGAGCTTCTCCCGCAGGTCCTTGCGATTGGGCAGATAGCGGATGGTCCGCGCGCGGCCGATCATCCGCTGCCGCGGCTTGAGCGCGTCCAGCTCGTTGATGAAGCAGTTGGGATACCCTTCGGCCACCACCTGCGCCCAGACCGACTCCAACTCCAGCCGCATCAGCTTGCCGAACAGCGCCCGGTCCTCGGCGCTCAGCTTCTCGCTGACATGCGCCGGGATGGACGGCTGCTGGGCAAAAGCGCCGGCGCACAATACCAACAGGCTCGCGAGCCGCATGGAAACCTCCTAACCGGACAGCAAGCGCTGGAGCTCCGTCTCCAGCCGCGCAATGTCCTCTTCGTTGTTGTAGAAGTGCGTTGAGACCCGCAGATAGTCATGACGGGCGGAGACCAGGATACCGCGGTCGCGCAGCGCCTGGGCCAGCGCGGAGGCCGGCCGTCCTTCGATGCGCGCGGCCACGATCGGCGAATCGTAGTGCGGCGCCTCGTCGCTGAGCAGCCGCGCGCCGAGGCGGCGCAGGCAGGCGCGGGTAGCGCCGGCCAGTTCCAGCACCCGCTGCTCGATCGCCGCCGGGCCGGTCTCCAGGATCATCTCCACCGCCGCGCCCAGCGCGTAGACCACCGGGAAAGTCAGCATGCCGCCTTCGTACTTCTCGGCCTCGCTCTTGAACTCCGGCGCGCCGTGGTGCAGGCTGTCCACCCGGCGCCAGTCGCGGTGGCTGCGCCAGCCGATCACGTTAGGCGCCAGCCGCGCGCGCAGCGACGGGCGCACGTACATGAATCCCGCCCCGTTCGGCGCCAGCAGCCACTTGTAGCCGTGAACGGCATACATGTCCGGCTGGAGCGCGCCGGCATCGAACTGTAGCGCGCCGAGGCTCTGCGTCCCGTCCACAAAGAGCAGCACCCCGCGCTCGCGGAGGAAACTTGCGATCGCGGCCAGCGGCGGGCGGAAGCCGGTGATGTAGTTCACCTCGCTGAGCACCACCAGCCGGGTGTTAGACGTGACCGCGTCATAGAACCCGTCCCAGGAGGCCTCGATGAACTCGATGCCGCGGCCGCCGAGCAGCGCCGGATGGTAAATCGAGTTCGGGAATTCGTTCTCGAGCGAGACGATGCGCTCGCCGGGCTTCCAGTCCAAGCCGCCCAGGAGCAGACCCAGCGCGGTGGCCGCATTGGGGATGAAAGCGATGTCGGCGGGCTCGGAGTGGATCAGCCGCGCGATCGCGCCGCGGATGCGGTCGGCGTCGTCGAACCAGGACAGGAAGTCGGAGCAGGCGAGCTCATCGCGGCGGGCGAAGTGACGCGCCACCGCCTCTACGGCGCGGCGCGGCACCTGGCCGAAGGTGGCGGTATTGAGGTAGGTCCACCGCTCGAGCGCGGGAAACTCCCCGCGGAGCAGCCTCCAGTCCGGCGGCGCGCCCACCGCTGGTCAACCCCGGGGCGCCAGGCCTTCGAGCGCCGCCCGCACCCGCGCCGCCAGCGTCTGGGCCGCTTCGCCGGCCGCCACTTCGGTCGTCTCGTGCGTGCCGCGCTCGACGATCTCCACCACTCCCGAGGCCAGCTTGCGGCCCACGGTCACGCGGTAGGGAACGCCGATCAGGTCGGCATCCTTGAACTTCACGCCGGGCCGCTCGTTGCGGTCGTCGAGCAGCGCGTCGAGCCCGCGCGAGAGGCAGCCCTGGTAGATCTCCGCGGCGGCCGCCATCTGCGCCGCGTCGGAGTTGTTGACCGGCGTCACCACCACCTGAAACGGCGCGATCGAGACCGGCAGCGCCATGCCGTCGCGGTCGCCATAAAGCTCGATGGCCGAGCTGAGGATGCGCTCGATGCCGATGCCATAGGAGCCCATAATCGGCGCGATCTCCTCGCCGGCCGGGCCGAGCACCCTGAGGCCCATCGACTCGGAATACTTGCAGCCGAGCTTGAAGATATGGCCGACCTCGATCGACTTGTTGAGCGTCAGCGCCGCGCCGCACTGCCGGCAGGCATCGCCGCCGGCGACCTGCCGCAGGTCCCTGTACTCGGCGGCGAAGTCCTCATCGGGAGTGACGTGCCGCAGGTGGTAGTCGTCGCGGTTGGCGCCGGCGATCATGTTGCGGCGGCCCTTGAGCGCCAGGTCGGCGAAGATGGGCATGCCGCTGACGCCGACCGGGCCGAGCGAGCCCGCCTCCGCCCCGAAGGCGCCGAGGATCTCCATCGGGTGCGCGGGCCGGACCTCGCGCGCGCCCAGCGCCGCGGCCATCTTGGTCTCGCTCAACTGGTGGTCGCCGCGCAGCAGCGCCAGCACCGGCTCGTTGTCGGCCACCAGCACCAGGCTCTTGATCTGCGAGGTCTCCGGCAGGCCGGTGAACTCGGCCACCTCGGCGATCGTCTTGCGCCCGGGCGTGTGGAACTCCTCGGGCTTCAGGTCGCCCTCGGGATCGGCGGCGGCCGGCGGCGACGCATGGGCAGCCGCCTTCTCGAGGTTGGCCGCGTAGCCGCAGCCGGGGCAGAGCACCACCCAATCCTCGCCCGCCTCCGAGCGCACCATGAACTCGTGCGACTGGCTGCCGCCCATCGCGCCCGAGTGCGCCTCGACGGCCACGTATTGGAGACCGCAGCGCTCGAAGATGCGGCAGTAGGCCCGGTAGTGCTTCTGGTAGGCCGCGTCGAGACCGGCCGCGGCCAGGTCGAAGCTGTAGGAGTCCTTCATGATGAACTGCCGCACCCGGATCAGGCCCGAGCGCGGCCGCGGCTCGTCGCGAAACTTGGTCTGGATCTGGTACCAGATTTGCGGGAGCTGCTTGTAGCTGCGCAGCTCGCCGCGGGCGATGGAAGTCATGACCTCCTCGTGGGTCATGCCGAGGCAGAGGTCGCGCTGGGAGCGGTCCTTGAGCCGGAACATGTCGTGGCCCATCACCTCCCAGCGGCCCGACTCCTGCCAAAGCTCGGCCGGGTGCAGCGCCGGCAGCAGCATCTCCTGGGCGCCGATGGCGTCCATCTCCTCGCGCACCACCTGGGTGATTTTGTTCAGGGAACGCTGGGCGAGGAACAGGTAGCTATAGACGCCGGCCGCGAGCTGCCGCACATAGCCGGCGCGCAGCAGCAGCTTGTGGCTGATGACTTCAGCCTCGGCGGGATCCTCCCGCAGCGTGGGGATGAACAGTTGGCTCCAACGCATCTGGGTGTCCGGGCATGGCGGCGGGCCGGTGGCCTGCCCCACGAGCGAAGCGGCGAACCATTGATCTTAGCATGTTAGAATGAAGCACTACCCCCTATGAAATTCGCGCTGGGCGCCGATCACGCCGGTTTCCGCCTGAAAGAGGACTTGCGGGAGCGGCTGGTTCGCCAGGGCCACGAGGTCGTGGACCACGGGACGAATTCCAGCGACTCCTGCGACTATCCCGACTACGCCGCCCTGGTAGCGCGCGACGTGGCCGCGGGCCGGGCCGACCGCGGCCTGCTGGTCTGCGCGACCGGGGTGGGCATGTCGATGGCCGCCAACAAGGTGCGCGGCGTGCGGGCGGCGCTGGGAACCTCGCCCGAACAAGTCCGGCTGACCCGCGCCCACAACGATGCCAACGTCCTCACCCTCGGCGCCCGCTTCACCGCCGCCGCCGCCGCCGGGGCCTTGCTCGACGTCTTTCTCGAGACTCCGTTCGACGGCGGGCGCCACGCGCGCCGCCTCGGCAAGATCGCCGCCCTGGAGGAGGCGTAATCTCATGAGCGAACAGGAGCGCATGTCCCGGCCGCTGGCCGAGGTTGATCCCGAGGTCTTCGCGGCCATCCGGCGCGAGGCGCTGCGCCAGCACTCGGGGCTGGAGCTGATCGCCAGCGAGAATTTCACTTCCGAGGCGGTGCTGGAAGCCACCGCGAGTGTCTTCACCAACAAGTACGCCGAGGGCTACCCTGGCCGCCGCTACTACGGCGGCTGCGAGCACGCGGACGCGGTGGAGACGCTGGCCCGCGAGCGCGCCAGGAAGCTGTTCGGCGCCGAGTACGCCAACGTGCAGCCGCACGCCGGCTCGCAGGCCAACATGGCCGCCTACGCCGCCGTGGTGCAGCCGGGCGACACCATCTTCGGCATGAACCTCTCGCACGGCGGCCACCTCACCCACGGCCACCACCTCAACTTCTCCGGCAAGACCTACAAGGTGATCCCTTACGGCGTGCGGCGCGAGGATGAGACCATCGACTACGACGAGCTCCAGCGCCTGGCCGGCGAGCACAAGCCGAAGATGATCATCGCCGGCGGCAGCGCCTACCCGCGCGTCCTCGATTTCCGCCGCTTCCGCCAGATCGCCGATTCCGTCGGCGCAGTTCTGCTGGTGGACATGGCCCACTTCGCCGGGCTGGTGGCCGCCGGTCTCCACCCCAATCCCTGCCAATACGCCGACATCGTCACCTCGACCACCCACAAGACGCTGCGCGGCCCGCGCTCGGGCCTCATCCTGGCCCGCGAAAAGTACGGCCCGGCCATCGACAAGTCGGTCTTCCCCGGGGTGCAGGGCGGCCCGCTGGTGCACGTCATCGCCGCCAAGGCGGTCTGCCTGCTGGAAGCGATGACGCCGGAGTTCGCCGCCTACCAGCGGCGGGTGGTGGCCAACGCCCGCGCGCTGGCCGCCGGACTGGTCGAGGCCGGCTTCCGCATCGTCTCCGGCGGCACCGACACGCACCTGATGCTGGTGGACGTCTTCGCCAAGGGCATCCGCGGCCGCGAGGCCGAGAACGCGCTGGACCAGGCCCACATCACGGTGAACAAGAACACCATTCCGTTTGACGCCAACCCCCCGCTCAACCCCAGCGGCATCCGGCTGGGCAGCCCGGCGGTCACCACTCGCGGCTTCGGCGAGCCGGAAATGCGCGAGGTGGCCTCCCTGATCGCCGACGTGCTCAATCACCTCGATTCGGAAGACACCAGCGCCGCGGTGCGGCGGCGCGTCGAGGCGCTCACCGGGAAGTTTCCCCTCTACCCGTGGAAGCTTCAGCCGGTCCCGGCCGGGTGAACGGCGGCCATGTCGCTGCGCATCGTCATCGACGCCCGCCGCATCCGGGATTTCGGCATCGGCACTTACATCCGCAACCTGGTGCGCGCGCTGGCCGTGATCGATCGCGAGAACCGCTACGTGCTGACGGCCGCCGCCGCGGACACCGAGGAGCTGGCCGGCCTGCCGGGGAACTTCTCCACCGCTGTTTACAACCGGCCCGACACCAGCGCAGCCGACCAGATCGCTTTTCCCCTTTTCTTGCGGCAGTTTTCGGCCGACCTCTACCACATTCCGCTCAACGCGGTGGCGCTGTTCATGCCCAAGCCCTACGTGGTCACGATTCACGACATGAGCACGCTGCTGTTCGGCCCCGTGCCGCGGCTGCGCCATGCCTGGCGGCTGTACCTGTTTCGCCGCGGCCTGTTCCGCGCCGCCCGGGTGATCGCCGTTTCGGCCGCCACCCGCCGCGACGTGGAAACCGTGCTGGGCGTTCCCGCCGATCGCATCCACCAGATCTACGACGCGCCCGATCCGCGCTTCCTGAAGACGTGCGGCGAGGAGACCGATGAGGCGCTGGTGGAACGGCGGCGCGTGCTGGAGCGCTACCAGGTCACTTACCCCTACATCCTTTACGCCGGCACCATCCGCCCGCAGAAGAACATCCCGCGGCTGGTCGAAGCCTTCGCCGTGCTGCGCGGCGATCTCGAGAGCCACCCCGTCTACAAGGACCTGCGGCTGATCATCATCGGCGACGAGATCTCGCGCCACCCTTCGGTGCGGCGGGCGGTGATCCGGACGCGAGTGGAGGACGTGGTCCGTTTCCTCGGCTTCGTGCCCTTCGACGCCCTGCGGGTCTTCTACGAGGCCGCGGCCGCTTTCGCTTTCCCCTCGCTGTACGAAGGCTTCGGGCTGCCGCCGCTGGAGGCGATGGCCTCGGGCACGCCGGTAGTCACCTCCGACGTCAGCTCGCTGCCCGAGGTGGCCGGCAACGCCGCCGTGCTGGTCAACCCGGAAAACGTCTTCGACATCGCCCGCGGCCTGCGCGAGACGCTGCTGAACACGGACCTGCGCCGCGAGCTGATTCGCCGCGGCTACGAGCAGGTGCGGCGGTTCAGTTGGCAGGATGCCGCCCGCCAGGTGCTGGAGATCTACCTGGAGGTCGCTCGCGGCCGCCGTTCGGCCGGCGCCAGTAACCCTCCAGTTCCTCGGGGGTGAGCAGGTCCCACACGCTCAGGTTGAGCCGGCGCAGGATGGTGTCGGCCGCGGCCAGCGAGAGTCCCCGCGCGCCTTTCAGCACGTTGTGCATGTGGGACTGCGAGATCCCGGCCAGCCGCGCCATGCTGCGCTCGGTCAGCTCGCCGCTCGCGAGCCGCCGCCGGATGGCCTCCAGCAGCCGCTGTTGCAGGTCCTGAAGACCCAGGGTCACCATGCACGCTCCCTATAGCTCCGAGAAATAGTGGCCCGATATATCGGATATTCCGGTGAGATTAACAGACTTTAATAGCAAACGGTCTTCCACTTGTCGCCTACTCGGTTCATCAGTTTACGGCCTTTAATCCAAAAGAACAAGGCAATTGTGCGGCCGCCGGACGGCGGCTGTGTTGACCAGTTCCCGGCTGGGGGTACTTTCAGGGACAGGTAGCGTGCGCCTCCCCCGAGGGCGAGCGAACCGCCTGTCGCGCGAACGCGGCGGACTGCCGCCAGACGGCGGGGCGCGCGCTGGAGGACATCGATGGAATGGACCCGATCCGACACGATCGCGCTGGCGAACAACTCCTGCACGCACTGCCACGGTCTTGGATTGCGTTTGGGGCTCAGGGGAAAACCCAGCCCCTGCAATTGCGTTTTACGCGAAATCTTCCGCGCCTGCTACGCGCGCTTCCGCGCGTGCGCCACCAAGGAGAAATACCTAAGCCGCGTCTCGCTGGAGTTCGTCCCCGGGCCGGATCGCCGGCTCACCTGGGGATTCAAGGACGAGGAATACATGGCCGACTTCATACTGGTCAGCCGGCGGACCCTGGACGAGTTCGAGTACAAAGTCTTCAAGTACCACTTCCTGCTCGGGGCCGACTGGAAACTGTGCTGCCGCCGGCTGGGGACCGACCGCGGCAGCTTCTTCCACTGCGTCTACCGCATCGAGCATAAACTCGGCCGCGTGTTCCGCGAGCTCGAGCCTTACAGCTTGTTTCCGCTGGACGAGTACTTCAACGGGGCGATGCACCCCGAGCCGGTATATCGTCCCCTGCTGTTACAAACCGCGTAGAAATTGGGGACAGCCACCGATTCCCCGGTCCCCCCCCCACGAATAACCGGGGTGGTCCCTGGCTGTCCCCATCTTTGTTTCACCTGCTACAATGGCTCCTCTGAAGGAGCAACCCCATGCCGCGCGCCTGCTTTAGCCTGATCGCCCTGCTGCTGAGCGCCGTCCCGGCCGTCGGCGGCGGCTGGGTAAAACTGCTTAACGGCAAGAACCTCGACGGCTGGCAGCCGATCGGCGAGGGCGTTTGGACCGCCATGCGCGACGGCACGCTGGTTGGCCAGTGCGATCCACGCCAGCCTTGCGCCCACCAGGCCTGGCTGTACACCAGGAAGGAATTCGGCGAGTTCGACCTTTCGCTGGAGTTCTGGACGCGGCTGGGCGGCAACAGCGGCATCTCGATCCGCGACAGCTCGCGGGCCCGCTGGGCGGTCGGCGCCGAATGGGACCGCAACCGCACCCCCTCCCACATCGGCTACGAGATCCAGATTACTAACGGTTACCAGGACAGCTACGGCGCCGGCAGCATCTACCTGTTAGACAAGGCCAGGGAACCCGAGGTACGCAACGACTGGAACCTGCTGGAGATCGAGTCCCGGCTGTCGGGCATTCGCGTCAAGCTGAACGGAAGGTTGGTCTCCCAGCACCCGGGCCTGCCCGACCGCCCCAAGGCGGGACCCATCGGCTTGCAGCTTCACGACCGCAACAGCGTGATCATGTTCCGCGACATCCGCATCCGCGAGCGGTAGCGCACTGTCACCTGGTGGGGCAGACGATCGTTTTTCGTCGTCTGCCAAGCTGCCCCGGCTACTCTTCCAGCACGCAGATGTCGGGCAGGTTGCGGTACTCCTCGGCGTAATCCAGCCCGTAGCCGACCACGAACTCGTCGGGAATCTGGAAGCCGGTGTAAGCGACATCCACCGGGCGGAGGCGCCGGCTGGGCTTGTCCAGCAGGGCGGCGATGCGGATCGAGCGCGGGCGCCGTTGCTGGAGCACGTGGATGAGATAGTTGAGCGTCACCCCGGTATCGATGATGTCCTCGACGATGAGCACGTCGGCGCCCTCGATCGAGATGTCCAGGTCCTTGGTCAGCTTCACCTCGCCGGAGGAGCTCTTGCCCTTGCCGTAGCTGGAGGTGCCGATGAAATCGATGCGCACCGAGCGCTGGATGGCGCGGGCCAGGTCGGCGAGGAAGAAGCAGGCGCCCTTGAGAATGGCGATCAGGTAGAGCGTGCCGGTGGGATAGTCCCGGTCGATCTGGGAGCCGAGTTCACGGATGCGGGCCTGGACTTCCTCCGACGAGAGGAGTATGCGCGGGGAGGTCTTGGTCATGGTCGCTCGCCTAGCCGCCGCCGCGGAGGGGCTCGCTGGGCGGCCCGATGTGGATGTGCGGGCCGGTGGAGCGGCCCCGCAGCGCGGTGCGGAAGGCGTAGTAAGGGACTCGGAGGCCCCGCAGGAGGTCCCGCAGCCAGACGCCCTCGGGCTGGTCCGGATCGAGTCCGACGTCGATGCGGCCGCGGTGGTCGAAGCCGAGGGCGCGGTGCAGCGCGGTCGCGCCGCTGGCGCTCACCGGCAGCGGCTTGCCGAACTCCTCCTGGAAAGCCAGGGTGATGATCTTCAGCGAGGCGGTGGGGAGACGCCCGTCGCCGTCGTAGCGCTCGACCAGCGGCAGCGGTTCCGGCGCGACCGCCGGCGGCTCGACCAGCACAGCCACCTCGGTGCGGGCCATCCCGGCCAGCTCGTCCAGAAGCCGGGCCCGCGAGACCGCCTGGTCGAGCACTTTGCGGCGCCGGTCCAGCTCTTCCAGGAACGGAGTCAGCGAGAGTCGCGGCAGCGCGCCCTCCTCCACCAGTTTCTTCGCTTCCTCGACGCGCGCCTGCTGCCGGTCAAAGCGCCGCCGGGCGGCGGCCACCATCTCCTCGGCCTGCTGCTCGGTGAGGTCCTCGATGGTGAGGTGACCGTAGAGGATGCGGCGCAGGATGGCCTCATCCTGCTCATCGGCCCGCGAAATCTCGGGTTTGCCCCGCACCACGTCCACCGCGTTGGGCGCCTGGGCGAGCCCGGAGAGAGGACTCAGCGCGACGGCCAGAAACAGGGCGCCAAGCATTCCCTTGATTGTAGTACGATGGGCGTGAGGAGTCGATTGCCGGGCAGCACGAGACGCAAGCATCCGCCTGAAAGTGATTCCGCCGCGGCCGTCCCCCCCACGCCGGCGCCGGGTTGGCTGGTGGCGGCGCAGGCCGCCGAATCCAAGAAGGCCATCGAGCTGCGCGTGCTCGACGTGCAGGGCGTCACCAGCTTCGCCGACTATTTCGTCATCTGCTCCGGCGCCAATCCCCGCCAGATCCAGGCCATCGCCGACGAAGTCGAGCTGCGTCTCAAGCAGGAGGACCGCCTGCCGCTGGGAGTGGAAGGCTACGACCACGCCGAGTGGGTGCTGGTGGATTACGGCGATTTCCTGGTGCACATCTTCTCCGCAAGCGCCCGCACCTACTACGACCTGGAGCGCCTGTGGCGCCAGGCGAAAGAGGTCGAGCTCGCGGCGGCGCCGTAGGGGCCGGGCACGCCCGGCCCTTTCAGAACACCAGCTTGGCCACCAGGACGATCTCGCGCGCCTCGGAGTTGGGCCCAGGGTTCAGCATGCCGAAGCGCGCATTGGTCACGTCGGCGGTCTGGAGGCGGCTGAACCACGGGTAGTTGAAAGCGTTCTGGGCGTCGGCCCGCAACTGGAACCGCAGCCGCTCCTTGATCGGGAACTCCTTGGCTATCCCGATCTCCCAAATGTTCAGCGCCTTGCTGCGGACGTCCGGGAAGCGTGTGGGGAAATCGCGCAGCGTGTAGGGCGCCGGGGTGCGGTTCGGGAACAGGGAGGTGTCGAAGAAAACGTCGAACACCGGGTCGAACTGGCTACGGCCCTTCTTCTGAGCCAGCTCGTCGCGTTGCGCGTGGCTGAACTTGGCGCTGCGCGCGGCCAGCGGCGCGGCGTTGGGGAAGGCGAACGGCAGCCCGGAGCGCAGCATGTACTGGATGTTCAGGTTCCAGCCGCCCACCACACCGTTCAACACCGGGTGCAGGTTGCCGCCGAAGCGCTTGCCGCGGCCCACCGGCACTTCGTAGCTGGTCACCGCGGCCAGCGTGTGCGGCGAATCGAACTCGTTCAGGCGCTTCTCCAGCCCGGTGTCAAGCAGGTTGCCCAGCACCGTGTCTTGAGCATTGAGCGGCGATACCTCTTCCAGGTTCTTGGAAAGCGTGTAGGAGATCTGCATGGAGAGGCCGGCCGAGAAGCGGCGGGTGGCCTTCATCTGGAGCGAATCGTAACGCTGCGAGCCGATGGGCACGTCGGAGATGCTGACGCCGGAGAAGTGCGGGTAGGCCATCAGCAACTGCTGGCGCGGGATGTTCGCCCCGTTGAAGGCGGAGCCCGGCAGCAGGCCGGCCATGGGGTTCGGCGCCTGCCCTGTAAAGTAAGCCGGGCGGTCAGCCACCGGAAGCCTGGTCAGCTCGTTGGTGGGGAGGAAATTCAGTCCCAATCCGAGCGGCACCTTGCGGGTGATGTTGCCCACGTAAGAGGCGTCCAGCAGAAAGTTCCAGGGCAGCTCGCGCTGGAAGCCCAGCGAGAACTGGTGCGAGTAAGGCAGCGGCCGGTCGAGGAGCTGCGCGCTCACGCCGAGCCCGAGGTTGGTGGCCAGACCCAATGAGCTTCCGATAGGCTGGAGCAGGCCGGTGGGGAACAGGCGCGAGGGGTACGGGTCGCTTAGCGTGACCGCCGGGGTGAGGTTCCCGTCGGTGGAGCCGATCAGGCTGGTCGGCTGGCTGAAGCCGGTTGCGGGCCCCCAGGAGCTCTGGCCGAGAAACGTCAGGCCATATCCGCCGCGCACCACCCACTTGGGCGCAAACTGCCAGGCCACGCCGATCCGCGGCTGGATGTTGTTCCGGTCGGGGAGGAAAGCCTGCCGACCGGCGCCGCTCGAGCCGGCGTAAATCAGGCCGCCCCGCAGGTTCAGGCCACTCACCTTGCTCGCCAGCGGGCTGGTTTGGTCGAAGGCAAAGCCTCGAACCATCCGGTTGAAGCGTTCCACCACCGGCGATTCATAGTCCCAACGCAGGCCGACATTGACGGTGACGCGCGGCGAGGCCTTCCAATCGTCCTGGACGAACAGCGCGACGTAGTGGTTCCGGTAGGCGGGGTCCATATTGCGGTCCACAGAGCCGCTGCTGGGATGGCCCAGCAGGAAGGAGGCGAACTCGTCGCCGGAGAGCGCGTCGGCGCGCAGTGGTTCGGCCTGGGTCCAGCGCTTGTCAAAGCCGTAAATGCCGCTGGCCGCGCCCGGCTGCAACTGGTTGCGGTTGTAACGGCGGAACTCGGCGCCGTACTTCGCCGAGTGCCGGCCGCGCGTCCAGCTCAGGTTGGGCTGGAGGCTGTAGGTGTCGTGGGTTTCGTAACTGGTTACCCGCGTGGCGCCCAGTTCCGAGTAACGGCCCATGTTGAACCGGGGGAATTGCAGGGCGGTGAACTGGCGCACCAGCGAGTCCGGGAAGCCGAGCTGGCGGGGGTCGTAGTCCTTGGCATAGATGTTGCCGCTGAAGCCTTCGTAACGGGCCAGGCCGCCGCGCAGGTTAAAGACCATCGACGGGCTCAGCGTGTAGGTCCAGTCCGCTCCCCAATTCCGCGAGATGCGGGTGGAGGGCGCCTCGCCGCTCGGCTCGGCGGCGTTGGTGCCCCAGACGATCTGGGAGAAATTGCTCCACGGCGTCTGCCCATAACGGAACATGAAACTGCTCTTCTGGGTAATGCGCAGATCCATTTTCCCGACCCAGTGGTCATAACTGTTCTTCGACGGCGTGATCAGCGCGTAGTTGAGGGCGTTATCCAGCCCGATGGGCGGGCGGTTCGGCTTGGGATAGAACGAGGCCACCTTGGCGGCCACCGGGTTGATGCGGGCCGACGGGATGCGGTTGGTGGGGAACGGATCGCGGATATAAGCGCCACTCGGCCCCAGGCGCGTGCTGGCAGGGTCATAAATCGTGATGGATTGCCCGCGGGTGTTGCGCAGCCCGGAGAAATCGCCCTGCATCTGCTCGGCGGTGGGCAGCGTGCGTTCCCGCACTCCGGGGTTGCGCTCGCGCAGCGCCTCCAGCGCGATCATGAAGAACGCCCGGTTGCGCGTATCCAGCAGCTTGGGCACATAGAACGGGCCGTCCAGCCCGAAGCCAGGGACGTTCTGTTTGAACGGCACGCGGCGGCTTATGCCCAGTGCGTTGGCGCCCCAGGGGTTCGCATAGAACTTCTCGTTCTCGATGAAGTGGAACAGTTGCCCGTGCAGCGAGTTGGTGCCGGATTTCAGAACGATGGTGTTCACGCCCCCGCCCACGCGGCCGTATTGGGCGTCGTAGGAGTTGCTCAGCACGGTGAACTCCTGCACCGCCTGGAGCGCCGGCATGAAGGCGACGCCCCGGTCCATGCGGGTGTCGGAGATGCCGTCCACCAGGGTCTCGTTCTCGCCGCGCCGGCCGCCGCTGATGATCACGTTGTTGATGTTGCCGAAGGCGTACAGCTCGAAGTCGCCCCAGTAGTTGGAGCCCTTGAGCACGCCGGGCAGGGTGTACTGGAACTGGAACAGATTGCGGCCGCTGGTGGGGATGTTATCCACAAAGCGGTTCTCGATGGTGGCCGTGCGGGAGGAGACTTCGGTTTGCAGCAGCGGCGCCTCGCCGGTGACGGTGACGCTCTCGGCCAGCGTTCCCAGTTCGAGCCGGATGTCGAGACCCAAGCGGTCGGCGGCAGCGAGCGTGATGCCCTCGCGGAGGAACTTCTTGAAGCCCGTCTTCTCGGCGGTGATCCGGTAGCCTCCGGGCAGCAGGAACTGCACCAGGTATCGCCCGGCCGTGTTGGTGGCAGCCTCGGCGCTGATGTTTCGCTCGACGCTGGTGACAACGACTTTGGCGCCTTCCACCGGCGCCCCGCTCGGGTCGGTGACGGTGCCGGAGATTGAGGCGCGGAACTCCTGGCCGGCGAGACCGGCGGTCAGAAGTAGTGCGCACAGGATGGTTCTGCAAGCGTGCAGGTTCATGACTTACCCCCTGTTGGAAAGCATACTGCCGCCGGCGGAGCGTGTCAATCACGGCAGGGTGCGCGACGCAGAAGTGACGGAAAGCGGATTTCCCTTTTTTGTGGCCCTAA
>ERZ1292640.835-Hain-H43-02um-R1-835-length-25637-cov-7_pt1 | contig 25637 bp, 23 predicted proteins | sample MGYA00564404_ERZ1292640 | MGnify/ENA primary metagenome ERZ1292640 (study PRJEB36523, sample SAMEA6512636) | groundwater metagenome | collected 2019-01-08 | study: AquaDiva: Metagenomics assemblies of 32 groundwater samples | reverse complement strand
AGTTTGACCAGGCAGAGATACGCCTCGCCGTCCCAACAGACTCCAGAGGCAATCACGTTGGCGTCAAGCACGACGCGCACGGGCGAGGTCCTTTCTGACCCGTTTCTGCAGCGTCAGGATTTCCTCGACGTCCTCGGCCGAGGGACCCGGAGCGGCGCGGCGCCGCGTGGATTCCAGAAAGCGGAGGTCTTCGTCAATCTCTTGCTTCATCTTCTCCCGAACCAGGGTGCGGAAGTACTCGCTGACGTTGCCGTAATCCCGATCGCACTGGGCGCGGACGAACGCCTCCATCGGTCCGGGCAAGCTGATGTTCAAGGTCGCCATCTTCATGGGACCATTCTCTGCAGCCATTATCTATTGTCAACCATTGGCAAATGACCCGCCTGGGTGAAATCACGCTGCTCTGGCGTGGTTTGTGAGCGCTCTGCCCAGTGCCAGAGAGCCGTGACGCGCGGCTAGCGACCGGCGTCAATCATAATATCCGTCGCCCAAATCACAAGCCCCTCCGTCGCCCCGGTGTCACAGACGATCGTGCCCTTGGGATTGACCACGCGGCTGTGGCCGTAAACCTGCACATGACCGACGGTGCCAACCTGCTGACTGACGACGTGCCAACGCTTGGATTGGACGGCATTCCCCACCGTAAACAGGTCCCAATTGTACGCGACGGAAGTCCACCAAGCCGAGGAGGTCACCAGCAGATCCGCGCCTTGGCCCGCCAAGGCCGGTCCGGGATAAAGAGCCATCTCAGCACAGATCATCAGGCCGATTTTGCAGAGTGGGCTGGCGAGAACTTCGAACCCTGAGCTGAGGCTCCAAATCGAACCATCATTCCCCACGTGGAATGTTTTCCGGTGCTTGCCAATGACCCCCGCCGGACCCAGAAAGACGTTGGCGTTGTAGAGCAGGCCCGCCGCGTCCTTTTCCGTCATCCCGAAGACCACAAAGAGGCTCAACTCCTTCGCCTTCGCCACCACGTTGCTGGTGCTCTGCCCCGGGATCGTTTCGGCGGTCTGTCGGGTGTAGGCCATCTCCTGGACCGATGGTGGCGAGGAGTTTTCCCGCCACCCGGGACACCCCTGGAGCGCCACTTCGGGGAAAACGATCAAATCCACACGATTGCTGGCGGCCCGCTCCATGTAGGAGAAGAACGTCTGAAGATTGGCCGCAGTATTGGTTTGTGATGTCATGGTAACGGCGGCGACGGTCAGCCATTTCTTGCCCGGCGCCGGCAGAATCAGCCGGTAGAACTTCTGGGCCGAAGCCGTCGCGGGTCGGTAGGTGCATCCCGCCGTCGTCACCATCTGCCAAGGTCCATTCGGAGTGGCTGCCTCCTGGAGTTGGCCGTCGAGGGCTTCCCAACTGAGGTTCAGGTATCTGCCGTCCAGCACCCCGCGCAGTTCAGCGGCCTCGGCGGCGGAGGACAGGAGCAGCAGGAGCAACAAGAGCGTCACGAGAACATTGACCATCCGACATCGGACCCGAAACATCGAAGTGTCGCTTGATTTCATTTCATTCGTTCTCATGGGTGTTCTTTCCGTTGTAAGTGCATTTGCCTCTTCTTGTGCTTTAAGCCAGTCCGTCCACCGTTTTGCTCAGGGTTGACCTGGGGCCAGCACAACCCGGAAACCGATGAGGCCGCTGTTGCCCCAGTCGTCCGGGTAGAGGTAGCGGCGGCCCGCAGACCGGCAGTAAAAGGTGTTGACGATCCAGTAGTACCAGCTGCCTCCGCGGACCACGCGGTTCAAGCCCGTAGCAGGCCCTTGCGGGTCGAGGGCAATCCCACCGGGATATAGGCCAAACCAGTCTTGGCACCACTCAAACACATTCCCATGCATGTCATACAATCCCCAAGGGTTGGGTAACTTCTGCCCCACCGGATGCGTCCCACCGCCGCTGTTGTCGCCATACCACGCGTAGTCCGTGAGGTTGGTATAGCCCGGGTCATCCCCGTAACTCAACCGCGTCGAGGTCCATGCCCGACACGCATACTCCCACTCCGCCTCTGTCGGCAGCCGATACACACTGTTCGTCGCTATCCGCCCCGCCGCCCGCTCCCGCTGCGTAAGTTGGCCACAGTAGTTCGTGGCATCATACCAAGTTACCGTCTCCACCGGGCGGGAAAGGTCGATGCCGAAATCAGTGTTAGTGCCCGGCTCGGGCCAATCTTGCCGAACGCCATTGAACGTGCTCGGATTGCTGCCCATCAATGCCAGATACTCGCCTTGGGTTACCTCATGCTTCCCCATCCAAAACCCCCGGCTGATCGTCACCGCCGTCTGCGGACCCTCCCTGTCCTCCCAGCGGTCCACTTCGTTCGTCGGGCTGCCCATCCGGAACGTCCCGGGCGGGATGAATACCAGGTTCGTAGGCGCTGCAAACACCACCGCCCGGTAGAACCGCTTGCCGGTGGCCGGGCCGGACTTGTCAGCCCACAGGTAAGGACTGGCGGGCAGTTGGAGAAACTCCAGACAGCGCCAGGCGCTCGCGTTGTTCGTTTGAGCCAAGTCCGTGACGTATTCGACCGAGTACACGGTTCCGACCGCACCGGTGACGGTCAGCCCCGCATATAGTTGAATGTCGAGTTTGGCCGGTGTCTGGGCAACGGCCCGTGGCTCCACTGCCCAAACAGCCAAGCACAGGACGGCCAGCCAGATAGCTTGGCCGAGTGGGTAAGATTTCGTTTTGGGGTAGTTCACGCGGCGGCGGCCCGGTGATTTCTGGAGCAATGTCTTCATGATGTTGGACTTATCGATTGATCGTTTGCGGCCAGTCGGTGCCCGCTGTCGCCGGAGCCTCACCCGCAGGAAGCCGACGTCACTCGCGCCGGCTCTGTCCGGAGGCTCCCGCTCTCACGGGTAGCACACCCAGCCGTCATACGCTACTGGGGAAAAAACGCGAAAAAGTTGCGCAGAAAGTGGCTCGACCTCGCCAGTAAGGCGCAGGGGTCAGTCCTCACTTTTTCCCGCCCGCGATCCCGGAAAAAGTGCAGTACTGACCCCGACGCCCCGCCGTCACTGACCAGTTACCCTCGCCGCCACCTCCTCCTTGTCTGAGCCGAATCCTCTGCTACGCTTTGCTCATGAGTTTTGTTGTTGAGTTTAACTCGCTCCCTTTGGGTGCGCTCCTGGAACGTTCCCGGACGGCGACCTTGCGGGATGTGCGAGGCAGCCTGGACAATCCGCATCCTGCACTGGCTGATTTTGCGCATCTCATTTCTCCGGCGGCGGGCGGGCAATTGGAGGAACTGGGCTGCCGATCCCAGGCCCTGACACAGCAGCGCTTTGGGAAAGTCATTCGTCTGTTTGCCCCGCTCTACTTATCCAACGAGTGCGTCAATAACTGCAAGTATTGCGGCTTCTCCCGCGACAATCCAATCCTGCGGGTGACGCTCAGCGTCGAGGAAGTGCTGCGGGAAGCCCATCTCCTCCAGGAACAAGGATTTCGCAATATTCTGCTCGTGGCGGGCGAGCATCCGAAATTTGTCTCCCACCGGTATCTCGAGGATTGTGTCCGTGTTTTGCACGAGGAATTTCCCAGCCTTTCGCTCGAGGTGGGTCCGATGGAGACCGAGGAGTACCGTCCGCTTTGCGCCGCTGGGGCGGAGGGCTTGGTGGTCTATCAGGAAACGTACGACCGCGCTGTCTATGCCCAAATGCACACGGCCGGACCCAAACGCAATTTCGACTGGCGCCTGGAAACTCCCGAGCGCGCCTACGCGGCAGGTTTTCGCCGGCTCGGCATCGGCGCGCTGATTGGCCTGAGTGATTGGCGTGGGGAAGCCCTGAGCGTGGCTGCGCACGCCCAATATCTGTTGCGGCATTGTTGGAAGGCGCAACTGACGATTTCCTTGCCGCGGCTCCGCCCCAACGCCGGCGAGTTCGAGCCGCTCACCCGGATGAGCGACCGGGAACTGGTCCAATTGGTCTGCGCCTTTCGCTTGATGTTTCCTGATGTCGGCTTGGTCCTTTCGACACGCGAGCGGGCTCAACTGCGGGATGGCTTGATTCCGCTCGGCATTACGCTGATGAGCGCCGGCAGCCACACCGAGCCGGGCGGCTACACGGGAGCAGGCCAGGAAAAGATTCATTTGACCCAGCGAGGGCGCATCGTGGAACTGGCGGCCAACGCCAGCGAATGGGCGCCACTTGAGCAAAGGCTGACCCGGGCCACCGGCCAGTTTGAAATATCCGATTCCCGGTCGGCCCAAGAGGTCGCGGCGCTCGTGCGACGTTTGGGGTACGAACCGGTTTGGAAAGATTGGGACGCGGCGCTGACGGCTTGAACCAGTTTCCGGAAGCCCGGATTGATTTTAAAAAGCCATTATGGCACAACCCTTTATCATCGCCAACGGCCGGTCCATCGCCGCCCAGCTTCCTTGCTCGATCGAGGAATTCCTGCTCTCGCAAAAGCTGCTTCCGCGCAGCGTGGTTGTGGAGCATAATGGCGAAGCGGTGGCGCCTTCCGAGTTTGGGCGGCGCCAATTGGCCGCCGGCGACCGCCTGGAAATCGTCCGGATCGTGGCGGGCGGTTGAATGAGAAACCAGTTTTATGAACGACGCAGTCACAGAATTGTTCGTCATCCTCCAAAAAATCCTGGAGTATCCTCTCGTCAAGCTGGGGCAAAGCCAGTTGACGTTGCTGGGGATTGTCAAACTCCTGGTTCTGGTGGGTTTGGTGATGCTGGGCGAGCGCCTGCTCCGCAAGCATTTTGTCCTGCATTTGCTGAAGCAGACGCGTCTCGATCCTCCCTTGCAGTACACCGTCAGCCGCATCGTCGGGTACGTATTCATCGTCTTCGGATTCTACGTGGCTCTGCTTATTGTCGGGATCGATTTGAGTTCGCTGGCCGTGATTGCGGGCGCGGTCGGGCTTGGTCTGGGTTTTGGCCTCCAGAACATCATCAGCAATTTCGTCAGCGGCCTCATCATCCTGGCGGAACGGCCCATCACGATTGGCGATCGGATCGAGGTCGGCAACGTGGTGGGACAAGTGACCAAGATCAGCTTGCGCAGCACCACGGTCGTGACCAATGACAACATCACGATCATCGTGCCCAATTCGGATTTCATCTCCAGCCGCGTCATCAACTGGAGCCATGGCGATCCCCGGGTCCGCCTGCGCTTGCCCGTCGGCGTGGCCTATGGAACAAACCTGGAACTCCTGCAGCGCGTTCTGCTGGAGGTCGCCCGGGATCATCCGAAAGTGTTGCGCCAGCCGGAGCCCGCCCTTCTTTTCATCGGCTTCGGAGAAAGCGCGCTCGATTTTGAACTGGCGGTTTGGACGTCCGAAATGACCTTTGCCCCGCGCCGATTTCGCAGCGAACTCTATTTTGCCATCGAGAAGAAACTCCGGGAAAACAACATTCAAATCCCTTTTCCGCAACGGGACCTGCATCTCCGCTCGGGAACGTTCGTCCTGCCGACACCGTCTCCGCCGCCCAGCGGCCCAAGAGAGCCAGGCTGTTAAGGAAAGGAAATGATTGGCTCCCGCTGGCGGACGGTCCAGCCTGGAGCCGGTCCAAGAACCAGCATGAACAATCTGATCCGCATCCAGGCCTTGACCGAAGACGAACTGGCCGATTTGGCTTACGCCAAGTCATTGCTGGAGAATCCCGGTTTGGCGGCCCGGCTGGCCAATCTGATGGGATCGCCCATTGAAAAAGGCTTTAAACTGCTGCCCAAAGGCTGGGTGGCGACCGTGCAGAAAGCAAGTCATGCCGCGCTCTCGAAAGCTTTGCACGTTGCGGTGCTGACCATCGACAGGAAAAGCCGTCCTCGCGCGGCCAACCTGATGCATAAAATCCTGGCCGGGGCCTCCGGAGGCATTGGCGGAGCATTTGGGCTCGCCGCGCTGCCGTTGGAATTGCCTATTTCCACCACCATCATGCTACGTTCCATTGCCGATATTGCCCGCAGCGAGGGGCACGAGCTGGATTCCTGGGACACCCGGATATCTTGTTTGGAGGTGTTTGCTCTGGGCGGAAGAAGCCCTCAAGATGATGCCGCTGAAAATGCCTATTGGATCATCCGGGCGACTCTGGCCAAAGCCGTCTCCGAAGCCGCGGCGTATTTGGCGCAGAGGGGCGTGGTGGAGGAAGGCGCTCCCGCCATCATGCGTCTGATCGCGCTCATCGCTTCCCGTTTCGGCGTGGTGGTTTCGGAGCAAGTGGCCGCCAAAGCCGTCCCGGTGGTGGGCGCGGCGGCGGGCTCCGTCATCAATGTCTTGTTTATCGATCACTTTCAAAACATGGCGCGCGGGCATTTTATCGTGAAACGGCTGGAAGCCAGATACGGCACGCCCACCGTCAGAAACATTTACGATTCAATCCGGGTGCGGATCAGGCCGTAACGCCGTTTCATCAAGGCGGACCAGCCTGATTTGCGTTTCTCAAAAACCTTGTTCTTTGACGGATTTCTCTTTAGACTGAGGCAGGTCTGGGAAACTTATTATCGGTTATGAATGCCTACCGTGCCTGCCGCCACCCCAAGCTGGGCGGACGGCGGGAAAAAGAATTCCCGGTTCTGGAAAGGCAGGAATGTTATGACGCAAGAAAAAGCGACAAAAAAGAAGCAAACCTTCTCCTATAACGCTCCGACAGCGCTGAGTGTCATGCTGGTGGGCGATTTTACCCATTGGCAGGAGAATCCCGTCCCTCTCAAAAAGCAAAAGAGCGGGGTGTGGAAAACGTCGGTGTCCCTGGCGCCGGGCACCTATCATTATCGCTTTCTGGTCGATGGCCAGTGGTGCGATGATCCGGAGTGCAGTCTCCGCGTGCCTAATCCCTATGGCGAACATAATTCGGTGCGGGAAGTGACTTGACGGCTTCGTTCTTTGGAGCGCAGTCCAAGATCATCCGGTTCACTCGCCATTTCAGAAAGCACAACCCCGCCCCTCCTCTCCTTGTCATCGGGAGAGGGGCGTGAGCCGAATCCTCATGTATTTTCTCAGGCGACTGGCTTTTTTCGTCCCGCTGCTCCTGGTGATCAGCTTTCTGGCTTTTATTCTGGTGCGCGTCGCGCCCGGCGGACCTTTTGACAGGGAGCGAAAACCGGCCTCGCCCGAAGTCGAGCGCCGGCTTAAAGCCAAGTACCATCTTGATGAGCCTCTCTGGAAGCAATACGCCCGGTATCTGGGTGGACTGCTGCAAGGGGATTTCGGACCGTCGCTCAAATACCGGAATCACACGGTCAATGACATCATCGCCCAGGGACTGCCCATTTCACTGTCGTTGGGAGCAATGGCCTTCTGCCTGGCGCTCGGAGTGGGTATTCCCCTGGGTTTCTATACGGCCGTGCGGCAAGGGCACTGGGATGAGTATGCGGGCAGCTTTCTGGCGTTATTGGCTGTCTGCGTGCCGGCGTTGGTGGTGGGTCCGGTGCTGGTGATGATTTTCGCCATTCAACTGCGGTGGTTTCCAGTGGCCTTGTGGGAAACACCAGGGCACGCCGTTTTGCCGATGATTACCCTTGGGCTCTACTATTCCGGGCGCCTGGCGCGGTTAATGGGCGAGGGCATGAAGGCCACTTTGCACTCGGAATTCATCAGGACGGCTCGGGCCAAAGGATTGAGCGAGCCGGCGGTGCTTCTGAAGCATGCCTTTCGCCTGGCCGTTTTGCCGGTGGTTTCTTATGCCGGGCCTTTGCTGGCAGACCTTTTGACCGGGTCGTTTGTGGTTGAGAACATTTTTCAGATTCCCGGCATCGGCGTGTTTCTGGTGAACAGTTCCTTGAACCGCGATTACACCATGATTGTGGGACTGGTCTTGCTTTACGCGGTACTGCTGCTCGTCCTTAATTTGCTGGTGGACCTTTCCTATAGCCTGCTGGATCCGAGGGTCAGATATGATTGAACCGGACGAATTGCGGAATCCAAGCCATCCAGATCAACCAGATGGTCCAAGAAGCGTTAATAGCGAAGGCGCTTTCCAGGGACCGGCTGCCCCCGGTCTCAGCCCCAACCAACGGGCTTGGCGGCGTTTTCTGCGCCATCGGCCCGCCCTCATCAGCGGCGTCTTCTTGATCGGGGTCATTCTCTTGGTTTTGCTTTGGCCGATGGTAACTCCGTATTCCCCTCTGGCGTTATCCGAGGCGCAGTTCGATCCTCCCAGCGCCCGGCATTGGTTTGGCACGGATGTTCATGGCCGGGATTTGCTGAGCCGGATGTTTTACGGAGCGAGAATTTCGCTTTTAGTTGGGGCCGTGGGCGCGGGCGTCAGCCTGGTGATCGGCGTTTTGTGGGGCGCCGTGGCCGGGTATTTGGGCGGACGCTGGGACAGTGCCATGATGCGGTTCGTGGACATTTTGTACTCACTGCCTTCGATTGTGTTCGTCATTGTGCTGATCGCGACTTTGGAAGGCTTGCTCAAGGATTGGCTCACAAGATTGTTCTCACCGGAAATCGGGGCCCGGACGCGGCTGCTCTTCCTGTTTGTTGGCTTGGGCGCCGTGTCCTGGCTCACCATGGCGCGCATTGTCCGGGGACAAGTTTTGTCGTTGCGCACACGCGGCTTTGTCGAGGCCAGTCGGGCGCTGGGTGCGAGCCACGCCCGGATTCTGTTGCGCCACATTTTGCCGAATGTGCTCGGCGTGATCATCGTCTATCTGACCCTGGCGGTGCCTTCGATTATTCTGTATGAATCGTTTTTGAGTTACCTGGGGCTTGGCATTCAGCCGCCGCAAGCCAGTCTGGGTTCGCTGATTGCGGAAGGGGCGGCGCAGATCAATCCGATCAGGATGTACTGGTGGATCATTGTTTTCCCCGCCAGCACCCTCGCCATGACTTTGCTGGCTTTGAATTTTCTCGGCGATGGATTGCGCGATGCGCTTGATCCTCGGGAATAGGGAAAACGCTCTCTATTCAGGCTCAGAACTGAGGCTGCAAAACAGAGTCACGCCTCTTCTTTGGGGTTTTGCGATTCGGCTTTGGCATCCGCTTCCGTCGCCTGGAAAGGATTTTGGGACAAGCTGATGGAGGCGGAGAGCCGCGGCAGCCGAAGCGGAGAGATCAAGAGATAAGCCCAGCCGGCGGCAATATGCAGCAAGCCCGCAAAGAGAAGGCCGACCAGCGGCAATCGGCCCAAGCCATACAAGAGAATCGCGCCGCTCATCAGTGCCGCGCCAGGCATCAGCGCCGCCGAACCCAATTTCCAGGCGGTGGCCAGGTTGACGTGGCGGTCTGCCAGCCAAGCCACGGCCAGGACCGGCCACAGATACGCGGCGGCCAAAACGCTCCAGCCAAAAAGCAAACTGCAAACGACCAACACACCGGCGCCAGCTAGGATGGCCGGCTCCCATGCCCCCCACCAAGGCTCAAATTCCGATCGGTTCAGTGCGATGATCCACCCCGTCGGGTAGGGAACCGATACGTAACCGAACAACGAACGAAGGCGCAACTCCTCTCCTTGAAATTCCCATTGCAGATCGGCCGTTTGTCCCATTTCCATGCTCGGGCCGGGATTGACCAGGATGGACAGAAACTTTCCTTCCGCGAGTCGGACCGGGGCGGTGCCAGGCCACTGCAATTTCCCCTCGCGAATCCCGCTTTGAGCCGGCAATTGTTTGACGGTTTGGCGGATGGCAGGAATCCAGGCGCTGGCCAGAAACCAGACGATGATGGCAGCAGCCAGAGCCGCCATCACGAATTCCATCGCCCATAATCGCGTCAGGGTGGTTTGAGCAAAGCGGGCCACGCCGCCAAAGGTGAGCGGCTGCCAAGGTGGCAACGCCGTTTCGTCGGGCCGGTCTATGTTCCCCATTGTTTTGAGCCGGCCGCAGGTTTTGTGCAATGAATCAAATCCTGAGGAACCCGATCAAGTCCCAGGCGCGTTGGCCGGCGGCGTTCCGGCGGGCGGCGCAGCCACGCGAATCGGCAACGGAAAACGCAATTTCATGACGTCGTCCACCAGGACTTCGATGTAATAAACGCCTTCCGCTTCAAAAGTCACCTGGCCAAAGACCGTGACATTCGTGGCGTTGTGCGAAGCGTCTTGCAGCGCGAATTTGACCTCGCTCTGGCGCATCACCGTCGTCTGGTCCGGAGCGATCAAACGTACGCTCTCGGTAAACGTGCCAAAGCCGGCCGTCCAGCGATTGAAAAGACAAATCTTGTGAGCGGTGATCGGCAGTTGCGGAACCTGGACGAAGCCAATGATTCCGAGCAGGATGAAGTTGCCGTTGATTTCCCGGCGCACCTCCTCACAAAGAACGGAGGCCTGCAAATCGGGAAGGATGCGAGTTGGTTGCACGATTTGACTCCAATTTCAGGTCACTGGCTGATCGCCGTCTCGGCCGCCTGCACGGTGTTCCTCATCAGGATGGCGATGGTCATGGGACCGACCCCGCCGGGGTTGGGAGTGATCTTGCCGGCGATGGGTTGCACCGTCGCAAAATCCACGTCGCCCACCAGCCGAGACCCGCTCTTTGCGCTCGGGTCCGCAATGCGATTGACGCCCACGTCCACCACCGCCGCGCCAGGTTTGACCATGTCCGCCTTCACAAAAAGGGGCACGCCAATGGCCGCGATGATGATGTCCGCGCGCCGGCAGTGGCTGGCGATGTCTTTCGTTTGCGAATGGCACAGCGTGACCGTGGCGCTGGCATGGCGCGCTTTCTGCAATAGCATAACCGCCATGGGCTTTCCGACAATGTTGCCTCGCCCGAGCACCACCACTTCGGCGCCTTGAATCTTGAGCTGGGATCGAATCAGCAGTTCGTGGACGCCCACCGGAGTGCAGGGGAGAAAACCGGTGGGGTCGCCCAGCATCAGTTTGCCCACGTTCAACGGGTGAAAGCCGTCCACGTCCTTGGACGGCAGGACCGCCGAATAAATTGCCGCCGAGTTGATGTGCGCGGGAATGGGCGCCTGGATCAGGATGCCGTGGATGCTTGGGTCCTGGTTGAGTTGCGCGACGAGCTGCAGCAACTCGCCTTCCGAAGTCGCCTGAGGAAGGACATGCGTGGTGGACGCGATGCCCAGTCGGGCGCTCATCCGCTCTTTCATCCCGACGTACACCTGCGAGGCCGGGTCTTCGCCCACCCGGACAAAGGCCAGTCCCGGCTGCAGGCCGCGCTGCCGCAAAGCGGCGATGCGAGCGGCGGTTTCGCCGTGGATCTGCTCGGCAATGGCGCGTCCGTCGATAAGATTATCCATAGGCATCATGGTGCAAGCTCCAGCGTTTCGATTTCAATGACGGGGGTATTAGGCCAGCGCGGATCAACCCCTTCCTCGCCGGTGACGATGATCCTCTTGCCTTTTAACGGCTTGAGTTTTAACCCGCTTTTCTCGGCGTGCAGATAGTTGATGGTCTTGCGCGTCTCCGGGCTGACCAATTCGTAATAAGTCGGCGCCTGGATGCTCACGGTGCTGCGGACGATCCCCTCGCGCCGGACCAGGCGCCTGGGCAGGGGCTCTTCCTTTGGAGGAACAGGCGGCGCCACCTCGGGCAACGGTTTGGCTTCAGCCGCCGGAGGAGTCTCGGTTTTGGGAGGAGCGCCGGGCACTGCTTCTTTCTTGGGCTGCGCTTCAGGAACAGGCACGGCGTCGGCGGGCTTGGTGTCCACCACGGGTGCTGGCGGCGCTTCCGTCTTGACCGCTTCCACGGTAGGCGGCGGTGGCGCAGGCGGCGGCGGTTCCGTGACGGGCGGCGGTGCGGCGGCTTCAGCGGGTGCCGGCTTTTTCTCCGGCTGGGCGGCCGCGGTCGCCGCGGGTTTGGAATCGGTTTTGTCTAAATATCCCGACGCCACGAAGGCGTAGGCATTGGCCGGTGTTTCAATCTCCATCCAATCGTCCACCGTCCGAATCTCTTTGACGGCGGTCCCTTTTTCCAAGCGGCCCAGGATGCTGAAGTTTTCGCCCGGCCCCGCGCGGACATTGAGCCGGCTGACGGAGATGGTCTTGGTGGCGAGGTCGAGATAGGGAACAAAAACCCAAACCGGCGTATTGGCCGGCATTTTGATTTTGGCCCACTTGGCCGGTTCATCCGGTTTTGGTTTTTCGACGGTGATTTCTTCCAGGATGGTGACGGTTTCACCCTTTTGGAGTTGCGTAACGACTTCACTATAGAGTGAGGCCTGGCCTCGCACGTTAATACGTTTTTGGTTTACCGTGGCCGTTTCCTCGGCGCTCACTTCGATGCCCAAAAGTCCGATGAGGATTAAAGCCAGCCAACCGAAGCGTGGATTTGTTTTCATAGCGTCTAGAAGTAGAGAATTTCTGGCCGTTGCTGTCAATCCTCGCGAAAGGGTTTCTCCGCCGCCCGCTCCCCGATGGAGAGCAGGGTCCTGACTTCGGAAGCGGTCAAAATCCGCCATTTGCCCTTGGGCAGCTCTCCGAGTTTGATCGGGCCGATTTGCGTTCGTTGGAGGCGCTTGACCTGCAACCCTTGGGACTCGAACAGCCGGCGCACTTCGCGATTCTTCCCTTCGCCCAGCTCCAGTTCCACGACGCTGGCAGTGTTGTTGGCCGTGAGGAGACGGGCTTTTTCCGCTTTCAACAGCTCGCCTTCGTGCCGCACGCCCTGGACGAAACGGGCCAGCACTTCCGATGCGACGCGTCCTTTGACCATCGCAATGTACTTCTTCCTCACGCCATAACGCGGGTGGGTCAAGCGCAGTGAAAACTGGCCGTCGTTCGTCAGAAAAATCAAACCTTCGCTGTCAAAGTCCAGCCGTCCCACCGAGTTCAGGTTGTGCCATTCCTTGGGAATAAGATCGCCCACCGTGCGGCGGTGCAGGGGATCCTGGCGGGAACAAACGCAGCCGGCCGGCTTGTGCAAAGCGAGATAGATCTTGCGTTTGCCTTTGACCGGCGTGCCGTCCACCGTCACGCGGTCATGGGCGGGATCGACTTTGGTGCCCAGTTCGGTGACGGCCACGCCGTTCACGGCCACGCGGCCAGAGACAATGATGGCCTCGCTGGCGCGGCGGGAAGCCACGCCGGCATCCGCGAGATACTTTTGCAGACGCACAGGCACAGGAGGCGGGCGCAGCGGGAAATGCGGAATGCAGCCTGGACGCCGCGGCGCCGCCGGATGGCATCGTCATTCCGGAATCCACGTGGCGCGTTGGATCAGGATTCCGGCTTGGTTTTGCGCAGGCCCGTGACGCGATCGCCCGGCTTCCATTGGCTGCGTTTCTTGAGCAGTTCGATCCGCTCGAATCGTTTTAAGACGTTGCGTTTGGCGCCCAAAGCGCTGGCGCCGCGAAGACTGCGATGCTGTGACATAAATCGTTATCCAATATTCTCCCCGCTCGGCTCGCAAGCGGGAGGGGACATTTAACACAGGCCAAAGGAAATGCAACCGGTTAATTTGTCCGGTTAATTTGTCCGGCTGCGTCATCATACCCGCCCGCATTGTCAGACGCCGATGCGGAGTAGATTCAGCCGTCACTGATTGTGCAGCCGATCTTCCTCCCGAAAATGCTCCCTGAAAAACTCCGCCAGCGGGCCGGGATAAACCGCCCGCTTGAGCTTCGACCACGTGCGCTGGTCGCCGGCACTGTAGTAGAGCCAAGTCTGGCCGCGAAACTCGATGAGGTCCGGGTCGGACGCGTTGATGCCGTCGCCGAGGCCGGGCGTGAGAATGGGATTAGAGGGGCTGAGTTCCCATGTCTTCAAATCCTTCGAGCGCGCCAGGTAGGTCTCGAAAAACCAGCGCGGCGTGCGGTGCTCCAGGTAGAGCAGGTAAAAGTAGCCGTTCGCGTAACGAAGGCAGGGGCAAGCAGCGTAACGGTCCGCGCCGAAGACCGCCTCCGGCACTTTGGACCAGCTTTCCAGGTCCGTGGACGTGGCGAACTTCACGGTGAACGGCGTGAATTTCGGATCATCCGATTCGTAAGCCATCACGAAGCCGTGGTCCGTCGCGCAGACAGAACTGTTGAAGAGATGCTCGCCCTCCTGCTGCACCACAACTTTCTGCTCCCACGTGTGAAGGTCTTTCGACTTGAACAAGGTTACGTCGTTCCAACTATCCGGCTCGAAGCGTGAGGCGAAGACATACAACGCGCCTCCCTGGACCAGTGCCGAGGCCAGGCTGTAGCCTTCGGCAAAGCGGCCCAGTTGTTTGCCGGACTCCACGTCTTCCAGCGTGAGGAAGTAGTCCGTCTTGGCGCCGCCGCTCGCCGGGCGAACGCATTTCATCAACACCAACCGGTCCTGCCAGACCACCGGCGTGGCTTCGCAGATGTCACCGAGGTTCGGCTGGTCGATGCGCAACGCGGCGCGGCGCGACGACGGCGCTGACACGGGCGGCAGGATGGTTTGAAAAACATCGACAGGCCAGTGGCCGAGCCGATGCATCCCTTTGGGCACGTCCTGCTGAAATTGCACGTAGGCCTTCACGTCGCCCTTGGTGCTGTAGCTGACCTCGCCTTTGCCCGCCCCGAAGATCTTGCAGCCCATCAGCGTGCAATCCTCCAAGTCAACATGCAGCAGCTTGCCTTCGATGGTGCTGTAGATGACCCCGGAGCCGGGCTTGCCCTGCGGCTGCGAGAAGTTGAACGTGACGAGCTGGCAATTCTTCAATCTGACGCGTGTGTAGCCGCTGTAGCCGGGGTTGCCGGCTTGGAATGCGTTGTCCGGACCGGCCAGTGTGCAATCCTCGAACACCGCGTCGGCATGCGGCGGCATTTCGGCGTGTTCCGCCCGCACATACGCGCCGGCCGCGTCGCCCCACCAGTCGAGGCACCAGAGTTTGCAGCGGCGATAAATGCTCGGCTCGTCAGGGCGCGACAGAATATTCGCCACGCCGCCGCCAAAGGCGCGGCCGATGCTCACGCAATCCTCGACGATGACCGTGAACGGCTCGGCCTTATCGACGAGGTCGAAGAACAAGCCGCCGTCGCCGCCAGCAGCGTAGAAATGCCGCAGCATCCAGCGGTCCCATCCAATCGCGGAAAACGTCTCTTCTGTATGCTCTTTTGACCAGCTCTTCTTGTAAGCGCGAATCGGCCCCCACCAATCGTAGCTTTTGAAACCTTTCTCGGCGTCGCCGGAATCGAGCACGACCCAGCCCGTCGTGCCGGAACCAAGGCGCCCATCGAAATCGCCTACCAGCAGATTGTAAGCTCCGGCAGCGCCTTTGTGCCTGGGAGAGAGGTTGGCCTCCATGTAGGTGTCCGGGCGGACGACAATGCGGTGTCCACCCTGCGCGTCAGGCACGGCGTGGAGCGCGGCTTGGATGGTGGTGAAGGCTTTGCCCCACGAGGAGCCGTCCGAATTGTCGCCGAGTTTGGAAACATAGAGTGTGGCTCCTTGGGGGTCTTGTCCGGGCGTGACCGCGCTTTGGGCGTCCGCAACCCCGGGCGAATTTCCACACAGGCAGAGACTCAGCAGGGCAAGCAGAAGCTGCGTCGTGTTCAAGCACTGCCAGCAGGAACTGAGTTGGATTTGATTGATCATCTGTTTTTCTGGGCTCCTGGCCGTTCAACCGGTCCGTGACGAGCCGAAGAGCAGCCGCAAACTGTTCATGACCACAATGACGGTGCTGCCTTCGTGACCGACCACGCCCACGGTCAAAGGAATGCTTCCGGAAAGCGCGAATCCGACCAGCACGACCACGGTGCCGAGAGAAAGGATCAGGTTCTGCCGGATGATCCGGCGGGCGCGCTGGCTGAGGCGGAAGGCCGCCAAAAAATTCTCCAGGCGATCGTGCATCAACACCACCCCCGCTTGCTCCAGGGCGGCATCCGATCCGCGCGCGCCCATGGCCACCCCGACGTACGCCGCCGCCAGGCTGGGCGCATCGTTGACGCCATCTCCGATCATGGCCACGCAGTCGCCGCGTTCGGTGAAGGATTGGATGACGGAGACCTTTTCCTGCGGTTTCAGCTCGGCGCGCACGTCATCCAGTTGCAGATTGGCTTTCAAGAAATCGGCGGCGGCTTGCCGGTCGCCGGTCAGCACCACGATTTGCAGGCCCTCCTGGCGCAACTCCTCCACCACCGTTTTCGCCTGGGAACGGATCGCATCCCGCAGCACAATCCGCCCCAGCAAATCCCCTTCCTCCAGCCAGACTTCCGCAAAGCCGGCTTCGGTCAACGGCACTTGTTGGATGCGCTCAGCATGGTGTCCCTGCCCCAGCCAATCACGGCGCCCCAGGGTGCAGGTTTGTTCTCCGCGCCGCGCCTTTAAGCCCTGGCCGGTCATGCATTCGAATTGGTCAAATGCGCTGGGAATGAGTTGATGCTGCTTGCCATACCGGGTGATGGCCCGGGCCAAAGGATGCGTGGACAGCCGTTCCAGAGAATAGGCCAGTTGGGCGATGTCACCTTCCCGGCCCGGTGGAAAACTTTCGATGCGATCCACCTGCAGTTCGCCCGTGGTCAGCGTGCCGGTTTTATCCAGGGCCACCACGTTCACCTCGGCCAGTTTCTCGACGGCGGCACCGCCGCGAAACAGAATGCCGCGGCGCGCGCCCCAGGCGATGGCGGCCAGCACGGCCGACGGAATGGAAAGCACCAAAGCGCAGGGAGAGGCCACCACCAGCAACGTCATGGTGCGGTAAAACGCCGTCGCGTTCGATTCCGCAGCGGTGAGAGGCGGCAACCCCAGACCCAGCCACCACACGAAAAACATGAGCAACGACAGCGTCAGGATGCCGTAGGTGTAATGGGAGCTGAACCGGTCGGTAAACCGCTGTGCCGGGGCTTTGAGATGCTGGGCCTCTTGAATCAGGCGCACGATTTTCTGCAAAGCGCTTTCGCTGGCGGGCCGGACGACCACGGCTTCGACCGCGCCCCACAAATTCAGCGTGCCGGCCAGGACCGTATCCCCAACCTGTTTTTCGACCGGGGTCGCTTCGCCGGTCAAATTCGATTCATCGGCAGCGGTTTGACCTTTGACGATCTCACCATCCACCGGGAATTGGGCGCCCGGTTTGATGAGCAGCCGCATGGCCGGCTGCAATTGGGACACTTGAATCTCGCGTTCGCGGCCTTGTTCGTCGAGCAGCGTGGCCAGCTTGGGAGCGTCTTTGAACAGAGCGTGGATCTCGCGTTGGGTGCGTCCCATCGCGTAATGTTCGAGCGCACCGGAGAGCGAAAAGAGAAACAAGAGCATGGCGCCTTCGCTCCAGGCACCGATGCTGGCGCTGCCGACCGCCACGGCCAGCATGAGGAAATGCACATCGACGGTCAGCTTGCGCAGGCGCTCCAAGACTTCGTGGACGGTGTACCAGCCGCCGGCCAGATAGGCCAAAACAAACAGGGGCGTGGCCAGAATGCGTTCGCCCAGCCAATAAGCCGTCAACCCAAACAGGCCGCAGAACACGGCGGCGGCCAGTTGCGGTTTCCATTCGTCAATGTGCTCCGCGCTTTCGAGGAATTCGACGTCGCGTTGCACCACCTTGGGCAAGGGGATATCGCGCCAACGCCAAAAGTGCCGCGCCGTGGGGCAGGTCACACGGGCGATGGTGGTGGTGTCGCCCTCCCGTTTGATCGTGATGGCCTGTTGCTCGCCAGGCGAGAGGGGCGAGTCGCACGTCGCGCAATCTGTCGTGCCGTCAAGGAGGCCGCAGCGCCAGTCGTTGCTCTCGCTTTGCGCCTCCTGCAACGTGCGGCTGATCCGTTCGCCCAGCCTGGCCTCATCGGGCTTTCCCAAGGTGGCGACGGAAATGGCATGGCGGGTCTTGTTGATCGTCACCGCTTCGAGGGCCGGCTCTGCCGTAAAGACCGACGCCACCAGGCGCACCAGGCAGGCCGGATGGCCAGGCGGCAAGTCCACCAAAGGTTTATCTGATCCGATCATAGCAGGCTTTGAAACCGTGGCGCGCGAACGCCGCGGTTCACGCAACGCTTTTGCCGAAAACGTTACCCCGATGCAAGCCTTTCCATTGGGGTCACATCTCAACATTCAACAATTTGATGTGACCCCAAATCATGGAGGTGGCGTAGCACCCACGTCCCTCGGGTCGGGGCCGGCCACCCCGAGGAATTGTTGAATGTTGAGATGTGACCCCAATTGGCGTGGCGCGTTCGAGGAGAACGAGGACGAGACCCATTCACCGGTTTGGCGCCGGCGTGATGTTTTGGCCGATGGCCCGTTCCAGGCGGGCGCGGGCCACGGCGTAATCGCGCAACGCCTGGATTTGCGTCGTGCGCGCTTCGGTGAGCGCCGTTTGGGCGTTCAGCACGTCGAGTTGCGTGCCGGTGCCGGCCTCGCTCCGCGCGGTGGCCAGACGCAAGGCTTCTTCGGCTTGTTCCTGGACTTTTTTCTGGGATTCGAGCAACTCGCGAGCCTCGATGAAATAGGAATAGGCGGTGCGCACTTCCAGTTCGATCCGGCGGACGTTATCATCCAAATCAAACTGCGCCTTTCGATGCAAGGCCCGGGCTTGATCGACTTTGCCTTTGGTCTGGAAACCGTCAAAGAGGTCCCAACTGGCCTGCGCGCCGGTAAACCACCCGGACAACTCGCGCGTCAGGTCCTCGCTGAAGCTGGAGCTGCGCGAGCCGTAGCCGGCAAAAAGCTGCAGGCTCGGCTTGGCGGCGGCTTTGGCGTGCAGGATTTCTTCCTGGCGCAGACTTTCGGCTTTGCGGAGGGCGGCCAGTTCGGTGCGTTTCTCCAAGGCTTGCGCCATGGCGAGGGGCAATTCGATTTCATAAGGCTCGGCTTCGAGTTTGCCGGTCAGTTGCAGGGGAATGTCTTCCCAGATTTCCGCCGGCACGTGATAGCCCAGCAGGTTGGTCAGGTTGTTCTTGGAAATGCGATGGGCGTTTTTCGCGCGGATGAGGCGCGGGCGCGCATTGGCGACTTCCACTTCCGCCCGCAGCACGTTGAAGCGGGGAACGGTTCCGGCCTCGAAACGCCGGTTCTGGTCGTCCAACTCCTGGCGCAGCAGATTGACCGAGGCTTCCTGCACCACGATCTGCTGCGCCGCCAGCAAAACGTCATAATAGGCCACCCGCACCTGGAGCAGCGTGTCGGCAATGACCGTTTGGTACTGGAGCAAGGCTTGTTCCTTGGTCAGTCGAGCCGTCCGCAGCGCCGAACTGATGCGCCCGCCTTCATAAATGGATTGCACAACTTGGATGTTCGCCGACCACTTTTGGTCAGGCAGGTTGGGCTGGAACCCGGCGAAAGGAAATTTTTCCACGGTGCCGGGATCGTTGGCGCTGTAACTGCCATTGGCGCGCAGCTTGGGAATGGCAATGGCGCGGGTCTGCACCACGACGCCGTAAGCCGCTTCCAGATCGCTCTTGCCTTTGAGGATGGCGCCGTTTTGCTGCAAGGCCCGGTCGAGGCAATCAGCCAGCGCGAGCGGCTGGCGCAACCAGGCCGGAGCGTTGGTGCCGGTTGGAGGCGTGTCCGCAGCCCTGAGATTTGTGGCGCAGAGCAACAGCGTCAGTGTCCACGCCGCTACAAGCGGCTCCACAACCCATGAAACGCGTAGCGGCGGACGTGAGTCCGCAGGTGGAATTCGGAGCCGCGCAGTACTTCGAGCCGCGTTCTCACGAACGCGGCCACGCCATTTTCGAGACAGATTAAGCAAGGTTCGTTTTTGCATTGGATGAAGCCTCCAGTTCGATGGTGGGTTGCAGGGCCGGCCCGCGCCCGCGCCGGGCCAGGCTGTCGAAAGCCGTATAAACCGCCGGGATGACCACCAGCGTGAGAAACGTGCTGGCCAATAATCCGCCGACCACCGCCACGCCCATGGGACGGCGGCTTTCGGCGCCGGCGCCGAAGCCGATGGCGATCGGCAAAATGCCCGTGATCATGGCAAAGCTGGTCATCAGGATCGGGCGCAAGCGCACCAACCCCGCTTGCAGCATGGCGTCGCGGGCGTTGAGGCCTTTGGCCATTTGCTGGTTGGCGAATTCGACCAGGAGAATGGAATTCTTGGTGACCAGACCGAGGAGCAAGACCAGGCCGATCTCGCTGAACAGATTGATGTTCATGGCGGGAATGCGCGGGATGATGGCGCTCAACCATCGAGCGATGGCAGGTGGATGCGGAGAGTAGTGCGCCCAGCCAAACAGGGCCACGCCGAGTTGATTGACACCGCTGAGCAGCCAGAGCAGCCCGAAGGCGCCAAAGGCGGCCAGGGGCAAGGCCAGCATGACGGTCAAAGGATGCAGCCAGCTTTCAAATTGCGCGGCCAACACCAGGTAGATAATCACGATGGCCAGGATCAACACGAAGACGATTTCCTGGCCGGTGTCTTTCAAGTCGCGCGATTCACCAGCCCATTCATAGCGGAAAGTGGAGGGCATGCCGGCGCGGAGCTTTTCCTCGACCCGTTCCATGGCGGTGCCGAGGGTCACGCCCACGGGCGTGGCCTCGATGGTCGTGCTGCGCAGCCGGTTGTAATGATAGATGGAGGTTGGGCCGGCGCCGGTTTCTGTCGTGACGACGTTGCTGAGCTGGACCAGTTGCCCCTCGCGGTTGCGAATGTAGAGGCGGTCCAGATCGCCGGGATTCAAGCGCGCCGCCCGTTCCAGTTGCACGATCACATCATATTCTTTGCCGGCGATTTTGACTTTGCTCAGGTCGAGTCCTCCAAAAAGGATTTGCAGCGTGCGCGAAATGTCGCGCACGGAAAGACCCAGGGCCGAAGCCCGGTTGCGATCGATGCGGACGCGCAATTCGGGTTTGGTCACTTCGAAGGAGGAACGCGCGTTGGCCAGAAAGTCAACCCCGCGCAATTGGTTGACCAACTCGATGGCATAACGATTCAACTCCTCCAGGTCCGGATTTTGCAGCACAAGGGCAAAGGGCTGGCTGAAACTGCGGCCAATCGCTTTCGGAATCAGCGGGATGGCCAGCGCGCCCTCGACTTCATTGATCAGCCGGGCGCCCAGGCCGTTGGGACCGGCCACCATGTCCTGGATGGAGCGGGTTCGGTTATCGGCCATGGCGACGAACATGAAACCCCGCGCCGGATTGCCCGGAATGCCGTGCCCGCCCGGTGACAACGCCACCGCCGTGAAGTAGTTCTCAATCTCCGGCACGCTTTGCACGATCCGCTCCATTTTCCGCATCATGCGGTCGGTGTACTCGCTGGTCGATCCTTCGGGTGTCACCACCACGCAGAGCATCCGGCCTTTGTCCTCTTCCGGCAGGAAGTCTTTGTCCAACATCCGGTAGCCCGCCGCGGTCAGCCCGAAGGAGAGCAAGGCCAGCGAAAGGACGGCCCAGCGATGGTCCAGCGACCAGCGCAGGATTCTTTCGTAACGCCGGTTCAGCTTTTGGAAGCCTCTCTCGAACAGGTTGAAAAGCAGCCCGTGCGTCTCTTTATCGACCGGCTTAAGGATGCGCGCGGACATCATCGGCGTCAACGACAAGGCCACAAAAGCGGAAATGATGACCGACCCGGCCACAGCCAGGCCAAACTCGATGAAGAGCCGTCCGGCGGTGCTGGTTTGGAAGGCCAGCGGCAGGAACACGGCCACCAGCGACACGGTAATGGCAATGATGGCGAAGGCGATTTCATCCATGGCTTTGAAGGCGGCCTTCATCGGGGCCATGCCGTGTTCGATGTGCCGGTAAATGTTTTCCAGCACCACGATGGCGTCGTCCACCACAATGCCGATGGCCAGCACGAAGGCCAGCATGGTCAGAATGTTGATGGAATAGCCGAAGGCGTGCAGAATCATGAACGTGGCGATGATCGAAACCGGGATGGCGATGGTCGGGATGAGGGTGGACCGGACGTTGCGCAGGAAAATGAAGATGGTGATGACCACGAGCAGGAAGGCGATGCCGAGCGTCAACCACACCTCCTCAATGGCGTGCTCCACATAAACGGATTCGTCATAAACCACCTTGGCGACGACGCCTTCCGGCAGAATGGGCTTGAGCCGTTCCGTTTCCTCCTTGATCCCGTGCGCCACTTCGATGGTGTTGGCGGTGGATTGTTTGATGACGAGCAAGGCCACGGCCTCCCGGCCATTGGCGCGGGCCACGGTTCGTTCGTCTTCGGCGCCCACCCGCGCCTCGCCGATGTCGCGCAGGCGCACGAAATTTTCGCGGTCGTTGCGAATGACCAGTTGATTGAACTCCTCGGCGGTCTTGAGCTCGCCGCGGGTCTGGATGGACAGCTCCCGCTCCCAGCTTTCCACCCGGCCGCTGGGCAGCTCGACGTTCTGCTCGTGAAGGGCGCGCTCGACGTCCTGCACGGTGACGCGGTGAGCCGCCATCTTTTCCGAATCGAGCCAGAGCCGGATGGCAAACCGTTTTTGACCGCCCACCACAATGGAGGAGACCCCCCGCACCACTTGCAGCCGGTCCTTCAACTTGTTCTCGGCCAGCGCGGACAGCTCCAGGGTCGTGTGCCGGTCGCTGTTGAGCGCGAGCACCAGGACGGGCGCGGCGTCGGCCTCCTGCTTGACGATGATCGGCTCCTCGATGTCCTGGGGTAATAGTCCCCGCACACGGGCGACCCGGTCGCGCACATCCTGGGCGGCCACCTCGATGTCGCGGGAGAGATTGAATTCAATGGTGATGGTGCTGACTTGTTCCCGGCTTTCGCTGGAGAGCGTTTTGATGCCTTCGATGCTGTTGATCTCTTCTTCCAGCTTCTCGGTGACCTCGGTTTCGATGACCTGCGCGCTGGCTCCCGGATAAACGGTGGTCACGTTGACAATGGGCGGATCGATGTTGGGCAGCTCGCGCACCGGGAGACGCTTCAGGCTGATGAGGCCAAAGATGACGAGCACCAGGCTCATCACCGTGGTCAGCACGGGCCGTCGGATGCTGAGTTGAGGCAAGAACATAGAGGGCGGAGTTCCTAAAACCGTCTCGTTTACCGGCCGGTTTGGCCGGGCCGATTCTTTTGCGGAGTGGCCGTGGATGCGGCAGCAGCCAGTTTGACCGGGCCGCCCGGGCGCGTTTTCTGGAATCCTTCCACGATGACTTGGTCGCCTTCATTCAATCCGCTGACAATTTCCACCTGCCCATTCATGCGCAAGCCGGTTTGCACCGGACGAATCTGTGCCTTGGATTCGGGGTCCACGACAAAGACGACCGACATGTCCCCTTGCGGTACCAGGGCGATTTCCGGGATAACAATAGCGTCCGGGCGGACGTTCAACGTCAAGTTCAGGCTGGCAAACATGCCGGGCTTGAGCCGGTGCGTTGGATTGGCAATCCGCCCCCGCACGGTCGCGGTGCGCAGGTTGGGATCGATTTGCGGCGCGATGAAATGGACTTCGCCCTGGAATTTCTCGCCGGGAAAAGCCGCCAGCCCAATCTCCACCTCTTGACCCGTGCGCAATTGGCCGAGGAACCGCTCGGGCACATTGAACTCGACCTTGACCGGGTCCAAATCGACCAGCGCGCCGATGGCGGTGTTTTTGCTGATGACCTGGCCCGGACTGACCAGCCGTGCGCCCATCACGCCTTCGTAAGGCGCGTAAATCCTGGTGTCCTTGAGCTCCCGCTTCTTCAACTCCAACGTCGCTTCGTTGACTTTGTAGCCGGCGGCCGCCTGGTCAAATTCCTGCCGGGAAATGACCTTGCGCTCGGTCAACTCCTGCTGCCGCTTGAGATTGGCCTGGCTTAATTGAAAATTGGCCTCCGCTTGAGCAACGGCCGCCGCCAGTTTGCTGTCATCCAGTTGCACCAGCAAGTCTCCCTGTTTCACGGGCTGCCCGTCTTCAAAGCCCAGTTTGTTCACCAAACCGTCGATCTCGGATTTGACGTCCACGAGTTCGTTGGCCAGCAGGGTGCCGACCAGAGAGATTTTTTCGCTGACCGGCTGCCGCTGCGCGGGCACGACCACGACCGACACGGCCATTCCCGCGGGCGGGCCAGCCGCGTTCTGTTTCTGGCAACTGGTCAATGCCAGGCTTGCCACCAGTCCTAACAGGGTGCCGATACTCTTCCTTTTCATTTCTTTGCCATCTGTTGCAGGGCCGCCAGCGAAAACCGGGTGATGTGGCCGGCCAGCCGCTCGATTTCCTCCGGGCCAAATCTCTGTTCTGGAAACAGCCGGCAAATCACCGGCTGGCAATGATGGTAGAACACGCATTGACTTACGATGCTGCAACTGCAAGAACGAATGAACTCCTCGCTCGCGGCGCGGCCAGCCAGTTGCCGCACAATGGCAGAAAGCACCTCGGCCTGCGGCTGGATTTCTTCTTTGACGAGCGCGTCCAACGCGCCGGTCGGGTCCACCATTTCGCGCGAGATCAGTCGGCCGCGCCAGGCCAACCGCCCTTTGTCGAAAATGCGGAGCAGGAAGGAACGAACAAAGGCCCGGAGACGCTCTTCCGCCGGGGCGCCGGTCGGAAGGCCCGATTCGAGCGGATATTTTTCGAGGGCCAGCCGGTAGGAATAGCGCAGCACTTCCAGGTAAAGACGCTGCTTGTCTCCGAAATGATAGTTGACGGCGGCGACGTTGGCGCCGGCACGCTGGCAAATCTCGCGCACGGTGGCGGCGCGGAATCCGACTTCCGCAAACACCTCGCCGGCCGCTTCCAGCAGGCGCTGGCGCGTCTCGGCTTGGGCCGTCTCTTCCGGCTGGCTTGGCGAGAGTAAACTCATGTTTGAAACATATATTTAAAACATTTGTTTGACCGGTCAACGAAAAGTTTCTTGCGGTCGCGACTCCGTGAAAATGTCCCCAGGTGACACTGCGCAGCAGCGCAGCCCTACTTTCGACTCAATCGTCATGGCTAAGTTTATTCATGCTGCAGGAGCACAGGCAGGTGCCCGTGCGCCAATTGAATTGTCACGGCCAAACACCGAGGCGTTGTCGGATTTCGGCCTTCGGGTTTCGGACTGCAGATCCGTCCTGAGCGGGACGGCCCATGCGAAATGCGCAAGGGCCTGCGCCAGGATTGCTTTTTCCGGTGAGAGAAGGATGATGAGGCCAGAGAATTTGAGAGAAACATGGGCGAGAGGCTCCGAAGTGGAATCAATTGCGTGGAGAGAATGCCATGAGAATTCTGATGCGCGTGGCCGGCCTGGGACTGGCTGAGCCGCAAGTTGTTCGATCGTGCCGTGAGATTGTTGAAGGAAGGCGGCCGGCTGTTCAAGGTCGTCATCAAGGTCGAGAACCGCGATCGCCTCATCAAATCCGGCACGATGACCAAGGTTTTTCTGGAAGAAAGTGGCGCGGTGGCGACCGGCGCTGTGTTGGTGCCTTTGTCTGCTTTGGTGGCCAGGACGGGCGGCGACTTGGCGGTTTGCGTCGTGGGAGAGGATGGGAGAGCCCATGAGAGGCCCGTCAAAACCGACGATATCGTGCGCAATTCCCTCATTGTCAGCGTTCCGATGAAAGCCCGCGAGACGCGGTGGATCAAAAGAATTCCCGCAGGCAATAACCACTTCAATCCAAAACCAAAATGAGACGAATGTTATCCATGGCCGCTGCCCTCAGTTCTCTGGTGGCGACAAGCTCGACGACGCTATCTGCTGCCAGGGACTTATCGTCTTCTGCTCCGTGTGCCCAATCCGATGCCGGGCGGCCAGCCGCTTCGCTTCGCGAACCAGGCTCAAGACCAGGACCTCGCGGGCTGGCTCACGCTGGGGGGATTTGGGCCATAAGACCCGATCTGGACTCCCACGCCTTGAGATCAGCAGTGGCAGCGATTTCGCTTGATCTGCCCCTCTGCGCTCCGAATGGAATCGATTCCTCGGCCTTCAACCTGGAAAAAGCAGTTGGAACCGCGGAATACGCGAAACACGCGAAAGCA
>ERZ1292640.610-Hain-H43-02um-R1-610-length-29160-cov-19_pt1 | contig 25638 bp, 21 predicted proteins | sample MGYA00564404_ERZ1292640 | MGnify/ENA primary metagenome ERZ1292640 (study PRJEB36523, sample SAMEA6512636) | groundwater metagenome | collected 2019-01-08 | study: AquaDiva: Metagenomics assemblies of 32 groundwater samples | reverse complement strand
TATCTTTTTAGTGCCCCAATTGTGCCACCTAAAGTGAAAAACAAAATGTCAGTCTAATAAGAAAAGACAAGCCGCAAGACTTTACTTCTCAGATTGTTATATAATTTCAAGCCAAAAATGACAGGACAAATAGGACAAAATTGATGAGACAAAGGATAAAATAAAAAAATACAGGCAGTTATTAAAAGTATTTTTATTTTTGTTGTTTCTTTCGTCTTCGGTGTTTCTTTTTATGGGACTTCTCTAATTTAGACATATATGATTTGACATCGACTATTATTATGAGATATAATGTTTCTATGCTACAGAATAATTTTTAGAATAAAAGAGTAAAAATGTGATTTTATGCTAAGAGTTAAAAATTTTATCCTTTTATTATTTATTTTATATTTTATAGGAGCTATGTCAGAGTTTGCCCTAGCAGAATATAAAAGAATTTATACAAACCCAGAGGACACTTCTTCTAAAGCCGATGTCATTAAAGATAGAGAGTATAAAGAAAAGATAGAAAAGAGAGAGACAGAACTTAGAAAACAAAAAGAGGCGTTAGAGAATCCACAAAAAAAATCAAAGCCCACCAAGAAAAAAACCACTGTTGTTGGTAAAGAGCCAACCAAGATACTTTATCAAGTTGCCATCAATGACAAGCTCTATATATCGGTCTGGCGGGTTCCTGACTTATCTCTGGAACTTATCGTTGGGCCAGATGGTAAAATATCCTTTCCTCTCATTGGAGATATTCAAGCCGCAGGTAGAACTCTTTCTGAATTAGATGCTGAAATAACCGAGAAATTAAAGGATTATGTAGTGGATCCGCAGGTTTCTGTGATAGTGAGGGAATTTGCAGGAGACAAGGTGATTATTATCGGAGAAGTCAGAACGCCTGGCATCTATAAATTTGTTGGAGTGACTAATATAATGGATGTTATCGCCTTGGCAGGCGGTTTTACAGATAGAGCTAAGTTATCCAGCATACTAATTGCGAGAGAATCTGCTGATCCATCAAAAGGCAGGAATTTTATCGTTGCGAATATAAAAAGCATCCTAAATGGAAAAATCAGCAAGAATATCGAAGTTGAGCCAAACGATATCATATATGTTTCGCGCACTTTCGTTTCTAATGTGAAAGAATTTTATGACAGTTGGATAACACCCTCGTTAAGGACTGCAATTGATCAGGAAACCCTTTATAATCTAAGAAGGATTGATAAGGATAAATAGGTTAATAAATTAGGAGGGCATGAATTGACGAAACCCAGGGTTGGATTTAGTCTAAGCGATTATTGGTTGATTGTACGCAAAAGGAAATGGGTTGTCATCTTATGCGTTGTGATAATTTTTTTGTCCATAGTTATTAATACAAATATGCAGAACCCAGTGTATAAGGCTACTTGTTCAATCAGGGTCATAGAGCGTAAATCTGTTTCTGATATGATTACACAGATGGTTTCATATACTTCTTATGATGCCATGGCTTCTCTAACCAAGGTTTTGGCAGGCAGGCCTATTATAGAAAAGGTAGTTTATGAGTTGGGTTTGGCTAATGAACATACCTCATCCGATGAACTAAACAATATTATCTCAAGCATCCAGGGCGCAGTTAAAGTAGATAATGAAGCAAGTACGAATATTGTAAACATTACTGTGGAATCTAGTAATGCTCAGATGGCTGCAAAGATTGCCAATACCGTTGTTAAAGTTTATATCAAAGTAGATATGGAAGAAAAAAATGAACTCGCGCACAATACGCGGGTTTTTATAGAAGACCAGGCAGATAGAGCTAAACAAAGATTAAGCAACGTAGAAAATAAAATAAAGGTTTTTAGAGAAAAAGGAGAAGCAGCAGGCCTAGCAGTGGCGATAGAAAACAATATTGCAGCACTTGAGAAACAAAAAATAGAGCTCAGGAAAATTTATACTGAAAAATACCCGGATGTTTTAAGAATAATAGAGCAAATAAGTGACCTTAAGGAACAATTGAAAAGTTTACCTGAAAGTGAACTGGAATATGCCAGGTTGACACGGGAGATGGAAATAGATGTTAAATCGTATCAGTTGTTACAGGGTAAGCTTGATGAGGCTCGCATTGCAGAAGCAGAGAGAGCGGAGGATGTAAGAATAGTCAATCCTGCAATGGTTCCGAAAAGCCCTATCAAACCTAATAAACAAGCAGCAGCTGTCTTAGGGTTTTTGATCAGCCTTGTTGTAGGATTGTTTATGGCGTTTATTATAGAGACCCTTGATACGTCTATAGGCACTATTGACGAGTTGGAATCCCTGTTGAACTTGCCGGTATTAGCAGTTATTCCATATATGAAGCCTCAAATAAAAGAGAAAGGTATATGGAACTGGTTGTCCAGCTGGTTATGGCAATTTAGGGCATTGCCAGAGAGCATTGAAGACATGAAGCAGCAAATGTTGATAAAATATACCCAAAAATCCGGCACTACAGAAGCATATAGGATATTAAGGACCAACATTAAAGTTGAGGAATTGCTAAAGAACCATCAGAATATTTTATTGATTACCAGCACCATCCCTAAGGAGGGAAAATCCATAACGTCTTTGAATCTGGCTTTGGCTTTGAGCCAGGATGGTTACAAGACGCTTTTAGTAGATTGTGATTTAAGAAAAGCAGTTCTTCATAAAGTTTTCGATATAGATAAAGAGCCGGGTTTGACCGACATCCTTTTAGGTTCCAGTAAACCGGAAACAACTATAAGAAATTTTATAGATCTTATCATGGGAGGCATGGATACAAAAGAGGCTTTAAAGACATCTGGATTAGATAATTTTAGCTTACTTACCTGCGGTAAAATAGTGCCAAATCCTGCTGAGTTGATAGATTCTTCAAATATCAAGGAATTATTTGCTAGTTTAAAAATGCAATATGACTTTATAATAGTTGATTCGCCGCCAGTTTTACCTGTTCCAGATAGTATTATCTTAGGTACAAAGATTGCAAATAAGTTGTATCTTGTATACAGATCAGGATATACTTCAAGGATAGCTATACTGAGGGCAAAGGAACAAGTGGATTCACTAAAGGCTGTTTTAGGCGGAGTAATATTAAATAGCACTACGCGGGAATCCCAGATTGTTTCAGATTATTACCATCATTATTACCATTATAGGTATTATGCGGAAAAAGAAGAAGAGAAAAAACAGGGTTAAAATTTTTTAAGAAAATATTAATGAGAAAAAAACCGCTTTTTGCGGTTTTTTTAATAACTAATCAGCTAGATGAAAATCACCCATTTAATTTTTGTTTTGTTATTTATAGCGGCCTTGTCTTTCGTAGGTTATGCAGTAGCCTACCTGCCTTTTAAAACAAGCATCGTTTTACTAATCGGTTTTATTTTTTCAATTCTGACTATAATAAATTTAGAAATAGGCCTGTTTCTTTTAATTTTTGTAATACCTTTTACCCAGCAGGTTACGCTTGGTAAATTGGGAGGGTTTGCCCCTGTCCATATAGGCACTGATGACGTCCTGATTATATTTATATTATTAAGTTGGCTGGCAAATTTGGCAAAAAGAAAAGATTTTTCATTTATAAAGACGTCTTTAAACTGGCCTATCTTTAGTTTCTTTACAATAGCGGTATTCTCTTTTATCGGAGCTGATGCAAGATTTGGGCAGGGCGCTATCCTGGTCTGTTTTTTGCATCTGTTTAAGTTTTTTGAGTATGTCGCCATATATTTTGTTGTGATAAGTGCGATTAATAATTTAGATCAGGTGAAGAAATTTATTTGGATGTTTTTTATAGTGGTAGGTTTTGTTGTTCTTTTACACCTTGTTATATTTTTTAGACTAGGGTTTTTGAATGTATCAGGCCCTGTTGTGCAGGGCTTTGAAATGGACTACTTTATCAAGACGATGCATACCTTTGAAAGCAATGCTATTTTAGGTGTTTACTATTCATTTTTTCTTTCTATCCTTCTGGTTATCATATTGAATACCTCTATTAGCGAGGGTAAGGCCCCATTGCTTTTATTCGCCTTTTTTATCGCCATAGCTCTTTTTAACACATTTTCACGCGCTGCTTATCTGAGTATTGTTGGAAGCTTCTGTATCATCGCTTTTTTTCAAGAAAGAAAATTTTTTCTAATTATTTTATTATTGATCATTTTCAGCCCTATTTATATGCAGTCTGCTGTTCTTGAAAGGATTACATTAACAATACAAAATTCATCTCTGGGAATTGTCTTAGATCCATCTGCTGCAATCAGATTAGTTATATGGGAAAAAGGCCTGAAAATATTTCTAGATAACCCAATATTGGGACAAGGTTATTGGATAACGCGGTGGCTTCTTCACACAGAGGCTCATAGCCAATACATGGCTATTTTAATTGAGATGGGCGTTATTGGTTTTTCTATCTTCTGCTGGTTGGTTGTAAGGATGTTTACTAATGCAGTGGATCTCATGAAGAAAGCAAATACCGTATTTTTAAAATCTCTTTCCTTGGGTTACATAGCAGGTTTCACAAGTATTTTAGTAACATGTTTTTTTAGCGAATCGCTTGAGTCTTTTCGAATGATTGGTCCGCTATGGTTTATAACTGGCCTGATTAGTAGTGCTAACAGGCTTCTTTCTGAAAAGACGCAGATACTTGAGGGGCAGAAATGAGGGCATCAGTAGTAATTTGCAGTTATGGAAGGCCGGAGGCAGCGATAAATCTTCTGCATGAATTAACGCGGCAAAGTTATGAAGATTTTGAAACCCTGCTTGTCTGCCAGGGCGATAAAAAAGATTTTGAAAAAATAAAAACTTTTGTAACAGATCGTTATTCTCTGCGTTGTTATTATCTGCCAGACCCAAATCTTCCTCACGCAAGAAACATTGGGATAAAAGAGGCGTCAGGAGAGATAGTCTTATTCTTAGATGACGATATCAAGCCTGCTATCACCCTGATTGAAGCACATCTCGCAAATTATAAAGACGCATCTGTTGCCATGGTGGGCGGCAGGATTTTAGGGGAACCATGGACAGAAGAAGTGGCGGATTCCAAAATCGGCATGGTAAGGCGTTTTGATGGTTATGCGCACATGGGATTTCATAAAAACATAAGACGGAGTGTTATGCACGTCAAGGCCACAAATATGTCTGTCAGGAGAGAGATTGCATTAGAGATAGATGGCTTTGATGAAAGGTTCGAAGGCACTGCAGAACACGAAGAATTGGACTTTTGCCTTCGCGTTTTAGATAAGGGGCATAGGATTATTTTTGATCCTGATGCTGTTATTGAACATTTTGTCATTTCTACGGGTGGATGCCGCGTGAAAACCAAAGAAGAATCCATCTATTGGTTATATAGAAATCATAGCCTTGTATTTTTGAATAATTTAAACAAGCTTTTTTACCCTGTCCTTATCATTGAATATCTTATCCGTATAATCCGGCGTAGCATAATATGGCGTAATCCCAAGGTCATAATTAGCGCATGGAGGGGTATCCGCGATGGATGGAAAGCTCATGTTATGCAAGCCTCCAGGAAAAATATAATAACAGGATAATTAACTGTGCCTATCAAAGAGAATGAAAAGACGCTTTCCAGTAATGTAGCTCATGGGGCCTTTTGGGTCATCATATCTTACTCCTTTAGCAATATATTATATTTTTTAAGGACATTTATCCTAATAAGGCTTTTATCCCCTATTGATTTTGGCTTGATGGGAGTTGCCAATGTCGTAATTGACATGTTTAACCGATTTACCGAAACAGGGATTGGCATGGCGCTTGTTCAAAAAAAAGAGATTAATAAAGCTACTCTCGATACAGCATGGATTATAACCTTTGTGAGGGGCGCCGTCTTATTTGTATTGCTGTATCTTTTTTCTCCGCTCGTAGCCAATTTTTATAATAGTACCCAGCTCAATAATATTTTGAAATTCATTTCGCTTTGCTTTCTCTTTAACGGTATTGCAAGTATAGGCGTATCCCTTTTTGTTAAGGAATTAAATTTTAAAGATAAGGCAATCTTTGAACAAACCAGCGCTGTAACAAATACCATTGTCTCCATTGCCCTGGCAATTATCTTTAAAAATGTATGGGCGTTAGTAATAGGCCATATTATCGGTACAATTGTTGGCTCTGTTTTCTCTTACATCCTGTACCCTTTCAGGCCTTCTTTGAATTTTAGTTTAAATGAGGCAAGAGGGCTTTTTTGTTTCGGAAAATATGTTTTTGCCTCGGTAGTAGTGACGTTTTTTGTTGTACGAGGGCCAGACGCACTAGTCGGGAAGGTATTAGGATTGGGTTCTTTGGGTTTTTATGTCGCAGCATTCGGAATCGCTAATATCCCAGCCACTTCTGTAACCCATCTTATTTCACAAATAACCTTGCCGGCATATGCTAAATTACGGGATGATTTACCCACGTTAAGAGACGGCTATCTCAAGGTAACGCGGCTGATAGCCTTTTTATCCACGCCTATAGCAGGCGGCATCTTTATGCTTATACCCGAGTTTGTTCAGATTTTTTTAGGCACTAAATGGATGCCGATTGTAGTGCCTGTCAGAATCTTGTGTATTTTTGGTTTTTTCAGGTCAATCTATACAGCAATGAGCCCTGTACTTTACGCAGTAGGCCGTCCTGATCTTGAATTTAAGATTACCTCTCTTAACCTTGTTGCGACAGCCATTTTAATATACCCCTTTACCAGGGCAATGGGTATCGCAGGCACTTCTATGGTATTCTCTTTGGTTGGGACTATGTGTATGTTTGTTGCGGGAAGCCTCATTTATAGATTGGTACGCCTAAACGAAGCAGGGGCGCAATTTTTTAAAGATATAATTTTTCCTTTAGTCGGTACTTTATTTATGTGCCTTTTTATTTTTTTAATTAAGCCATGGTTTTCTTATAGGTCAGCCATGTCATTTATGGCATTGATTTTAATGGGTGGCGGATTGTATATTCTGCCACTTTATTTTTTTGATAAATATTTTAATTACGGTTTAGTTGATACAATCCGATTTGCAGTTGTTTCATTTAAGAAGAGATAAAAGAATATGAAAAATATATTGATAATCACGCCATTTTTCGCACCTTATTCTCATGCCGCAGTGTATAGAGCGCATCGATTTGCTAAATATCTGCCTCGGTTCGGCTGGAAGCCCTATGTGCTTACAGTAGATAGGGACTTTTTATATTTTGTAGATTCGTTGTTGTTAGACGATTTGCCTAAAGATGTCCAGATAATACGCGCAAGATACGCACCCCTTACATTTTCCGGTTTTAAATCATTATTTAGTAAACCTGTAAATGATAGCAGATTAGTTAAAGGGCCAGCTATTTCCGATTTATTTATCGAAGCTCAAAAGTCCTTTAAGAGAAGCCTAATAAGAAACATTTTTTATAAATTAAATATTAGCTTCTTTTTTATGCCAGATCGATATAATACGTGGTATCCATTTGCGCTAGAGAAAGCGAAGAAACTAATCAATAATAATGATATACGCATTATTTACTCAACTTCTCCGCCTTTTACGTCACATCTGATTGCAATGAGATTAAAGGAGAAATATAATATTCCCTGGGTTGCAGATTTCAGAGACCCAGGCGTTGAAAGGGACCGCATAGATCTGGAGTTTAGCTTTACTGGTTTAAACTATAAGATAAACTGTGCCATAGAGCAGAAAACGATAGAGAAGGCGGATTTGATACTTACAACCGCAGAAAGCTTGCAGGATTTATTTTTCTCCAAATATAAAGGCATTGTAAAGAATAAAATCATATACCTTGGGCATGGGGCAGATATTGATATCTTGAAAGAAGTGAATGTGGAACTTGTAAAAAAAGATAATAAAAAGTTTACCATTATCTACACAGGCGAATTTCTGCCAATATATAATACAAAACTTTTTGAATTCTTAAATATAATATTTGAAAGAAAGCTTTTCAAAAGGGAAAATGTAGAGGTTCTGATCATCGGCAATATAAAAAGAAATATATTTTTACAAAAAGAAATTATGCAGTTAGGGCTTACGGATGTTGTCAGATTGATAAATTACCTTTCCCTAAAAGAATATTTTAAGGCTCTATTATCAGCTGACGCTACATTCCTGCCTACCAGTTTTAAATATAGATTTAATATCAAATTGGCAGAGTACCTTTCCATAAAAAAACCCATTATAGTTTTCGATATAACTGATGAGGTCCAGCATGTATTGGAAAAAAGCGGTCTGGGAGTTTTTATTTCGGATGACCCGAAAGAAGGCATTAAGACATTGCTTAATCTCTTAGAAGGGAATAATACATTTAAGATAAATGAGGATTATATAAATAAGTTTAGCTCATTTAATCGAACCATGGAATTAGCTGACTTATTGACAAAATTAGAAAAGGGCCATGAATCCGATTAATCCAGAAAGACCAAAACCGCGAAGTATGCTCGGAGTGCACCAAGCTATTGTAAGCTTATTATCTTCAGGCGGAGAAAAGCATATTTTAGATGTTGGGGCAGGAGAAGGCGCTCTCTCTGAAAAGCTTATTGCACTTGGTCATTGCGTTACTGCCTGCGATGGCGATCCAGGGCAATTCAAATTTAGTCAGATTCAGTGTCAAAAGGTTGATTTGAATAAGGATTTTCCATTTAGCTCTTCAGGATTCGATGCCGTTATCCTTGCAGATGTTATTGAGCATCTGGAAAATCCGTGGCATGCTATAAGGGAGGCACATAGGCTCTTAAAATCGAATGGCATATTGATTATATCAATCCCAAATATATTAAGCCTTAAAGCAAGAATCCATTTCCTTTTGCATGGCGAGTTTCTGTTATTTTACCTGCCAAAAGAACAGCAGCTTTATCCCCATATTACGCCTTTGACCTATCTTTTTCTGGAAAGGATATTGGCATCCAGCGGCTTTAGGATAAACCATGTTTTATCCAATGTACCTTTTATAGAAGAGGCTGATAAATGGGAGAGGGAAAATACCAAGTGGTATAGATATAGAAAGCCAGGAATTTTAAGTCTCACAAATGTAATCGGGATGCTGATAAAATTTAAGGTACGCCTTTCAAAATATATTTGTAAAAATGAAGCCCTTTTAAATGATGTATTTTTTAATGGCGATGCATTGATAATTGAGGCTCTGAAGGAATGATAGATCAAACATTAGATATTTCACAGTTAAAGGAAAAAACTGTTAAAGTCGTAAAGATAGCTTCGTTAGCTTTTCTTTTAATAAAGGCGTCGGCACTGATAAGCCAAATAATTCTTGCCAGGATTCTTGCACCTGAGGATTTTGGGCTCATGGCATTTTGTTTGGTTGTAGTGGGGTTTTTGGGGAATTCTATAAACTTTAGAATGCATGATGCCATAGTCCAGGTTGAAAATAACGAAGAGAATATGTTAAATGCGGCATTTACGCTTCAGTTATTTATGTCCATTATATTAATGGCGGTTGTTTTAATATTTTCTCAAAAAATTTCCATTGCATTAAATAGGCCAGTTATAGCTGTTTATCTAAGCGTGCTTTCTTTTAAAATATTGACGCCTGCATTTGTAATGCCGCAGGCGTTGTTGCACAGAAGGCTTGACTATAAATCTATCAAGATACCAGAGGTTGCAGAATCATTGGTCGATTCTTTGGTATCTATAATCTTGGCAATAATGGGTTTTGGAATATGGAGCCTTATTTGGGGAGTCATGTCTGGATGGTTTGTTTCAGTGATTATTATATTGGTTTTTGCAGGGGGCATGCCTAAATTTTCTTTTAATTTTGCTTTATTGAGAAAGATATTAAAATTCAGCCTGCCTTTATATCTAGCCTTTTTTTTAAACTGGATTTTTTGGAACGGGGATGATTTTATAATAGGCAGGCTGCTTGGCGACAGAAGCTTAGGTTATTACTGGATAGCTTTTTATTTAGCGCATCAGTTTATTGATTTAAGGTATATTTTAAGCACAATCTCTTTTCCTGTTTTTACAAGGCTGAAAGAAGACAAGGAACATTTAGAAAAGGTTTTTGCAGAATTTACCAAAGCCACCGCATTTATATTCTTTTTAATAGCGGCCCTATTCATACCCTTAGCAAGGCCTACCCTGAGTTTGATATTCGGCGAAAAATGGATATCAGCTACTATACCTTTTATGATATTTATAGGGCTTGTGTCTCTTAGGGCTACGTTTGGTTATACAAGTGAATTCCTGATGGGAATAGCTAAAACAGATTATATGCTGTTTCTCTCGCTATTGCAGGTTTCTATTCTTATCCTAATTGGCCCATTTGCGGCCTTGAGGTTCGGCATAATCGGTATGGCTATAACAATTTTATCGGCAATGGCCCTGACTTGGGCATGTGTAATCATTTATGTTAAAAGAATAATCGCTATAAATTATATAAAGACACTGTGGAAAACTGTTTTTATAGCTTTCGCAGTTGGTTTTATCGCCTTTTTTTTAAGCCGATTAATAAACAATCTAATCAGCCTTATTTTAGTTATGATTATTTGCGTTATTCTATACATTGTTTTATTTATACTTTTTGATAGATTGTTTATAAAGAGATTAAAATCTTATATTTTAGAAGGGACAAAATGAAAATAGCTATTGTCGTTGAGGTATTTCCTGCGTTGTCCGAAACATTCATTTTAAATCAGATCACAGGATTGATAGACTTAAAACAGGATGTAGGTATTTTTGCTTTTAATAAGTTAAACGAGTTAAAAAGGCATGAGGAGATAGAGAGATACCGGCTTCTCGATAAAGTTATATATTTTAACACACCACGAAAAAGAAGCGCCCGGGTGATCAAAGCTGCAATGATATTTTTCAGATACTTTCTTTTTTATCCAAAAGAAATATCAAAATGTATTTTTTATAAGAATTTTTACAGTGTCCGCAAGATTTTGCATAATTTACGCAACTTAGAGCCTTTTTTGTATAGAAGATATGACATAATTCATTGTCATTTCGGCCCTGTGGGAAATGAGTTTATTTTTTTAAAAACCATTTTCTCAAATATTAAATTTATAGTAACATTTTATGGATATGATGTAAGGCTTGGTTTGCAAAAAAGCGGCGATCTATATGAATATTTATTCAAAAATGCTGACCGGGTTATTTCTATCTGTGATTATCATACACAGAAATTGATAGATTTCGGGTGTAATCCTGACAAGATAACCTATCATCCTCTTGGATTAGATGTTGAGAAATTTAAGTTTGAACAGCGAACAAAAACAAAAAATATTTTTACAATAACTACAGTTGCCAGGTTGGAAGATGACAAAAATATTTTTTTTGCATTAGATGTAATAAAGGCGTGGCGAGATGAAGCTATATATAAGTTTAAATATTACTTGGTCGGAGATGGGCATCTTAGAGAAGATATTGTGAAAAAGATTTCAGAATATAAACTTGCGGAAAATGTGACTTTATTCGGCGCGCTATCGCATACTGATGTGATTAAATTATTGCAAGAAACAGATGTTTTTTTTCTTTCCAGTAAAGCAGAAGGGCTTCCGACGGCTTTGCTTGAAGCGCAAGCAGTAGGCATCCCGGTTATTGCAACGGACGTCGGAGGCGTAAGAGACGCCTTGATTGATGGGGTGACAGGATTTATTATAGCGAACAATAATATTGAAGATGCAAAATCCAGAATCATTCATTTGTTCAAGAATCCTCAGGTCATAAAAAAAATGGGCGAAGAGGGCAGAAAGTATGTCGAGGCTAAATTTAATATAAAAATATTAAATAGACGGTTAGTGGGAATTTATGAAAATCTTTTGTTGATGTAAGTGCTGTGCGATAATTATGGTAAAAATGACAAAGGCAGAAAATGATACTAAAAGAATAAGAGAAATATACGAATTTTTCTGCACCAAGCAGAAAAATGTTTGTTCTGTATCTAAATGGCACTTTGATAAAATGCAAGAAACGGTAAGCGAGCCTATAGTAAGAGGCAATGTGGGCATAGATATCGGTTCAGGGATTGGATATGACACATATATTATGGCCAAAAATAATCCTTCTGTTAAGATAACAAGCGTTGATATTGGTAAGGGCGTGTTTATTACTAAAAAAATTGCTTCCGACCTGCAAAATGTAGAAATAATACAAGGTTCTGTTTTGGACATGCCTTTTAAAGATAATATGTTTGACTTTGCGTATTCTTTTGGAGTAATACACCATACAATTGCTCCCAAAAAGGCCCTTTCGGAGATATCTCGGATTTTGAAAAGGAATAGCCCAGCTTTTCTATATCTTTATGAGAATCATTCTGAAAATCCTATAAAATACATAGCATCTAAAGTAATTTCAAGTTTAAAGGTTATTACAATCAAAATTCCTCCGCAAATCTTATACGGCTTATCGTGGTTATTATCTCCTTTTGTTTATATCCTTTTTTCAATCCCGTCAAAAATATTAAAAAACTTTAATTCTACGCAAGGCCTTTCTAATAAAATCCCTTTTAACTTTGGTTCTGGAATTTTTTCATTACGGGCCGATATTTGCGAGACATTAGCTGTTCCTATTGAGTTTAGGTTTGCCAGGCATGAGGTGTACGATATGTTTATTGAATGCGGTTTTTCAAAGATAAATATTACCAGGATGAAAGATACTGCTGGCTGGGTTGTATGGGGATACAAGGTATAGAATATGAATGATTAACGAACATATGTACAAAAGATATCCCAAAAAAATACAAGATTTGCTAAAAAGAATTGTTAACATATTGGGAACAAAAGGTGTTTTGTCTGTCATGGCATTAGGCAGTCTGCCCAGGGGAGAGTTAAGTTATAAGATGGATAATGAAAACTTAGTCATGTTTAGCGATATAGACCTCTTGGTTATAAGAAAAGATAGGATACGCATAGAAGAGGAAACAGCCATAAAAAAAGCCCTAAAGGATATAAGAGAGGATTTTCAGCCAGGAAACCCTCTTTTTGATATAACAATAGAATTTTTAACTTTGCGGGATTTTAAACAATTGCCGTTCAAGGTTAGATTTTATGAATTAAAAGAATCCGGAGACACTTTATTCGGGGAAGACCTAAGGCATTTAATTCCAAAATTCGACATCAGCAACCTGAATATAAAAGATACAAATAATATAATAATACGCAGGCTTTTTTCCATGTCGCTTTATTTTCCAAAAGCATTATTCAGAGAGAAAAAAACTGGTATCAGTCAAGAAGCTTTTAAATATACACTTGCAAGAAATGCCCTGGATATAGCAACTGTTCTTTTATTCTCAAAAGGTATTTTTTTACCCACGTATAAAAAAAGAGCGGAGTATATAATATCAAAACCAGGTGATTTTATAAATGCCCTTGGGCCGGATTTCCCTGAATTTTTAACAAGATGCCTTAAGATAAAGCTCGACCTGGATTTTAACCAATCGCTTGTAGGCTTATTTGAAGATACGCTTAAACATTTTAAATCACTTTTAATCTATACTTTGAAAAATAATAAGATTGATTTAAAAGTAGAAAATAGCCTGCTACCTTTAATCAGGAAATCAAAAAAAGATATATTTGGCGAAGCAGGTATCACCACAGCAAAGTTTGAGTTCATATTAAAATCATCAAATCTGAATATGCTAAAGGTAAGGCTAAATGCCCTTTCCTATTCTTTTTTGGGGTGCAGCATATTTTTTCTTTTAAAAATGAATAAATCAGCATGCCTTTTTCTTAAAGCTGATAGGCGCTGCTTAAGCGTTTTAGATGATGCATGGTGGGTTCTTATCAGGCTCGGCATATTAAACCCGGAAGAATCCATCCCTATAGATTTTATTAATAGGTTTTTAGCCTTAAGAGAAAAATTCTTACTTAATTTTTATATAAAATATATAATCCCTCAGGCAGCAGCGCACATAGAGGAAATATTAAATTCCAAATATGAGTAACCACCTTATAATATTTATAGACGGTTTTCCATACGAATTAATAAAAAAACTGGATTTTCTAAACAGATTTTCATATAAGTGTGGCCTTATGCCTAGCATTGGATACAGCATTAATATACAGGCTGAAATCTTTGCAGGGTTAAAAGCAGACCAAATAGATTTTTTTAATACATGGAAATTTGAACCAAAGAGTTCGCCTTTTAAAAGATTAAAAAACATAAAATGGGCCTTAGGCACTTTTCAAGATAATCGGTATCTAAGCTGGTTTTTTAGAAAAGCGATAAAATTCAACTATAGGGCTGATTCATTAAATATACCGTATAGATTTATAGATATGTTTGCTCCTTGCGGTTATTCAATATATTCTGGCAATCTTACAGAATCCAGGGTTCTACCGGATGAGACATTTTTGGAGTTGGATACTGTTGCGCATAAATTCGGGCTTGATTCCAAGGAATATAACGATTCTATTAACTGTTTAAATAAAAGGATAAATAATTTATTTGATAGATTTAGATTGATGAACCCTAATGGTCATATTGTAGCTCTTTCAGACCATGGTATGTCTAGGGTGCAAAAGGCTGTCCAGCTAGATTTAGAAAAGGAGATTTCTTTATCCGCAGATGGAAATTTTATGTATTTTTTAGATACTACCATGCTCAGGGTATGGTACGTTAATCAAAAGGCCAAACTCATAATAGAAACTTTTTTAAATAGCAGAGATTACGGGAGATTATTGAACGAAGAGGAACGAATTAGCTTCGGCATAGCTAATAAAAAATGGGCTGACAGCATTTTTCTTTTAAATGAGGGATACGTATTTGATCCTTCTTTTCTGGAAAAAGGGCACCCTAAGGCTATGCATGGTTATTATCCTCACCTTCCATGGCAGAAAGGTATATTTTTGTATTCAGGACCCAAATTTTTTACAGTTAAGGATGTGCTGACTACTGCAGAGTGCTACGCAATGTTAAAGGAGATTGTAAACGTTGAAGACTAATATTTTATTTATTACTTCTGCCACCAGAATCGGCGGAGCCGAACGCACCCTTCTTTTTATATTAAAGGATTTAAATAAGAATTTATTCTCGTTGATTGTAATAATTCCAGGCAAAGGCATGCTTTATGACGAGTTGGAAAAATTAAATATCAAGGTAATCAAATCAGGCTTGATAAAAAAACTCAATCTTTTAAAAATGAGTTTTAGGTTGGGCAAATTTAGATTATATAATCTAATAAACATCATAGCTAATGCCATATTAATCAGTTTTTATTTTTTATCTTCTGCTATTGTAATATCGATTCTTATAAAACGCACAAAAACTAAGATTATTTATTCAGGTTCTTTGGATATAGCAGCGAGAATTTTTCTTATAGCCGCATTAATGAGAAAAAATGTTATTTTTAATTATCAGGATATTTTAAAGCCTTCCATTGACAATTTGTTGTTAAGATGGCTTATAGATACGCCTTCCAGAAGCATCTGTTGCTCCAATAGCGTCAGGCGTTCTATTTTAAGGTGGTCAAACAATATTGACAGAATAGAAGCACTTTTTAATAGCATAGATTTAGCTATATTTGATGGAAATCTTGACATCTACGAAGCCCAACGCCTAAAAAAAGGCCTGAATCTAAGCAAATTTGTTGTTGGCATTGTTGGGCGCTTTGACTTATGCAAGGGCCATGAGACGTTTTTGGAGGCCGCATCTATCGTTGTAAAAAGTATCCCGGATGTGAGTTTTTTAATAGTTGGTTCGTGGGTATTGGATTTTGAAAAAGGCAGGGAAGAGATTTTAAAACGTTACGTAAAAGAGTTAGGACTGGAGGATAAAGTAGTATTTACGGGTTTTGTGGCTGATGTTAAAAAATACTATCATCTAATGGATATTGTTGCAGTGCCTTCCTGGCAGGAGCCCATGGGATTGGTTGTCTTAGAGGCAATGGCAGAGGGTAGGCCGGTAATCGGAACTAATAGCGGCGGGATCCCGGAAATCATAGATAATGGCATTACAGGCATTTTGGTGCCAGTACAAGATGCAAAAGCGCTAGCCCAGGCGATAATAAGATTATGGGAAGATGAAAGATTGCGCAATGAATTAGCTATGCAAGGACGCAATACCGCAAGGAAGTTCTTTGATGGCACACAGTTTATGAAAAATATAGAAGCGGTTTTTATGGAGGCGCTCGAGATACGTGAAGGTTGTTAAAATAAGTTCATATTTCCCCCCAAGGAGAGGGGGTATCGGAGATTATACGCGTATTTTATGCGAAGGTTTGGTAAATTCAAAAAAAGATATTTTCCTTTATATAATCACCTCTCTGGATCCTGCGATAATAGAAAGCAGCTATTCATATGAAAGGATAAAAGTCCTTCCAGCAATAAATGACTGGTCTTTTGCCTGTGCGCCTATTATAAAGAATATAATCATGGAAATTTCTCCTGATATAGTGCACATAGAATACAACAGAACGCTTTATGGCAGCAGGGTGGCGATGAATTTTTTGGCGTATCTTCTTAAGAGGGGAAATCCCAAATATAAAATAATAGTTACGATTCACGATTTACCTAATCCGCTGAAAAGCAGAGATCTGTTTTTTTGGCTTACTACTTTTGTTATGCTTATCTATTGTGATAAGGTTATATTAACCAATGACCTTGATATTAATAGATTTATCTGCAAGCTTCCTTTTGTAAAAAGAAAATGCATTCTAGTTCCAGTTGGCTCTAATATACCAAAGGTTGACAGCCATCGTGATGCAGCTAGGAAGCAGTTGAATATATCAGAGAATGCCGTGGTTATATGTTTCTTTGGTTTTATGCGATATGGCAAATTTTTGGATGGACTTATGTATGTTTTCTCCAACCTTGCGAAAATGGAGAATAACGTAAAATTTTTAATAGTAGGCGGAATTTTAACGCAAGACATCTTTTTGTATTCACGAAAATTATGCCGAGCCTTGAATATAGAGGATAAAATTATATGGATGGATTATCAGTCTGCGGAAAGAGTTTCAGAGTTGTTATCAGCTTCGGATATAGCAGTCCTTCCTTATAAAATGGGCATCGGCACCAACAGCGGAGCCTTTGCCGCATGTGTTTTGCATAAGTTGCCAATAGTTACCACTATGGCTAGGTTTATGCCAATTGTTTTAAAGGATAATTATAATTTAAGATTAGTGCGTAATAATACCGTCAAGGAGTTGACAGATGCATTATTCGGACTGATACAAGACTCAAGTTTAAGAAAAAAATTATCTGAAAACTTAAAAGAACTCAATGATTATCTTTCATGGCATAGGATTTCACAGGAAATATTAAAATTGTATACTCAGTTTTAGATGATAAATTATTCTTTTAAAATATTAAAAACACGCATCTCTTCATTTTTTGAATATATTATTAAATATCAGGCTCCGGATGGCTATAATGCTGAGAAATACTGGGCGGATCGATTCTGTAAGTATGGGTTTGATTTATCCGGTGTTGGAGACATTGATTTAACAAATTATGAAAACGAGCAGGTGTATAACAAAGCAAAAGAAACTTTTTTATCGCTATGCCGAGACGAAGGCATAGATTTTAATAATATTTCTATATTGGATATAGGTTGCGGCACTGGATTTTATACAGAAGCCCTTTTTGAAAAAAGGGCAAAGCAATATCTGGGCATAGATATCACAGACGTGTTGTTTGGCAGATTAAAACAAAGATTCCCGCAGTTTCAATTTCACAAGTTAGATATTACTGCTAGAGAATTAAACGGAGGATTCGATTTAATTATAATGATAGACATAACCCAGCATATTACAAATGAGAAGAAATTCTCTTTTGCGATGCAAAATGTAAAGTCGCATTTAAATAGAGGCGGCATCTTTATTGTGACATCTTGGCTTGATGCTAAAATTCGCCGGAGCTTGTATGAAATTTCACGCTCCATAGACGCGTATAAGAGAGAATTTCCAGGATATATATTCAGCAGTCCTGTTTCTTTTAGAGATAAATTTATATTTTCCATAAAGACCCCTAAATGAGGAAATATGTTTAACAAAGTTCTATTAGTAAATGCCGAGTATCCTACATCCCTTCATAAATTCTTAAACTTGCATACAGGATTAGGGTATATATCTGAATGCCTGGACAATGCCGGCATTGAGAATGAAATTTATGAACCTGCGCTTGGCAATGGGTATAGCGGCCTGAGAAAGAGCATCTTAAATTTTAAACCTGATTTGATCGGTTACAGCATGATGTCATTTAGATATAAATATAATTATGAAATTATAGCTAAGATAAAGAACGAATTCTCTTCTTTAACTATTGCGGCAGGAGGGCCTCATATTACTGCTTTTGGCAAGAAAGCGCTTTTAGATTGCCATGCAATAGATATCGGCATTATGATGGAGGGAGAAGAGATTTTGCCTGAAATATGCAAAGGGAAATCTCTTGATGAAATTGCAGGTATAATTTACAGAAAAGAGAACAGAGATATAATACAGACTCAGCCAAGGGATTTAATAGAGGATTTGGACAAGATGCCATTTCCAAGATATAAAAGATTTAACATCGATGCTTACCCTAAGATAATCCCTATAGTTACATCGCGGGGTTGCCCGTATCAATGCATATTCTGTCCTATTGGTTCAGTAATGGGCAAGAGATTCAGGGCACGAAGCGCTTATAGCGTAGGAGATGAGATTGAGTTTTGGCATAAGAAAGGTTTTAGGGATTTTTCCATTGCTGACGATGCGTTTAATTTTATAGAGAAGCGGGTATGTGACATCTGTGACGAGATAGAAAAGAGGAAGCTTTCAGGGATAAGAATTAGCTGCGGGAATGGTATTCGCGCGGATAAATTAGACAATCAGCTTTTAAAGAGAATGAAAGAAGCAGGTTTCTATCATCTTGCTTTTGGTGTTGAATCCGCAAGCAATAAGGTACTCGGGATTTTAAAAAAGGGTGAAACAATAGAGAAAATAGAAGAGTCTATAAAAGAGGCATGTCGTATCGGATTTTGGGTAGAGTTATTTTTCTTAATCGGCTCACCAGGTGAGACATGGGCTGATGTAGAGGAATCAATAAAATTTGCGTTGCGATATCCCATCTACCGCGCAGATTTTTACAATCTAATCCCTTTTCCAGATACCGAACTTTATAGATGGGCTGAAGAAAGAAATTGTTTTATTTTTCCTCATCCCCAGTATCTGGATACGATTATGCACCATGTAAACAAGCCTTTATTTGCAACCCCTGAATTAACGATTCAAGAAAGAAAAAAGGCATTTCGTTATGCGCGAAAAATTGTTCATAATCATACACGGAAGCGAAGATTAAAATTAGATAGATGGCTTACAAAAGAAAAACTCCGCGATTACTATGGCATAAAAGGCATAACAGCTGATTTTTTAACATGGCTTTATCATCACAGATTATCAGCTGGGCTAATGCGGTTAATCCAAAAATTGTTAAGAATATGTTAGATTTAGTTTTAATAAGGGCTCATGGCAGGGATGATGGTTATAGGGCTTTGCCCTATGGTTTGCTTTCTATTGCAGCCTATTTAGAGAAACATGGTTTCAGCGTTAAGATTATCGATAGGATGAAAGATTATGAATCTGTAAATAGATGTGCAAAGATCATTAAAGAGCTATCACCTCGCATGATAGGAATCAGCGCCTTGTCAACACAGTCTAAAGATGCAATTAAATTGGGCAAGAAATTAAAAGAATTGCGGTTTTCAGCTAAAATTATCTGTGGAGGCCAGCATTTTACTGCTTTGCCTGATGAAGGATTGCGCTTTGGCGATGCGGTTATCAAAGGCGAAGGCGAGGAGGTGCTTTTAAAATTTTGCAGGATAAATACTCAAGACATCAACGGCATATATGAAGGCCAGGGCATAGAAAACTTGGACGAAATACCGCTGCCTTCAGATGCTATATTGAAGAATTTATATCAGCGCTCAGAAGCGCCTTTTACCCTATTGACATGCCGAGGGTGTTATTTTAAATGCCTTTTTTGCAGAAAGGATGACTATCGCTGTAATGTAAGATGCCATTCTGTCGGTTACACATGTAATTATTTAGAAAAGATGGTGAATTTATTTGATATTAAATCCTGTTTTATCGCAGATGATGTATTTACATTTGACAAAAATAGAGTCATCAGTTTTTGCAATGAAATAAAAAACAGAAATTTAAAATTAGAATTCAGCTGTTTTACGCATGCAAATATCAATGATTTAGATATGTATAAAAAAATGAAAGATGCTGGTTTTCGCCAGGTTCAAATAGGGATTGAATCAGGTAATAACGATGTGCTTAAGATTTTAAAGAAACAACAAACAATCCAAGATTGTATTAAAACCATTGAGATTATAAAGGGAGCAGGTTTAAGCCCTATCCCTCTTTTTATGATAGGAAACATTACAGAAACCGAAGAAACTATAAAAGATACCATTAAACTTGCCAAGAGATTACGGTCGATATGTGAATACGGCTGGTTTTCATATGCCCAGCCATTTCCAGGGTCTGAATTTTATGAAATAGCAGGAAAATATGGCAGAGTGGTTAATCGAGATTTATCTAGTTATTGGAATACACGCGTAAGTTTTATTCCTAAAGGCCTCACGATGTTAAAAATGAGAAAATTATCTGGACAATTGGCAAAAGTACTCCGGCCTGTGTACCCGTCGTTAGGAAAGCGCATTAAATCAAAAATTAAGATTTTGTTTAAGCCAAAGGGATAACGAGTGGAAAATATGAAATGTGTTTTATGCAACGTGTATGAAGCAGATTTATTTTTAGAAGAGGGTGGCTATAAAGCCGTAAAATGCAGGAGATGCGGGCTGGTATACGTGAATCCAATGCCCTCATTTGCTGAATTGAAAGAAAAATACAGCGATAGTTCTTCATCGGCAGTTCATGGGGAAATTCCTGCAATAGAAGAAAAGGCTCTTAAGGCCAAATTAGACATTGCCTTAATAAAAAAATTCAAAGAAAAAGGCAAGATATTAGATATCGGCTGTTCAGAAGGCACATTTCTTAGCCAGGCAGCTGAATCAGGGTACGATCCCCATGGTATTGAAATAAATAAAACATCAGTCAAATATGCAAGGGGTAAGTATCATTTAGTAAACATCTTTGAAGGCGGCATTTTAGATAGTTCTTTTCCTGAAGAATATTTTGATATTGTTAGCATGAGAAATGTTTTAAGCCATCTTCATAATCCGGTTCAGGAAATGAATAAAATAAATACATTATTGAAAAAAGATGGGCTATTTTTCTGCATAACTGGAAATCTCGGCAGCCTCTCTAAGGAACGAATAAAGCAATATTCTAATTTTAGCACTCCGCAATTAGCAGAACATTTATTTCATTACTCGGAGAATAATCTTTATACCCTTTTCAAGAGGTCAGGTTTTTCTATAAGGAAGATTTATAGATTTTCAGCTTATTTAGATGAATACAATGGGTTATTTTTTAGGATTATAAAGTGCGGCTTAAATGGGAAATTAAGCATAAAGGTTTTGGTTTTTGTTAGATTATTGCTGGGGAGGTTATGCTTTAAGAAAGGCCGCTGGTTGTCACTGGCGGTAGTTGCTTTTAAGGAGAAACAGTGAAAAAAATAGTTCATATGATAGATTCGCTTGCCATAGGAGGCGCACAGACGCATCTATTGACCATATTAAAATGCGCCAATCGAAAGAGTTATACTCATACCGTATTCTCTCTGACAGGCGAGCTTGAAATCGGCAGGGAAATAGAAGAGCTGGGGATAGGTGTTATCTCTTTAAACCTTCAAGAGGCTCTGAAGAAAAGAAGATGGGGCGCGGCAATCTGCACAATAACCAAGATGCTTAAGGATGAAAGGCCTGATATATTAGAGACACATATGACATGGTCTAGAATACTTGGTTGCGCCGCATCTTTAATAAGCTGGAGAAAAAAGATAGTTTCCTTTGAGCAAGGCGATATATATAATAATAACTGGAAATATAGGATAGCGAATTTTTTAGCATCTTTTTTTATAGATGTGATGATTACAAATTCAAATGCAATGAAAAATTGGATTATAAAAAATTACGGCATCACAGATAAAAAAATAATTGTTATGTATAATTCGATTCTGACAGACTTTTTTAAACCAAAAGGCGATTATAATAATATCAGGAAAGCGCTTGGCTTAAGTGAAGATGAAATTATCATAGGTTCAGTAGGCACATTGGGCAAAGGCATAAATAAAGGCATGAATTATTGCATAGAGGCAATGACCTATTTAGTCCAGAAATATAAAAATATAAGGCTGATTATTGTAGGCGACGGTGAATTAAAAGGTGAATTAGAGAAAATGGCCAGTAATTTAGGCTTAGGAAAAATTGTCAAATTTCTAGGATCAAGGAGGGATATTGATTTAATTTTAAACGCATTAGATATAGTTGTGTTTGCTTCGCCATTTGAGCCGTGCGGTATTGCCCTTATTGAAGCCATGTCTACAGGAAAACCTGTTGTTGGCAGTGCTAGTGGCGGCATAAAAGAGATTATCCAAGACGGTATCACGGGGCTTCTTTTTACTCTGGGAGATGCCAAGTCTTTTGCCGAGGCTATTTCCAGGTTGATAGAGAATGAAGAATTGCGTAGCCTGATAGGTGCAAAGGCCAGAGAATGTGTAAAAGAAAAATTTGAAGCAAGGCAGTATGCCCAACGGTTGGAGTCTTTATACGCCAGCCTATAGGAAAGAAAAATATGAAAATACTTATTTTATCTTTTGATTATCCGCCGTTAGCCGGCGGAATAGCAAAGGTTTCTTATCAAATGGCTCATCAATTGAACAAATCGGGCGAAGAAGTTATCGTTGTGGCGCAAAAGACAAAAGGCGGCAAAGAATTTGACAAGCAGCATAATTTTTTAGTCCGCCGTTATACAAATAAATTTTTTTTAAGGGAAATTATACTCATATTAACATTGCCATATCTGGTATTGCGCTATCGGATAGATATGGTTTATGTCCTTATATGGTGCCAGGGAGGGTTTGCGACTTTTTTAACAAGCAGGCTTTTAGATATACCCTATGTCCTGCATGCGCACGGCGCAGAATTCCTGGATGCTAAAAAAACCTTGTGGGATAAAATAAAATACGGCCTGTTTCGCGATAAGATCAAAAGGTTGGTTTTTAAAAATGCCAAAAAAGTGCTGGCAGTCAGCCGCTACACAAAAACAATAGTAATTAAATCAGGCGCGGACGAAGAAAATGTCGAGATTATTCCAAACGGGGTAGATATTGATGTTTTCAAGCCAAATCTCGATTGTTCCTATGTTGTTTCTAAACATAACCTGGAAAATAAGAGAATTTTATTAACCATTTCGCGGCTTAGCGAATATAAAGGCCACGAGACCATGATAAGGCTAATGCCTCAGCTGCTTAAAAAAGTTCTTGATATTGTATATATGATTATTGGAACAGGCGAATACAGAAGCGCGCTGGAATCGCTTGTGCAGAAATTGGATTTACAGAAATATGTCATTTTCACAGGGTTCATAGATAACGAGACCTTGCCTTTATATTATAATGCATGTAATATATTTGTCATGCTGACCAAAGAAAGATTAGACCTGGGCCTTTTCGAAGGATTTGGCCTGACCTACTTAGAAGCAAACAGTTGCGAAAAACCTGTTATTGGAGCAAGAACAGGAGGCATTCCTGACGCAATCATAGACGGAAAAACAGGCTATCTTGTTGACCCGGACAATGGCCAGGAGATTATAGGCAGGGTAGTATCTCTTCTGGAAAACGCTGAACTTGCTAAGAGGCTCGGCGAAGAAGGAAGGCAGCGGATTATAAGAGAAGGGCTTATGTGGGAACCTATTGGCAGAAAGGTGTATGATATTTTAAAATCAACGTCTAAGGCGCTATAGCATGATAAAAGGCGAGAATATAATTGTATTTTCTTCTGGAGATTGGGAAATGGGCCCAAGCCTGCCCCAGCATGTAAGTATTCGCTTGGCAAAGGAGAACAAGGTCCTTTTTGTAGAGACGCTTGGTTCAAGGAGGCCGACTTTTGAACGTGATCACATAAAGAGAGTAAAAGAGCGGCTTATGAATTGGAACAAGGGCATAAAGAAGTTAGACACAGGACAGGCAGCAATCTATATCTATTCTCCGATTACATTGATGCTTAATACCAGGCTATTTTTGCCTATAAATAGATTTATATTTTTGCATTTAATAAAGCGGTTGATAAAAAAAATGGCTATGAATAACCCGATACTTTTATTTTTCCTGCCTCCGCCGGAAGGCGTATTAAAAAAATTGCAGAAAAAAGCGGTTATTTATTATTCCATGGATGAATGGTCAACATTCCCTGTAGGGAATAATAAGATTTTCATGGATGCCGAAAGGGCACTGATAAAAAGCGCGGATTTAGTTTTAGCTGTAAATGAAAATTTATATCAGAAGCATAAGCTCTATGCCCATAGGATCCATAAATTATACCACGGCGTAGATTATGGACATTTTACCAGAGGATTTCCAAATGATACGCCCCTTCCTGTGGATATGCGCAATATTCATAGGCCTATCATAGCTATTATAGGAGCCTTTGCCAATTGGATGGATTTGAATTTGATTAAACTAATTGCCCAGAAACATCCAGAGTGGTCGATTGTATGTATAGGTAATGTTGAATCAGACGTTGATGTCAATATATTAAAGCCTCTGCCTAATGTATATTTTCTTGGGCAGAAGCCTTATTCCCAGCTGCCGGATTATTACAGGATTATCGACGCCTTTATTATGCCTTTCATTGTTGTCGAGCATATTAGAATGTGCGCGCCAACGCGCCTTTACGAACATCTTTCATCCGGCAAGCCAGTTATAACTACAGATTTTCCAGCGGCCCGTGAAATAGGCGAGGGGCTCATAGATATTGCTGATGACAGATATGATTTTGTCAGAAAAATAGAAGAGGCATTGCAACACAAGGATCCTGCATTGGTTGAAAGACGGAAGGTATTGGCTAAGAAGAATACATGGGATGCGAGAGTAGAAGAGATGTCCAGTTTGATAAAAGAGATATTGCATGAAAAAGATTAAAGTCCTCCACCTTATTACCCGGCTTATTTCTGGTGGCGCGCAAGGCACAGCATTGGCAATCGCAAACGGCCTGGATAGAAACAGATTTGATGTAACCTTTGCATGCGGGCCGCAGGATTTCGATAGAGCGATGGCAGCCAGATGGGACAGGGATTTGATAATTATCCCGGATTTAATCCGCGAGATACATCTTCTAAAAGATATAAAGGCGCTAATACAGTTATACTTCTTTCTTAAGAAGAGAAAGTTCGATATTATAAACACGCACACATCTAAAGCTGGATTTTTGGGAAGGGTTGCCTCAAAACTGGCAGGTGTCCCGATTATTTTTTATACTCCCCATGGAAGCATATATCGCCCTTTTTATTTCGGGCCTATGGCAACATATTTCTTAAGCAGATTGGAAAATTTCGCAGCATCGTTTACAGACAAGATTATCACCTGTTCAGTAAATGAAAAAAAAGATTTATTAAGGCATAATATCGGCACAGAAGACAGGTATGTAACTATATACTGGGGGCGAGAGCAGCCTGTTTATACATTCGCCCCGATTGCAATCGGGGCTCAGTATTCCGCCCAAGGAACCCCGGGCTTTGGTTCGACAAGCTCACCACACCTAAAACCATCCCGAGCGAAGTCGAGGGGAAGCCCGGGTGGGCTCCATTTACAAATACCCAGCGATATATCCATTCGGC
>ERZ1292640.834-Hain-H43-02um-R1-834-length-25639-cov-6_pt1 | contig 25639 bp, 23 predicted proteins | sample MGYA00564404_ERZ1292640 | MGnify/ENA primary metagenome ERZ1292640 (study PRJEB36523, sample SAMEA6512636) | groundwater metagenome | collected 2019-01-08 | study: AquaDiva: Metagenomics assemblies of 32 groundwater samples | reverse complement strand
GATGCCCACAACCCTGAGCCACGCCGCCTGGGCAATTAAAATGAGAACTGCTGGGGTGGAAGGAAGGCGGGTTTTGGCGGCCTGCCCCGACGCGCTGTGTCGGTGGCGAACTCCGTGTGTCCGCCAAAGCCCGCCCAGCACCGGCGAGTGCTGGGCGCGAACGATCCGCCGTCCGCCACAGTGGCGAGCCGAGAGCGTGTGCAGAGGCCCGGCGAGCGGCTTGATGACCGGTTCATCAGCCAAAACGACGACAATAACGACGGCAACAAGCATCAACGAAAGGTTCAACCTTATGAAAACACCCTTTGAAAAATCGGCGGACAGCCGCCACGCGAACTGCCCCGAAACGAAATTCTGCCCACTCGGCCGCGCCATCTGGCTGGCCGTGCTGTGCTGGGCCGTTTGGGCGGTGGGGCCACGGGCCTCGGCCCAGACGCCTGCGGGGCTCGACCTTCAACTGTACGCAGGGCTGAGCATCACGGGTGCGGTCGGGACCGTGTATTCGATTGAATACGTCACGGACCTGGCCCAGACGAACAACGCGAGCGCCTGGCGCTGTCTGGAGTTCCTGCAACTGCCCGCCAGTCCCTATCTGTGGGCGGACAAGTCCGCCCCGGCCACAGGCAAGCGATTCTACCGCGCGGTGGTGTTTGCAGCGCCCAAGAGCCTGGCATTCATCCCGCCGGGGACGTTCAGGATGGGGAGCCCGACGAACGAAGTGGACCGGTTGGAGAGCGAGGGGCCGCAGACGGCGGTGACGATCAGCCGGGGATTCTGGATGGGGAAGTATGAGGTGACGCAAGGGGAGTATCTGGCGGTGATGGGCAAGAATCCGAGCTGGTTCAACGGTGATCGCACCTCAGAGGGATTTGAGGATTTTGGCACCGACCCCAGCCGTCCGGTGGAGTCGGTGAGCTGGTACGACGCGACGAATTACTGTGCGAAGCTGACGGAGCGGGAACGGGCGGCGGGGCAGATTGCGCGCAACAGTTTGTATCGGCTGCCGACGGAGGCGGAGTGGGAGTATGCGTGTCGTGCGTGGACCTCGACGCGGTTCAGTTACGGGGATGATCCGGGCTATACGAACCTCACGAACTACGCGTGGCATCGAGACAACAGTGGTGGAACGACGCATCCGGTGGGGCGGAAGTTGCCCAACCCTTGGGGATTGTATGACATGCATGGGCATGTCCGGGAGTGGTGCCAGGATTGGTATGGCGACTATCCCGGCGGGATTGCCGTCGACCCGCAAGGGCCTGCAACGGGCTCGGTCCGTGTGATCCGGGGCGGCCTCTGGCCTTTCATCGACTTGGGCTGCCGGTCAGCGGCCCGCAGCCGCGAGTACCCGGACCGCAGGTACCAAATCTTCGGTTTCCGGGTCCTGCTGGCCCCAGGCCAGCCCTGAACGAGAACGGTCAGGCGGAGCTGTCCGGAGCAGGTGGAACGGAGCGAGGGACAAGCGACAGACGGTGCTGGTGGACACGAATTGAACAATTTCGCTGAATAGCGTGGGGTACGGGTCCGACCGACAGGGAATCGGTCCTGGTGATTGAGCGCCGGCCCAAGATAAGCGGTTCGTGGTCGGAAAGCCCGTAGAGCAGGCCTTCTACCGGGTGGCGGCTGTGCCGTGAGGATGAAAACCTGAGATGACTTTCATGAAAACAAATCAAACCAAACCAAACCACACTTCAATGTCCAGGGTCCGACGTGGGATGTTCAATGTTCTCCTGATGTTCTCATTACTCTTGCCGACCGTCCTGTTGAGACACACCGTCACTGCCGCTGAGCTGCAGGGGGTGATGGACCAGGGATTCCTGAACCTCAGTTGGGACGCGCCTGACGCCAAACTGGAAGAGGCACCCACGCTGGCTGGTCCCTGGCAAACGGTGATTGCCACCGGCAGCCCGTATCGGCTGCGTCCGTCAGCCAGCATAACCAACCGTTGTCGATTCTACCGTTTGAAGATGCCCGCGCCAGGCAAGAAATGGCTGACGGTGGCCGCGGTCACGATGACCTCACAAACCAATACCGAGGCCAACCTACAGACCCTTTTCTCCTTCATGGAGCGGGCCTCCAGCAACCATGTAGATTTGATCGTTTTCCCCGAAGTGGCGCTCCAGGGGTGTCCGGCGTGGGGCCCCAGTTCGTACATCCCCACGGCGCAGGAAATGGCCTACGTGAGGCAAACCGCGGAAACGATCCCGGGGCAGAGCACCAGCAATCTCGTGGCAAAGGCAAAGGAGCTGAACGTTTTCGTGGTCTTCGGGATGACGGAACAGGACACGGCGGGCCTGCTCTACAACGCCAACGTCTTTCTGGGGCCGGAGGGGGTGATTGGCAAGCACCGGAAAACATTCCTCGTTGAAAACGATAGCCGGATCTGGCGCAGTGGCTCAGGGTACGCCGTTCTCGACAGCCCACTGGGCAAGATCGGCCTGATGATCTGTGCGGAACTGTGGTCGAACGGAAACTTACCCGGACCGGTGTTGGCCCGCCAAGGCGCCGACCTGCTGCTAACGTCCTCGGCTTGGTGGAATCGCGACGCCTCCTCGTGGGACGCGGTTACGGTGGCAAATGCCGTGCAATCCAAGCGTTGGCACGTCGTCAGTCAGCAAGTTGGCGCCGTCGGACACGCACAGTGTTACGGCCACAGCCAAATAGTCGATCCGTTAGGTCGAATTGTCTGTGATACCGGGGCAAAGGAGGGGCTCGTCATGTGGCCGACGGACATCATGATTGACGCCAGCCGCTAGAGCCAACCAACCCAGGGATCGACAAAGTGCAGAGCAAATGAATGTCGGAGAGGATTCGCCGCGCCGGAGAAATGCCGACCGCCGGTCTCATCCAAGCAGCGCGCGCGCCTTCACGCTCATCGAGTTGTTGGTCGTTATCGCGATCATTGCGCTCCTGGCCGCGCTGCTGTTGCCGGCGTTGTCGCGGGCCAAGCTCAAAGCGCAGGGCGTGGCTTGCCTGAGCAACCAGCGCCAGATCAACCTGGACTTTCGGCTGCAGCCCGACGACAGCAATCAACGTTTGGATCAGATGGAGATTTGTGATTGGTACTCTGAGACGGGCTGGGAACGGGCGGGCTGGGATGCAGACGCGAAGCGTTGGGTCAGGCGTTCGGAAAAGGGTTGGATTTGCCCCAGTGCGCCGCTGCCTTCCTACGGAGATCGTATCGATATAGGATTCTTCGGACCATTCCCTCATACCTTCTCTGGCCTTAACGGTGATTTGTGTGGATCGGTTCGATCAGCCTGGGCAGGTAGGTGGCGGGCTGTCAACGGGATTGATGTTAACAAGGTGAGGATCGGCAGTTACGGAATAAATGGCTGGTTGTTTGGCGCCGCCGGCATCCGGCTGGGGTGGTGGTCCACAACCGATGAGGCCGCCTATCCGTACTTCAGGAATGAGAGCGAGGTGGCGCATCCGGCGCTCACTCCCTTCTTGGGTGACGGCATTTGGGACGAGACATTCCCACGCGCTTCCGATCCCCCGCCGCAGTGTCTCGCCGGCGGGTTCGGATCGGCAATGGCGACCTTCGCTATTCCCCGTCACGGCAGCCGGCCCAATCCGGTGTCGACTTGGTGGCCACAGGACAAGCCTCTACCGGGTGCCGTCAACGTGTCGTTTTTCGACGGCCACAGCGAACTCGTGAAGCTGGACCGCCTCTGGCAACTCTACTGGCATCGGGACTACCAACCGCCCGCCAAGCGGCCCGGCTTGCCATGAGGCGTAGTGCGGAGGGCTTTCTTGGCAGTCGCCTGGGCTCTCTTTGTTCGCTTCTGTGGTGATTCACGGGGCCCCCTGTCTTTTCTCCGCCGCCACGATTTCCGCCCACGACGGCGCGCGCCAGAGGTGGGCGATACCATCGAGCGAGACGGCGGCCAACATGTTACCGTCAGGAGAAAAGGTAAGGTGCTGGAAGTACTGTCCCTCGCCCTGCAAGGATAGCAGTTCCCGGTGCGCCACCAGATCCCACAGTTTCACGGCGTCTCCTGGGCTCGAGCCGCCCGTGGCCGCCCGTCGGCCATCGGGGGACAAGGCGGCACTGAGAACCATGCCAAAATGGCCCCGCAAAGTCGCTAATTCCCGCCGGGCAAACACATCCCAAAGCCGGGCAGAACGGTCAAAGCTGGTTGAAAACAGCCCCCGCCCATCCGGCGAGAAGAGCACTCCAATCACCGCGGCTTGGTGGTTGGTGAACGTAGTTTCGTGCTGTCCAGATTGAAAGCGGAACAGCCTCACTGCGCCATTGGCGTATCCGGCGGCCAGGAGCCGGTCGTCTGGCGAAAGGTCCACCGACCAGAGGCCGGCGAATTGGTTTTCTCTCAGGGCGATCTCCTCCCAGTCGCTGGTTTTCCAGATTCGGGTACTGGTCACCCACTCATTGTTGGCAGCGACGGCGAAGAGGAAGTTGCCACTGCGGGAAAAACGGAGCAGGCCGACATACTCGCAGGGCACGGTGAAGTTGGTGACCACACGGCGAGCCGTCCAATCCCAGATCGTGAGTTCCCCCGAAGTCTTGCCGGCCGCCAGCCAACGGCCATTCGGTGAAAGTGCCACACCCCAGTGACTGCTGCCCAACACGGGAAGGTTTTCCATAACTCGGACCGACCGGGCATCCCAGAGCGTGAGTGAACCGTCGCGGTGGGTCGTGATGAAGCTGCGGCTGTCCGGCGTAAACGCGAAGCCAAGCCGGCGCGCGGCCCTCGGGTCAAGCGTCTTGGGCGCGAAGTGCGGGGCCTCGAGTTCCGCGAGCGAGTCAAACCCGAAGGCTGCGGCCCAATTGGTGTGGGCGGGTGCTCGGCTGCTGGTGGTGGTGTCCCAAAGCCAAACCGAACCCCCATCGCCACCAGTCACCAGAGTGCGGCCATCGGTCAGCATGGCCAAGGCGGTCAGCCCCTCCCGGGAACTCCGCAAGCAGCGAAGCCCGGTGTGGTCAGCCACGCTCCAGATCCGGATCGTCCCGTCACTGCTCGCCGAGGCCAATTGCCGGCTATCCAGCGTGAAAGCGAGTGCGTTCACCCCATCCGTGTGGTTGGTCAATTGCCCCCGAGATTCCCCGGAGTTGGCGTCCCAGAGGCGAACCGCGCTGCCCAGGCCCGCCGCGAGCAGTTTCGCGTTGGCCGAAAAGACGAGTGCGGTGACGCCTTCGCTACTTTGCGTCTGGAAAGACACCACGGTTCCCGTCCGCAAGTCGAGGAGCTGGATATGGCCGTAATCCTCTCCGATGGCCAACCGGTTTCCATCGGGTGAGAAAACCACGACACCAGTGGGCCGGCGTCGTGGGGGCGGCACCGCGAAGGTGGTAAGCGTTCGGTCGGACGCCCAGTCCGCCACCTTGATGTTCCCCCGATTATCGAAAGTCGCCAGCAGCTTGCCGTCGGGCGAAAAGGCCACGGATCGGACTTCAGCTTCGTTCGTGAGCGTCTTGGTTACCTTGCTTGCGCTCACGTCCCACAGATCAATCCCTGGTTGTCCGGTCGCATTCCAGGTGCCCACGGCCAAAAGGTTGCCGGTGGGGGAGAAGGCCAGGGCTTCCGTGGTGGCGATGGGCAACCCAGTCAATGGCCGTTTGGTGGTCAAATCCCAGAGCGCCACTTGGTCCCCGCAAGCCAGCGCCAACACCGTTTCATCTTTCGAGACCGCGACTGCGCGGAGAGGACGTGGATACTGGTGCAGCGTGAACAACTCGTCACCCTGGCAAAGCTGCCACAGGTAGCGCCATTCCCAATGGCGGAGGTCAGTTTCGGACTTCGGATTTCGGATTTCCCCTTGGGGCGGTATTTGTCCAGCAAGCCCACCGCGAGCCCGCGGTTGTTGTCGGCGAGCGCCAATTGCGCGAGGTGCATGTCCGCGGCATAGGCGTTTTGGCGGGCGAGCAACTCGTTGGCTTCGGCATTCCGCCGTTGCTCTTCAGCCCGCCGCCATTGCGTGAGAATTCCCACAAACCCTACGACCGCCACGAGCACCACCGCGCCCAGCGCCGTCGCGAGCGCCGGTTTCCTTCGGCACCAGCGCCACACTTTCTCGGGCCGGCTCACCGGTCGCGCCAGGATGGGTTCCTCGCGCAGGAAACGGCCCAGTTCGTCGGCCAGCGCCTGGGCCGTGGCGTAGCGCCGCGACGGCTCCTTCTCCAGGCACTTCAGACAGATCGTCTCCAGATCACGCGGCACGGTTGGGATGAGCATCCGCGGCGAAACCGGCTCGGCGGTCAGCACCTGACTGACGATGACCTCCAACAAGTCCGTTTGGAACGGCGGGCGGGCCGTCAGGAGGTGGTAGAGGATCCCGCCCAAGGCATAGACGTCGCTGTATCGCCCCACCTTGCCGTGCTTGGCGGTCGCCTGCTCCGGCGGCATGAAGTTGGGCGAACCGACCATCTGACCGCTGAGCGTCAAACTGGTCTCGCCCTCCAGGCGCTTGGCCAGGCCGAAATCGGTGATGCGCGGCTGGTCGCTGGCGTCAATGAGCACGTTCGACGGTTTGAGGTCGCGGTGGAGGATGCCCTGTTCATGCGCGTAGTGAATCGCCTCGGCAATGGTTTTGAGGTACTGGGCCGCCCGCCGGGCTGGCAGCGGCTGGTGGCCCACCAGGGCGGCCAGGCTTGGACCCTCCACGAAATCCATCGAGAAGTAGTGCTGACCGGCATGGACTCCGACTTCATGGATCGCGACGATGTTCGGATGGTGCAGCACCGCCGCAGCGGAGGCCTCGGTGCGAAAGCGCTGGACGAATTGCGGCGTCGCAAACTCGCCGGCCAGAATCATCTTCACCGCCACGAGGCGGTCGAGGCTGACCTGCCGGGCTTTGTACACCACCCCCATCCCACCCCGGGCGATCTCCTCCAGCAACTCGTAATCGCCAAAGCGGCGCAACAGGCCCAGCGAGGGCTCTGGACGACCGGTTGGGGTGGGGCCTTGGGCCGGGGCCTCGCGGCCCGCAGCCGCTTCCAGTCCGAATTGCAGCAGGCACCGCGGACACCGGTTTCCCAAGGTGCCCGTCGGCAATTCAGCCCCACATTCGGTGCAATGCAGCACGGTGGCCATAACGGACTTTCTCAAACCGCTTCTACCTGTTGCTGAAGCAAAATCCTGAAAGAGTTGCAGCCGATCCGTGGCGCGCGCCCAAGCCAGCCGATCCAGCCTCGAGCATCCGATAGCCAGTCGCGCGTCGCCGCTCTGGCTGCGGCTCGGCTGCACGGTGGTCTGTTGTGGCCATTGACCTGCCGTGTCCAGGATCACGGCCCCAACACCGCGATCAGATGGCGGAGTTCGTCATCAATCTCCTCCGGACTGGCGACGGTGTGAGCGATCTCCTCCCGGAGCAGTTCGCCGTAACGCTGCTTCAGCCGATGCACGTCGCTCTTGAGTGTTCCTTCCGGCACGCCGAGTTGGGCGGCGGCTTGCGCGTAGGTGTGCGGACACTCTTCTCCCGGAAGAAAACGCTCCAGCAGATCAAACCTTGGCGCCTTCCCGTCGGCCCGGTATTGCTCCCGCAATCGGGTGCGCACGTGGTCGAGGAGGCTGAGCGCCCAGTTCCGTTCGTAGAGGGCGTCGGGACTCCCGTCGCGGCTGGCTTCCAGGTGATAAAGCTGCTCCGCGGCGACGGTGTCAAAGGGCAGGTGAGGGGCGCCTCCGCCACGCTTTTGGTAGTGCGCCCGATCCCATTCGTTGGCCAGGAAATGGTCTAAGGCAGCCAGGAGAAACGACCGGAACCGACCGCGCCGTCCGTCCGCCATGCCGAGCCAGCGTCTGGCCAGCAAGCGCGCGAAGAACTCCTGGGTCAAATCCTGCGCGTCCTCGGGACTGGAACCGCGGCGCCGCACGTGCGCGTAGAGCGGATACCAGTAGGTGCGACACAACTGCTCGAGGGCCTCCGCGGCGTGCGCGTCGATGCCGCGACCCGCCGCCAGTACCACGCTCCCGTGCGTAGTGGCGAAGATCGCCGGCGCCGTGCTCTGCGACAAGCCTGGCTCAGGCAAAACCATGCCCAAGCTTGAAGCGAAATCCGACGAATTGCACGCAGAATATACCAAGAAGCCCGCCGACTCGCGGACGCAGCCGTCGTCACTTTCCCGAAGACCGCGGTGAGCGGCGCAGGCCGTTTTGGAGCCAGAGCCGCCATACCATGAAAAAGGCTTCGCGCACGATGTGCCCCGACATTTTCGATGTGCCCTGAAAGCGGTCGGTGAAAATGATGGGGACTTCGGCAATGCGCAGTCCTTGCCGCCAGACTTTGTGGGTCAATTCGATCTGAAAGCTGTAGCCGTTGGAGCGGACCGCCTGCAGGTCAATGGACTCCAGGGCGCTTCGGCGGAAACATTTGAATCCGCCCGTCGGATCGCTGAAGGGCATGCCGGTGACCACTTGCACGTATTTGGCGGCGCTTTTGCTCAGCATCAGCCGTCCAAGAGGCCAATTGATCACGCGGATGCCATTGCAGTAGCGCGAGCCTAAAACCAGGTCGGCTTCCCGGACGGCTTCGAGCAACCTCGCAATGTCGTCCGGGTTGTGAGAAAGGTCGCCGTCCATCTCGCAGATGAATTGGTAGCTTCGTTCGAGCGCCCAGGCAAACCCGGCGCAATAGGCGCGTCCCAAGCCGTTTTTCTCCGTCCGGTGCAGCACATGGACTTGCGGATGTCTGGCGGCCAGTTCGTCAGCCAGTTGGCCGGTCCCATCGGGAGAATTGTCGTCCACGACCAGCAAATCGACCGGAACAGGCAGGGCCAGAATGCGTTGCACCACCGAGGGAAGATTATCCCGCTCGTTGAAAGTTGGCACGATGACAACGGTTTCTGTCGGCATGGAATGACAATGTCCAAGCACAGAAATAAGCAGACCGCACGCCAAAGACAAGGGGCAAATGGTTGCAGACAGGTTGAAGCCGGCTTGTTATTCTGTCGGCTCTGAATGCAAGTCTGGCCATGATCGCTTTTTTTGATTCGGCCGGGGCCGGCACAAGATATTTGCTGGAAAATCCCTGGTTGCTGGTGCTGGCCGCTTTTCAGATTTGGATGCTGATCGACGCCATTCGCCGCCGGGAATGGCTCTGGGTTGTTTTTATCTTCCTTTTTCCGCTGCTCAATGCGCTGCTTTATTTCTTTCTGGTTTATCGTTCCGCCGCCGCCTCCGCCACCAGCGGATTTGAATTGCCCGGCGCCTTTGACCGCAAGCGCATCAAGGATTTGGAAGCGCAAATTCATCACCTGGACAAAGCCCATCATCATTCCCAGTTGGGTGACATCTACTTTCAGCAAGGCAAACTGGCCCAGGCCGAAAAGTGCTATCAGGCAGCTTTGGAGCGGGACCCGGCCGACACGGACACCCGCGCGCATTTTGGCCAATGTTTGCTTCGTCAAAACAGAGCGGAAGACGCCCTGCCACTGTTGGAACAGGTTTGCGCCGAGAATCCGAAGCACGATTATGGCCATACCTTGATGGCTTTGGCCGAAACGCTGGCGCTACTGGGAGAGCGAGACCGGGCCATCGCCACCTGGCAGCAGGTTTTGCAGGCGAACTCCTATGCCCGCGCCAAGGTGCAACTGGCGGAGCTTTACCTGGCCGACAACCAACCCGACTTGGCCCGTGCCGAACTGGAAGAAGTGCTGGCCGATGACGCGCATGCCTCCGGATTCCAGTACAAACGGGATCGCGTCTGGATCAAGCGAGGCAGGAAGTTGTGGGCCGAGGCTGCGAAAACGGGCAGTTGATAGTCTTCGTTGCTCCCGCGAAATTCTTCTGGCCCGGATTCAACCGCAGAGACGCGAAGGACGCCGAGAGGGGCTTTCTTGTCATCTCTGCGTTCATCGCGCCTCTGCGGTTTTCCATGAGTTGGTTATTGGTAGCGGCTCCACGGCGCTGGGCATTTGGGTGGCCATCTCAATTCCTGGGCAGAGGCTAAAGGGCAGCACGGAATTGGTTAACGAGCGTGAATTGTTCCACGTCCAAAACGAAACCAACGCCAAACGGAGCTTGGTTTAAGGAAGCAAGCCGGATCGTCCCCGCCGCGATCTGGAGCGTCGGCCAGCCGGCCGGACTGGCCTGGTACAAGTCCGCGTGCGCCGACAAAGCTTGCTGTTGCACCGTTGGCGGAAACATGGAAAGCCCCGCGCAATAATGATGTCCGTTGCGCTCCACGCTCTCGAGGCCGAGCGCCGCCATGACCGTCAGGTCTTGCAGAAGGGCGACCGGCCCAATGTTGCACAAATCCTCGCCGCTCATTAGAAAGCGATTCTGGGGGAACTCGCCCTGACGTTGCAGGAGCAGGCAGCGGTTCGCGATGCCCTTGAAGATGCCTTTGCAGTTCTTGTGGCTGGTGCCCGCGTAACCAAGCTCCAGGGCAGTGGGAAGGCTGCTGAGATCGGCATCTGATTCGTCAATAATGACAGGCGGCCGTTGCGGCCAATCGTAAAATGCTCCGGCCAGCTCGGGGGCCAGCGCCACATCGCGATGGAGTGGTTGCTCCACAAACAGCAGATGGCGCAGGAGATCCTTTAATGATGCCATCTGTTGGAGGCGTTCCCAGTATGCCCTGAATTCAACGAGCGATTTGAATTGTTCATTGCCATCGAGGCTGAAGGCGAAATCACCTTGAGTCCCTTTCCGAAGGATTGCCGCAAGACGGCCCAGTCGCTCCAGATCATGGTCCAGATTGCCTGTCACTTTGATTTTGAAATGGCGCAGGCCATACGCGTGGATGCAGGCTTCCAGAGATTGCGGCAAACCGTCGTGGAGACGGTCTGCTTCCGGAATGTCCGCTTCCAGCAGCGGGTCAGCCAGTCCAACCGTGTGGCGGGCGATCACTTGGTTGAGTGGGGCAGGGGAGAGATGATCTCTTGGACTCTCCCCATGCAACGTATCGTGAATCTCGCCCAGCCTCAGGCCCAATCCGTTGCTGTGCAGCATGCGGGCAAAAGGCTGGCCAACGGCGCGGCAGACCGCTTCGATCAAGGCGCGTTCCACCAGTGAAGTGCCAAAGTGGGTCAGCAACGGGGGCAAATGCTGACAGGCACCCCAGTTTGCCTGTGCCGCATACAGTTCGCGCCAAAGATCAAAGGCAGTCGCTCCCTCGAGTCCGGTGGCCAGCGTCACAGCGTTCTGAATGACCTGAAGCATCTCAGCCACTTCCTCGGTAATCGGCTTGGCCGGGTCTTTGGTGAACCATTTGGGCGGCAGCAGATCGGAGGCGATTCCCTGGACCGGCTTGCCGCCGACTTCAACCCACAGCCGCACGAAGGCTTGCGGCACGTCTGTCATGGTGGCAATGCCATACTTGAACGGCAGGCGCGTGCGCAGGTGAATCAAATGAATATCGCCGTGGCGGATGTGTATTTTCATGCACTGGAACGGGACAGTGTTGCGTCTCCGCGCTTGGGATCATCAAGAATCGCGAGCGTGCCGTCAATGACAGTGAAGCCGCTCCATGAATCACACCTTCCCTGCCTGGACGTTGGCGCCGATGTAATCACTCAGTCACGGCGGGTGAATGAATTCCTTTCGCAAAGGAGCGCCGGTTTCCAACCGGCTTAGCCGTGACAATTCAATCGAAGGCAGGGCTGCGCTGCCGCGCAGCCGTGATTTTTCGCCGCGCGAGCGAATTGCGCAGCGCCGTGTTGTTGCCACCTATTCAGTGACCGCCGAGATAGGGACTGGACTTTGCTTGGACCCAATAAAATCAGGGCTGCGCGGCAGCACAGCCCTACCCAGCACTGAATAGATACGGCTTAGGACGGCGAGAACTGATAAGCCGGCTGGAAGCCAGCGTTCCGGCCACCGCGACTGACCCATTACGCGCCGATGCAAAATTTTGTGGCGGCACCCTGTTCGTTTTCGGTAGCGTTAAGGCCCGTGCAGCGAAGCCGCAACCAAATGGCCGAGATGCATTCAACTGCGCTGGCCCCGTTAATAGGCTAGTTCAAGCCGCCGTCGAATGCCTTGCTGCCCGGATCGTGCGCAAGCTGCGAAGACATTTACGCATAAGACAATGACTGCCAACAGCTTCAAGCAGAATCAAACCCCACTGGCTGCCCAGGTGGAAAAGGCCGTGCTGAATACGCCGGTCTATGACATTCACACTCATCTTTATGACCCAGCCTTTGGCGACCTATTGCTCTGGGGCATCGACGATCTGCTGGTCTATCATTATTTGATTGCGGAGGCATTTCGTTATTTCGACATGCCTTATGAAAAGTTCTGGGCACTGAGCAAAACCGAGCAAGCCGACTTGATTTGGGATGCTTTGTTCATTCAGCATTCGCCCATCTCAGAGGCCTGCCGGGGAGTCTTGACGACCCTCCAGTTGCTCGGCTTGGATGTGAAGAAGCGCGATTTGCCCGCCCTCCGCAAGTGGTTCGCCCAATGGAAGATGGAAGATTACGTAACGCGCTGCCTGGAACTAGGTAAAGTCCGCGCGGTCTGCACGACCAATTCGCCGTTCGATGATCTGGAGCGCCCCGTTTGGCAGCGTGGTTTCCGGCGGGACGAACGCTTTCGTGCTGCCTTGCGCATCGATCCGTTGCTGGTCGCCTGGAAAGAGACTGCTCCGCGCTTGGCCCAGTGGGGTTTTGACGTGGGACCGGACTTGACGGATAAAACCATTTCGGGGGTCCGTCATTTCCTGGAAGATTGGACGAAACGAATTCAGGCGCAATATCTTATGGTCTCCTTGCCGGCGGATTTCAGCTATCCCGATACCGGCGACTGTGCGCGCCTGATCGAAAGCGCGATTCTGCCGCATTGCCGCGAGTTCGGCTTGCCCTTTGCCCTGATGTTGGGAGTGAAGAGGTCGGTGAATCCGCAACTGAAGCTGGCGGGTGATGGCGTGAGCAGGAGCGATTTGGCGGCCTTGGAGAACTTATGCGCCGGGAATCCGGAGAACAAGTTTCTGGTCACGGTCCTCTCACGCGAGAATCAGCACGAGCTCTGTGTGTTGGCCCGCAAATTCCGGAACCTGCACATCTTCGGTTGCTGGTGGTTCACCAATGTGCCGCACGTGATCGAGGAGATGACGCGCCTGCGGTTGGAGTTGATCGGGTTGAGTGTCACGCCGCAGCATTCCGACGCGCGCGTGTGCGATCAACTCATTTACAAATGGGACCATTCGCGCCGCATCCTGGCCAGAGTGCTGCAAGATAAATACTCGCTGCTGACCCAAACAGGCTGGGAACCAACGCCGGCGGAGATTGAACGCGACGTGCAAGACCTTCTGGGCGGTGCCTTCCAGCGCTTTTGCCGGTGAAACTTCAACCGCAAGTCCGCAAAGATAACATGGAGTGGTCAGGCTCTTGTCCATTCGGTCTGGGTGTCTCGACCTTGGCAGCCAATCCATTAGTCTGGTCAACAGCAAGATCACTTCCGAGGCCGGGAAGGACGGCGGCAACATCTTCATCGACCTTCAACTGGTCACCTTGAACCACAGCCGCATCACCGTTAACGCCATCTTGGGCAACGGCGGGAACATTCGATTGGCCGCTGATTTCCTGATCACTTCGGCGGACAGCTCGATCACGGCCTCATCAGAATTTGGGCTTAACGGCCAGATCAGCGTGCTGCCCCAAGCTCTGAAGGCTTTGGAACAGGCGCTGACCGTGGCCGAGCCACTGCGGGATGAGCGCGCCAAATCGTATGCGCTGGGCTATCTGGCACAGGTTTACGAGGCAGATGGACGGCACGAAGAAGCGCTCCGCCTGACGCGAAAGGCCGTCTTCAGCGCCCAGCAGGCCAATGCGCCGGACGCCGTTTACCGGTGGGAATGGCAATCGGGGCGATGGCGGGCGGCCCGGGGCGAAACGGAGGCAGCCCTGGCGGCGTATCGGCGCGCCGTTGCGACTTTGCAGGGCATTCGCTACGACCTGGCCCTCGGGCATGGGAATCAAATGGACGCTGGTTCTTTCCGGGAAACCAGCGGGGCCCTCTATTTTGAACTCGCTGACCTCCTCTTGCGACGGGCCGATGTCGAGCCGGACCCCGTAAAAGTCCAGGATTATCTGGTCGAAGCTCGCAACACTATCGAGGTGCTGCGTTCGGCGGAAATGGAAGACTATTTCCAGGACGAATGCGTTGCGTCGGTGCGCCGGAAATCGGCCACCATCGAATCCTTCGCGGCTCATGTCGCCGTGATCTGTGTTGTTCCCCTCGCCGACCGGGTGGAGTTATTGGTGAATTTCTCGTCCGGCCTAAAACGTTATAAGGTGGCCGTAGGAGAAGCGGAGTTGACGAAGACGGCAATTGATTTGCGCCGGCTTTTGGAAAAGCGAACGACTTCGGAATTTCTACGGCCGGCCCAACAGCTTTATCGATGGTTGATCACGCCCCTGCTCGCTGAACTCAAAGCGCAGCAGACCGACACGCTGGTGTTTATTCCGGATGGCGCCTTGAGAAATATCCCGATGGCCGTTTTGCACGATGGCGAAGCGTTCCTAGTCAGCCAGTACGCCGTGGCCGTCTCGCCCGGTTTGACGCTGACGGATCCCAAGCCGCTGCAGCGGCTGAAAAGTTCGCTGCTGCTCAACGGCTTGTCCAAGGCCGTGCAAGGTTTTTCGGCCCTGGATTTTGTTCAGTCGGAAGTTCAGACACTCCAAACCAATTACCAGACCAAGCTGCTGTTAGACGACCAGTTCAAGCTGGCCAATATCGAGAAGGCATTCGAAGCCACCGATTACTCCATGGTCCATATTGCCTCGCACGGCCAATTCGACCGCGATCCCAAGAAATCGTTTCTGCTGGCCTACGATCAGAAACTGACTCTGGACGATTTGGAGAAGTTGATCCGTCCGCGGCAGTATCGCGGTCAGCCGGTCGAACTTCTGACGCTGAGCGCCTGCCAGACCGCGGCGGGCGATGACCGGGCAGCCCTGGGCTTGGCCGGCATCGCGATCAAGGCCGGCGCGCGCAGTGCCCTGGCTACTTTATGGTTTGTCAACGACCAGGCGACCGTCACCCTGATTTCCGAATTTTACGATCAGATGCGGCGAAACCCCTCCCTCTCGAAGGCCAAAGCTCTGCAAGCGGCGCAACTCCGTTTGATTCAAGACGCGCGTTTCCGCCATCCTTGTTACTGGGCGCCTTACTTGATCATCGGCAATTGGCTGTAGAGAGACAGTAATCAGTGATCAGTAATCAGCGAACAGTGATCAGTAAGATGAAAGCGATTCGAGAATATTCACTGACGCTCAGCCTGCTGATCGGGATCTTGGTGATGAGCGCAGTCGTCCTCCTCTGGCGGTCGGGCTGGCTGCAGTTGCTGGAGTTGGGCGTTTATGACCGCATGCTCCGCCATCAGAGCCGCTCCCACACGGGACCGTCGCCCGTTGTGATCGTGGGAATAACGGATGAGGACATGACCCGTTGGAAATACGGCTGGCCTCTGACTGACAAAGTGCTGGCGGAACTCCTGGAGCGCATTGAGTCCGCGGGTCCGAGAGCGATCGGAGTGGACCTGTATCGCGACGTGCCGGTGCCGGCGAGTGGGGACGAACTCCGGCTGTTGGAGGATATTTTGAATCGGCATGCCAACTTGGTGTTTATCTACAGCCTGGACGCGAAAACCCCGCCTCCGTCCGTGTTGGCCGGGAAGCCGGCGCAACTGGGGTTCAACGATGTTCCCGGGGAGGACACGATCCGGGCGACCATCCGTCGCGGGCTCTTGTTCATGTCCAATGGCCAAGAAGACGTGCCTTCCTTCGGTTTTCAACTGGCTCGTCTCTACTTGGAGCGGGACGGGATATTCCCGGAGCCGGACCCACGCGTGCCGGACCGTCTCCGGCTGGGAAAAGCCACCTTCCGCCCGTTTGAACGCAACGATGGCGCCTACGTCAACGCCGACGCAGGAGGTTACCAGTTTCTCCTGGATTACAAGGGCCCTCTGGAGTTTCCCAGACACTCGTTGCATGACGTCCTGACCGGGAAAGTGCCTCCGGAAGTCCTACGCGACAAGATTGTGCTGGTCGGCATCACGGCCAAGACCGTGAAGGACTTGGTGACAACACCGGTGCAGTCGCAGGACTTTGGCGTTCAACTCCACGCACATATCATTGATCAACTCCTGCGCGCGGCACTCGCCGGTCAAGAGCCGATGCGGTCCTGGAAGGACTGGCAGGAGGCCTTGTGGATCGTCCTATGGGGGTTGGCCGGCGCCGGCTTCGGCTATCACCTGCGCTCGCCTGTCAGTCTCACTCTCGCGCTGGCGGGTTGTGGCTTCCTCCTGTGGTCGGTGTTCCGGATTTGCTTTGAAGCCGGTCTGTGGATACCTCTGGTGGCCCCCACCGCGGCTTGTTTTCCGAGTGCGGGCTTGGTCACCTCCTACGTGTCGTATCTGGAAAGAAGCCAGCGCACCCTCCTCATGCATCTGTTTTCGCGACACGTCTCCAAGGACATTGCCGAAAACGTCTGGGACCAGTGGCACCTGTTTCTGGATGGGGATCGGCCGCGTCCCCAGAAGCTGGTCGCCACCGTCCTATTCACCGACCTGAAAGGGTTCTCTTCCACCTCCGAGAAGATGGACCCCGCCTTGCTCATCGACTGGCTCAACCAATACATGGAGGAGATGGCTCAAGTTGTCGCTCGGCATGGAGGGGTGATTAACAAGTACATTGGAGACGCCATCATGGCGGTCTTTGGCATCCCCCTCTCCAGAACGACCCTGGAGGAAATCAGCCATGACGCGACGCAAGCAGTCACCTGCGCTCTGGGTGAAAGGCACGCCGATTTGAAGAATCTCAAACCGGACCTCAGCGCGGCTGGAAGCCTCGATCCCTCTCCCCTTTCCACCCCTCAACCTCAACTCAAAAAGCATCATGAACAAACTTGAACTCCGTCAGATCATCCTCCGCGCGGCCACTCTGCTGGCGATCGCTTCATCGGCGGCTCTGTGCAACGCACAGGGCGATCCAGACTCTAAAAAACCCAAATCCGAACCGTCCTCCTCGCCTGGTCAGAAAGTTGCCTCGCCGCCACAGGCTCCCGCGCCAGCCGGCGCTACGACCCCCAAGCGGCTCCTTTATCGACCGCCCCAACGCGGCGCTCCGGCAGTGCGTGTCAACGCCGGTTCGCGTGGCGCGGCGGAATCGCTGCCGGCCCTTTATGTTCTGGCGCCGAACCACGCCGGCTTGACCACCCAAAGTCAACCCACCCTCTATTGGTATCTCTCCGGACCCACCGCCCACGTCGAAATCTCCCTGTTTCTGGAGAATGACCCGAAGCCTTTGCTGGAGCTGAAATTGAAAGGCGTCACTCAAGCAGGCATCCAGAAACTGTCGTTGTCCCAGCAAGGCGTCACACTCAGACCCAACCTCGAATATCAGTGGGTCGTTGCGTTGGTGCCGGATGCGAACAACCGGTCCAAGGATCTGGTCGCCAGTGCGGTGGTGAAGCGTATTGCCCCCACGCCTGCCCTGAAGGAGAAAACCGCGTCGGCCAAGGCGCCCGAACTCCCCATGATCTTCGCGGATAACGGGATTTGGTTCGACGCCTTCGATGCACTCCTCAATTGGATGGCAGCCAAGCCCAAGGATGCTGAAGCGGTCGATCAAATCACGGCTTTGCTGGAACAAGTCGGCTTGCAAGAAGTGAAAATCAAACCGTGACCGAGGTTGTATCAAAATTCTGGCGCCGCTACCTGGAACAGCAGGAGGCGGAACGAAAGCTTCTGGCGCGACGGATCCAGGATCAAATCGGCCAGAAACTCCTGCTCATCCACAATGGGATTCTAAAACGAAAAAGCCATCTTTACCGCGTTGTGCAAGGCGCGCTCGACAATGTGGTGCAACATTCGCGGTCCTCGACGGTTTTCCTCGAGATCAAATGCGAGAGTGACCATCTTGATCTCCGCATCGAGGACGATGGGGTTGGTTTTGCTCAAACGTCCAGCCAACTTCAGAGCAGCGGCTGCGGGATACGCCTCATGCACGAGCGGATGAGACTCTTGGGTGGCAGCTTGCAGATCACATCCGCGCCCAGCCAGGGAACTCTGGTGCGCGGCCGGATTCCGACTTGAGCATGACCGGGGCACACGGCCATCGCGGAGGGCTGGCGAAACTTCAGGGGTATGCCGGGAAGCCTCGTGGCTTCAAAACGGCTTCACCACTTTCACGATCAACTGCGGCGTGAATTTCCTTTCCGGATTCGGGTCGCCAAAAATGACGTAATAGTCCGTGCCTTTGTAGCCCGAGCGCCGAAACGAAACGAACGCGCTGGTCAGCCCGTTCTGTTGCACGAGCCGCCCGCCGACGCTCTTGTCTTTGCTGAGGTCGTAATTGACGCTGACGATGTGCTGCTGGCGATCTTCGCGGTGACTCAGGATGGACGACGCCACGCCGACAGTGAAGCGCTCGCCAAAGCGCCAGGTGACATGCGGCGTGAGAAAGAGCAATGCCTCCCCCGCCTGGCGGCCGAATTGCAGGCCCAGGCCGAAATTGTGGAACTTGTCCGACACGCGCCCTCTGACCTGCACTTCGAACAGGTTGTCCTCGAATCCCTGAAACTTGCCGCCTTCCCAGTGCAGGTTCACGCCCCAATCGCCGCGCGTCTCCGAGAACACGTAGAACGAAGGTTGGAGGCGAAACCAGCGGCCGTCGAAATGTTGCTCTTCCCGCATCATGCCGGCCAGCCGCACCACCCGCAGCGGTCCCTCGCGCCACTCCGTGCTGTGCGTCATCCAGGTGTAGTTCCCGTACAAGTCGGTGAAGGGGATGTAGCCGTTGTCGGCGCGGAATCCCGGCCGGACGTAGTGGAAGTTGTTGCCAAAAGAAACCCGCCGGCCCTCGTAACTGAAGTCCAGATTCAGCGCGTCGCCCAGGTAGCGGCCGTTGTCGAAGCTGGGCGCCCAGTGCGTCAGGCACACCCAATTGCCGCCGCGCCAGACCGGGTGCAGCACCAGTACCTGGTTGTGCCCGTCCGCATCGTCGCGCCCGATGGCGCTGATGGCCAGGCTGTCCGTCTCGTTGAATTCCTGCCGTCCGCGCACGATGTAGTCGCTCCGGTTGCCCACATCGAACGCGCCCAGCAAACCGAGGCTCGTCTTGGGCGCCACTTTTCCATACAGGTTCAGCCCCGTGTCAAAATCCGGAACGCGCTGCGAATAGAAGAAGCGGCCGACCAAAGTGTTCTCCGCGTAGAAACTTTCCGCCTCCATGAAGAACGGGCGCCGGTCCGGCACGTAGCGTTCGCTGTAGGAAAAATCGATCCCTTCCACGGCGCGCTCGACGGTGCCGAAATCAGGATTCACCGTCAGCACGCCCGTGAGCGAAGGCGTCAGCACGGCGCGCGCGTCCAGGCCCGCATCGCCCCGCAGGTGCGCGCCGGCTTGCCCGAGGACATAGGGGAGAAAACTGAATTGCGGTTTGAACGGCGGAGCCACGACACCATCCCAGTGGCCGTCCAGCTTGTAGTTGGCGTGCATGCCGAGGTGCGACCAGAACGACGACACCTGGGTTCGTTGCTGCCAGCGCGCAAAATTCAGGCCCATCGTGACCGCTTTCTGGCCGGTCGGATAAGTCAGCATCGCCCACGGAATCGCCATCTCCACCGTCCAGCCATTGGTGCCGATGCGCGCGGCGGATTTCCATTCGCCTTTCCATTCCGTCTTGAGCGCGCGCCCGATGACGATCTCGGTCGAGTGAACGCCCGTGGCATTGACGATGAAGAGACAGCGGTCGGTTCCCTGATGCGTTTGAAACGGGTCCAAGTTGAAACAGACGACATCGTCGCCTCGGAAGCTGGCTTCTTCCTTGGTCTCCCGCGCCACAATCTTGTCCGGCTGCGAATCACAAGCGCGAAACGCGACGTAGATGTTCGTCGCGTCGTAGCAAAGCCAGGCCTCCGTGGGATCGGCCGTCCGCGTGACCAAATAAGGATCAATGAACCCATCCGCTTTCGGCGCGTCCTGCCAGCAGGCGTCCGACAAGTCGCCATCGATCACCGGCGGCGCAGTCGCGCGCACGGCGGGCAACGAGCGTCGCGATTCGGCGGCGGCGCCGGCCGGAGTGCCGGCCAACACAGCGCAGGCAAAAAAAAGCCCCGCCGCCGCAACGCACAAACTCACATCTCTACGTGCAGACATTCGGCGCAATGTGGTCATGGTCTGACGCCAGGCCCGCGCCGGACACTTTGCCTTGACGGCTGGGGAACCGAGTCGCCGTGAACGGTGATTGGTTCTTCGCACGCGCCTCGAAACAGTCCGTCACCGGTGTCGCCCCAAAGTCGCAGCGGCTCAGTGGCACCAGGCCCAGAATCAGTTGCATCGTGCGCCGAATGTCGGGGAAGGAGTTATGACGCGAGTCAAGGCAGCCGCGCTTCGCAAACGAGCTGACGACGAGGCACGGCACGCGATGCGTGGAGGCGTGGTCGATGTAGTTTCCCGGATCGCCCTGCACGAAGAAGATGACGCTCCCTTTTCAGTCCGGGCTGCGGCTCACCGCTTCGACCAGGATGCCGGCGGCTTCGGCGGAATCCTCTTCCGCCTGCGCCAACACCGACCCGCAACGGGATTCAATTTTCACGAAAGGACCCGCTGATGTCTTGAACTATGCAACCTCTGAGATTGCGATTGGAACCAAGCTGGGAATTGAAGCCACGCGAAAGCTCGCAGGTGAAGGCCACAAGCGTGGCTGGCCACCGCTGATTCGGACGGAGGAAAACGCGAAACTCAGGATCAGGCAGGCCTTCGGCGACTGACAGAGCCGAGCAGGGAAGCGACCAAGCCAGATCCGCTCAAATCTCGCGCGGCAGGAAGTAACCGAGGATTCGCGCCGGAGTTCGCACGCAAATCTGTACGTGATCCAGCGCCCGCACCGCTGCGCCAGGATACAATTCCTCTCCTTCGACGAAGTAGGCCGCGACCGTGTCGAAGGGCGGCAGACTGCGGTTGGCACGAAGCCGATGAACGGCTTCGAAGACCGCGCAATCCAGCTTCCGGTTGCCAAAGAATCTCCCCGTGTTCTGAGGCAGAGGCACGCCCTGCTGAGCGCAAAACTCTTTCAAGTTCTGATACGCCTCACGCAGGTATTCCAAGCAGTCACGGTTGGCGAGTTGAAGGCAGTGGCCAAGGTCAATCACAGCCCCGACAACTCCGACCTCCGAAATGCCCAGTTTTCCAGCCCACTCCGCGGCCCGTTTAGGGGCGTCGGCCCAGAAGTAGATGCCGTGTCCGAGCCAGTCATAGTCGTGGGCGCTGGACTTGAGCCTTTTCTTGCCTGCCACCACTTGACCCGCCAGTGTCCGCTGACAACCGTGGTAGCCAAGGACGATGGGCCTCGGCAGCATGGGTCAGTTGTGGCGAGTCGCCGCAGCAATCTTCTCCTTGGACCGCTGGCGCTTGCCGGTGGAATTCAGCACCCCGACCTGCCGCAGGAATTCGAGGCGCTTTCGGGGCGATGCGGCAATTTCCCGCGCCGCCTTGCGCATCTCGGCGACCTCGGCAGCGATTTGCCCCGGCACCGAACCTGAAATGGTTGCTGTGTTCATTTTGTTGTCCAGCGTAAACCCTCGCCAAAATCCCCGCAAGTTTTTCGGCGATTTTCCCGGCCTTCCGCCTGCTCTGCGGCTTGGGCCGGGACCGGGGCAGCAGCAGCCCTGCCTGCGCCGCCCGCGCTCCCCATCCGCGCCAACACCGACCCGCAACGCGACAGCCTCTTCACCAAAGTCCCAGCCGACGTGCTCGAAGCGGATTTTGCGGCCATTGCCCAAGTTCAGGCCGGCCAGTGTGTTAACCCCATTTGAGATCCCGTTGAGTCACGCGCCACCGGGGGGGGGTCAAGTCCTTAGCTTGAAACGGAAGTTCTGCGGCTTTCCGTCGGCTTGCCTGCTTGGCTTGGTGCGCTATAACACTCCCAAATGACTGGGCTTGACTGCATCGCCGCGTTGAAAGCGTTGGCGGAAGAAACCCGTCTCCGCATTCTTCGCCTGTTGTTCAAGGAGCAGTTGGGCGTGAACGAAATCTCTGAGCAGTTGAAAGTGTCCCAGTACAACGTCTCCAAGCATCTGCGGATCATGCGAGAGGCCGGACTTCTGGAAACCGAGAAGCAGGGCAAGCAACGTCTCTACACCGTCGCCAGCAATCTCAAGAGCCAAGTGGCTGCGAACAACAACATCCTCGACCTTGGCTGCTGCACATTTCGGTTTGATAAACTGCCGAGATAACCTGCTAAACTTTCTGATTGCACGGGTCGGCTACGTATGCACGATTGGGCATATATGCAATCAGTTACGCTTCGTCTCCCCGTCCGTTCCATTCCCTCGGCCTGCCGTGTCTCGCTCTCGGGCGCACCACATTCACGCGGCAGCGAGCAACTTGAACAACAGTTCTGCCGGCAAGGTCAGTAGGGCGTAGTTCACCAACCTCAAGCGAAAGGAACCATGATTCTCCTTCTCTTTCTCGCGACTTGCTTCTTGGCGTATTCCAACGGAGCGAACGACAATTTCAAAGGCGTCGCCAGCCTCTTCGGCAGTCGCACGTCTTCCTACCGCACGGCCATTTCCTGGGCCACGGTGACGACTTTCGCCGGCAGCGTGGCCGCCATCTTCCTCGCGCAGGCACTGCTGAAGAAGTTCTCGGGCAAAGGACTCGTGCCCGATGCCCTCACCGCGTCCCCTTCGTTCCTTCTGGCGGTCGCGTTTGGCGCCGGGGCCACCGTGATTCTGGCGACGCTCACCGGCTTCCCGATCTCTACCACGCACGGGCTGACGGGCGCCCTCGCCGGCGCGGGGTTGGTGGCCGTGGGCGGACAGATGAATTTCGGCGCGCTGGGAAAGAACTTCGTGCTCCCACTTCTGCTCAGTCCGCTGCTCGCGGTAGCTGCGGGCGCGGTGATTTATCTGGTCTTTCGCTTCGCGCGGTTGCACGCGGGCGTGACAAAGGAATTGTGCGTGTGCGCGGGTGTCGAGCGACAGGTGCTGCCAATGCCGCAGCCGGGCGGACTCTTCGTTGCGCAGACGATCCCGCAGTTCACTGTAACGGTGGGCACGGAGGCAGTATGCACGCAGCGTTACGCGGGGCGGCTGCTGGGCATGAGCGCGGGCCGGCTGGTGGACGGGTTCCACTTCCTCAGCGCCGGCGCGGTGAGCTTCGCGCGAGGTGTCAATGACACCCCGAAAATCGCAGCGCTCTTATTGGTCGCGTCGGCCCTGGACATCCGTTGGGGACTGGTCGCTGTGGCCGTGGCAATGGCGGTGGGCGGCCTGTTGAACGCGAAGAAAGTTGCCGAGACGATGAGCTACAAGATTACGGGCATGAATCCTGGCCAAGGCTTTTCAGCAAATCTCGCCACGGCTCTGCTGGTGACCACGGCGAGCGTTCATGGCCTGCCGGTGAGCACGACGCACGTCAGCGTTGGCGCGCTGCTGGGGATCGGCGTCACGACGCGGCAAGCGAAGTGGAAGTCGGTGCTCGGCGTGCTGCTCTCATGGGTGGTGACGCTGCCGTGCGCGGCGGTGATTAGCGGGCTGGGTTATTGGTTGGTGACGCACGTTTGACTGAAGTGTCCTTTGTCACATGCCACAGATTTCCACGCGCCCCTAAGACGAACGAATTGAGTGACGGACTCTCGCCGCGTGTGCCAGGCAGGAGACAGGCATCATGAGCCGTGCGCCGCCAAGGCCATTCCCGGCATTGACACCGAACGCACCGCCAGCCAGCGCACGGCAAGCCCCAAGCCAACGCCAAACACCGCGTGGGCCGCGACTGTCACGACCACGAAGCGAGTCGTGACATGGATGTTGAAGACGGTAGGATAGGGCGTGAAAAGCATGCCGAGTTCGAGCGCTAGTGCGAACAGAACCGCCCAGGTCCAGTGTCGCCGTTTGCCGTCGCCAATAATCGCCACATACATCACGCCGAAGGTCGCGCCGTTGCTGAAGTGGTAAATCCATCCGATGACGTGCGCCGTCAGCGAGTAGTCCGGTTGCTCGAGGGGTTCGCCCAGGACCATCGCGCCAAAGCCTGGGAACACCTTGAACAGCTTCATCGGCGGCACGACCGATTCAATTCCCCATTCTTTCGTGGTGCTGTTCACACGCGCTTTCTACTGATTTCCGCACAATCGGCCAAGGGAATCTTCAACGGCGCAGTGGCGAAAATCTCGGACAGCGGCCGTGCGTCTCGCGGGAAGCTGCTCAGCGAGACATCGCCAGGCTACGAAGTGCCGTTCAACGAAGACGCCCACATTCTCATCTTCAAAGGCCGGCGCACTACGAAAGTGGAGAAGGGATTCATCGACTATCTGCGAAGCATGGCGGAGAACTTGAAGAAGGAGCACGCTGCCGGCATACCGTTCTTGTTGAAGGAACTTCCAGCAGACCACTCGGCGCGCAAGTTCGCTCGCGAGGTCAACCCGGCATTCGAGCCACAAGCTGCAAGATGACCTCGGCCGACGTGCTCGACCACGCCACCACCGAAATGGCCATCGGCAGCAAACTCGGCATTGACGCGACGAAGAGATTCCCCGGCGAAGGTTTCTAACGCACCTGGTCGCCCATCATCAAGATGGACGATGCGGTGAAGGCGAAGGTGGAAAAGCTTTTCAACTCGTAGCAGCCAACTAAACTGACCACTCATGAACACGACTTGGCGCCGATTCCAATACTCGCTCTGCTTCGCGACGCTCATCCTAACCGTTTTGGCGCTCTCCATCTTGCCCGGCCACGCCCAGGAAACCCCCACCAACACTGTCGCCGAGGCCAGTGCGCCGACCAATGGTGTTCAGCGCCTTGATGAAGTCATCGTGACCGCCACGCGGCATGAGGAGAAGGTGCTGGACCTGCCTTACGCCACCGAGCGCGTCCCCGGCGCGGTGCTGCGGCGTGAGCAGATGGCCGCCAGTGTGCCCGAAGCCCTGTCCGAGACGCCCGGCGTGCTCGTCCAGCAGACGGCGCACGGACAAGGCTCGCCGTATCTGCGCGGCTTCACCGGCTTTCGCACGGTGGCGCTGGTGGACGGCATTCGCCTGAACAACTCCACATTCCGCGACGGGCCAAACCAATACTGGAGCACGATTGATGCGCTGGCGATTACCCGGCTCGAAGTCGTCAAAGGCCCCGCCTCCGTGATGTATGGCAGCGATGCCGTGGGCGGTACGGTCAATGCCCTCATGCGGGGGCCGCGCTACGGCTTCGGCGAGGGCACGCTCTGGAGCGGCGCGACTTATTACCGCTTCGGCTCTGCCGAACGCGCGCACCTGGGCCGGGGCGAGTTCGGCGCGGCGGAACGCGAGCGGTGGGGTTTCACCCTGGGATTTTCCGGCAAGACTTATGGGGACGTGCAGGGCGATGACGACGTGGGCCGCCAGCCTTACACCGGCTACGACCAATGGGACGCCGACGCGAAGGTGGACTACTTCCTCGCGCCGCGCACCAAGCTCACCCTGGCCTATCAGCGCACCGAGCAAGACGACGTGAAGCGCACGCACCGCACGATTTACGGCCTGACGTGGGAGGGACTCACGCGCGGCACCGACCGCCAACATCTCTTTGACCAGACGCGCCAACTCACCTACGCCCGCCTGGCCCACGCGACGGAACGCGGCGACGAGTTCACCGCCACCGTGTCGTGGCACGTTCACGATGAGTTACAGTTCGTCGCGCGCGGCCACGCCACCCGGCAGGAGAACGATGTGAACGTGGACACGCTCGGACTGTCACTGCAA
>ERZ1292640.833-Hain-H43-02um-R1-833-length-25642-cov-6_pt1 | contig 25642 bp, 27 predicted proteins | sample MGYA00564404_ERZ1292640 | MGnify/ENA primary metagenome ERZ1292640 (study PRJEB36523, sample SAMEA6512636) | groundwater metagenome | collected 2019-01-08 | study: AquaDiva: Metagenomics assemblies of 32 groundwater samples | reverse complement strand
CGGCTAAACTTCCACCATTCGCCAGGGTGGGTAGTCAGATTGATGTAATAGTGAGCTCAATAGGCGATGCATCGAGTTTAGAGGGCGGAATTCTCCTTGTTACACCCCTGCGCGCTGGGGATCAAAACGTATATGCGGTCGCTCAGGGATCCGTGAGTTTAGGTGGGATTGCCGATGGCACAACAAAAAATTTTCCGACCGTAGGCAGGGTGATCTCTGGCGCGACAATTGAGAAGGATATTGATATTAATTTTTCAACAAAGAAAAATTTCAGACTATCTTTACACAATTCAGATTTTACAACAGCCGCCAGAGTGGTGGCATTGATAAATGGAGAGCTGGGTGGAAAATTTGCCAATGCAAGAGATAGTGGCACCATAGATGTGGTCGTTCCCTTTAATTACGAGGGTAATTCTGTAGAGCTAATGGCTAGGCTTGAGAATATCAGCGTTAACGTCGATTCGCGCGCCAAGGTGGTTCTTAATGAACGGACAGGGACCGTAGTAATGGGCGACCGTGTGAATATAACACCGGTGGCGATTGCACATGGAGAGCTTTCAATAGAAGTTAAAAGTAGTGCTAAGGATTCAAAGGCGGATAGAGTTACAGAATTAAAAGGAGCCAGCGTATCTGACCTTGTTAGAGCATTGAATGTCCTCGGTGTACAGCCAAAAGATCTTACGGCGATTTTCCAAACATTGAAGCAAGTAGGCGCATTACAAGCCGAGTTGGAGATAATGTGATTTATTGGAAGGACTTTATTCTGGATGATTTTATCGGACCTACGCTGGTTGTTGATTTGAAACAACCACAACATAAAAAAAGAAACCGCGGAGCGCCGCTCGCTAACCAGAGCATCATGGAAGATGCTGCGGAACAAATTGAGGCCACACGATGTGCCTCAGTCCAGGAAACAAGACAGAGTCAACGGCCTGCTAGGATGGTGGGTATCTCTGATCTTGCTTTCACACAAACTGGCATGGATGCCAGTCGGGATAGCAGAGCGCGCTCTAAGCGGCGGATGGGGGGATGATGACTTTACAAGTCACACCCCCCATCACCCCCGTGGTATTTAATGAAAAGAACGTCAACTCATTGTCACCCCCAACAACGCCCGGCAGACGACTTCCGGTTATAGATAGGACAAAAGTTGATCCAGAGTTAATAAAAGCCGCCGAGGGAATGGAGGCTATGTTTTTGGATTATTTGATGAAAGTTATGCGGCAAACTATCCCTAAGAATGAGATGGATTTAGAATCGCCAGCAAGCGGCATTTATCGAACTATGCTTGATTCAGAATTTGCTCAACGTGCGGCTCGTACTGGTGGGGTTGGTTTGGCCGATCAGATTATTGCTTATCTTGAGTCACAGCGATACACTTCTACAAAGGGGCATGAACAGGCGTACAGGAGGTACAAATGAGAGTTGGCCAGACGGGAAATAATGCAGTTAACAGCGCTGAATCTTCTGAAAGCAGGCAAGCTAATAGAACCACGCGGGCAGGACTTAAGAATGCAAAACGCGGTGAAAAAGCGGCAGCATCTGGAGGAGTAAATTATTCCGACAGTGTAAAGGCTGATATTTCTACAAAGGGCAAGGAGTTCGCACAGGCAAAGGCCATAGCTAGTAGGGCGCCTGATGTCCGTGAGAAAAAGATAGCCGAATTAAAAAAGCGCATCGAAGAGAATAAATACAACGTTGATGCAAAGGCAGTAGCTGATCGAATGGTGGATGAGCATCTAGAAATGTACGGCATAGGCTAGGCCCACCATTGAGTAGATTTAAGAAGGCAATCAGGAGGATTGCTTGTTAAGAGAAGATATAGCCAAGATTCATCAAATTATTCAAAGACAAATAGGACTGCATCGGCAGCTGCTTGATGCGGTTCGTGCTGAGCGTGAGGCTTTAATAAGCGCAGATCTAAAAAGAATTCAAGACATAACAACACTGAAGCAATCTGTGCTTAATAAAATACAGCGTGTTGAAACAGAAAGATTACAATTCTTGGCCGAGCTTGTTGTTACATTTAAAAAACCACTTCGCGAACTTACGTTAACTAACATCATCGTTATAGCACAAGGTGAAGATATAAAGGCAGCAGAACAACTCAGAAGCGGTTATAATGCGCTTAACGTCTTGATACAACGGATCACAGAACAAAATAAAGACAACAAAATTTTAGTGGAAAAATCACTTGAACACGTCTTCGAAATGAAAAAAAATGTTCTTGGCGAGAGTGTTCCAAAATCTGAATTGTATACTCCGCGAGGTCAAAAGATCGGTGGTATAGGCGGAGCAAGGCTCATTTCTAAGGAGGCCTAAGAAGAAATGGGCATGGCAGGTGTTTTTAAAACAGGCCAATCGGGAATGAATGTGGCCAGAGCGGCCATAGCAACAACTGGCCATAATATATCCAACGCCAATAGGGAGGGATTCTCACGGCAACGTGTTCAGTCTGCTCCGAATGAAACAAGAACCGCCGCAGGATCACATGGATATGTAGGGAGCGGCGCAATTATTTCACGTATTGAGCGCGTTAATGATCAATATATAGAAAAACAGTTAAGAAACGGAGCTAAAGATCTTGCCCATTTTGAGGAAAAGGATCTCGTTCTCGGGCAGGTTGAAGATGTATTCAATGAAATGCATGGTGACGGCCTCAATCGGTTGATTGCCACCTTTTTTAATGAATTTAGGCGACTTTCAAATGAGCCGGACAATGAGGCTGTAAGACAGTCTGTGCGTGAAGCTTCTCAAGCATTGGTTGGTGATTTTCATAGGCTGCGTAAAGAGGTGGAAGAAGTTAGGAGGCACATAGATGCGAGGCTTGAGAACTATACAACTGAAATAAATGCAATCTCCGATGAAATTAAAGAATTAAATTTAAAAATTAACATACTGGAAAATAGTGGTGCTCCTGCGAATGATTTATCGGATAAACGTGATGTTGCACTAAAGAAGCTTGCAACTTACATGAATTTAAACACGCATAAGGACAATAATAATAATACGATTGTTGAAATATCAGGTGTTGGGCCGCTCGTTACTGGTGGAAGGTCAGAAAAGTTTTCAACAGCCAGGTCTCCAAAAGATGACCAGGGTAAGCAGGAAGGTTCTTTAGATCTGGTATCGACTTCAAGTGTGCAGGCCGTTGTTACACATCAAATCAAGGGTGGTAAACTCGGAGCACTTTTGGAGATCCGTGATCAAACGCTTTCAACAATAGTAGATAGGCTTGATGATCTTGCTTATGCGTTAACAAACACTGTTAATGAAATACATATACAAGGATTTACGAGAAACGGCCTGACAAATGTGGAATTTTTTAAGCCTATTTCTAAAGAGCGCGCGGCGGAGTTTCTGGAGCTTTCCGATGCGGTGAGGGATAATGTAAATAACATAGCTGCAGCGGCCATGCCCGAGGCACCGGGGGATAACCGCATAGCCTTAGTGATTTCCGGTTTACAGAACATGAGATTGATGAATGAAGGTAATGCGACAATGGACGATTGGTATAATTCCATCGTCAGCGATGTTGGTGTCGCGGCTGCCAAGACAAAATTCGGCTTAAATCAACAACGGGATATCATAACACAGCTTAACCGTATGCGAGATCAGATTTCTGGAGTCTCAATTGATGAGGAGACTGCGAATCTAATGCAGTTTCAACATGCATTTGATGCCTCAGCTAAAGTTATCCAGGTTGCCGATGAGATGTTGAAAACAGTTTTGGAGCTTAAACGATGAGAGTTACTGAGCACATGAACTTCAACACTGTCCGAGACACCATAAGAAGAAGTAAAGAGCGGATGGAACTTTTACAGCGTCAGGCAGCTACATTAAAAAAACTCAATATACCATCCGATGACCCTATAGGGGCAGCTAAAGTATTGGAGATAAGAACAGATAGAGTTAATAATCAGCAATTCCATGTGAATGGAAAAATGGCGGAAACATATCTCGAGAACACAGATCAGGCCCTTTCAGAGCTTGCTGATATTGTTGGTCGAGCTAAAGAGATAGCTCTTGGTCAATCAAGTGGCGCTAGCGCCAATGGAGCAACACGCGCTAATGTTGCGGAAGAAGTTCTTCATCTTTTCCAGCAGGCCGTTTCGGTGTCCAATAGGCGAATTGGGGATAGATATATTTTTGGTGGTTATAAGATCGATAAACCGCCCGTAGATGTGGAGGGGAATTATTTTGGTGATGATGGACAAATGATGGCAGAGATAGCGAGGGATGTTTACTTGAGTGTAAATGTCCCAGGCGTTGAAGCATTTAATACTGATCCTAAAAGCCAGATTAAACAGCCGAGTGGATATTGGAATGGATTGTGTGGTCCTGCTGGGGATATGCTTGAGTTGGCAGATGAGCCAAATAAAGAGAATATTAATATATTTGGAGAAGTTCAAAATCTACGCATAGCATTATTAGCAAATGACGTAGATGGAATCAGAAATACATTAGAACGTTTAGATGATATGCAGTCGCGCCTTGTGGCAATGCGCGCTAAAGTTGGGTCAAGGTTAAATGGGCTGCAAAATACAATTAATTCTATTGAGAGACAAAATGTGGTTCAGGCAAATCTAAGCTCATCGCTTGAGGATGCTGATGTTGCACAAGTAGTAAGTGATTTAGCAAAGGAGGAAACCATTTTTCGCGGCGCATTAGCAAGTTCTCAAAAACTGATCCAGCCAACATTGATGGATTTTCTGAAATGATTATTTATGGTTGTTAGGACAAAATAGTTGCAAGTGACGCAGTGTTAGAATAAACGTTCTCTCGGTAAAGGAATACATGTTTTACACAGAGACGGAGATCTTATGTTAGTATTAACCCGTAAGCTAGGGGAAAGTATCGCTATTGATGATCATATTAAAATAGTAGTGGTACAAATAAAGGGCAAACAAGTGAGATTAGGTATACAGGCACCGAAAGAAACAAAAATACATCGTGAAGAAGTATATGTGGCTATTAAGGAACAAAACAAGGAGGCAGTCAAGGCTCCGGCAGAAATATCGCATATGTCAAAAGCATTAAAAGGGTGAGAATACGGTTTTATTGTAAAACCAGTAAACACAAATAGGGGAAAATGAGCGTGATCATAGAAACAGGACGTTTTGGACAGCTCAATGTAAATGAAGATGAGATAATCCAGATACCGCAAGGGATCTTGGGTTTTCCTGATAAGATTAGGTATTGTCTTGTCGATCCAGGAGACGAAACACTCATCCTCTGGTTGCAGTCGCTTGATGATCCAGAGATTGCTTTTCCAATGCTTGAGCCGAAGATTTTTAAGCCAGACTATGCCGCTCGTCTTTCTGCAGCAGAGTTAAGAGAACTTAAGTTAGACAGTATTAATCAGTCTGCTGTTTTTAATATTCTAACGATCCCCGAAGACATTACTCAGATGACGGCCAACCTAAAAGCCCCAGTGGTTGTAAACTTAAAAGAACAGCTAGCTAAGCAAGTCGTGCTTCAGGAGAACGAGTATAGTATTAAATATATGATATTTAAAGAGCTACGCGAACATCTTATTACTATCAATTCTCACAAGAAGGCCGAAGCGCAAGCGACAGGAAAACCACCTCAGACCCCTGTTTCATTAAAAGCCATACCGCCATCACTGACAGTAAAAAGTCTGCAACCTTGATTGTAGTTTATTTTGTGCGCGTCTGTTTTGCCATCTCAATATAAGAGATAGCTTCCCTGTTCATTGGTTCAATATCGAGTACGCCTTCCCATTCTAATTCGGCGTCAAGGAGGTTGCCTTGGCTGTAGTGAAGTAGTCCAAGCTGTATTCGAGCGGGGATATAATTTTGATGAGTATTTTTTAATTGCTGTAGCTCCTGCATCGAGCGGCTGATGAAGCCTTTTTTTGCATAAGCTTTTGCAAGCCTTATTCTGATGTCTAAGGTATAAGGATCCAATATTCCAGCTTTAGTGTAGTCGGCGATAGCCTCATCGTATCTGCGATAACGGAAATAAAGATCGGCGAGTTCAAGGTGTTTAATTGAAAATTTCTTATCTATTTCCAAATTATCGCCGGTTTGTTTATTAGTTACAGATTGGTTGGCTTGTTCAAAAACTCGTTTTGCTTCATTGTATTTACCAACATCATTAAATATTACGGATAAACATATTGCTGCGTCGGTATGGTGTGGATCTAACGAAAGGGCTTTGTTTAAATTATCAACAGTTAAGCCGAACTGACCGGAAAAATAATGGAATATTCCCAAAAAATAATAGGCATCTGCAGAGGCTGGTTCTTCCCTGAGTTTTTCATCAATCAGCAATTCAGCTGCAGGAAAGTCTCGTTTAAATAAAAGCTCTTGTATTTTTTTATTTCTTAATTCCGTCATTCTGAACTAGCTTTTTTCTGTTTCTGCGCTGATGTAATTTTCTTTTCTGCCTCTCGTGCGGCTTTTGTTTCTGGATAATTTTGTAAAATCTTTTTATAGCGCGGGAGTGCGGAATCAAAGAGATCCCTTTTAAAGTAAAAATCTGCTACATAAAGTTCTTTTTCAGCCAAAGTATTTCGAAGGGCTGTGACATCAGCACGTACTTCCTCAGATTCTTTCGCATTTGGAAACATTCTAATAAAGTCGTTATAGGCATCAAGGGCTTTTTGGGCCGATGTTAGATCACGGGCCACCGATCCTGGCATATCTTTAAAGTAAGATTTCCCTATTTTGTACATCGCATATGCAACTTTCTCATGTTTTGGGTGTAAATCGCGGAATGATTCATAGCTTGCCGCCGCCTCGGTAAAAGATTCTTCCAGAAAATATACATCTGCGATTCTTAATTGCGCATCAAGTGAGTATTTTGAATAAGGAAACTTGTTTTTTATAACGCGCAGCTTTTCAAGTGCAATTTGATAGTGGTCACTTGAAATCTCTTCCTCAGCTTCTTTAAATAAGGCGGCCGGATCATTTTCATCAACGGTTTTTCCAGCACATCCGGCTAGAAAAGTTGCTATAATTAAACATACTAATAATGTACGCATATACTGAAGTACCTCGATAGCACAAAGTCACGATATCCATGGGGGAGCCATCCTTGCAACAAAAATAAGCTCATGATATTTAATGGAAAAATTCGAACATTTTTGGAGGTTTTTTGAAAAAGCTTTTTGAAGATGCGAAGCACATGATTCGCATTAACTCGGTCACCGAGCGCGGTAACGAAGAGATTGCAAGCTTCGTTGAATCAGCGATGGTTGAAAGAGGGTTTAAGGTTATAAGTCAGCAAGTAACGCATTCGTTAGAAAATGTATCTAAACGCCAATTCAATGTTATCGGGATAATGGGTGATCCTCTGGTCGATCGAAAAATACGCAAAGGCCTGCTTTTAAGTTCCCACTTGGATACCGTAAGTCCTGGTTTATTGGAAAACTGGACGGAGACCGGTGGCGCTCCTTTTGTAGCCGAAGTTAAAGATGGAAAGATATATGGCCTAGGCGCTGCAGACGCAAAATTAGATTTTCTATGTAAGTTACACGCAGCAGGCAAGTTTAGGGAAAGTAAAATACGGATTCCAATTTATTTAGTTGGGACCTGTGGAGAAGAAATGGGGATGTTTGGCACCAAATACCTCATTAAATCCATGATTCTTAATCCAAGGGATGTTGTAGTTGGTGGGCCCACTGACTTACAACTGGTCTGTGCACACAAGAGTCTGGCCATGTTCCGTGTTTCAATAAATTATCAACAGATCGAAAGAGATGCGCGCGGATTTAATAGAAGGATGAACCTCCATGCATTTGGGAAGGCCGCGCATAGTGCATATCCACATCTTGGTGTTAACGCCATAAGATTAGCGTGCGATTTTTTACAGAAAACCGCCGAATCAGGTTTTGATCTCAGGTTCAGTTCTTTTGATGGTGGTGACACCGTCAATAAAGTTCCTGATAAGGCTATGATGGAATTCTATCTTGGTTCGCACCAGTTTGAGGATTTTAAAAGATTTTTCAGGCAAATCTCAATAAGCGGGTACGATAAGATTTTTAGGTTGGAAGTTGGTGGTGTTGGAGATGCTGGCGTAAGATTTTTGCCGGGGGTTGTTTTTTTGTGTCTTCTTGAAATTCTGGCTCTATTTGAAAGCATTAGCAGGGATTTTGAAAAGGTCCGTGATAATACATATGATCCGCCGTTTTCCACCGTAAATTTTGAAATGTTGAAACAAAAAGAGGGAGGATTGGCTTGTTTTTTTGATATCAGAATTCTCCCGAGCCTTATGTTAGATGAGATAACAAGGCACATTCAAAGTGGCATTCATGAGATTGCTAAGGCATATCCCAATCTGAATATTTCTGTTTCAAAAGAACGCATGATTCCAAATTTTGATATAGGTCCAGAACACAGTCTAGTCGGAGTGTGCCGTCAAGCAATGGTTGAATCAGGTATACAGCCGATTATTAGCAAGAATTCCGTATCAACAGAAGCCGCGTTGTATAGTAGTGCTGGATACGATGCTGTTGTATTTGGTCCCGGGAAATTAGCAGGTAACAGCCATAGCCCAAACGAACATAACTTGATTGATCAGTTGGAGAAAACGACTGTTTTTTACGAGAAACTTATCGAGAAAGTTTGCCTATAATTTTTATGAACAAAAAAATACTATTTTCAGCACGCGGAAATTATATTAACGGGAAGTTTTTTCAACCAGTTGATCCAGCCGGAGAATTTTTAGTCAAAAGTCCTGGGGATATCTCAGACATATTGGGTATTTTTAGGTACTCTTATCTATCTGTTGATGATGCAATAGGTTCCGCAAGAAATGGCTTTAATACCTGGCGCAAGTTAACTGCACATGGGCGTATTGAATATCTAAAAAAATACCGCTTAGTTCTTATTAACAAAGAACGCGAACTTGCTGAAGCCATGGCCCGGGAGACCGGCGAGCCACTTTGGGAAAGTAGCAGAGAGGTTGCCGCGATGGCCAGTCAGATTGATATTATGATTGGCGAAGGGACCCGTTTTATCGATGATTTTGAGGCACCCTCATTACTGGATGGTAGTAAAAGCATGTGTCGCTATCGCCCACTTGGTGTAATGGCTGTTATAGGCTCGGTAGGTTCGCCAGGGTATTTTTCGAACTGGCATATTGTTTCTGCTCTTCTTTCTGGAAATACCGTTGTTTTTAAACCATCCGAAAAAGCGCCATTAGTTGGTCAGCTTATCGCCGAAAGTTTTTGTGAAGCTGGTTTTCCAAAAGGGGTTTTTAATTTAGTACAAGGCGAAAAAGAAGTTGGGCGTCGGCTTTGTTCAAATGAGGGTATTGATGGTGTTTTATTTAGTGGTTCGTATGAAGTGGGTACTAGGATAAAACAGGATACATTACAACAGCACTGGAAATTACTCGTTCTTGAGATGGGTGGTAAGAATCCAGCGGTTATATGGAACGATGCTGATCTTGATAACGCTGTTTATGAAACGATTATCGGGGCTTTCATGACCGCAGGCCAGCGATGTAGTTCTACAAGCAGGGTAATAGTGCATAAAAAGATTTTGCAAAGGTTTTTAGAAAAATTTCATGAAAGATCGAAAACATTTTCCATAGGGCATCCAATAGATAACCCGTTTATGGGGCCATTAATTGATCAGCGCGCAGTTGATCGCTATATGAAATTTATTGGTATAGCTACACGGGAGGGGTGCGATGTTGTTATGCGCGGGAAGGCCCTGGAGACGCGGTATAAAGGCTATTATGTGACACCATCAATCTGCTTGGCTAAAAACACATCTATTGAGGCGACAAAAAAAAGTGTTTATCAGCAGACAGAACTATTGATTCCAAATGTCGCCATCATACCTGTTGAGGATTTTAATGAGGCGGTTGCACAGGCTAACGCTACACAATATGGGTTGGTGGCCAGCGTTTTTTGCCGTGAGCGCGAGATTTTTGAAAGATTTTTGGAGAATCTGCAAATGGGGATTGTTAACTGGAACAAATCTACAATCGAGTTTTCGCCCTCACTGCCGTTGGGTGGGATAAAAAAGAGCGGCAATTATTTTCCTTCAGGGGTTATGGCGATGAGGTATTGCATGTATCCTGTTTCTTCTATTGAGGCTACGGATCCTAAACCCCCGACCTCAGCTCTGCCTGGGCTTAATTGGAAATAAAAAAGGCGAAGCAATTTTATTTGCTTCGCCTTTAAAATTTTTCTTTTAGCACCTAAAGTTTACATAGTTTTTTGTACATTAGAGGCTTGAGGCCCTTTGGGGCCATCGATCAACTCAAATTCCACCTTTTGGCCTTCCATTAAAGTCTTGAACCCATCTCCGATAATCGCCGAATAATGTACAAATACATCACTATTCGTCCCTTCGGTTTGTATAAACCCATACCCTTTGCTATCGTTGAACCATTTTACTAAACCCGTTGCCATTCAAATACCCCCTGTAAAAAAGAAAAAACAAAAACAACTTCAACAAACAGGTAATATTGGTTCACTGTTCTCGTCAAACAAAAAAGAACTCTTTTTACATACCGCAGCCCAGCGCGTCACGCGTGGGCCACATGATTGATATTAGATATTTCTGATGAACCCAGATTGCGATCCGTAATAACCACCAGCCCATGCCGGAGTCATCGGCAGCATATTGATGCCAGCTTGTCCGAGTGTCTGCTGGATCTGCATCTGGGTTTGATTGCGTTGCTGCTCAACTTGTTGGGCACGTGCGGGTATAGCTGAAGCTGTGCGGATCGCTCCAATCACATTTGAGCAGGTTTCCATGCTCGCATTATAGCCGTTACATGCATTCATTGCATCGTTGTAAAGGTTTTGCATCAAGGCGGCGTAATTTGGCCCAAACACCATATTATTGCTTATGCCAAGGCTTGCAATTGATTGGACCTTGCCTACCGAAATGTCCCTTTGATAATTTTCAAGACGTAAATCTGACGCTTCGCTTAGTCCCTTGAGCGACTGTGCTTCGCTGATGGACTCTGAAGCAAGTTCATATGCATCTGTACCCGCATTTTTCTGGTTAACATATCGGAGCGCTATCTTATGGAAGATAGGTGCAAGTTTTTCCGCATAACCGGGATGTTCTTTTGCCCAATCTCGCATCTCTTCCCTTAGCTTTCCAAGTTCATTTTCTGAAGCGGTTTTTACTCGGTTAGCAAAAAGTTTAATTTCATCTTCATCAATGTCTTTATTGGCTGCTTTCGCAGCTTTTTGTGTCATATCAAAACTCTCTATTAGTTGTTCAATAGCATTACGAGCTACCTCGATCTCTTCTCTTGAAGAGCGGCAATGCGCGACTTGGTGTTTTAATTCACCCTGCCATTTTTTTTCTGCTTTTCTTTTTTCTGCTTCTTGCCTTTCAGCAGCTTTAGCTTCATCTGCTTGCTTCATTTTATCTTTGGTTGCTTGGCTTATATAGGTGAGGCCTTCTGAATATTTCCAGTTTTCTGGATCTGTTGAATCACCACCATTTTGCCATTTTAGATGAACGGTAGTATCGTTATTCAATACTACGTTAGCATTGATTAGACTTGAAAGATTAGAACATTGAAGGTTACAATTAAAACCTTTTATCACAGTCTTTGTAATACAGTCAGTAAACCCGTCCACCTTCTCGATAGTAAATACTGTTTTGTTATTTTTATTTTCATTTTTAATTATTAAATATTTGGCGCACTCTGTAGGTACGCGTCCAGTAAGGACGGCATTAAGGACGGCATCATCATTAATGATCTTTAAATTAAAATCATAAATCCCATTTTTTGGATCTTTAGCCTCATCCATTGATAGATAGTCTGGTAACACATCTGGGGTTGGTCTAGCAGAGGGGGGCTCTGTTTGACCCGTTTCCCCGGTGGCAGCGTCTGCCCATGCGGTCATAGGGAAGGCAGAAATCGCTGAAAATAGAATAAGTACACTGACAATATTTCTACGATAACTCATAACTCTCTCTCCATTGCTACTCTACAAGTCTCGGGCTTGGCTTATGCGAAGACCCGTCTCTCAGGATGAGTTAGAGCAAGCGGTGGGCCAATAGCAGGGCGTGGCTTGGATGGCGTTTTCTAGTTGATCCTTAAGGTGTTTTTTCTATGCCTAGTTTTTAGTAGTTGTTTCTATTTTTTGATAATAGCTGGCAGGTGACTAAAGAATTGACAGTATTGAGACAAGTTTTTAATTAATTTGATCATCTAATTGGTATATTATATAATTATACTAAATGAACCCCCCAAAAGACACTTTAATTAGATTTGATGAATATTTAACTGCACACAACATCAAGTTTGAAGCAATCGTCATCGGGGGTACCGCCATTGCTATGCTTTTTGCCTTTTGTGACCGGCGGGGAGGATTTACCAGATTGTGTCGCCCTTAAGCCTTCTCAGGAAGAGATACGAGATTCTTTAGAGTGGATCCAGGCACAGGATAGAAATCCAGGATGGCCTAATCACGTAAAGAAACAACTTTTAAAGCTTGCTTCGAGGCTTGGTTATGGCTCATAAGCGCGTGTTGATGCCATCCAAATTTGCGATAGGTGAAACGTTGACGTCCAATATGGTAGCCATCGGAATGCGATTTGCTGCAGCCTCATCCACATTTGAACCCAATATTGAAGATACTATTATAGCAGCTTCAATTGAAGGAGTTAAACGCGAGGACTATAGAGTCTTGTCACTATTAGTGGATTGGCTTGAGCTCCATATGGAGCGGGTCAATGTGGATCGTTTAACTAAGATGGTGCAACTTGTTGATGACATTCTAGTGAGAGCATTTTGGACCGCTATTGCACAGTGGCAGGCTCGTGATTGGCGGCTAAAAAGAATGCAAAAAATATACAGGAAACAGCGAATTAATCTGGCTGAGGGATTTGATTTTCAAATGCGAAAGTACGGAGAAGACGAGCGGTTTGCAAAAACGGTTTTGCGTGTTCCTGCAAAATTGCTTCGGCATAGGTTGAACGATATTCTAAGTCCAGCTGAGCTTGCACCAAAACATCTAGCCTATCGTTATAGAGTCATGATTGGACCGAGCTATCGGGCAGATATGTGGGCACTAATGGAGTACAATCCTGAGCTTACACCATCAGAACTCGCCCGAAAATGTTATGGTTCATTTCCTACGGCATGGGCGGTGAGGCGAGATTGGATTATTTGTACCAGGCGTAAACTTACTAAAGTTTTATAAGGTTAACAGGGACTTGCTTCTCTTCAAGTTTGTCGTTACACAATAATCAAATGACTAAAGAAATGCGACAACATGATCCGTTGGGAATTCAGCGTGTTTTGGTGCCTAAAGGGTTTTTGCCTCAGCAGGCGGAGAAACTTGACCCATCCTTGCCCATAGCGCAAGACGAGCTTCTTATAGAAGTGGAAAGCCTAAATATCGATTCCGCAAGTTTTCATCAGATTGCAAATATTTGTAACAAGGATGTTGCGGCAATCGAGCGGCATATCTCAGAGCTGGTCGCCATCAGGGGTAAGCACCACAACCCGGTAACGGGGTCTGGTGGAATGCTGATAGGCCGTGTGGCACAAATAGGCCCGTCTTTTCCATTGAAAGAAAAACCTGTTGAAATCGGCGATCGCATTGCAACTCTTGTGTCTCTTACGCTGACACCTTTAGAAATCAGGAAGATCAGAAAAATTCATATTAATACTGACAGAGTTGACATTGAAGGGCACGCGATCTTATTTGCCACAGGTATATTTTCCAAACTTCCGAGTGATATCCCTGAAACGGTCGCACTAGCTGTTTTAGATGTTGCTGGAGCTCCCGCGCAAACAAGAAGGCTTGTTAATGATGGCGATGTGGTGGTGGTAATAGGCGGAGGTGGGAAATCAGGCCTGCTTTGTCTGTATGAAGCCAAAAGAAAAATGGATGTAAAAACGATAGCGGTGGATTACACACATGAAGCCGTTGAGAGGCTGGATGCGTTTCCGTTTGTTGATGAGGTGATTCAAGCAGATGCTCGTAATGCGGTAGAGGTGATGGAAAAAGTATGGAACGCCACCAAAGGCCACATGGGTGATATTGTTATAAATGTAGCCAATATCCCGGAAACTGAGATGGCAAGTATTCTTTCAGCGAGGCCAAGAGGTCTTGTATATTTTTTCAGCATGGCCACTAGTTTTACCAGGGCCGCACTAGGTGCGGAAGGAATAGGCAGCGACGTGGACTTGAGAATAGGTAATGGTTACGCTGAAGGCCATGCGGAATTAGCGCTCGGCCTGATACGTGAGAGCAGTGATCTTAGAAAGATTTTTATGGAGCAGTTTAGCTGAGTTTTTATGGCCAATCTTGTTTTGGATAATAAATTAATCGCCAGTTGTCGCGCCTCTGCCAAACGGATAGCAGGGCCGATTGAAAAATTAATCAATGACCATACGACTATATCTATAGAAAGAGCAGCTTTAAGGCTCATTGGAGTGGAAGGGGCGCTTGAACAAACGAATAGTCAGTTTTTTCCAGAAGCGAACATAATAGTGGATAACCTGAAAAAGGCCGATGTTCTACAGCAAGGAGTACTTTACTGGTTTGTAAACGGAATGATCCAAAAAAAAATGGCAATTAGTGAACTTGCCGCCGCCGTGGCCAGGAATAAAATTGATCTGCTTAAGTTGCGTGAAGGGTCTTTTGCTGAAATTTCATCAAAAGCCAATGAAGTTTGTAAGGAAGCAGTAAAAAAATTACGCGAAGTCAGACAGCAGAGGGATGTTATCAGGGATGAAACCGGGGACACGTTCGATCCAGAGGGGAGAAATGGTCCTCTTATTTATGTGATAGTGGCAACCGGGAATATATATGACGATGTAACACAGGCGCGGGCCGCGGCGCAGGCAGGGGCAGATGCCATAGCCGTAATACGCAGCACAGCGCAATCTCTGCTTGATTATATTCCACATGGCGCCACCACTCAGGGATTTGGCGGTACCTATGCAACACAAGAAAATTTTCGCGTAATGAGAAAAGCGCTAGATGAAGAAAGCGGGCGCTTACATAGATATATCCGCCTGACAAATTATTGTTCTGGATTGTGTATGCCTGAAATAGCGGCGCTTGGCGCGCTGGAGCGGCTGGATTTTCTGCTTAACGACGCGATGTACGGGATTCTTTTCCGCGACATCAACATGAAAAGAACCCTAATTGATCAGCATTTTTCTAGAAAAATAATAGCCCTTGCCAGGATAGTGATACATACTGGAGAAGATAATTATCTTACCACCGCCGATGCGATCAAAAATGGGCACCAGGTATTAGCATCACAATTCATAAATGAATGTCTGGCCATTAATGCTGGAATGAGTGAGGAGTTTTTGGGTCTTGGACACGCACAAGAAATGAACCCCGAGCATCCGGATGTGTTCTTGCTTGAAATAGCCAGAGCACAAATGACGAGGGATATATTCCCAAGGTCACCGATCAAGTTCATGCCGCCAACGAGATACAAGTGTGGCGATATTTTCTATAGTCATTTAATGGATGCTATGTTTAATTTTGTTGGGGTTTTAACAGGTCAGACTATTCAACTTTTAGGTATGCCCACCGAGGCTATGCATACCCCGCTTCTGCAAGACAGGTGGATGAGCATAAAAAACGCAAAATATATATTTAATGGTGCTAAAGGCCTAGGCAAAGAAATATGTTTTAAGGAAAATGGCGTTATAAATGAGTGGGCCAGGAAGGTTTTGTCAGATACGGCGGCTCTTTTGGCTATAATAGAGGAAAAAGGGCTTTTTAAAGCAATAGAGGAAAAGGCGTTCGCTGAGATTAGTAGGCTGGAAACTGGCGGAAAAGGCCTTGATGGCGTGATTAAGAAACATGCTAATTACATGAACCCTTTTACAGAGCTTCTTAATGAATAAAACAGCGATAAAGATAAATAAACTTAAATCATATGGCGACAGGGTAGATGATGGGACTGTACAGCTTTCGTTCACTTTGCCCGTGGAGCCATCCCCTGAGGCGGCCGAGGCGGCAAGACTTCTTACGCAAAAGATGGGCTTTGACGAGATTAAGATCGCGACCATGGAAAAAGCAGCCGATGGGTTCTCATTTTTTGTGATATATGCGAATTCAAAATATAGTGTAGATTTTTCCAAGATTAAAGTAGTTAAGGTGGAAGCCAAGAAGCGCTCCAGGCAAGAGATTGATGAAATAATTGAAAACGAAATTGGCCGAAAATTAGTCATTCTTGGAGCATGTACAGGCTTTGATGCCCATACTGTTGGGATTGATGCGATCATCAATATGAAAGGATTCGCCGGTGACTATGGTCTAGAGCGGTATCATTGGATAGATGCGCGGAACTTAGGCGCCCAGGTCCAAAATGAAGAGCTATTACGTATGGCTGTCCTTGAAAAAGCTGATGCGGTACTTGTTTCGAAGGTTGTTACGCAGCATAATATACATATAAGTGATATGAAAGATTTGATACGGAATGCTGAAAAAATGGGGCTTAAAAATAAAGTCATGTTTATTTGTGGCGGACCAAGAATAAGCCATCCATTGGCCTTGGAATGTGGTTTTGATGCTGGATTTGGTGCAGGTACTAAACCATCTGAAGTTGCGAGTTATATCGTAGAAGAAGTGATTAAAAGAATGCGTAGCAAATGAAAACAGTAGGAAGGCAAAATGAGCTTGAGCATGTCAGTGCATGCCTTCGCGCGAAGAAAAATGTTCTTATAGAGGGGCCTGTCGGTGTTGGAAAAACCCACCTGGCTCTGGCCGCAACGGAAGCATTCAAGTTGCCAGTATATCGCATAGATGGTGATAGCCGGTATAGCGAACAAAAACTTTCCGGTTGGTTTGATCCTCCTACTGTATTAAAAAAAGGATTTTGCGAAGAGTCGTTTATCGCCGGTCCTCTTGTAGAAGCAATGAGAAGTGGGGGTGTTGTTTTTATCAATGAACTGAACCGTCTACCGGAAGGTGTTCAGAATGTCTTATTACCGGCCATAGATGAACGTGTAATTTCAGTACCCAAGTTGGGCGCAATAAAAGCGGTAGAAAATTTTATCGTAATAGCCACACAGAATCCGAAGGAATTCGTCGCGACATCACATCTCAGTGAGGCCATCCTTGATCGCTTTGAATTGATAGTTCTTGATTATCAAAATGAAGAAGAGGAAGCCAAGATCGTTTCTTTATCAAAAAACATCTCATATACAGAAAAGCGTTTAGATATTTGTGAAACAGCTGTTCGTTTGGCAAGGCTCACGCGTCAGCATCAGGCGGTACGCAGGGGGGCATCTGTACGTGCCGCTATCAGCGTTGCCGAGCTTGCAGCCGCGTTTATGCAGACTGGGCATTCTTTTGAAAATGCGATTTTATCTGCCGCAATATTGGCGCTCCCAACACGGATTGAGCTAGAACATACGGTTGAAAATGTGGAAACGGATGCGCATAAAAGTATTCGGAGTTTGATTGAAGAGTGGGTTGATGCGGCCTTAAAAAAAAAGGGCTGAAAAAATATGAAAAAAAAGAGCCAACAAAACAAGCAGACCTACAACTTGACAAACTAGACGATGTATTAACCATACCAGTATTTTTACCGCCGGAGTTATGCGATTTTGGCAACAGTCAACAAGACGGAGATCTCGCGTTAGTTACTCCATGGGACGTTGCAAAGAATTATCATCGATTAAAAACCGCATCTAAATTTAGTGGTAGAACAGCAGAACTTAGAAAATTATCGGTCACTGCTATTTTAGATAAAGCAAGGGCTGTTCTCAATTCCGTTACCCATCCTGTGGTTAACAAAAAAGCACCTTTATCTTTATTGCCAGTAAATATTAGCCAAGCTGAGATGGACATTGAGGAAACCATAGAGGAAGCACCGCTAATAAATTTAACCACCCATGATCCTGACGGGATATGGATGGACTATACTGAGCATCGAAAACAAAAACTTATTCTGACAATAGATACAAGTCTGTCCATGACCGGCGAAAAACTTGCCCTGACCGCAGTAGCGCTAGCAGTGGTTTTATTGCAATTTCCGGATGATCAGATCGGGGTGGTAGCATTTGAGAATTCTGCAGAGATCCTTAAATTCCCGGATCAGCCAAGATCCATTGAATGTACGTTAGAGAAATTTCTTAATGTTCCAGCCCAGGGGTATACGCATTTGGAAGAGGGTCTTAAGACAGCACTTATGGTTGCGAGAAATATGAAGGGAAGACGTCCCCTGTCTACAATTTTGCTTACAGATGGAAAGTACACCGCTGGGAGGGATCCGGCTTATTTAGCACCAGGATTCCAGCATCTTGTAGTCATGAAAATGGGAGGGGAGAGAGCGAGTCTTCCTCTTTGTATTGAACTGGCAAAAAAAGGCAAAGGGAGGCTTTATCAAGTAGAACAACTGGAATCCTTGCCTGAGATAATGTATGGAGTTGTAAAGAGTCTGTTACGGGGACATTCACATTAACTAGGAAAGGTATTTTATAATGAAAGATGACTACCAGATAAAGGGACCAAGGGCCAAAGTAGAATTTGAATTAGAGAAAGATGTGGTTGAAAAGCTAGCGGCAATGGAAAAGCAGACTAAACACACCAAGTCAGAGATGGCTAATACGGCATTAAAGCGCTTTATAGCTCAACACAAGGATTTTTTCCCTATACAATAAAAACTCTCTGTCAGCGGGGTGAAATTTCTTCGCTTTGCAGCGGTGACGGTGATGGAGTTGTGGCTGGTATTACAACCGTCAGATTCAATGTAACGCTTATAAGATTTTTCATGATCCAGCGAGAGATATCCTGATCTGTTTTTGATGAAACCGTCAATGTCCATTTACCGTCATCTAATGGTGATGGTTTAAATACTGTATCAAAAGAATCTATATCATGTGATTCAAGATCATCCTCTGTTGTTGAAATCTCAAAAAGGCTACTTCCTTCTTCTGGCAATAGACCGTCCAAGGTTGAGGTGAGATCTATTGTGGTTTTTCCTGTCTTTCTGAATTCATCAAATTCCACTGGTAATTCCTTAGCAGAAAGGAAGATGGTTTTTTGAGATTGTGATAGAGTGATTTTTTTGGTGTACGCTCCGGTGCGCGTCGACGGACTGTCGATGACTTTTGTCTTGTGAATGAATACATAAATAGGTTTTTGTGTTTGTTCATGGTTTTTGCTGTCGGCGGATGGAGTTGGTGATGGTTGAGAAATTATTTGTTGAGGTGGTTGAGCCTCTGTTTCCCCCTTGTTTAATGTGCTCTTGTAGGTGCTGGGTGAAATTGGACTACAGCGCCCCAGTACGATCACGAGAGACATACACGTGGTTAGTAAAATAAAATGTATTAAGTTAGTTCTTGATCTGTAAAACATAAAACACACCTCAATTACAGCGGCAGGAACAATCCAAGTAATATGCCACCAAGTGTATGAGCTGGATCGAAAAGACTCTAAAAATAACAATAAGTTGATACAAAACACTGATGCAGGACCCGGGTTACCAAACAAGATCTGTAAAGAGTTTTTACACAGAGATTAAAAATATACGAATTATCTAAATTTTATGTCGTCGCAGAATCAATTAGTTCTGCAATATCTAGAACGCGTACCTTATCTTGCATGTCCTTAGATTTCATGCCGTCGCATAACATTGTCATGCAATACGGGCAGGCTGATGCGACCACACCTGCATTAGTGGCTATAGCTTGTTCTGTGCGGGCGATGTTGACCCTCTTTCCTATATTTTCCTCCATCCACATGCGTCCACCGCCGGCACCGCAGCACATTCCTTGGTCATGGTGAGCGGACATTTCCACTACGCGAACAGAAGGGATGGACCGCAGGGCCTGTCTAGGCTCATCATAAACATTATTCCAGCGGCCGAGGTAGCAGCTATCATGAAATACGACGATCTCATCAAGGCTTTTATTTGGTTTGATCTTACCTTCGGCAATAAGATTGGAGATAAATTGTGAGTGGTGGATAACTTCATAATTCCCACCGAAAGCCTTGTATTCATTTCCGAGAGTATTAAAACAATGAGGACATGCGGTAATAATCCGCTTAACGCCATAACGGTTAAGCGTGTCGATATTGGCCTTGGCTAAGGTCTGAAAAAGGTATTCGTTCCCTATCCTTCTAGCAGAGTCACCGGTGCATTGTTCTTCGGTTCCAAGGATTGCGAATTTAATCCCAGCTTTTTTAAGAATATTGACGAAGGCACGCATGACCTTTTTATTTCTTTCGTCATAAGCGCCAGCACAACCCACCCATAGTAGGAAGTCTACATCTTTGTTTTCGGCCATTGTCTTTATACCAAGGCCATCCGCCCACTGGGCGCGATCAGCGGAACTAAAAGCCCACGGAGTCGCGTTGGTCTCCATGTTTTTGAACACGGTCTGTACCTCTGCAGGAAAGCGTGATTCCATCATGACGAGATTTCGCCTTATATTGAAAATCTTATCCGTGTGTTCAATAAACACAGGACATGCTATTTCGCAGGCTCTGCAAGACGTGCATGCCCAGATGACTTCTTCGGTTATATGTTCGTCGATGATTGGATTTATTTCATCACGCTTATTAGCAAGTATTGAAGCCTTGTTTCGATAGAGATTGTTCTTTAAATCAATGATCAGCATCTTAGGCGATAACGGTTTTTGTGTGTTATAAGCCGGGCAAAGATCCTGGCAACGTCCGCATTCGGTACAAGAGTAATAATCAAGTGCGTCTTTCCAGCTAAGATCGGTTATTTTGGCAGCTCCATATTGTTGTACTGACTCGTCTTCGAAATTGATCGGGAGCATCGGTTTTTCCCTGGATAGGGTTTTCAAAAAAGTATTTGGTGCTGCGGCAATAAGATGAAGGTGTTTTGATCCTGGAATATAGACGGCAAAACCAAGCACAATTAGCATGTGTATCCATTTGAATACGGAACCAAGCGCCATATTACTATCCATGGATAGTTCAAGCTTTGCGAGAATTTTAGCAACGAAGGATGAAATCGGCATTGCTTCGCTGTACCACGGGGTGTTTCCTAGGAGGCTAAATCCATTCATTAGGAAGATTGAAACCATCAAAAGTGCGATGAAAAATAAGATGATGTTTGCGTCTTTTGATTTACCTAATGCCTCAGGACGCACGATGTATCGCCTATAAGCCGCGTATCCAACAGCCAGTAATACACCTATGGTAAATAAGTCCTGAAGTAAAATTAAAGTTAAATACTGCAAATGCCCTATGAACTCAAAGTTTGCAGCAGGATGGATAGTTGTGCAGAACTGTTCGAATGTGCCAAGGCTGATTATTAAAAAGCCCCAGAAGATCACAGCATGCATAATGCCTGGACCGCGTTTGCGTAAGACCGCTCTTTGGAAACAGACATTTTCAATAGTTGTCAGTATGCGCTTATAGAGGTTACCAAATCTTGATGCCAAGGTGCCATTATGGGATTTTAGTATTTGAAAGAGCACCCAAATGCGGTACCCGGAATAAGAAAATGCGACAGAAGCCACGATAATAAACACGATACCCTGCCAGCCCATAGCAAATCCCTCCCAGAGTAGTTATTATACATAGAATAGCTTAAACCGAGCCGGACAAAAACTTTTTAGTGTTCCTTAATCTTCTTGAGTTCTTGGGTAAGTAACGGAACGATCGTGAATAAATCACCGACCAAGCCATAATCAGCTAATTGAAAAATAGGCGCTTCTTGATCAGTGTTGATTGCTACGATAACTTTTGAAGTTCTCATGCCGGCAAGGTGCTGAATTGCTCCGCTTATCCCGCATGCTATATAAAGAGACGGGGAAACCACCTTTCCTGTTTGTCCCACCTGGTCTCTATGAGGCCTATAGCCCGCATCAACCGCGGCGCGAGACGCGCCTACTGCTGCCCCTAGTACATCTGCGAGTTCTTCCAATATTTTGAAATTATCGGCGCTTTTAATGGCGCGGCCGCCGGATACCACAGTTGATGCCTCTGTTACGTCAGGCCTGGCACTATTACCTTTCATGATCTCGATAACTTTTGTTTTTAGAGCTCCCAAATCAGCAGACTCAGTCAGAACTTCTGCAGTAAGGCTTGTGTCTGGTTTTGGAACTCCAAGGGCATTTGGTCTTACGGTGGCCATTTGTGGGCCTTTTCCTGTGAACTCAACTTCAGCAATAGCTTTTCCAGCATAAACCGGTCGTCTAACACGGATACCAGAAGCCGTGAATTCAAGAGAGGTGCAATCGCTGGCCATACCTATATCAAGCTTTGCCGCCATATGTGGCATAAGATCCCTGCCGGTGGGCGTATGCGAGGCAAGAATAATATCGGGCTTTAACTTATTGGCAATGCCGGTAATAATCGCGCTATAAGCTTCAGCATTGTAAAACTTAAGGGCTGCGTGTTGAGCGATGTGGATTTTTTGTGCTCCATAATAAGCCAGCTCTTTTGTAAGGTCGCCGATGTTTTCCCCTAATATGGCGGCATGCGTTTCATTGCCTGCTGTTTTAGAAGCGTACAGTAGTTCAAAGGTTGATTTTTTTAAGCGACCATCGCGATGTTCTGCAACAACCAGTACTTTAGCCATTTGTCATACCACCTTTGCCTCTTCATTAAGAAGACGTGCTAGTTCTTTTGCTTGTATTGCCGGTTCTCCACTAATTTTCTTACCTGCTTGTTTAGGGGGCGGGAGTTGGAAATTTTTATACCTAATTCTTCTGTCATTTTCTGAAGTGCCTGTGTCCGCCATTTTAAGAGTCTTTATTTCTTTTTTCTTTGCCTTCATTATGTTTGGAAGGCTGGCATAACGTGGCTCATTTAGACCTTTTTGAGCTGCAATCACAGCCGGCATAGACACTTCGATTTGCTCAAACGCTCCTCCCTCGATCTCTCTCTTACATTTAACGGAACCAGGGCTGTATTCTATATTTAAGACAACACTTACACACGGAATAGATAAATATTCAGCAAGAAGCTGGCTGACCTGGGCAGCACCATCGTCAAAGGCCTCTTTTCCTGTATAAACGATATCAAAGTTACCTTGTTTTTGGATCGCGCTAGCCATAGCTTTGGCAATCATGTTGTTATCGGCATTTTCAGGGAGTTCAACATGAATTCCGTTGTCCGCTCCCATCGCCAAAGCTGTTCGAATTGCTTCGGTTACCCTCGCTGGCCCTGCTGATAAGACGGTTACTATGCTTCCTGAGTTTTTTTCCCTCAGCCGTAACGCTTCCTCTATGGCGAATTCATCATAAGAGGAAATTATCCACTTTATTCCAGTGGTATCTATCCAGCTATTGTCACTTGTTAATTTAATTTTGGTTTCAGTATCCGGGACCTGTTTAATACAGACATAAATGTTCATGATTCATAAGTTATACCGGCTTTTATAATAATTCTGCAACTTGTTTTAACGTGGAAATATCGGAACATAGAGTGAACCTTACATATCCTCGCCCGCCATCGCCAAACCCTGTACCTGGTGTTGCTACAACCCCTTTGGTGCGAATAAGGTCAGATACATATATTTCAGAGTCCTCGTCGTTCGGTGTTCTTGCCCATACATAAAAGGTGGCATTAGGCACGTGACAATTTAGTCCCGCGGACCTTAGTGCGGGTACCAAAATATCCCGCCGTTCTTGATAGATGGACCTGAGTTTATCGGAAAAATCGCTATATCCGTTAAGCGCAGCGATGCCGGCTTCCTGGATGGCATTAGGGATGCCAGAATCAATGTTGGTTTTTAGGTCAGCTAATCTAGTTATTATTTCCTCGTTACCAACCAAAAAGCCGACTCTCCACCCCGTCATATTGAACGTTTTTGATAAACTATGGAATTCACACCCGACTTGTTTTGCATCAGGTGTGCTTAGAAAACTTGGTTGTATTTTCTGATCGTAATAAATTTCTGAATAGGCGTTATCATGACAAACTATAAGTGAGTGTTTTTTTGCAAATGATACCACTTCTTTAAAAAACTGCTCATTGGCAACAGCTGAAGTCGGGTTGTTTGGATAGTTTAGAAAGAGCAGTTTTGTTTTTATATTTTTTTTAAGCAGTGCCTCCATTTCAGAAAAATTCGGTAAAAAATTATTTTCGTTTGTTAATTTGAATATAAGTGGGATCCCACCAGCGAATATAGTGGCTGTGCAATAGACCGGATATCCAGGATCCGGTACAAGAACCCCCTCTCCTGGGTTGACAAACGCAAGTGGAATATGTGCTATGCCCTCTTTTGAACCAATAAGAGGTAGAACCTCCCTGTCCGGGTTCAAAGACACGTCAAAGCGTGACTTGTACCATTGCGATATAGCCTTCCTAAAGGAGGGCATACCCCAGTATGAGGGGTATCTGTGATTTTCCGGACGGCGCGCAGCTTCTACTAATTTATCAAGAACGAAGTCAGGAGTGGGTAAATCTGGGTCACCGATGCTAAGTGAAATTAGTTTGCGGTTCTTTGCAAGCTCTTCCTGTTTTATCAGGTCTATTTTTGCGAATAAATATGGTGGAACAGATTTTAAGCGGGTGCTTGGCTCAAATAACCGGTTGTTATTTTCTTTCATTTGGATAGCAACATCCTTTTTGCAAGTATTCGAAATAATCACTGAAACTAATCATACCGCGCAAACCAGGTTCAGCACGATGCTTCTGAGCAAGCCAGATCGCAGCTTTAAGTGCGCCATGGGCAAAAATAGAGCGTTCCTGTACGCAATGGCCAATAAAAACCTTATCATTAGCAGAGTAAAAAGAGACTACATGATCGCCGATGACCTCTCCGGCGCGGATGCTATGTGTTTGTACTACTTCCGGAGTAGAGGGTGATATGGCGCTACTCAAAGTTTTGGCGGTGCCACTTGGAGTGTCTTTTTTGTGTTGATGATGGGTTTCGGTAATCACCGGTGTGTAGCCTAGCTTCAGAAAAAGTGAAGCGTTTTCTTTTAAAATACGTGTAAGCAATTCCGCGCCGGTGGAAAAATTTGATGAAACAAGAACAGGAGTGAGTTCTGCAAGTGTGTCTAAAGTATTTTTTTGTTTTTCGTTCCAGCCAGTGCTTCCTACTAAAAATACGGGAAGTGGTCTCCCGCGTTTTATCGCTATTTCAGCGAGTGATGCCATAGCAGTGGAGGAAGAAAAGTCGATCATAGTGTCTACGGCCAGAAGTGGTTCTAATGAATCTCCATAGTCTGCAGCAGCCGATAGCGTAGCTTCAGGATATTTTTTTTCATTGAGAAGTCTGGTAATTATTTGGCCCATTCGGCCTTTGTCTCCGAGGAGACCAATATGTACGGTCATAATGGTTTTCCTTTAAGAACACCGCATTTTTTAAGGCAAGAATCTAATTTTATTTTATTTTCATCAGAGAGTCCAACTAAAGGGGGGCGTACATTGCTGTAACACCAGCCCATCTTAGACATTACGTATTTTATAGGAACTGGATTTGATTCTATAAACAAATCCCTAAAGAGTGGATAAAACCGTTGGTGAATTTGCATGGCTTCTTTAATAGCGCTCACTTCACAAGATTTTTGAAGTGCAACCATTGTGCGTGGGAAAAGGTTGCTTGCTACTGAAATAATACCAACTGCGCCGATCGACAAGAGGGGTAGAAAAGTAGCATCGTCGCCTGAGAGTAGATCCATTTGGCTTTGGTTGTCTGCAAGGGCATCGATTATCTCGCTTGAGAAAGCCACATTCCCGGTGGCTTCTTTAATTGCTGTGATCTTTGGGTTAGCG